>Ga0209698_10002884_pt1 | contig 19178 bp, 14 predicted proteins | sample LitLauG_LLR_2012_FD_187203 | JGI IMG/M metagenome (GOLD analysis project Ga0209698, IMG submission 187203) | Freshwater sediment microbial communities from Pennsylvania, USA - Little Laurel Run_MetaG_LLR_2012 (SPAdes) (version 2) | ecosystem: Environmental > Aquatic > Freshwater > Creek >...
CTTCGATCCCCGCAAGTCCAAAGCCTGTCCGACGACGAAGTCTTCAAGACGATCGCCTACGGGGACAAGCACAAGCAGTATCCGCACGCATTTATGAAACGAGGGCTCACCCAGGAGCAGATCACGCAAGTCGTTTCATATCTGCGCAAGCTGGCAAAGGTTAAGTGAAATTCCTGAATCGAGAGGTCACGCGCCTGTCCGCGTAAGGTGTCGGATGCGAGCGGGCACACCTGTGCAGCAGATTCTGGCCGGGCTTACTTTTCACAACAGCCGCAATAACGGCAGGAGGAACAGCCGTGAACATCAAATCGGTCAGAGTGTGGTTCTTGCTTTCGACATTGTTTGCAACCGTTGCCGGAGCCGGGGCGCAGGAGCACCGAATCACGGCGCGGGAACTGGTGCCGGAAATTCAAAAGCAGGTCGGTGTCGAGTGGAAGAAGGACACTGTCGATACCTTCAAGGCGGGAAATCCGGACGCGCCAGTGAGCGGCATCGCCGTGACCATGATGGCGACGATGGACGTTCTGCAGCGCGCGTCGGCCAAGGGGTTGAATTTCGTAATCACCCACGAGCCTACGTTCTATGCGCACCTCGACACGCCTGAGGGAGTGCCGGAAGATGATCCGGTGTGGGCGGAGAAGCGAGCATTTATCGAGAAGCACGGCATGGTGGTCTGGCGTTTTCACGATCACTGGCACATGCGCAAGCAGGATGGTATCGAAGCGGGAAACGTGCACGCGCTGGGATGGGAAAAGTTTCAACGCGCTGACAACCAATATTTGTTCGTCATGCCGGAAACGACGCTGAGGGAATTGGCAAAACAAATCAGCGAGAAACTCGGCTCGTCGGTCGTGCGGGTCGTCGGCGACCCTGACATGAAGGTCACGAAAGTGGGATTCAGCCCGGGGGCAGCGGGATCTCAGCGTGAGATTCATGCACTCGAACAAGAGGACGTGCAAGCGCTGCTCGTGGGCGAGACGCGGGAGTGGGAGACGGTCGAGTACGCCGCCGATGCGGTGAGCGAAGGCCGAAAGAAGGCGCTGATCGTGATCGGACACATTCCCAGCGAGCAGCCGGGGATGGAGGAGTGCGCGCGCTGGCTAAAAGGTTTTGTCAAAGACGTGCCCGTGGAATTTGTGCCGGCCAAGCAGCCGTTCTGGACGGTGAGAGAGAAGTGAAAGAGCAATGGCCGGCCCTAGAGGACGATTTTCGAACTCTGCGAGTCGATGCTGACACTCTGGCACCAACTTTTCAATGAGATAGCTGAGATTCTGAAGAGTGGTCGAGGGCAATGTGCGCTGGCGTCGAACCGTGTACCCGCAAGGACGCCGGGCGAACGGCTCCTAACTTTCGTCTGCGATGGGTCTTCTCAACCAGCACAATGCGGCAAGCCGTAATATTAGTCGTGACCTTCATCTTTGTCGTGGTCGCGGTGGCGGCGCTTTCCATTGGCGTCGCCGACGGCGGCGGGTTTGGGAGTCCCCACATAGACTTTCGCGGCGCTCTCGCTGCCGATCACTGCGACATCGAGAGTGCAGGCATCAAGCAGCGCCTTGCTTTTTACGCCGGCCTTCTCGCACACACGTTGCGCAGTTGCGTAGTCCTTTAAAGGAAGATCCGTGGCGAAGAAGGGCCTTCGGGGAAGGCCGGGTTCGATCTTCGGCTCTCCGCAGGCATCCAAAAGCGACTGCTCGGGAGGCACAGTCCAACTGTCCGCGTAATGATGATAAAGATCAGTGAATGGGAAGGGCGCGGTCAACACTCTGCCATCGCGCGCTGCGATCTCGTTGATGTTGCTGTTGGCATTAAGAAGGGTGCCGTGGGCTTGCTCGGGCCAACGACCCAACCCAACGGTAACATTGATGTAGGTTCCGTTAAGCTCCGCCTGCATTGAATTGCCATTCCGGTCCCAGACGGAATAGACGTTTCCGACCCGGGAGAGGTGAACATCCGATGGCAGGACAACCGACTTGCCATCGTCAAGGGCTGTCGGCTTGCCATCTACGCTGAGCGGCATTTCCTTCAAGCAGAGGGCGACACTGGTCTTTCCCATTCGCGTGGCGACGGCCTTGTTGACCGTCGCATTGGGCCACGTGGGCGCTCCAGATTGCTGCCGCGCCTGGACGACGAAGTTTGACTCCCGGGCCTCGACCAACACAAAATCGCCCGAGGCCTGAAAATCGTAGAGGGTTCGCCCGAACGTCGTCAGATGAGTGTCTCCAACGCTGGTTGCGGCGGCGCAGTTCGCCAACCCACCGGCACTACTCTCGGTGTATATGAGCGCCGGGCCGACACCGGAGGCGACGGGAGCAGTCGGCCCGAAGCTGAGGTTGTTGGTCTCGCCGGTGCTGGCTTGTGTACTGCAAGCGGGCTTCTTCTGGGAGCCGTCGGTCACTGTGATTCTCTGAACCAGGGTCGTTCCTGCGCTGAAGCTGGCCTGTGAACTGCAGCAGTCGCCACAGACGATGAAATCGGCGGTATTCCAGGCGCTCGACACATTCAGGACAGTGTCTGCGGCCATCGCGTTCGCACCGCCACCAGGCGAGGTCAGCACAACCGTATCCGTGCCTCCCTGCGCTGTCCCGGTTAGAGTCGTGTTTTGCAACTGCGCCGCAGTGATTGCAGGTGCGGGCGTGTTGGCGCTGTTGATCCAACAACTGCTTCCGGACTGGTTCCAACTGGCTGACGGGCACGGCGACCCGTAATTGAGGAGCCAGTACTCCATGAATACGCACGGTCCGCCACACTGATTCTGGGAGTAGATGAACTGCTGCCAGCCCTGGCAACCCGGGTGACCGGTGCACACGGTGGTTGCGAAGAACTGTGTATTCATCTGAATTGTGAATGCGTTGGCAGAAGTCGGGTTTCCGCTCCAAGGCCCCGTCTCGGTAACCGTTGCCGGGGTGACGCTGTCAAAGCTCCCTTGCGCCGAAGATATCAAGAAAGGCGATACTTGGGGCCCAACGTCGTTACCGATGCTGCCACCGACAGTGTTCGGATACTTTGAGGGCGGGCCGCAAGGAACTTCCTTCCATTGTTTGTCGGGGTAGGTCGCGGTAAAGCATCCCTTCTTCGGCACCGGAACTTTCGCGATCTGCTTCTGCCACTCTTTGCGAGCTTTTTGTTCGCGTGCGGCGCGTCGCGACGTCGTGGACGCTTTCCCTGACGGTTTTGCCGATTGAGCAGCGCTGACGAACGGAAACAAGAACACCAGCGGCAGGATCACGAGGGTCTCGACAGCAATTGAGCGAAAAGATTTCATTCCGGAATCTCCTTAGCATTCGCCAGTAACGTCACGAGCGCATAGATGCGGAGAACCCTGGGTACGTCGCCTAGGAGGGAAGAACTTAAGAACAGCGGAGGCAACGAGGCTAGTATAGGCACTATCGAAAAGCTGTCAAGAAAGTTTTTCTCGACCACCTAACAAGCCATTGCACCAGCGATCCAATATGTCGGCCCACAAATGCTGGATGGTCTTGCTTGTAGCGTCATGAAACGAGGCCTTGCTCTTAGCGGTCGGGGAGAGAGGTTTTGAACCTCCGGCCCCTCGCGGGTGAAACAAGGGTTCGCGCGATGAATGGCAAGCGTTTAATGCTCGAGGGTGCAAAGAAACTGTGTGCAACCACGAATTCACGGCCCGTGTGCCAGTTTTCCCTTAGGCGTAGTGGTCCTGTGGTTTGCGGATTGCCGACGATTCCATCGCCGGAGCGTTGAAGAAAATCCCTAACTCCCGATTTACTTCCAGCCTGATATCCTTCTGGGCCGGAGAACTCGTCATGCGCGGACTGCTGTTTGGTTCCATTCTGCTGTTATGCGTTTCGATACCTGCAACCGCTCAAAGCCCGCGTCATCCTTTCACGTTCGACGATGCGGCTACGATGCATAGCGCGGCGGCGGTTGCAGTTTCGCCGGATGGGAAGAGCGTCCTGTACCGGGTGCGGTTCGGCGGGGCCAAGGGTCCTGACAATACGGAGTGGCATTTGATCGCAATCGCTGGCGGCGAATCTCGTCTTCTCAGCGTTCCCGAGAAATTCCGGCCTGCGGGATTCACTCGTGATGGCGCCGCTCTTTATGGCACGTACGAAGTGAACAAGATGGCGCAGCTGGCGACGCTCGCGCTTGCACCGCCGAATACTGCCGCGGCCGCGGCAGCCACTCCAGTCCCGCTCACGGCGCTGCCGAGGGGCGTGCATTCCGCTATGATTTCCCCGGACGGCGCGCACTACGCGATCCTGGCCGATCCGCGGCTGCCTGATCCGCTGGCGGAGGTTCACACCGTCATCGAAAACGAGCCTTCGAGTCTATATGTGATCGGCGCCGATGGTGCGGGCGGCACATGGTGGTGTCCGACATTGAAAAATGTGGGCGAGATTGCCTGGTCACCCGACGGCGCTTCCATCGCGGTTCTATCGCAGACACCCAAGATCGGTTTTCACGAAGCTCACTCCTACTTTGACGTTTGCAGCTCCAGCGGTTCGCGCCATGTCGCCACGGTCGACAACGCAAGCGGCGGAATTGGCTGGATCAACGGCGGGACAGATCTAGTGTTTCTGAGCACCACGTCCTCTGTGCTGACCCCGGATCATGTCTGGACCGTCGCGGCCAGCGGTGGAACTCCGGTGGACCGCACGCCCAAACTCGAAGGGAGCGCGGAGCAATTGTCGGTGGACGCCAGCGGGAACGCGTGGGTGGTTGTGGCGCATGGCGTCCGGTCGGAAGTGGATGCGTTTCAGAATAATTCGCTGACAACCGCCTACCAGTGGCCCGACGGGACCATCAACAACGGTCCCGTCTCGTCGCAGATCGCATCCGCGCCGCAGGTACAAGTCTTCACCGTTGCCGATCCGCAACACGCCTCGAATGTGGCGATCGCGCACGGCAATACTTTGCAGCGGCTCACCAGTGAAGGCGACGAGCAACTGGCGAAGGTTGCGTTGGGCGAAGTGCGCGCGGTGCGCTGGACGAGCAAGGAGGGAATTGCGCTCGAAGGCATAGTGACGTTTCCGTCCGATTACCAGGCAGGGAAGGCGTATCCATTTCTGGTGATGCCGCACGGCGGGCCGGAATCGAACGACTCCCTTCGGCTCGATACCTTCACTCGGATCATCGCGGGCATGGGTTACATCGTGCTGCAACCGGAGTATCGCGGATCAACCGGCTATGGCACCGACTTCATGAACGCGATCTACCAGCACTTTGGAGATCGCGCGTATCGTGATGTGGACAGCGCCGCCGACTACGCGATCGCGCAGCGCTGGGCTGATCCGAACCGGCTGGCAATGTTTGGCTGGAGTGCGGGCGGATTCATGACTTCGTGGACGGTTACACAGACGCATCGCTACAAAGCGGCCATCGAAGGCGCAGGCATCACCGACTGGCTGACTTTTATGTGGACAAGCGATGTGCAGCAGTTCGACTACGACGCGCGCTGGCCCGATAAAGATCCCAACGCGTTTCTGGATTTTTCTGCTGCCATGCATTCGGAGAGTGTGACTACACCGCTGCTTATTCTGCATGGCGCGGCCGACGAACGCGTGCCGACCTATCAGGGGCGTGAATATTTTGAGGTGCTGGCGGCGCGGGGCAAGACAACGCGCATGGTGACGTATCCGGGTGCGCCACACTTTCCTACGGAGTGGGAGCAGCGTAAGGACGTATTTCGTGAAATTGCCGCGTGGCTGGCCCGGTACAACCCGTGACGGATTGCCAATCACTTTCGCATAGACGTTGGCCTGCAGCACTTTGGTTCAGTCCATTTGCATTCGATCCCGCGGACGCTCGGACGCCGGTGCAGAAGGTCGAGTTTCCGAAAATAGAGAGCTCGCTAATTCAGTGACGGGCGGTGAAAAGAGGGTCGGCCTTCAGTGACGAGCTGGTGGCTTGTATTGGAAATCAGCCAGGGCATCCCGGTAGTCCAGCCTGACCTTGAGTAGTCTCAGCATGACCATGCCGAGAGTACCGGAGACCTCCGTGCCGGCCTGGCGGCTGACCCGGGACATGTCGAGGGCGACCATATCGGGGACCGTCTGACGAAGATGGCCGAAGTCCACCACAACCCGGTCGGCCACATAGACTTTCTTTACTTCTCCATTGATTCCTTTAATGTCGATTCGGGGCGCGCGGTGGATCTTGGTTACCTCTTGGGCAGCCTCCAGACTAATCGTGTTGTCAAATGAACCCGAGTCCAGAAGGAAAAGCTTCTCGGTTCCCTCGTTGATTCTGGTCGGCACCAGCAACATGTGACCAATACGGAAGGCCTGCACGTAGGAATGCATCTCGGGAGCGATGTCGCGATCGAAGTATATCGAGGTCGAAGGCACAGAAGCCTTCGCTTCCGGCTCCTCAGCCGGCTCCTCATCGCTGGTCGTCAAAGAAGCTTTGGACGGCGTTTCTCCAGGCCTGGGCGGCAACGGGCTTAAGCGCAGCGTCGAAGTGGGAAAATCCATTTCGATCAGGAATTGGGAAAAAACATCCGCGCCGACAATTCCGTCATTCGCCGTCGTGAGGCGGTCCACCACATGTACCTGGCAATTCTGGAACTCCAGTTTGCCGATGCGAACCGAGTTGGCGTATGCGATGTGGCCCTGGATGTCGGGCTTGTCTCCGACGCCGGTCATGCGAATGTCGGACACCGGCTTCAGCCCCGCCTGGCTGGCGAGCTTGCTGGTAATCAGAATTCCCGAAGCACCGGTATCGAGCAGGAGCCTGGAGTCCTGCCCGTTGATCGTCACCTGAAGACCGTTCCCCTGCGCATTCCCACTGCGCGACTGAAGCGGCATCAGATTCGTTTCGGTCGAGGTCACGTCTGAAACCATGCGGCAGCGACCCGACTGCGCGAACTGAGACGCCTTGAGGAAGTCGAGGCGTTCCTTCAAGGCGCGCCGCGCATCGCTATCGTCGTTCTTAGTCCGGCCGAGATAGTCTTCGAGAGACTTGATGCGCTCGGCGATCGAGAGAGTCTCTATCCATTCCTTCTGGATGTCTGGGTCGGAAGGATCAATCGCGTGCGCGCGGGTCACTAGGATGTGCTCGCGGGCATACATGGCGCTCGCCGCTGCCACCCGGGCGGCGCCGAGATACGCTCGTGCGTTGGGTGGAACGTTGGGCTCAGCAGGGGACGGCGGAGTGGTGATGACTTCGTTAAACACCTTCCCCGCCTCAGGGATTTCACCTTGCCGGAAGAGCAGTTCTCCCTCCGCGACCTTGAGATCCGGGCGGGCGGGATCTACCTGCAGGCCCTTACGAAGAGCATCGTCGGCATCGTGGACCTTGTCCTGTTTCAAGTAGCAGCGGATGATTCCAGCGTAGACATCCCCCGAATTAGGGTCGACCTTCAGGACCTCGTTGTATCTGGCAAGTGCCTGGTCGAAGGAGCCCTTACGGTAGAGGCTGCGAGCGTCCGCTAGTATCGCTGCCGGATCGGGCTGGGCGGATGCCGGCTTCGCTTCCTGGGCGACAGTCGTCAGAGACAGAATCGTGATACAGGCCATCCGCACCAAGGTCAGAAGCAATCGTCTAGCTCGCATGTTGCACATCATGGTCAGTGAGTGTAAGGGAGGTTGGCGAGGCGACTATCGTGCATCACCATGACATCCTAACCAGTCCGAAAGCTAATGTCATCGACGGTTGCTACGAGACTAACGTGAAGAATGGGCTCACCTGTATGTTCGCGAAGGGAACAGCACAAAATTTTTGGTCGGGACGGGCAGATTTGAACTGCCGACCCCTCGCACCCCAAGCGAGTGCTCTACCAGGCTGAGCCACGTCCCGACTGGAAGGATTCCGCTGGGATGGCCCAATTTAGCGGCCAATTTCCAGCAGAGGGGTTCCCACAGATTTTACACCACAATTGTAGAGACGTTGCTTGCAACGTCTCTGCTGGCGGCGCCTCGACTCTCAGGTTCACGGAGCTGCAGGCAGAGGCGTAGCAAGCTATGCCTCTACGACAGGTCCCGCCAGTTCGGGCCAACGCCCAATTCTACCTGCAGCGGCACGGCTAGATCATGGACCTTCTCCATGTGCTCGCGGACCAGCAGCTTCATCCACTCGATTTCTTTCTCGGGCACCTCAAAGACGAGTTCGTCGTGGACCTGCAGGGTCATCCTCGAATTCAGACCCCGCTCGCGCATGGCCGCGTCGATGCGGATCATGGCGATCTTGATCAAATCCGCCGCCGTTCCCTGGAGCGGCGTGTTAACGGCGGTGCGCTCGGCGAAGCCGCGCTGGTTGGGGTTCTTGCTGTTGATGTCGGGAATCGGCCGCACGCGCCCGAAAAGTGTCTTCACTTTCATGTCGCGGCGTGCTTCGTCGAGGGTTTTATCGATAAACCTTCTCACTCCCGCATACTTCTCGAAGTAATTGTCGATAAACTGCCTGGCTTCCCCGGTCGAGATGCCAAGCTGCTGCGAGAGGCCAAACGGAGAAAGCCCATAGACAATCCCAAAATTTACCACCTTGGCTTGCCGGCGATGCTCGGGCGTAACCATGAGCGGCGGCACGCCGAAAACTTGAGACGCGGTGAGGGTGTGGATATCGTCGCCGCGACGATAGGCCTCGACCAGCAACGGATCGCCCGAAAAGTGCGCCAGCAGCCGCAATTCGATCTGGGAGTAATCGGCTGTAAGCAGCACGTGGCCGGGTTCGGCGATAAATGCCGCCCGAATCCCGCGGCCGAGCTCGGTGCGAATGGGAATATTCTGCAGATTGGGATTCGCGGACGAAAGACGGCCTGTGGCTGTACCCGTCTGGCCGAATGTCGTATGCAGGCGTCCGCTCGCTGGATTGATCAGCGCCGGCAAGGCGTCGACGTAGGTGGATTTCAGTTTCGTCAGCTGCCGGTAATCGAGCACCATCCGCGCGATCGGATGATCTTCAGCAAGCTCCTCGAGCACATCGACTGCCGTCGATATCATCCGTCCCTTGCCGTATTTCACCGGCTTCGGCAGGTTCATGCGGTTGAACAGGACGTCGCCGAGCTGCCTGGGCGATCCTACGTTGAACTCCATTCCGGCGGCTTGGTGAATCTCTTTCTCTTTGGCTACAATTTCGCGCTCGAGCTCGGATGACATCTTCGACAGCGAGGCGGTATCGATCTTGACTCCAGCGTGTTCCATGCGGGCGAGAACCGGAACGAGCGGCAGGTCGATCTCTTCGTAAAGTTTGGCAAGTCCCGCTTGCTCGACTTCGCCCCGCAGCGTTGCAGTCAGCCTTCCCGTGATATCGGCGGACTCAGCAAGTTGACCCGCCAACTTCCAGTTGAAGCGGCGGAGTGCCACATCGGCAAGGCTGTGTGACGAGTACGTGGGATCGAGCAGGTAGGAGTACAGCATCGGATCGTGCCGGACTCCTGCCACCGTAATCCCAAGCGGACCTAGCGCGTGGATCGCCGCCTTGTAGTCGTGAATTGCCTTGGGGATTCCACCGTTCGCGAGAACAAAAAGAATTCCTTTGGAAGTTTCTTCAGAAGCGAGATTCACGACAACTGCCGATCCGGCCGTTGCTGAAATCGCCATGCGGTGGGTCGTGGATTCAACCACAGGAGCGGTCAGCGCTCCGCCCATGAGGGAGAGTTGGGCATCCTGCGGCTCCTCTTCTCTTTCTTCCTCCGGTTCCTGTTCCGGTCTCTGTTCTTGTTCAACCGCAACAGCGAGGAAGCCTCCGGCAGGAATCGCGCTTAGCAGTTTTTCAACATCGTTTGCCGACTTGGCCTCGATGTAGTGCGCTTCGCTGACTTCGACCACGGGCAGCAATTCCTTGAGCAGAGAGGTGAATTCCAGTTCGGTGAACAGAGCGCGTAATGCATCGACGTCGGGCTCTCCGGCGCGCATGGATTCCACATCGAGTTCCACCGGAACGTTGGTGTCGATCGTGGCCATGGACTTGCTGAACAGGACCGTGTCGCGATTGTTGAGCAACGACTCGCGATAGGTCTTCCGCTCGACCTCAGCCGCGCGTTCCAGCGTCTGCTCGACAGTGCCAAAGCGCTTGATGAGTTCTATGGATCCCTTGTCGCCAATGCCCGGGGCGCCGGGAATGTTGTCGATCGAGTCGCCGCGAAGAGCCATGACATCAATCACGCGCTCCGGGGGCACACCCAGAATTTCCTCGACTTTGGCCGCATCGCAGATCAGGTTGTCCTTCGGCGGATTCAGGATGTGCACCTTGTCATTGACAAGCTGCATCATGTCCTTGTCGCTGGACACAATGTAGACGGGATGGGCCGCATCGGCGGCTTTCCGCGCCAGGGTGCCGATCACGTCATCGGCCTCGAAGCGAGTTACGCCGATCATCGGAATCCGGTAAGCCTCAAGCGCCCGCCGGATATACGGTACCTGCTGCACCAGATCTTCCGGCATGGCCTTGCGATTGGCCTTGTATCCCTTGTACTCGACCTCGGTGAAGGTCTGGGTTTTTATGTCGAATTTGCGGACGGTGGTGACGGCCTCGGCTTGCTCATCGCGGAACGTGGGCCCGCCCATGTCGAAAACCGCGGCGAGATACTCGGGCGAGAAATCGTCGCGCAGTTTGCGCAGCATGTTCACGAATACGTAAATGGCAGCGGTGGGCAAACCCGTCTTGGTCGACATGGGTCGTTGCCGCGCCATCGCGTGATAGGCGCGAAAGATGAACGACATCGTGTCGATCAGGTAAATACGGCCGTGCGAGCCGGCACTGGAGAGACCCGTGCGGCCTTTGGAACTGGTGGAGCCGGACGCCTCAGAGGCCGGCACTTTCTCCGGGCGAGGAGCCGCGTCTGGCGGGGAATTCGACGTTTTTTTTCGCGGGGGCACCCCGCCTAGTGTAGCGCACGAAAGCTGCTAGAAATCGAGGCGGAAGTCTGCCTGCACGACTTTCTTCTTCTTCGTCAAGTTCAGGAACACCAGGTGATAGGCGGCGGGCTGGTTGAGCGTGGGGGGCAAACTCGCGTTTACTTCCTGGTTGTGAGTCGCGTCGGCGGAAAACAGCGCCTCGCTGGGCTTTCCGTTCAGGAAATTGGAGAACTCCTGGTCGTTCAAGACGTGAAACTCGACGTCTTCATCAGTGTCGCTCGTGGGTTTTCCGCCAGCCTGCAAGAACGAGCGGAAGGTTCCGCGCAATTGCGGAGTGGCGGCATGCGGCGGAACATTAAACGGTAAATCCACGATCACCGAAACGTGGAACTTATCATTCAAGATTGGAATGCTGGTGCCGACAACCGATCCGCCAACGTGATCCGAGGCGGTTGGTCTATAGACAACAGCCCGAACTTTCTCTACGGCAACGGGTCCCTGCTTGCTCATGTAGGTCGCAAGCGGCCCGGCCAAGGTGACCGCCGGTTGCGCGTCCTGTGCTTCAGAATAGGTTGTTTCCGCTTGCCGGGCATCTTCGGCGACCGGCGCGGTCTGGATGTTGAATGAATCCGCTGAGTGGCGTATGTGCATCCACACAAAACAGGCCATGGCCACAAGAACAAGGCTGGTGACCATCAAACCGATAAGAGTGCGCATCGTACCCCCGAAATGAAAATGGTAGTGGACGGGGCAATTCACCGCTAGTTATCGTCGGGCACGAGCAGGTTACTTCGGTTTGCCGTATTCGGTAGTGAAATGCAGCTTGATTTCGCCGCAGGTGGCCTGCTCGGGTGAGTACACAACGCAGGTGTCAAACGGGCGCGAATAGACGTGCAGACTGACGGCACGCTGGTTGAATTTCCTCGGATTGACGACGCGATGGACGGGATCGGCTGGATCAACGGCACAGGGATGGGCGATGTTCATCTCCACGGTGTTGAGCGGTTCCAACTGGCAACGCCCAGCAGGCAGATCCTGATGAACCAGGTGGAAATTTTCTACCTGGAGCCTGCCGAGTGCGACCGCCATCCAGCAGTTCTGGTCGCGATGATTATGAACGGAACTGGCCTGACCCACCTCCCAGCAAATGGCCATCAATTCGTAGAGTGGAGTGCGATCGATCAGATTGCGCGTGTAGTGCTGACGATCCCAGGTGAGATACGGCGCGAGGGACTCGACATTGACCGGCATCTGCGCCAGAAAACGGCGGAGAGGTTCGGTGAGGACAAATTCGGATTCCGGTAGCATGCGCAACTCTTCGACGAGTTTCTGAATTGGAGCCGTGTTGGTGGAGGTAATCATCGCCACACAGGGGATAGAGTATAGCGTACTGAGTTGACTGTCTTCGCTGTTACGGCTCTCTTCCGGCGCCCAGGATTTCTTTGCTCTCAGCTTGCGCCACAGAGGGATACGCAGCTGCGCGCCGTCTGCGCAGATCGCGCGGCAACTCCGATTTCAGCAGCCACAATCCCGCGGCAGCCGCGGCCGTCCAGGTCAGCGAAACCAGCGCCAGCTGGGTCAAGTCGGCGATGCGACTTCCATGGCCCACACCTGACAAGGGCACCGCCTTGGCTACCTCGAAACTGAAGGCCCCAGCAACAATTGAAACGACGGCGGATTTCCCCAATTCCTTCCAGCGCAATCCGCCCAGCGGGACGCGGCGCCGATAGTGAAGAAGTCCAGCCAATGCCGTCAAATTGATGCCGATCCCGATATCGGAAGCCCATGCCAGCCCTACAACACCGAATGTGTGAAACAGGAATGAGTAAATCGGCAGCGACAACAGCGTGATCACGCTGACTGCGATCATCGGTGTCAACGTGTCGCCGGCTGCATAAAAGGCCCGCGCGTACAGACCCTGAGCCGACCACAGCACCAGGGATAACGAGAACCAGAAGAAGTACACGGCGCTGGTTTGGGTGTCGGTAAAAAGGAACTTGCCGCGCCGGTATACCAGATCAATGAGCGGAAGCGCCGCGACCATCATCCATCCGGTGGCGAGCAGCGATGCTGCAGAGACGCGGTAGACCGAGTCGTTGACCGTGTCGGCGAATTCCTGCAGTCTCTTTTCGTTGAAGAGCCGGGCAAAAAATGGCAAAGACGCCTGTCCCGTGGCTTGCCCCAAGACGGCGATCGGCACGGCGAACAAGCGCTTGGCGAAAGTAAGGCGCGTGATATCGCCGATGCCGGTGGCAGCGTAGTGCCGCAGAATCCAGTCGTCGGCCGTCACCAGCGAAACTCCCAGCATGAGCGGAACGGAAAGTTTGACCCACTCGCCAAATGCGGGATTGCCGATATCGAATGAGGGGCGGTATCCAGTCCCGATGCGGGCTGCTCCGATCACGCTGGCGAGAAATGGACCTGCGACCGCTCCAGCCAAAGCTCCATAGGCCAGCGACGTAATACCGAAATGGCGCCCACCGATGACCCCTCCCAAAATGATGAAGAGGTTGTAAATCAACGGGCCGAATGCGGGAAACAGGAATAGCCGATGCGACAGAAGTACCGCTGAAACGACACCTCCTACATAGAAAAAGATCTGCGCGGGCAGAAGAATGCGGGTTAGGCGCACGCACAAATCGATCTTGTCGGGCGTGAATCCTTTAACGAACCAGCGCACGAACTGCGGCGCGAAGATCTCGGTGGCGATCGTACCCACAATCATCACCGTGGTCATGACGGTGATGATGATCGAAAACGTCTTCTGCGCGTCCTCGTCGCGTTTCTCAGCCAGAAATCGCGTATAGATGGAAATGAACGTAATCGACGCCGCGCCACCGGCTACGATGTAGTTCAGAAAATCAGGGAGGGTGAACGCCGCTACATAAGCATCGGTGGCGCCACCTGCGCCGTAGGCCCAGGCGATATAGGCATCACGCGCGTATCCGATCACGCGCGAAAGCATCACCGCCGTAATCAGCAGCAGAGTCGCCGAAAATGCCGTGTGCTGGTGCGATGGCCGGAAGAAACGCAGCAGTTTCGTCATCGAGACCCGATCAGATGTCCAATCTTATCGGAATCTCAAACCGGCGGTGTTGACCGACTCGCTCCAGCCAGTCTGAACCACACGCTATTGCCCAGGCGAAACGTAGACCCTGCCAGCTGAAACCAAGTCAACGTTCGGTATCTCCGTTGAAAGCCGGATCTGCTGCCATCCCGACTTCTTTTCTGGCTTGGCGAGGAAGCCCAAAAAGTACTGGTGCTCCAACCGGCGGGCCACGTCGTCCAAATAAGGAGCAAACGTCACCGGCGCGCCAGTGAAGCCAATGTAGTACGCTTCGCCGCCGGTTTTGTCCGCGAGTTGCGAGAGATAGATTTGCCCCCAGTAATTCTGCCAGTAACTGTGTCCGTAGTGGCCAACTCCCGGAGTGTAGATGGCAGAAGCGACGATGCCGGCCTTCCCCGCATCATCAATGGCGGCCTGCAGGTACGGATCTTCCAGATCGCCCTCGCCGTAGTAGCGATCGATCCCGTCGCTCACAATAAGAACTTCGCGACGCTCGGCGCCCGGCGGCCACTTCTTAACCAGATCGCTCAGTGAAAAATAAGGGCTGGCGTTGACTCCACCCACTCCCATCGGTAAGCGCAGCGCGTTTGCTGCCTGGGTGTGATCGCTGGTCGGCTCCTGCGCGACTCTCGCGATGCCGTTCTGCATGTACGCCACCCCGATTTTCGCCGTGGAGGGCTGTGCGTTGATGAACTGCCGGATATCTTCCAACTGAGATCCCAGGCTGGTGTTAGCTTCATCGTCGATCAGAATGAAAAGCTCTAGTGCGCCCCGGTCCCCCTGGGCGGGAGTCCAATCGGTGACCTGATCGCGATCCCTTCCTTGGTAGACCATCACGTCATCACGGTTGATATCCGGGACTTTGGACCCGTGCTTGGGTTCGACCGTCACCAAGATACGAGCGGGCACTCCGCCCGCTGATGGCCCTTGCTGGGCCGGTGCACTCTCGAGGCTAGCTAGAGCGAACAAGAATACAAACAGAGTTAGAGACAGCAAATTGGTTTTCCTCATGAAGCCTCCTTCTGCCAAATTCAAAGGCCACTGGGTCGTCCCCTAGACTTACCGGGCCTTCTACTCTGTTAGATGGTCAGGAGTGGCAAAAGTGTCGCTTCGAATCTGGTCAACACCCGGCAGTCCAACTCAGAGCTAATGCGATAATCAGGTGTGCCGCATAGCACTTCACTCCAGACTCGAACATCAGTCTTCCGCCGATCCTTCCGCAAGGAATTTCCCGTCGCAGTTCGCGGGGAAGGCGTCTATGTCTGGGATTCCGCGGGGAACAAGTATCTTGATCTGGCGGGATCAGCGGCCGTGAATTTTATTGGTCACGGTGTTCCCGAGATCTCCGCCGCGATGGTGGAGCAATCAGCCAAACTCGAGTTTGTACACACCAGCCAGTTCACGACTCCCATCGCCGAGGAATATGCGGAGGAGTTGCTTGCCTTCGCGGGGAAACATTTCGAGGGCGGCGCGGTCTACTTTACTTGCGGAGGTTCCGAATCGGTCGAGACGGCGGTGAAACTCGCGCGTCAGTATCAAGTAGAAATCGGCCAGACGCAGCGGTACCAGATCCCCAGCCGACATCAGAGCTATCACGGTTCAACGCTGGGCGCGTTGTCCGTCTCTGGAAACAAGCGACGGCGGGGAATGTACCTGCCAATGGTCCGCGAATTCCCGCACATTGGTATGCCCTATTGCTACCGCTGCGCATTCGAGTGCACCGACGGATGCCGAAACTGCGGACAGCAGTATGCAGCCGAACTCAAGCGAGGAATCGAGTGTGTTAACGGTGAGGCCGCTGGATTTATCTTTGAGCCGGTAAGCGGAGCAACGCTCGGCGCCGTTGTTCCTCCGCCCGGATATTTGCAGTCGGTCGCTGAAATCTGCAGTGAAAGTGGTGTGCTCCTCATAGCGGATGAAGTGATGACCGGAATGGGCCGCACGGGCCGCAATTTCGCGGTGGAGCACTGGGACGTGAAACCGGATATCCTCGTCACGGCAAAGGGGCTCTCGAGCGGATACGCGCCGCTTGGCGCAGTGATTGCCAGCAAGAAAGTCGTCGACGCCATTGCCGCCGGCTCAGGGGCTTTCCTGCACGGGTTTACATACAACGCCCACCCTATCTCGCTGGCTGCCGGGCGCGCCGTTCTTCGGTATCTGACGACTCGCAAGTTGGCAGAAGCCGCCGATTCCAGTCGATCCGGAATGCCCGCGGCGTTCTTCAAAGAGGCTCTCGAAACTCTTCGCGACGAGGAATCGGTCGGCGACGTCCGGGGCATCGGTCTGCTCTGGGCGATCGAATTCGTGGCTGACAAGCCGACGAAACGTGCCTTCCCGTCCACTCAAGCATTCTCCACCCGAGTGGGCGCGGCCGCTCTCAAGCGGGGTCTGCTGGTCTATCCCATGCAAGGAAGCGTCGATGGCAATTCGGGTGACCATATTCTTCTTGCCCCTCCTGCGGTCATCACCCAGGTGCAGGTGTCTTGGTCGGTGGACCAACTCGCCAGCGCTATTCGAGAAGCCCAACAGTAGCTCCGAAGTCTCGACGGCTCTCCATGGCCCTTCATCCTCACTGGAGATGAAGAGATTAACGTAAGCCTTTCAACAACTTACCGATTGATCATCGTTTGATCCTCCCTGCATTGTTCTCGCCCTCGTTCCGGGCGAGATTGGCTGGTGAAACAAGCAACCTAAACAGGCTAGGAGGGTCATATGGCAACAACCGGATCCCAGACCATGACGGAATTCTGCGAACAAGTAAATCCGCGAGTGCTGTTAGAGATACGCCGCAAACGTCCTGTCCCCGATACGCTTCGTCTCCAGGAAAGCTGGACGGCGGCTCCAGAGAAACGGGTGCTGCTGTGGCTGGCTGCCCACACACCGTCATGGATCGGCCCCGACCATCTCACCGTCTTTGGTCTGGCGTCACAGATTGGCGCCGGGGTCTCCTATGCGCTGGCAGCGCGCCATCGTTATGCGCTGTTGGGCGTCATCGGCTGCCTCGCGCTGAACTGGCTGGGTGACTCTTTGGATGGGACTCTCGCCCGGGTACGCCGGTGCCAGCGGCCGCGGTACGGATTCTACGTCGACCACATCGTCGACAGCTTTGGTGCGATTGCTCTGATGGGCGGCCTTGCACTTTCCAGCTACATGCATCCCTGGATCGCGATCGGCCTGCTGGTCGCGTTTCTCATGCTGTCCATCCAGTCGTATCTTGCGACCCACACTCTCGGAGAGTTCCGCATCTCGTTCTGGCGCTTCGGCCCCACGGAGCTACGCATTCTTCTTGCAATCGGAAATCTCGCCCTGCTGTGGAAGCCTGTCGTGAGTCTGTTTGGAAGAAAGTACGGGCTGTTTGACGTCGGAGGCGCAATTGGCCTGGTGGGCATGAGCCTGATGTTGGTGTTCTTTACTGCGCAGAACACGATCCGGCTTTATCGCGAGGAAAGGATCGCGCAATGACCACGCAATCCGTGCTTCGAGAACTCGCAATAGAGACGGTCTCTGCTCCCCCAGATCGCAAGAGTCCAACGCGCACGATCCTGCTCCGCTGGCTGAAGTTCAATGTTGTCGGTGGAATCGGGATCGCCGCGCAGTTCGCTGCATTGTTTCTGTTCAAGAGTGTGTTCCACTTCCATTACCTTGCGGCGACGGCGCTTGCGGTGGAAGCTGCAGTGGTGCACAACTTTGTGTGGCACGAACAGTTTACCTGGTCCGACCGCGTGAAAACGTCGTGGCGACGGTCGCTTCCTCGACTTGCAAAGTTCAATCTGACAACGGGGTCGGTCTCAATCCTTGGCAATCTGGGATTGATGAAAGTGATGGTGGCCTATGGGGGAATGAACTACCTGCTCGCGAACGCTCTTGCGATCGCACTGTGCTCGCTGGCGAATTTCCTGGTCAGCGAGGAATGGGCGTTCGAGCAATCGGCGGAACTATGAACGTGACCGTCAGTTTGAGCCAGGAATTAGGAGGAGATATTCACGACAATCTTCCCGTAATTCTTCCCCTCTTCCAGCAGCTTATAGGCCTCCACGGCGCGCTCCAGCGGCAACACATGGCCAACTTGCGGCGCGAGCTTGCCCTGGCTGATCCACTCGGACAACTGCTTCCAAGCAGGCTCCATGATCTCGCGCTTCTGCGACAAATACGCAAGCCACAGCCCTTGCACGCTGGCCGACTTCGCGTACATTGCCCGCAGATCGATCTGCGGATGTTTCCCCGTCGCGGTACCGTACTGGATCACGCGTCCGAAGTCGTGCAGGCATCGCAGGCTCTTGGCGGTATGTTCGCCGCCGAGCATCTCGAAGACGGCATCCACACCTTCGCCGTGGGTGAGGTTCTTCACCACCTCTTCATAGTCATTCCGTTTGTAATTGATGGCGTGCTGCAGCCCGAGTTCTTTGACGCGGGCCAGTTTTTCGTCCGAGGAGGACGTGCCGTACATCTCCACGCCAAGCAGTCGCCCGATCTGGACCGCCGCTGTGCCGACACCCCCAGCTACGGCGTGAATCAGAACCCGCGGAGTGAGCTTGGCGCCCGCCTCTCGGTAGACGACCGAGGGCGTCGGATTGCCCGGTGTCATGCCGGCCTGCCAGTATGCCAAGTATGCGGTGAAATAGTTGACCGGGAAAGCCACCGCCTGTTCGAAGGTCCAGTGCTCGGGTACGGGCCACAGCATGTTTTGGTAGGCGGACGTCTTTTCGGCAAAAGCTCCCCACTGCGTGTAGCCCATGACGCGGCGCCCGGTGATCTCCTCGACGCCAGCGAATTCCCGTCCGGCAACCAACGGGGGCTGAGGGGTTCCGGGATAGCCGCCTTTCGACGTCATAAAGTCGGCAAAATTCAGACCTCCGGCCGAGACGCGAACCATGCTTTGACCTGCCTTGAGAGTGGGCTCCGGCACGTCCTGAATCGCCAGGGCGTCGGGGCCAGTGAGGCTGGTAATTACCAAGGCTTTCATGAGGCAAGTTTAGCAGGAGGAATTCCGATCTTTGAGGGGGCGAATCAGGGACGTCAGGGGCGGACTCGCAGAACTGCGAGTACCGGTGGCACCATCGAGCCTTCCCCAAGGTGGAACCCTCGGGTATATACTTTTTGGGTCAGTTTACCGTTCTTCCGGCCAGCCCTGACGAGGCCGGAACGGGGCGTGCATTCATTCCCCTAATTCTTGCGCCCCGCTTAGGAAAGGCCAACCCGCCAGGGGCGGCGATGGATGGCTCGGGTGCATAGCCCGGTAGCACAGGGAAAGTGCATCCGCGGGGAGGTATACCGTGGATATCATTTTTGTACGTCTTCTTTTTGTTCTGGTTGTAGGCGCAACCTGCTTTGTCATTGAACCC
>Ga0209698_10002886_pt1 | contig 19177 bp, 15 predicted proteins | sample LitLauG_LLR_2012_FD_187203 | JGI IMG/M metagenome (GOLD analysis project Ga0209698, IMG submission 187203) | Freshwater sediment microbial communities from Pennsylvania, USA - Little Laurel Run_MetaG_LLR_2012 (SPAdes) (version 2) | ecosystem: Environmental > Aquatic > Freshwater > Creek >...
CGCCGACGTTCCGATCGAATTCGCCTGGGGCGGCTATGTCGACATCACGATGAATCGCGCGCCCGATTTCGGGCGCGTGGCCGACAACGTCTACTACCTGCAAGGGTTCTCGGGCCACGGGCTCGCGCTCACGGGCCTGGCCGGCCGCCTGGTGGCCGAGGCGATCCGCGGCACCGCGTCCCGCTTCGACCTGTTCGCCCGGATCAGGCACCGGCAGTTTCCGGGCGGGCGCTGGTTCCGCACGCCGCTGCTGGTGCTGGCGATGGCGTGGTACCGGCTGCGCGACCTGATCGAGTAGCGTCATGATCAGATCCAGCCGCGCGACCTCACGTCCTGCAGCGTCAGGTCCAGGCAGCGCCGGATCAGCCCGATCATCTGATCGATCTGATCGCGCGTGATCACCAGCGGCGGAGCGATGATCATGCGGTCGCCGACCGCCCGCATCACGACGCCGTTCGCGAACATGTGTCCGCGGCACACCAGGCCGACGTTCAGATCCGCGGCGAAGCGTTGCACCGGATGCTTGCTCTTCACCAGCACCAGGCCCGCCATCATGCCGCAGGCCTCGGCCTGACCGACCAGCGGATGGTCCTGCAGCGCTTCGAAGCGCTGCTTCAGGTACGGCCCGATGTCGTCGCGCACGCTCTGCACCAGGCGCTCGCGCTCGATGATGGCGATGTTCTCGTTGGCCACCGCGCAGGCCACCGGGTGCCCGGTGTAGGTGAACCCGTGCGAGAACTCCTCGCCCTGGTCGATCAGGACCCTGGCCACCCGGTCGCCCACCAGCACGCCGCCCAGCGGGATGTAGCCCGAGGTGACGCCCTTGGCGAACGTGATCAGGTCGGGGCGCGTTCCCATCCGCTCACAGCCGAACCAGTGACCCAGGCGGCCGAAACCGCAGATCACTTCGTCCGACACCAGCAGGATTCCGTGGCGATCGCAGATGCGCTGGATCTCCGGCCAGTAGGTGGCCGGCGGGATGATCACGCCGCCCGCGCCCTGCACCGGCTCGCCGATGAAGGCCGCCACGCGCTCGGCGCCCAGCTCCAGGATCTTCTCCTCGAGCCGGCGCGCGGCCAGCACGCCGTACTCTTCCGCGGGCAGCCCGGCGCCGTTCTCGAAGTGGTAGGGCTGCTCGATGTGCGTGATGTTGGGGATCGGCAGATCGCCCTGCGCATGCATCGCCGACATCCCGCCCAGCGAAGCGCCGGCCACCGTGCTGCCGTGGTAGGCGTTGTGCCGGCTGATGATCACCTTGCGCCCGGGCTGGCCCAACAGGTCCCAGTAGCGGCGCACCATCCGCACGATCGTGTCGTTGCCCTCCGAGCCGGAGCCGGCGAAGAACACGTGATTGAACTGGGGCGGTGATATCCGGGCCAGCGTGCTCGCCAGCGTGATGGCCGGCACGTTGGAGGTGTTGAAGAAGCTGTTGTAAAAGGGCAGCGTCACCAGCTGCCGATAAGCGGCATCGGCCAGCTCGCGCCGCCCGTAGCCGACGTTGACGCACCACAGCCCCGACATCCCGTCCAGGATCCGGTTGCCGTCCGAGTCCCAGATGTAGATGCCGTCGCCGCGCACGATGATGCGCGATCCGGTCTGCGACAGCAGCTTGTGGTCGGTTGCCGGATGCAGGTAGTGCGCGCTGTCGGCCGCCTGCAGCGCGCGGGTGTCGTAGCGGGGCGCGGCCGGCGCGCCGATGGCCGGCGCCGGATCGATCTTCGCGTGCATGCGCGGACTCCTCTCAGACGTGCAGCAACAGGTGCTCACGCTCCCACGGGCTGATCACCTTCATGAATTCGGCGTACTCGAGCTCCTTGACCGCCAGGTACACGTCCACGAACGGCTTGCCCAGCACCTTGTGCAGGGCGGTGGAGGCGCGCAGCTCGGTCAGTGCCTCCGACAGGCTGCGCGGCAGCTCGTAATCGAGCGAGTAGGCGCTGCCGGTGCTCTCGGGCGTGGGCTCCAGGCGCTCGCTGATGCCAAGCCACCCGCAGGCCAGCGTCGCGGCGATCGCCAGGTACGGATTGGCATCGGCTCCGATGACGCGGTTTTCCACGCGCCGGTTCTCCGGCGTCGATCCGGGAATCCGGAATCCGACCGTGCGGTTGTCGTGGCCCCACTGGATGTTGATCGGCGCGGCGCCGTGCCGCACGATGCGCCGGTACGAGTTCACATAGGGCGCGACCAGCGCCATGGCGGCCGGCATGTACTTCTGCAGGCCCGCCAGGTAGTGGTTGAAGAGGGCGGAGGGCGTGCCGTCCGGATTGCTGAAGATGTTGCGGCCGGTCTTCATGTCCAGCAGGCTCTGGTGGATGTGCATCGCGCTGCCCGGCTCGCCCTGCATCGGCTTGGCCATGAACGTCGCGTACATCTGGTGGCGCAGCGCGGTCTCGCGCAGCGTGCGCTTGAAGTAGAACGTCTGGTCCGCCAGCTCGAGCGGGTCGCCGTGCAGGAAGTTGATCTCCATCTGGCCGGCGCCGACCTCGTGGATCAGCGTGTCCACGTCCAGCTCCATCGCCTTGCAGTAGTCGTAGATCTCCTCGAACAGCGGGTCGAATTCGTTGACCGCGTCGATGCTGTAGGCGCGCCGCACGGTTTCGGCGCGGCCGCTGCGCCCGATCGGCGGCGACAGCGGCATGTTCGGGTCCGCGTTCTTGGCGGTCAGGTAGAACTCCAGCTCCGGCGCAACGATCGGCTCCCAGCCCTTGTCGCGGTACAGCCCGAGCACGCGCCGCAGGACCGTGCGCGGGACGAAGTCGGCCGGCTCGCCGTTGGTGCGGAAGGCGTCGTGGATGATCTGCGCGGTCGAGTCGGCCGCCCACGGCACCAGGCACACGGTGCTCGGATCGGGGGTGAGCACCAGGTCGTGGTCGGTGGCGGCGATCACGGCGCGGTAGGACGGATCATCGCCCGGCCTCTCGCCGTTGATCGTCATCGCCAGGACGTCCTCCGGCACCCGCATGCCGCGGTCCTCGGTGAATTTCTCGCGCGGCAGGATCTTGCCGCGCGCAACCCCGGCCAGGTCGGGTACAAGGCATTCGATCTCCGTGATCCGGTTCTCGTCGAACCAGCGATCCATGTCCTTTTCGGTGAAGCTGCTGCGTACGACCATTGAGCTCATGATGCTTGTTCCTCGTTTCGCTTGCCGCGCAGCGCGCGTTGTTCGCGGGCGCGCTTGCGCAATGGCGCCGAACCCCCTACAGGTCCGGCGCACTGAGTTCGAGCTGCTGTGACGTGCCGGACCTTAGGGTCCGCGCCGCCTTCGCCGCACGCCGCGCGCCTGGCGCTTCAGGCCGCAGGCGCGGCGTGAACTCTTGGCCCGGTGGACGGCGATCGGCATGGTGTCGCGATGGAACGAGAAATAGGGCGGGAAATCAGTGTCTTGCAGGGCGGATTGTAGCCCGGATTGGTATTATGGCGAGAGCCAGTATTGGCCTCTCAATGGAACCACTTTGGGTCCGGCCGGTGCGGCTTTTCAGGAGCTCGCGTGCGACGCGCCGCCTTCACCGACGAGATATTGCGAGCCGCCTACGCCGACGTGGCCGCCCTGGGCAGTTTGCCCCGTTACCGGATCCTGTACGAGGCGATCCGGCAGGCGATTCTTTCGCAGCAGCTGGTGCCCGGTGCGCGTCTTCCGTCCACCCGCGAGCTGGCCGGCGACCTGGGGCTGTCGCGCAATACGGTCCTGTCGACGTTCGAGGCTTTGCTGGCCGAGGGTTACATCGTGGCGCGCGCCGGCAGCGGCACGTACGTGGCGCATTCGGCCGCCGCGCCCAAGGGTCGCGCGCGCAGGCCGGGCGAAGGCGCACGCGCCGCGTCCGTGTCCGCCCGATCCGGTCCCGAAGAGCTGTCCCGGCGCGGGCTGCGCCTGGCGCGCTTCCAGGGCGGGCGGCGCCTCGAGATCCTGCCGATGTGCGGGCCAGAGGCGGACTTCACGCTGTTTCCGATGAAGCAGTGGCAGCGCCTGCAAAGCCGCCAATTGCGGCAAGGTCACCTGGAACTGCTCGACTACGCGACGCAGGGGGGCTTTGCGCCGCTGCGTCGCGCGATCGCCGACTATCTGCGCACCTCGCGCGCGGTGCGGGTCGAGGTCGAGCAGGTGGTCCTGACCGCCGGCACCCAGCACTCGCTCGACCTGTGCGCGCAGCTGCTGGCCGATGTGGGCGACTCTGTCTGGATGGAGGAGCCCGGCTACTGGGGCGCGCGCTGCATCTTCGAGGCCTGCGACCTGAGAGTCGAACCGGTGCCGGTCGACGGCGAAGGCATGAACCCGGAACTGGCGCCGCGCGGCAGCCGCCCGCGCCTGATCTACCTGACGCCATCGAACCAGTATCCGACCGGAGTCGCGATGAGCCTTGCGCGCCGGCGTGCGCTGCTGCAGATCGCCGCGCGTGAGCGCGCCTGGATCATCGAGGACGATTACGACAGCGAACTGCGCTACAGCGGGCGGCCGCTGGCGAGCCTGCAGGGACTGGATGCCGGGCAGCGGGTCGTGTACGTCGGCACGTTTTCCAAGGTGCTGTTCCCGGGCATCAAGATCGGCTACATGGTCGTGCCGGCGCCGTTGGCCGAGTCCTTCCGCAGTGCGCTGTATGACCTGCAGCGGCCCGGACAGCTGACCGTGCAGGCCGCGCTGGCTGACTTCATCGAGCGCGGTTATTTCGTCACCCACATTCGACGCCTGCGCCAGGCTTATGCCGAACGGCGCGAAGTGCTGGTCGCCTCTCTGGGCCTGCAACCCGCCAAAGGCGCGCAGGTCACCTCGCAGGCCGCGGGCCTGCACCTGGTGGTCGGCCTGCCCGCGGCTTGCGACGACCAGGCGCTGGCGGCCTCGGCTTGCGAGCGCGGCACGACCGTGCGCGCGCTGTCACAGTACTTCATCGGCCCGGTGGCCGCGCGCGGGCTGGTGGTCGGATTCGGATACGCCCCGCCCGAGAAGCTCGCGCACCACGGGCGCCAGCTGGGACAGGCGGTGCGGGCCGCGCTCAGGCGCTGAGGAGTCTGCGCGGCAGAAGGCCGTCGGCAGAATTGTTACCCGTCAGCCCGGTCTGAAGAAGTTCCCCCTCTCCCGCGGAGCGGGAGAGGGCTGGGGTGAGGGGTGGCGCCAAGGCGGGTGCACAGGTAGGTCCACACGAACGTGGCTGCCGCCAGGCTGGTGATTTGCGCGCAGTCGTACGCGGGGGCGACTTCGACACAGTCCATCCCGATCCAGTTCAGATCGGCGAGGCCCTCGAGCAGCGTGAGTATCTGGTTGGTCGACAGTCCGCCGACCTCCGGCGTTCCGGTGCCGGGCGCGAAGGCCGGATCCAGGCAGTCGATGTCCAGCGTGAGGTAAACGGGCACAGGGTTCCTGCCGCCGACTCGAGCGTGCACCTCGCCGATCACGCCCGCCAGCTGTTCCGCGCTTTCCCGGCCGCGCAGCTCGCGCGCGGTGATGGCGCGACCCCCAGCGCGTTGCACGAAGTCGCGCACCTCGGCGGCGGCCGGCGAGCGGATGCCGATCTGCACGGTCGCCCGCGGGTCCACCAGGCCCTCCAGGATCGCTTCGCGCATCCAGGTGCCATGGCCGGACGGCTCGCCCAGATGATCGCTCCACGTGTCGCAATGCGCATCCAGATGCACGATCGCCAGCGGCCGCGCGGCGACCGCGCGATGCGCGCGCAGGATCGGCAACGTGATCGAATGGTCGCCTCCGAGCCAGCACACGTGGCGGGACGCCACCAGCTTCTCGGCGGCCGCCTGCAGCGCGACGCGGTGTTGCTCGAGCGAGGTCGACGGCATGGCCAGGTCCCCGAGATCGACCAGCGACTCGCGCGGCGCGCAGCCGTACTCGGGGTGGGTCGCGTCGCACAGCATGCGGCTGGCGGCACGGATCGCGCCGGGTCCGAAGCGCGCGCCCGGCCGGTTGGTGACCGCCCCGTCGAACGGAACGCCGACCACCGCGAAGCGCGCAGGCGATCCGGGCGAGTCCGCGCGCGCAGCGCCGAGGAAGGTGGTGTCGGAAGAGTAGGGCAGCAACGTGGCGAAACAGCATCGGAGGGTTCGCGCCCGATGCTAGCATCGCCACCACCCTCACCCCCGGCCCCTCTCCCACTGGCGTGGGAGAGGGGAGCTCAGGCGGCGTTCCTCCCCTCTGCCGCCTGCGGGCGAGGGGCGACCGATCGCAGCAATGGCTCAGGTGGTTCCACGGGCACGCTTGATCGCCCCTCGCCCGCGCAGCGGGAGAGGGGAGGGGGTGAGGGTAGGAATCGACAGGGACCTCAAATGACCACCGACGTGCAACAGCAGATGCAGCGCCTGAGCGGATGCAACTACATCTTCGGCGCCTATCTTCCCAGCGCAGGTCCGCGGCTGGACGTGATCGATCCGGCCACGGAGGAAGCAACGGGCCGGCGCGCCGAAGCCACGATCGACGAGATCGACTCTGCCGTGCAGCATGCGAATGCGGCGCAGCGGCTGTGGTGGGCGCAAAGCGCGCTGGAGCGTTCCGAGGCGCTGCACGAGGTGTCGCGGCGCTTGAAGTCGCTGCGCGAGGCGATCGGCGAGTGCATGACGCGCGAGATGGGCAAGCCCTTTCGTGAATCGACCTGGGAAGGCGGAGCCGCATCGTCCTCGTTCGATTACTACGCCGAGCTGGCGCGGCACGAGCAGGGGCGCGTGGCCGGGCCTTCCATCGCCGGCCAGATGCACATGACGTTGAAGGAGCCGCTCGGCGTGGTCGTCTCGGTGGTGCCCTTCAACTATCCGGTGCTGCTGTTCGGCTGGCAGGCCGCTGCCGCGCTGGCGGCCGGCAACGCGATCATCGTGAAGCCGTCCGAGCTGACCACCTTGACGGTGCTGCTCGCGATGGGCGCGTTCGAGCATCTGCCGCCCGGGTTGGTGCAGGTGATCTCGGGAGGGCCCGATGCGGGCCGCCGCCTGGTCGAGCACGCCGATACGCACGCGGTGGCGTTCACCGGCAGCGTGCCGGCGGGGCAGGCGGTCGCCCAGGCCGCGGCCCGCCGCTTCAAGCCGACGCTGATCGAAGCTTCCGGCAACGACCCGTTCATCGTGATGCCTTCGGCGCCGATCCAGACCGCGGTCAAGGGCGCCGCTTTTGCGGCGTTCCTGAACTGCGGCCAGGTGTGCACCGCCGCCGAGCGTTTCTACGTGCATCGCGACGCCTACCCGGAATTCGTCGCCGGCCTGGCACGCGAGGCCCAGGCCCTGCGCGTGGGCAATGGACTGGAGCGGGTCGATATGGGCCCGATGGCTTCGCAGCGCGAGCGCGAGCGCTACGAGCGCATCGTCGCGCGCGCGATCGGGCAGGGCGCGCGCGTGCTGGCGGGCGCACGCCGCCCCGCACATCTGGCGCGCGGCTGGTTCGTCGAGCCGACCGTGCTCGAGGTGACGCACGACATGGATATCCTGCGCGGCGAGTCGTTCGGGCCGGTGGCACCGGTGTGCCGGGTCGACAGCCTGGACCAGGCGATCGAGCTGGCCAATCGCTCCGAGTTCGGGCTGGGCGCCAACATCTACACGTCGGATCTTTCCGAGTCGATGCGGGCCGTCCACGAGATCGAAGCAGGCATGGTCTGGGTCAACACGCCGCTGAACGACAACGACGCGGTGGCCTTCGGCGGCCGCAAGATGAGCGGCGCCGGACGCGAGCTCGGCGCCGAGGGGCTCAACCAGTTCCGGCGAGCCAAGATGGTGATGATCGCGCCGCAGGCCCGGCCCGATCCGGAATGGTTTCCCTATCCGGATTCGGACGCGTTCCAAGGGCACTGACCCTCACCCCCGGCCCCTCGCCCGCAAGCGGGAGAGGGGAGGAGCCGCGCTCATGGTTGCCAGAGTGAAGCCGGATCGCCCCTCGCCCGCAGGCGGCAGAGGGGAGGAGCCGCGCTCATGGTTGCCAGAGTGAAGCCGGATCGCCCCTCGCCCGCAAGCGGGAGAGGGGAGGAGCCGCGCTCATGGTTGCCAGAGTGAAGCCGGATCGCCCCTCGCCCGCGCAAGCGGGAGAGGGGAGGGGGTGAGGGCGCTTTACATCCGGTAGATCGCCGTCAGCCCGATCGTGCGCGGCCGGAACGTGTAGTTGCGGATCAGCACGCCCTGGCCCGGAGGTGCCGTGGGGTCCGCGTCACTGTGCGAATTCGGTCCACCCGGCGGCAGCAGCGGGTGCGAATCGAACAGGTTGTCGACGAAGGCCGACACGTTCCAGCCGTGCACCAGCGTGCCCATCCGCATCGTGACGAACGTCGTGGCGGGGGGCGTGTAGGCGAACCGGTCGTAAACGGTGAAGCTGACCCCGGGGTCCTGGGCCGCCGTCAGCGTGTGGCTCTTGCTTTCGTACTGGTAGTCGACGCGGAAGTACGATCTCAAGTCGAACGCGGTGAAGTCGTACAGCATGCCGACCGAGATGGTCCACGGCGGCGGCGCAGTGCCGGCGTCGCCCACCACCGAGTCGCCCGCCTTGGCGATCGGCGCCCCGCCCGGCACCAGGCTCGCGTCCTGCATGTAGCGCGCGTTGGTGTAGCCGATCGCGTATTCGAACGACACCGCTTCGGTGGCGGCCCAGTCGGCCTGCAGGTCGAATCCCTTCGAGACCGCATTGCCCACGTTGGTCGTGAACTGGAATCCGCAGCCCGGCAGGTAGACATTCTGCTGGATGTTGTCCCATTTGATGTAGTACAGGCTGGAGGCCAGCTTGACCGAGTCGAACAGGCGGTTCTTGGAGCCGACCTCGTAGCTCTTGACGGTGTCGGACTTGTACGTGGAAGGCGACGTCGGAGTGGTCAATCCGAGCTCGGCGAAGGTCGCCGGGCACAGCAGCTGCGGAATCGGCGCGTTGTCGCCGCCGGTGCGGAACCCCTTGGCGAACGTCAAGTAGAACAGGTCGTTGGGGTCGGCCTGGAACGAGACCCCGGCCTTGGGTGTGAACGGCGTTTCGTCCTGGTTGCCGTTGCTGAACGTCGGGCCGCCGTTCTGCGAGCCGTCCGCGTAATGCGAGAAGTTGAAGGCGGTCTTGGCGATCCGCGCACCGGCGGTCAGTGTCACTTGCGGGGTGAGCTTGAAGTTGAACTCGCCGAAGCCGGCGACCTGGCGGTCGTGCGAGGTGTTGTAGTTGTAGTAGGAGTAGCCGCCCCACACCAGGGGCGCCTTGAAGGAGCCGGTCCCCGTTGCCGGCGATCCCGTCGCGGGGTCACAGGGAGCGCCGGGGACGGTGGGGTCGGGCTGAGGGCATTCGACGAAAAGACCGCCGAACAGCGAATCGATCATCGGGTCGTAGATCTCCTCCAGGCTGAGCTGGCGGGTGAACTGGTAGAACACGCCCGTGGTCCACGTCAGCCGCGCCGCCGGATCGTTCGACTGCAGCCGGATCTCCTCGGTGAACGTCTTCTGGTCGTTGGTTACCGTGGCAGGAGATCGATAGTTCTGGATGCCCGGCGGAAGATGCAGCCCGTACTGGTCGATCAGCGGGTAGTAGTTCGGGTTGGCGAATTGCAGGTTGGGGTCGAACTGGTTTGCGCCGGTGGTGGTGCCGCGGGTTCCGAGCGTCTGGTAATAGCCCAGGTTGTACAGCGTGCCCTCGTAACCGCTCAGGTCATGGCGGTCGTAGTAGGACGTGTTGGAGATCACGGACACGGTGTCCAGGTCCGCCTCGGCTTTCAGCACCGGCAGGATGTAGCGATCCGGCTCGGGGCGCGCGCTCGGGTCGGCATTCAGGAACCTGTGGCTGCTCGGATCGGAGGTCACGGTCTGCCCGTTGGCGCCCCGGTCGGTCGGCCAGAACACCGATATGTCGTTGAGCTTGTGATCCTGGTACAGGAAGCTCGGCGTGAGTGTCAGATAGTCCGTTGCGGCCCACTTGGCGGCGATCCGCGCCACGTAGGTATCGGCGTAATTCGCATTGGACTGCACCGTGGCCAGCGTGAACGGATCGATGCGGTCGATCCAGCCTCCGTCGCGCCGGTACCAGAAGCTCGCCCGCAGGCCAAGCGAGCCGTCGACGATCGGCGCGCCGCCGGCGACGCCGGCCTCGTAGCTGGGCGCGCCGCCCTCGGTGTACGAGACCTCGGATCGCGCGTAGACGCTCGACTTGGTGAAGCTGGGCTGCGCCAGGATGTAGCGCACGGTTCCGCCTTCGGATCCTGCCCCGAACAGCGTGCCTTGCGGCCCGCGCAGCACCTCGACCCGGTCCAGGTCGAACGTCTTGGGCAGCGTGTCGTCCGAGTTGAAGCCGAGCGAGTGGATCTGGATCGGGGTGTCGTCGATGTAGATGCCGGTGGTGCCGGAGCCTCCCGAGGACGAGATGCCGCGGATCGAAATCGCATTGGTCCCGGTCCCGGTGGCGTCGACCGTCACGCCGGGTGTGAAGCGCACCACGTCGACGATGTCCTTGATGCCTTTTTCGTCCATCGAGTCCTGGGTGAATGCGCTGACGCTGGCCGGCACCTTGCTGAGTGCCTGTTCGCGCCGGGTCGCGGTGACGATGATCTCCTCCAGCTTCCCGGACGGCGGGGCTGCAGTCGACGCAGGCGCCGCAGCCTCCGGAGCCGCTTTCGACGCAGGCGCAGCGGCATCCGGTGCCGGTTGCGTGCCGCCGGCGGCAGGCGGGCTTTCCGGCGCTGCGGCGGGCGCCGCGGCCTGATCGGCTTTCGGTTGATCCCCGGCCGCCGGTTGCGCAGCCTCCTGGGCCCGTGCCGGCGCCATCGCAATGCCGGCGCCCAGCACGGCCAACAGCACGGCCGCCAGCACCCGGCGAGCTCCCAGTTCCGATGGTTTCATTTCCCCCTCCCTCTGCACCCCGTTCTTGTTGAATACGTTGAATGCCTGCGAGCTCGCGCGATCGATCAGCTGCTGTCGAGCCGATCCAGGCGGTGCTCGCTTTGCGATGCACTGACGGGGAGCGTGCTGCGCCCGAAATGGGGCGCAGCGGGCCGGATGGGATGCACGAATGCCAGGGTGCCGCGGACAGCCGATGACCGGGCTGCGCAAGCAAAACTCGTACCGCTCGAATCGTGCCTCATACCACGCGCCGCGTTGCGCTCTTGAGACTCGAGGAGGTCCCCGACGTTGCAATGATGGGTCGCCACGATGGTACCATCGCGCCCCTTCGGAGGGCCTGATGGCACCAGATCATTCTGCGCTGTGAAGCCGATTGCTGTCCTGCAGTACCACGCGCACGACGGCGCCGGTTTCTTCGGTGAACACCTGCGGGCACGCGGGATCGCCCTGCGCGTGTTCGAACTATGCAACGGGCACGCCGCCCCGGGCACCCTGGACTCGTTCCGCGGCCTTTGCCTGCTGGGCGGTCCGATGAGCGTCAACGACGATTGGGGCGCGCTGCGCGACAGCGAGCGATTGTTCCTGGAGGCGCTGCGCACCGACGTGCCCGTGATCGGCCACTGTCTGGGCGGGCAGTTGATGAGCCGCGCGCTCGGCGGCCAGGTGCAGGCCGCGGCGTGCGCCGAAATCGGGTGGTCGCAGATCCGGGCGTTGGACCATCCGCTCGCGCGGCACTGGTTCGGAAGGCAGAGCTTTCCGATGTTCCAGTGGCATAACGAGACCTTCAGCGTGCCTGCCGGAGCCGAGCTGATCGCAACCGGCGAGCACTGCCGGCACCAGGCCTTCGCGATCGGGAGCCTGCACGTCGGCCTGCAATTTCACTGCGAGATCAACCGGCCGAAAATCGACTTGTGGCTGACGGACGAGGGCTCGGGCGACATCGATCGCCATGCGGCGTCGCCCGCAGTTCAGCCCAGAGAGGCGATTCGCATGGCCACCGGGCAGTGGCTCGCGCAGGCTCAGCAGACCGCGGCGCACCTGTACGATCGCTGGCTGGAGCGGCTCGCGCTTTAAGGCCGGTCCGAACCGATCGGGATCTCGAAGATGAACTTCACGGTCCAGGCGTCGCTTTCCGCTCCGAACCCGCGTCCGACGCCGAAGTTGAAAACCCAGGGCTTGCTGTCGAAGTCGAGCGCGACGAACAGCACGCGCGTCTGAAGCCCCCACGGGTCGATCGAGGTGATCTGGCCGACGTCCGAGTAGTACTCCAGGCCGAGCGCAGCCCACGGCGTGACCGTGCGGGCGACCTTGATCGATGGCATGAAGTCGGGCGGCTGGCTGCGGCCGGGCCCGGCCAGCGCGATGTCCAGCGTCGGGTTGGCAGCGATCAGCCAGTCGGCGTTGCGCCAGCCGATGATCGGGCGTGCCTCCAGGATGTTCCGATCCTGCTCGAAGCGCGCCGCGACCTGCGACACTTCGAAATTCAGCCCTGCGAAGAAGCCCCTGCCGTCGTGCGGCTGGATCGGCAGCCATTTCAACCTCGCTTTGGCCCCCGCCCAGTACACGCTGCCGCCCTGGGCGCGCTCGGTCGGAAGGTAAAGCCCCGCTTCCAGGTCCTCGGTCAGCCCGTAGCTGAACTCCGGCGTCAGGCGGATCGCGTGGGCCGGCGTGATCTCGCCCGGGTACTCGGGCGTGCTGCGCCCGCTCAGGGTCGTGTTCAGATGCAGCTCCAGGTGGAACTGCCCCGGAGCATTGATGTCGTCCGTGTAGACCTGGATCTCGTCTTCCAGGTCCGCCCACGCCGGGGCCGCCAGGCAACCGAACGCCGCCCAGGCCCAGCGGCGCACTGCCGCGCCGATCCTCACGATTGGTTCGCTGCCTGCCCCCTGATCGAGGGCGGCACGCTAACACAGGATGGCCTCGGCGACCGGTGCCGATCGGGCTTCTTCAACCGCCCTTGAGACGCTCGACCTTTTCGCGGAACGCCTGCGCGTCCTGCACGTCGCCGATCTCGGGCGCAAGCCGCTCGACCAGCGCATCCAGGTTCGCGACCCCGCCCGCCAGCTTTTCGTCGACCAGCAGGCTGGCCATCGGCCCCACGTACTCGACCAGGATGCTCTTGACGCGCGAAATCTGGGCGGCCGGGATTGTCGTGTGGGGTCGCAGCACGTTGCGGGTTTCCACCGGTCGCGTGCGCGGGGCCTCGCCGGGCTTGCCGTCCTGCGGGAAAGTTTCCGGCGGCTCGCCGCTCTGGATCGTTTCCGGATCGAACGCGTCGCCCGCCAGCACCGACGACAGGGCGTCGGCGTTGCTGCCCGACAGCATCTTCGACAGCAAGCCCAGCAAGATCCGCTCGGTCGGAAGATCGTCGTCGCGCAGAACCTCCTGATCGGCACGGAAGGTCGCCGACTTGGCAACCGCGCTGGAGGCCAGTTCGGCCGCCGCCTTGCCACGGCGCGGACCGTAGCCGACATGCACGATCTTTCCGGATTCGACGCCGATCCGGATCTGTCGCCCGTCGTACGTTACGACAAACAGTTGCCCCGTCGAATCGCGACTTTGAACGCGCAGCAGCAGCTCGAGAGGCGACATGGTGACCACCCTTAGATAATCGAACTACGCACTCACCCCCCGCCGGTCCGGGTCAAACGTTCCATCGCCAGTCGAAGGCTCCGGGTCATACGCTCGATCGCCCTGGACAGCGCGCCGATCTCGTCACGCCGGTCCGTCCCGGGAATTTCCTGATCGAAATTGCCACGGCTCATGTCCTCCGCGATCTGCGTCAGGCGCACCAGCGGCCGGGCCAGGCCCGGCGCGGCGATCGCGGCGAACGCCCCGGCCAGCACGGCCGAGACCAGCAGCAGGATCACCATCGTGCGGTCGGTTTCGGCGACCGGCCTCAACGCCTCGGCCTCGTCCATCTGGACCGCGACCAGCCAGCCGAAGCGGATCGGCTGCAGCACCGCGATGGTGGCCCGCCCTTCGTCGGCGTAGTGCAGCAGGCCCCCATGGCTTTCTCGGGCCACGTACAGCGGGTGTTTGCTCCAGTCGCGCAATTCCTTGTCGAACACGGCGCCGGTCATTCCGGCCAGCTTGCCGTCCTGAAACAGCAGCACCGCACGGCCCGTCTCGCCGATGCGCGTGTTGGCCAGCTGGTCGGTGAGCTCGTTCAATCCGTTGGTCTTGGCGAGCACGCCCACCACCTTGCCCAGCTCGTCCTTGATCGGCACCCCGAAGATCCAGGACGGCCGGTTCGTGGTGCGGCTGATCGCGATGATCTGACCCAGCGGCTGTCCGGCCGATGCCGTCTTGAAGTAGGCGCGGTCCGAGTAGTTGATCGGTGCCAGGCTGTCCGAGCGCGCGACCGACATGCCGTCCAGCCCCACCGTGAACGCCAGCTGGGTCCACGGCTGATGGTTGGCGATCGCGATCAGCACCGGTCGCTGCAGGTCCGGAATCATCGAGCGGATCGCCGTCGTGTCGGCGTGCTCGGCGAGCGACTCGTAGTTGACCTGCAGCCAGCCGTCGGCGCGCGCGGCAATCTGCGCCGCCTCGAAACGCAGTCGGGCCTCGGCCAGGCGCTGCGAGTTTTCAACGGTCAGGGTGCGCGCGAAGTACCAGGTGGCCAGCAAGGGCACCAGTGCCGCCGCCAAAAGGCTGAGAAAGAAGCGCCAGAACAGGGTCAGCGGAGGAAGAAACCGGCTCATGCTCGCCTTTCGCGCGGATAGTTGCTGTTTGTCAAAGGCTTAGCCGAGGCACCTTATCGCACGCATCCCGTTTAGATGTCAAAGGCAGCGGTACCGCATCCGAGTCATCGAGGCAAGAATGGATTTGCCGAAAGAACACCGATCGCCGCACCGACAGCTTGACCGGGAAGCGGAACGATTGCGATTGATAGGGATGGTGGGTCGTGCAGGATTCGAACCTGCGACCAACGGATTAAAAGTCCGCTGCTCTACCGGCTGAGCTAACGACCCGTCGCGTTCGACGCGCTCGAGCTACTTGGTCCCGAGTGAAACCAGACGCTCCTTGGCCAGTTTGGCTGCGTCGGTATCAGGGAAATCCCCGATGATCTTGTTCAGCGTGGCGCGGGCGGACTTCCTGTCGTTCAACTCGATCTGGCTGGCCGCGATGTTAAGCAGCGCGTCCGAGGCCCTGGGTGAGTCGGGATAGCGGTCGATCAACGTCTGCTGTGCAGCGATGGCCGACTTGTAGTCCTTGATCGCGTAATACGAGCTTCCCAGCCAGAACTGTGCGGCCGGCGCGTACGCCGACTGCGGATAGCGCGCCAGGAACGCCGACAGACCGCCCACGGCCGAGCGGAAGTCGTTCGACTTGAATTGCGCCATCGCCGTATCGTAGGCCGCCTGCTCGTCGCGCTCGACCTGAACGCTCTTGCCTTCGACCGTGACCGAGCTCGGCTCCAGGCGCTTGATGCGCGCGTCCAGGTCCGAGTAGAGATCCTTGTTGCGCTTCTGCAGCGTGGCGACGTCGTTCGTGACCTGCTCGATCAGGCCGCGCAGCTTGGCCAGCTCCTGGTGCAATGCGTCAAACTGCCCGCCCGACTCGAGCTGGCCTCGCTGGATCGCCTGCAACGTGTTGTCGATCTGGTCGATCCGCTTCGACAGCTCGTCGATCCGCGCGGCATGTTGCTTGTCGAGCTCGGCAACGTGATCGCGCAGGTCGATGATCGCCTTGCGTGCCTCCTCGTCGCCGAACAGGGCGTGCGAGGGCGCGGCCAGCCCCAGCAGCAGCGGCAGCGCCCAGAGCGATCGCAGGATTGTGGTTTGCATTCTTAGCTCGCGTTCAGATCGACGCTCGCCGACCGGTCATCGATAGACGATGTCGGCGCGCCGGTTTTCGGTCCAGGCCGCTTCGTCGTGGCCCATCGCCTTCGGCTTTTCCTTGCCGAAGCTGATCGTCTCGATGCGCACGACCGGAACGCCCACCAGCTCCATTCTCTGGCGCACGGCGTCGGCGCGACGCTGGCCCAGCGCCAGGTTGTATTCGCGGCCGCCGCGCTCGTCGCAGTTGCCTTCGATCTTGATCTGGCGCGATGCATGGTCGACCAGGTAGCGGCCATGCGCTTCAATCAGGGTCTGGTATTCGACCTTGATCAGCGACTTGTCGAAATCGAAGTACACGCTGCGCTTGGCCAGGGCGCCCTGGGGGTCGTTCAGCGGATCCATCGGCGGCGGGACAGGCGCTTCGACCCTGGCCACCGGGGGCGGGGCCGGCGCAGGCGCGGGCGTGACCGCCGTCGATTTGCTCTGATCGACCACCGGAGCGGGCTTTTCGTCGAGCTTGGTGCTGGCGCAACCGGCGGCCAGCAACCCGGCTGCCGAAGCGATGAACAAAACGCGCATCGATCTCATTGTCATTCTCCCAAACCTAGAAGATGGGGCCGACTGCCACAGGCGGCCTACTTTGCGAAGGGACCCCAGCAGGGCTCCCGGATATCGCCACTCGGACCCGTGATCCTTGCGCGCGCCCGCCCGTCGGTCGATGCCAGGGCGAGTATTCCGCGGCCTCCCACTTCGGTCGCGTAGAGTAGCAAACGGCCGTTGGGCGCGAAACTCGGCGACTCGTCCTTGACCGTGTCGGTCACGGTGAGTTCCTGGGCCAGCTCTATATCCAGCACCTCGATCTGGAACAGGTCGTTGCGCCGCGAAACGTACGCGAGCAGTCTGCCGTCCGGACTGATGCGCGGACTGATGTTGTAGTCGCCATTGAATGTGATCCGCTGCGCCTCGCCGCCGCTGGCCGGCATCCGGTAGATCTGCGGCCCGCCGCCGCGGTCGGACGTGAAATAGATCCAGGCTCCGTCGCTCGAGAAGTGAGGCTCGGTGTCGATCGCATCGTTGAACGTGAGGCGGCGCGGACTGGAGCCGTCGATCCCGATCAGGTAGATCTCGGAGTTGCCGTCCTTCGTCAGAACGACCGCCATGTTCTTTCCGTCCGGCGCGAAGGCGGGGGCGCTGTTGCTGCCCCTGAAATTGGCAACCGCGCGGCGCGCTCCGGTGGCCAGCGTGTGCACGTACACCACCGGCTTGTGCGATTCGAACGACACGTAGGCGAGCAGCGATCCGTCGGGCGACCAGGCCGGCGAGATGATCGGCTCGCGCGATCGCAGCGCCGTCTGGGAGTTGGCGCCGTCGGCGTCGGCGATCTGCAGCTCATAGGCGGTCGGGCTGAATTGCACGATGTACGCGATGCGCGTGGCGAACACGCCCTTGTCGCCGGTGAGCTTCTCGTAGATCCGGTCCGCGATCCGGTGCGCGGTCAGCCGCATTTCGGCGGCCGGGCTGACGTATGCCAGGCCGTCCAGTTGCGTGCCCTTGACGCTGTCGTACAGCCGGTACCGTACGTCGAATCGGCCGTCGGCCAGTCGCGACACCGAGCCCACCACCAGGGTGTCGGCCCCGCGCGCTCTCCATTGAATCAGGTCGACGCGTTCATCCTCGGCGATCGGGCTGTCGCCCGTGTCGATCATGCGGAACTGGCCGGAGCGCGACAGGTCGGCGCGCACGATCGCGCCGATGTCCTGCGGGGCGGAGCCTTCGGCCTTGAATGCCGCCACCGCGATCGGATACTGCTGCGAGCCGACGCCGGTTATCTCGACCGTCATCTGCGCCCACGACGGCCGCGTCGCCGCCGCTGCCAGCGCGATCAGCAGGGCCAGCACGTGAACTACCCGGGTCGGCCTTGGGCGGGGCTTGGGCATCGCGGGCGCATTATAGGAAGGGAGGTGACCAGCCATCAGGCGATTCATCGCGTTTCCGTGGGATACATCTTTAGGGTGAACGTACGGGGGACCGTTCCGTCGCTCTGACGGGGGAACGGATCGCAGCGGATGATGGCGCGTTCCGCGGCATCGTCGTAGCCGGGCAGTCCGCTCGGCTTGACGAGTTTCGGGGCTGCAGCCTGCTCGCCGGTCGGCAGCAGTTCCAAGGCGAACTCCGCGTACACCTGGGGCGAGGTGTCTTCGGGTACTGCGAAGGCGATGTGGGGCCGGATGCAGGCGTTGATCAACGCCTTGTAGGTGGAGTTCATCACGCCGCTCGACGCGGACGGCGCGCGCGCCGAGCCGGTCACCTGCCCGGTCAGCCGGGCGATCTCGGCCTGCCGTCGCTCTTCGGCCGCGTGCTCCTGCCGCTGGAGCTCCTGGCGGCTGGGCTCCTTCTTCGGCTCGATCTTCTTCGGTTCGATCTTCTTGGGCTCCGGCTTGCTGATCGGTTGGCGCTCGATCGGGGGCGGGCTTTCCTGCTCCGGCGCGTGCTTCTTGACCTGCTGCTGCTGCACGATGTCGGCGTCGGGATGGGCCGCCTCGGGCTGCGGCGGTGCCGGCGGCGGCGCCTCCGGCACAGGTGCGGGCGGCTGGATCGGCGCCAGCGGTTCCCACAGCTCGGCCACCGCCGGCGCCTCGCTCGAGGTGCGCCACTGCACCGCGAACCACATTCCCAGGATCAGCAGCGCGTGCATGGCGAGCGCCGCCGCGAACGAAGGCAGCGTATTGCGGCCGAGCTCGGGGCCACGGGGTCGCACAGCGGCGGTCGACTGCATCGGTTCGTGTCGAGGTACTTCGTGCGAGGCGCTATTCGGCCGGCTTGACCACCAGGCCCACCCGCCGCACGTTGTTCTTGTACAGCGCGTCCAGCACGCGCGTGACCGACTCGTAGCGAACCTTCTTGTCGCCGGCGATCACCACCGGCGTGTCGGGCCGGCTCCTCTGGCGCTCCTTCACGGTCGCCAGCAACTGGGGCAGGTCCATCGGCATCGGCTGTCCGCCCGAGGCCGCGCCGGGCGAACGATCGCGCAGCAGCAGCGAACCGTCGGCTTTCACGATCACCTCCAACGGGGCGTCCGGCGCGCGCGTTGACTTGCCGACCGAAGGCAGCTCGACCAGGCTGGGATTCACGAACGGCGCCGACACCATCAGGATCACGACCAGCACCAGCATCACGTCGATGTACGGCACGACGTTGATGTCGGACAGCATCCGGCGCCGGCTTCCGGGATTTCGTCGCGCCAGGACCGCCATCGACGGGTCTCGCCTCAGCGCTGCCGCTGAAGGATGTTGGAGAACTCTTCGGTAAAGCTCTCGAACCGGTTCGCCAGCCGGTCGATGTCGTGGGCGAAGCGGTTGTAGGCCACCACCGCGGGGATCGCGGCAAACAGGCCAATTGCCGTGGCGATCAGCGACTCGGCGATGCCCGGCGCCACGCTGGCAAGCGTCGCCTGCTGCAGGCCTGCCAGGCCGGTGAAGGCGTGCATGATGCCCCAGACGGTCCCGAACAGGCCCACGTACGGACTGACCGAACCCGCCGACGCCAGGAACGACAGCTGCGATTCGAGCCCGTCCATCTCGCGCTGGTAGCTGGCGCGCATGGCGCGGCGCGCGCCGTCCAGC
>Ga0209698_10002887_pt1 | contig 19177 bp, 19 predicted proteins | sample LitLauG_LLR_2012_FD_187203 | JGI IMG/M metagenome (GOLD analysis project Ga0209698, IMG submission 187203) | Freshwater sediment microbial communities from Pennsylvania, USA - Little Laurel Run_MetaG_LLR_2012 (SPAdes) (version 2) | ecosystem: Environmental > Aquatic > Freshwater > Creek >...
CGCAATTGGCGGCTGATGGTGTCGGCGGTGATGCCGTAAGCGGTGAGCCGCTCAGGGTCGAGTTCGACGCGGATTTCGCGATCGACGCCGCCGTCGCGAGACACTTTGCTCACCCCGGGCACTGCCAGCAATTCGCGCGACAATTCGTTGTCGATGAACCAGGATTTTTCTTCGTCGTTCATCGCCGGGGCGGAGATGGCGTAATACGCGATCGGCTCGGCGGCCGCGTCCATCCGGAAGATCACGGGTTCGGTGATGTCAGCGGGCAGATCCGGGCGAATTCGGGTGAGCGCATCGCGCGCATCGTCGACGGCGCGGGTGAGATCAGCGCCGATTTGAAGTTGCACGGCGACTTCGGTGCTGCCCGGGGTGATGGTGGTGGTGACGCGGCGCACGCCTTGCACGCCGGTCAGCGCCGCTTCAACGCGCTGGGCGATTTGGGTTTCCATTTCGGCCGGCGCAGCGCCCGGCTGGGATACGCTGACCAGGAATTCCGGAAACTCGATGTTGGGCATCTGATTGATCGGCAGCTTTGAGTACGCGGTCAGACCCGCGAACAAGAGCGCGATGATCAACACGATCGGCGGAATCGGATTCTTGATTGCGCCGGCTGAGATGTTCCAGGCCATTGCCTGCTCCTTAGCCTAAGCGCCCGCGCAACTGCTCAGCGTCGGCAGGGTGTTGCTCGTCGCCAGCAGCGTTGATGGGACGGATGGGATCGCCGTCGCGCAAGAAGGCTGCGCCCGAGCCGACCACATGGGCGCGGTTATTCAAACCGCCGGTGACCTCCACCAGATCGCCTTGGCGGGCGCCCAGAGTGATGTAGGTTTTGCGCACCATATTGTGGTCGCCGACCACAAACACATAAGCGTTGTTGTCTTCGTAGCGGATCGCATCCTGGGGCACAGCGAGCGCCTCACGCTGGGCGAGGTCGACTTCGCCGCTCAAATGCATGCCAGCGCGCACGCGCGTGTCGGCAGGGAGATCAAAAAGAGCCTCGCCAGTGCGGGTGCGATCGTTGACCGAGGCAGGCAGGCGCGACAGCGTCCCTTGCACCGTCGAGCCATCCGCCAATCGAAAGTTCGCGCGTTCACCTGCGCCCAGCGTCAGCATGTCGGTTTCTGAAACTTGGGCGCTGACTTCAAGTCTGTTGTCGCCGGCAATGCGGAACAGCTCTTGTTGGTCGACCATCGCGCCCAGGGTCACCGAGCGCGAAATCACCAAACCGGCGATCGGCGCGCGAACATAGCCTCCGCCCAGGCGGGCGTCGATTTCGGCGAGTTGGGCTCGCGCTGCGGCAAGTTTTGCATCCGCCGCCGTCGAGGCAGAGTGACGTTGCTCAATCTGTTCAGGAGAAAGTGCGCCGGAATTGCGAATGCTTTCGGCGCGCTGGTATTCGTCGCGCGCCCGCAGCGCATCGGAGGCGGCGCCTGCGACATTGGCTTGCGCGGCCGTGATTTGGGCGTTGGACACCGCCGCATCGAGACGCGCCAGCGGTTGGCCGGCGCGCACCATATCGCCTTCGTCGGCGAGCAATTGCAGCACCCGCACCCCAGAGGCTGGCGCGAAAACGTGGATGTCTTGCTTGGGACGCACTTCGCCCAAGAGCGCAACGCTTGGCGTAAAACCATGCTGGGCGACTTCCACCACCGAGACGACTTGGGTCGTGCTCACCACAGCTTGGTTTGGCGGACCTTCGCCAAGCAGATGCGAGGCGAGGTAGATCAACGCTGCGGCTGCAACGATCCCAATGCCGGCAAATCTGACCAGCCGCCAGCGGCGGGCCAGCGCTGCGGCATCGCCAGTGTCTTCATTTGCCGCCAGCGGCGAAGGCGCTTCTTCGCTGCGCTGAAAGGCTTTCTGCGCGCGCTCTACGAGATCAGGTTTCATGCACGCACCGCCAAGTACCGTTCAGCCAAGGCGCGAAATTGCGCCTCGGCGTTGTTCATCGCTTTGTTGCCGCCGACAGCGCTTCGCAGGCCGATGCCCTCAATGGCCGCGAACATGGTCCGCGCCGCCGCTGTCGGATCGAGGCCTGGATCGACTTCGCCGCGTTTCTGGCCATCCCCGATCACCGACGCCCAGGCCTCGACATAGCGAGAATCGATATGGGCGAGATTTTGCGCTAAACTAGGGTCGCGCCAGGCTTCGGCCAGAACCTCTGCGACGAGCGCACCGTCGCCGTCGGCGATCTTGCGAAAGAACGCCTTCGCTGCGCAGCAGAGGCTATCTAAAACCGCCCCGCCGGGACGAAGCGCGAGGTCGTCGTCCCAATGACCGTCCTCGGCAATGGCGGCAATGATTTCGGCCTTGGAAGGAAAGTAGCGATAGAGCGCGCCGGCGCTGATCTCGGCCTCGGCGCAGATCTCCTGCATGGTAGTTTGGTGGAAGCCGCGGCGGCGGAAACAACCGAGCGCGGCGTCCAGAATCTGGCGGCGGCGGCGCTCGGCGAGTTCGGGGTTGGGAAGGCGTGACATGGCGTCCGAGGCGGTCCTGACGGCTTGAAAATCTTTGCTGCGGCGCCAATAAAGCGAATGTTCGTTCGCTAAATGTAAAGAATGGACGCGCAAGTCAAGATGTGCATGCAAAATGCCGCAAGGCGTTGCGGGAGTTTAATAAATGCTGACGGTTATTAAACGCCTGGGGCGCGCTGCGGGCGTTGGCGCGGCCAGCGTTTTGGCCTTGTGCGCCTGCTCACTGATGCCGCTTCAGCGCGCTACCGCTCCGCCCATGCCTGAGGCATGGCGCGATGCGCCGCTCGCCGCTGGGATGCCGCTGACCGATTGGTGGACCCAATTCAATGATCCGATCCTCAATCAACTTATCTCCGAAGCGCTCGCCAACGGGCCCACCATAGAACTGGCGGCCTTGCACCTGACCGAAGCCCGGGCCCAGGCCCAGTCAGGCATCGCCGCCAATTTGCCTAGCCTCAGCGAGGTCGGCGAAGGCAATTATCGGCGCAACACCGGGGCCAATCATGCCGGCACTGAACAGATGACCGGCGTCTTTGGCCCTCAGGTCTCTTGGGAGGTTCCGCTGTTTGGGCGCATTCGGGCGGCCATCGCCGGGGCGCGGGCCAATCTGGCCAGCGCCCGCGCCGACGCACGCGGCGCTCAGGTGGCGCTCGTAGCCGACGTCGCCCAAGCTTATGTCGACCTGCGCGCCGCCCAGAACGGCTATGCCGCGCTGGCCCAGCTTGCGCAGAGCTCCGGCCAACTCGCCGATATCCTCGAGACCAGCGCCAACGCTGGGATCGCCGCACCCGCTGATGCGGCCAATGCGCGGCGGCTGGCTGAGAGCACGCGCGCCCGGCTTGCGGATCTGGTGATTGCCGAGCGCAGCGCCGAAAACCAACTCGCCACGCTGCGTGGCGTGTCGCCGGGCGCTGAGACCGATGCGATGGTTGGCGCGCTCGAAACCCCGCAAGCGACCCCGACTTTGTCGCTGCCCGGCGCGCCGGCCGCCCCGGCCGACCTCCTTCGCTTGCGCCCCGACGTGGCCCAAGCAGAGGCGCAAACCTTATTGGCGGCCGCTGCATTGGGCGAGGCGCGCGCCAACATGTTGCCGCAGCTCAATCTTACCGGCGCCATCGGGGTGACGCGCAATATCATTGGCTCGACGGTCACCAATACGACCCCGGTGTTGAGCGCCACGCCGCTGATCACCATTCCGCTGTTTGATTGGGGCGCTCTGCGCGCCGCTTCGCGTCAACGCAATGCGCAATTCCACGAATCGCTCATTGCCTACAAACAAGCCGTGACCCAGGCGATCGCCGAAGCCTCGAACGCCTTGGCTTCGCTCGACCAGGGCCAGCAGCGTCTGCAAGCGGCGCGCAACGCAGAAGCAGCAGCGCAACGCAGCGACAACGGCTCTCAAGCCGCTTACAGCGCCGGTATGCAAAGCCTGGCGGACCGTCTGCAGGCCGATCAACAATTGATAGATGCGCGCCTTACCCGGGTCACGGCGGAGCAGTCAGAGGCGGAAGCTGCGATTGCAGTCTTCCGGGCGTTTGGAGGCGGACCTTCGTTTGGCGCGCTGCACTAAAATCCCAGCTTGGAATCGGCGCACAGAAGAAGCCCCTCGGTTTCCCGAGGGGCTTCGAAAATCTGCAAGTGCGAACTGCTTACGGCGTGGTCGTTGCAGTTGACGTCATCGTGGCGGTCGAGGTCGACGTCGAAGTGCCGGTCGCCGTCGAGGTGTCCGCTGGCGGGGTCATCGAGGTGTCGGCGGTTGACGTAGAGGTCGAGGCCGAGGTGTCGGACGAGGTCGCCGACGAGCCGCAGGCCGCGAGGCCGAGCATGCACACCGCAGCGGTGGCGGCGATAAGAGACTTCAACATCAGTTGCTCCTGATTTACGGGCGCCAGTGTGTTGCGCATCGGCCCGCGAACATCGCCGGCCCCACGCGCCAACGTTACCGCGCCCTCCTAGTTCCCGCTAGATAGGGGAACTTGAAAATTATCGGATCCTCGACCGGATCTCAAAACCCGATTTTTCTCGCCGGTCGCTTGGGTTTGGGCAGGATTTTTGCCGGAGGCGCGGGGTGGGCCTGGTGGGCGTAAATACCGGGCTGCATCGCATCAGTTCGGCCCGGCATCTGGCCCGCGCACAATGGTGGGCTATAAGCGACGATCAAAGAGGGAACGGATGGCGGAGCTGTCGCAAGACCAGGTCATGATCGTCGAGACCGCGCGCGGCTTTGCCCGGGAGCGGCTGCGGCCCAATGCAGCGCGCTGGGAAAGCGAAGGGCTTGACCGGGGCGTGTTGCGGGAGCTGGCGGGGCTTGGCTTCGGCGGGATTTATGTGCGCGAGGATGTCGGCGGTTCGGCGCTTACCCGGCTCGACGCGGCCTTGATCTTCGAGGAATTGTCGCGAGGCGATGTGTCGACGGCGGCGTTCCTATCGATCCACAATATGTGCGCCTGGATGATCGACAGCTTCGCCAACGATGAACAGCGGCGCAAAGTCCTGCCCAAGCTTGCGACCATGGAGACGATCGCCTCCTATTGCTTGACCGAGCCCGGATCTGGCTCGGATGCAGCGGCGTTGCGAACCACCGCCAAGCCGGATGGAAACGGCCATTATCTGCTGAATGGCGCCAAGGCGTTCATATCAGGCGCGGGCTTTTCAGATCTCTATGTCGTCATGTGCCGAACCGGCGAGGACGGGCCCAAGGGCGTGTCTACGATGCTGGTCGAAAGCAGCGCCCAGGGTCTTTCGTTCGGCAAACCCGAAAACAAGATGGGCTGGCGCGCGCAACCCACAGCGATCGTTGCTTTCGACAATTGCCGGATACCGGTTGAGAACCGCATCGGCCCCGAAGGCGAGGGGTTCAAATACGCGATGCGCGGTCTTGACGGCGGGCGGCTCAATATCGCTGCGTGCGCGCTCGGCGGGGCTCAGGATGCTCTCGATCGGGCGCTCGCGTACGTAAAGGAGCGCAAGCAGTTCGGAAGGCGCATCGCTGACTTCCAGAACACCCAATTTGTGCTAGCAGACATGGAGACAGAACTGGCGGCCTCGCGCGCGCTGTTGCACACCGCCGCGCGCAAGCTGGATGGGAAGGCCAGCGATGCAACCAAGTATTGCGCCATGGCCAAGCGTTTTGTGACCGACGCGGCGTTCGCCGTCGCCGATAAGGCGCTGCAGCTGCATGGCGGCTATGGCTATCTTGCAGACTACGAAGTGGAGCGCATCGTGCGCGATTTGCGCGTGCACCGTATTCTGGAGGGCGCCAACGAAATCATGCGCGTCATCATCTCGCGCGAGATGCTAAAGCAATGACGTGACGCTTCGAGGGGGAGTTGATGATCATTCGAGCCATGGGACTGGGATTTCTGTTGTGGCTTGCGGTGGCGGCGGCTTTCCGCTTCGGAGGCGAGTATTTTTTCGCCGCCGACAACGCCCGCATGTGGACCTACGTCGCAGCCGTGGTGTTGGGGCTGGGGGCGGCTTTTGTGTTGCTGAAACTCCTAAAGGAAGCGCGCGGCGATGAAGGCGAAGCCGCGATCGCGGTGGCGCTGCCGAGTATTTTGCTGAACGCCCTCATCACTTTCGAATTCGCGCGCGCCTTGCCCAACCTCGATCCCGCCCTGGCGAGCGCATTTGGGGCCTGGGCGTTATTGTTTGCCGGTTCGGTCCTGTTCACCGGACTGCTCATGACCCAACTCGCGCCGCAGGATGAGCGTATTTGAGTCCAGCCAAGCGGCCGCTCGTCATAGCCCATCGCGGCGCGTCGGGGCAGCGACCCGAGCACACCATGGCTGCTTACGAACTGGCGATTGCCCAAGGCGCTGACGCCATTGAGCCCGATCTGGTTATGACCAAGGATGGGGTCTTGGTGTGCCGGCATGAAAACGACATTTCCGGGGCCACAAATGTCGCCGACCATCCCGCGTTTGCGGCGCGCCGGCGCGAAAACACCGTCGACGGGGTGAAAAAGCTCGGCTGGTGGAGCGAGGACTTTACGTTCGCGGAATTGAAGCAGTTGCGCTGCCGCGAGCGCATGCCCAGTCTGCGCCCAGCCAGCGCGGCTTTCGATGACCAAGAGGAGATCGTGAGCTTTGATGCGCTGGTGGGGTTGGCGCGCGAGCGCGGCGTGGGGCTGGCGCCGGAGTTCAAGCACGCGGCACACTTCAAGAGCCTCGGCCTTGAACCGCTTCAGGCGTTTGAAGCGGTCGCGCGGGCGCATGGGGGCCAATCAACTGCCGACATTATGTTGGTAGAATGCTTTGAAATTGGCGTGCTGCGCGACCTGGCGGCGTCGTCGCTACGTTGGCGCACGGTGCAATTATTGTTTGCCCACGGCGGCCCCCCCGACCGGCGCGAGCTTGCCTACAGCGACATGATCAGCGATGCCGGCCTCTGCGAAATTGCCCGCTATGCGTCCGCCATCAGCGTCGAAAAGGGCATGCTGAAGCCGCGCGACGCCGCGGGGCGCTCGCTGGCTGCCACTGATCTTGCCTCGCGCGCCCACGCTTTGGGCTTGGAGGTCTTGGCCTGGACGTTCAGGCCGGAGAATTTTTTTCTCCCGGCGGAGTTGCGGCGCGGCGACGATATGAACGCACACGGCGATCAGCTGGGGGAATTGCGTCAGTTCATGGAACTCGGCGTCGATGGGGTGTTTTGCGATTTTCCCGCGATGGGGGTCGCGGCGCTAGGGGCGAGCTAGATCACCGCTTGCTGAGCTGCTAGGCGGCAGCGCAGAGCGCGCTGCGCCCCAAGTTCCCTGGAAAGCGCTGCTTGGCAATCTCGATGCGGCGGCTCGGTCTTTAGACTTGGTTTCAGGCGACGCGGCGCAACATGTTGCGATTGAGGATGGGCGATTGCGCTTCCAGCAAGTCGTGCTCCACCTGCTGGCGGGTCTGCGCGTCGCGGATCACCAGCAGATGAATTTCTTTGGCGCCGAGATTTTCGGCGGCGCGCCACATTTCGTGACGCGCCAGGGTCGTGGAAAAGTCATCGGTTTTGGCGATGAACAGCGCGATGGGGCCGCCCCAATGATCCGAGGGCGGGCCGAAAGGGTTGACCGGCGCTTGGTCCTTCGGTTTCACAAACATATAGACGCCGCCTTCGGGCGCCCAATCGCGCTGCGCGCGCACCACTTCGAATTCGTACCAGCGGCCGCAATTTCCCTGCCAGGAAAAGCTATTTTCGCTCACCCAACCCTCCGAAAAGTTCCATCTGCCCGAAGGCTGTTTAGCGTGAGTCGGGGACTGAAGACGCGCGGGCTTTCAATTGCATTTTCGAAGGATTCATGGCTTGCGACATCGAAACAAATGCCGCTGGAAATCCGGCAGCCGTCGCGAGATGGGGCCGGGCCCGCCTTCGCTTGCGCTCTGGTTCGTTTGGCCCAGGTTGGGCGAAGCCGCGGGAGAGCTTGCTTCTCCAAGCGAAACCATAATCGTATCGTTTGAGTTGGAGCCGAAGTGAGCGAACTTAGGGAATTACTCGATATCGCAGTTCGCGCCGCCGACGCCGCAGGCGCTGCTCTGAAGTCGCATCGCGCCGAGTGGGGCGTGGTGGCCGCAGAATACGGGCGCGAGGTGAAAATCGACGCCGATCAGCGCGCCGAAGCGCTGATCCTCACAGCGCTCAAGGAGGCCGCGCCCTTCCCGGTAATTTCGGAGGAGGCTGGATGGGTCAATAGCGGTGACCGGGCGGGTTATGTCTGGGCGGTCGACCCCCTTGATGGCAGCGTCAATTATCTCCGCGGCTATCCCCATTGTGCGGTGTCGATTGCGCTATTGTCGCAGCAGACCCCGGTGTTGGGGGTGGTCAATTGTTTTGTGCTTGGAGAACGTTTCTCCGGCATCGTCGGCGAGGGGGCATGGCTCTGGGCCCAGCCCATCGCGGTTTCCGCCATCGATGCGCCTGCAAGCGGCATCCTGCAGACCGGCGTGCCGGCGCGGGCGGGCGAAGAAACCATGGCGCGCTTTGAAAGTCGTCTGAGAACCTGGCGCAAGGTGCGCATGATCGGATCGGCGGCCAGCGCGCTTGCTTACGTCGCCGCCGGGCGCGCGGAAGCCTATCGCGAATCCGGTTCGATGATTTGGGATGTTGCCGCAGGCTGCGCCTTAACAAGAGCCGCAGGCGGAGATTTTCATATTGCCGGGGGTTCGCTAGATGCGCCGCTCGAAGTCGCGGCATGGAACAAAAAGGTCCCGATGCCCGATTGACCTGGGGCTTAATTGAACGCCTCGCGTCTTTGACCTGCGCGTAACCGAGGGCCCGCGCTTGGCGAACGCGCGGGCAAGCCAGCTCGCCAGTCAATCAAGAGTGCGGCGAAAACGCAGCAAGGCGAACGTCGACAGCACTACGAGAATAATGGCGAGTTCGCCGAGGTCGGGACCAATATCGCCGAGGCCTGCGCCTTTCAGCACCACATCGCGAACGATGCGCAGGAAGTGGGTAATCGGCAGGCACTCGCCGATGGCTTGCGCCCAGGTCGGCATGGCGCGAAACGGAAACATGAAGCCGGACAAAAGTATCGACGGCAAAAAGATGAAAAAGGTCATCTGCATGGCTTGCATTTGCGTGCGCGCGACCGTCGAAATCAAATAACCCAGCATCAGATTGGCGAAAATGAAGACGCTTACGCCAGCCAAGAATGCGAGCGGCGAGCCGGTGAAGGGAATGTGGAAGAGCAAAGTTGCGACGGTGAGCACGATCACCACTTGGACGCCGCCCACGAAGACGTAGGGCGTGGTCTTGCCGATCATGACCTCAAGCGGGCGCACGGGGGTCGCCAGCAGATTTTCCATGGTGCCGCGTTCAGTTTCTCGGGTGAGCGCAATCGAGGTGATCATCACCATAGTCATGGTGAGAATAACGCCCAATAGCGCCGGCACGATATTGAAAGCGGTTATGCCTGCTGGGTTGAAACGGCGATGCACGACGATCTCGTAGGGCGCCGGACTAGGCTCCAGAAAGGCGAGCGGTCCGACGAAATTTGGCGCAAAAGCTTGCGCGGCAATTTGTTGAATGGCGCCCAGCGCGCTGCCGGCCGCGACCGGGTCGCTGGCGTCGGCGGCGACCAGCATTTGGGGGCGCTCCCCACGTATGAGCCTTCGCTCAAAACCCTCGGGAATAGCAATCAGGAAAGTCGCCTTGCCCGAGCGCAGCATCTGGTCGGCGTCTTCGTCGCGATGGGCAATCGCCACGATATCGACATAGGTCGAGGCCCGTAGCGACGCCAGGAAGGAGCGGGTCAGCGGTCCGTCTTCACGCATTTCGACGACGGCGGGCATGTGGCGGGGATCGTTGTTGATGGCAAAGCCGAAGAGCACGAGTTGGACGATCGGAATGGCGATCATGATTGCAAACGTCGGCCGGTCGCGCCGCATTTGCACCAATTCCTTCAAAAACACCGCCATGACCCGGGACCAGGAAAGGTCGAAGAGGTGAGCAAGCATAGGAAAGCGCGGCGGCGTCATTGGAAGTTGTCGCGGCTTTCGGCCATCAGGTAGATGAAGATTTCTTCAAAGCCCGCTTCGATCTTGCCGGCGGTCAGTTGCGGCTCTTGGCGCAGAACCTCTTTTACGGCGGCCTCAAGCTTGTGCTCATCATGGCCGCAGACGTGGATTTCCGCCCCAAAGCGCGCGACGAGCTCGACGCCGACGGTTTTCTCGAGCGTGGCTTGGGCGCTTTGCAGGGGACGCCCCTCGATACGCCAGCAGGCAAGATTGATGCGTTTGGGAATGTCGGCGGTTGGCGCGTCCAGGAGCTTTTTGCCGTAAGCGATGTAGGCGATGGAATCGCACTGCACCGCCTCGTCCATATAATGCGTTGACACAAGCGTGGTGACGCCTTGGGCCGCATAGCGCCGGATTTGATCCCAAAAGTCGCGCCGCGCTTTGGGATCGACGCCGGCGGTGGGTTCATCCAACAACAAAAGCTGCGGTTCGTGGATCATGCAGGCCGCGAGCGCCAGGCGCTGTTTCCAACCGCCGGAAAGTTTGCCGGCGACTTGATCTTGGCGTTCAACAAGCCCCAGATCCGCAAGCGCCTTGTCGACACGTTCTTTGCGCCGATCAAGCGCGTAGAGGCGGGCGATGAAGTCGAGGTTTTCGCGGATGGAGAGATCCTCGTAGAGCGAAAATCTCTGCGTCATGTAGCCGACGCGTTCTTTGATCTTTGGGCTCTCGTTCAAGACGTCGAGGCCGAGCACCGTGCCGGCGCCGGCTTCGGGTTTCAGCAGACCGCACACCATTCGGATGGTGGTGGTCTTGCCTGAGCCGTTTGGTCCCAAAAATCCATAAATGGCGCCGCGCGGCACCTGTAAATCGAAATGGTCGACAACCATGCGCCCGCCATAAGTCTTGGTAAGTCCGCGCACATCGATGACCAGCTCCTGGCTCATGGCGCGGGGCGAATATCGAGGGGCGCGCCGGGACGCACTTGGTTGGCCTCGTCGAGGCGAGCTTCCGCCAGGAACACCAATTTGTCGCGCTCATCGAGGGAATAGATGACTGGCGGCGTGAATTGCGGCTCGGTGGCGACAAAGCTGACGTGGGCTCGTCGATCAGGCCCGCAGCCGTCGCAATGAACTAAGATGTGGGCGCCCACCGGAAATTGCGCCAGCCGGTTCTGGGGCACGAAGAATCTCACCTTCATATTGGCGGGCGGCAACAGCGAAACGATTGGGGCGCCGGGGGCGACCACTTCGCCGGGACGATGAAAGATTTGTTCGATCGCGCCTGCGGCGGGGGCTTTGTTTTCAGCCTCGCTTACCCGCGTTTGGGCAAGCCCAGTTTGCGCCGAAGCGGCGCTGGTTTGACGCCGCGCTTGCGACAGGGCGGCATTGGCCGCGTCTCGTGCGGCGCGATTGGCGTCGAGGCTCGCGCGCGGATAAAAACCTTGCGCGGCAAGAGCTGCGCCCCGTTGGAAATTGTGTTCCGCCAGCGCGGCGTTGGCTTCAGCCTGGCGCACGGCGTCGGCGGCAGCCGATTGGGTGGCTTGCGCGCCGGCGGCCTCGTAGTTCATGCGCTCGGGATCAATGCGGAATAGCGGCGCGCCCTGGGCGACATTGTCGCCTTCCTTGACAAAGAGCTGGCCGACAACGCCCCCGTCCTGGCTAGAAAGGTAAACATAGTCGGCTTCACCATAACCCTGCAGCACGCTTGATTGCGGCTGGCTGCAGGCGGCAAGCCCGCTGGCGAGAAGTGCAACAAGACTGCGCCTCATGGGCGTGGCTCCAGCCCGTTCAGCAGGATATCGAAATGCTGTTCGATCAGCTTTTGGGGATCGGCGAGAGCGCTTTCGCCTCTGAGCACGTGCAGCCACATCGCCTCGAAGAAAAGTGGTCCAATGAAGGCGCGCGATGCGGCCTGCGCGTCGACCTGGCGGATCGCGCCCTGGGCCATCGCGGTTTCTAAAAGCGCTTCGAGCGCGCCACGCGCGGGTTCAACGATTTGGCTGCGATAAAAATCGGCGATCTCGGGGAAGCGTCCGGAAATCGAGACCACCAGACGCGGCACGCCAAAGGTGCGCGCGTCGGTTATCTTCATCGCCGCAGCGCCAGCCATCATGCGCAACGCCGCGAGCGGGTTGGCGGCGCCGTTTTCAGCGATGCCTTGAGCAACCCGCGCGAGGGGGGCGACTTTAGCTTCGATCAAGGCCTTCAGGAGCGCGGTTTTGCTCGGGAAGTAGAGATAAACCCCAGCCTTCGAGAGCCCCGCGCGGCGCGCAATGTCCTCCATGCGGGCCGCCTCAAAACCGCGCTCGGTAAATTCATCGAGTGCGGCCTCCAAGATCTCTTCCGGCCGCGCCTGGGCGCGCCGGGTCCAGCGCGGCGGGGGCGGTTTTGGGTTGGATTTCCGAGCTGGGACGGCCATCGCAGCGAATATAACTGACTGGTCAGTTATATTCAAGAGGCTTTCGCCCTCGCGAAATCGGGGAGGCGGGCGCCCGCGGCGCCCGAGGGCTCGGGCGCGCAGGTTGAAAGTCGAGCGCCGCGCTCGCGCTAATCAGGAGTTTGCTACTGCGCACACGCCTTTCGGCGCCATCAAGCTTGGTGGAAAAGTTCCAACGCCAGGATTATCCTCGGCGTTGGGACGCGCGTGGGGATTGAGCCTTGGCTGAGCAAGTCGGCAGCGACGACAGAACCATTAAGCTTGTGTCGATCGTAGCGATCGATGTGGTTGGCTTCTCGACGATGTCAGAGCGCGATCAGCGCAACACCGCGCGCAAGATCGAAGCCTTGCGCACGCGCCTGGAGAATGTCGCCACCGCCAATGGCGGGCGCATGTTCAACACCGCCGGCGACGGCTTCATGCTGGAGTTTTCCTCCGCCGGCGCCGCCCTTGGCGCCATCCAAGATATTCTCGACAAGCGCGCCAAAGGCGAGCCGAGGATTCGCGTTGGCGCCCATGTCGGCGACGTCGTGGTGACCGCAACCAACGATCTGCTAGGTCACGGGGTAAATATCGCCGCGCGGCTGCAGGCGCTGGCAGCGCCTGGAACGGCGCTGGTTTCATCCGAATTCCGTTCGATGGCGCGATCAAGCCCGACAGCTGCTTTTCAAGCCAAGGGGCGCCAACCGCTCGAAAACATCGAACAGAAAGTGCAAACGTTCGAAATTTTGTCGAAGCGGCAGAAGTTCGAGCGCATGTCGCGCCGGGTGATGTCGGGGGCCGTGGCTGTGCTGTTAGCGGCGGGTGTGGTGTTTGTCGCGCCGACCGCGCTCAAAATGTATCAACAAATCGCCGCCCAACATCCGGGGTCGCAGGGCGCAGCGACAAACGTGGCGACGCCGCCGAGCGGGAGGGGCCTGACCGTGACCCCGGTCGGTGAAACCAACATCTCAACTGCGCAGGCAACGACAACGATTACGACAACGACTACGGCAACGGCGGGCGCCGCTGCGGTAACCACGACTGCCGCGCCGGCGCCGGCTTATACGCCAGGGCAAACGCTTCAGGATTGCACGAGCTGCCCTGAGATGGTGATCGTCCCCGGCGGGCTCTTCCAGATGGGCTCGCCCACTACCGAAGCGGGCCGCGGACGCGACGAAGGTCCCCAACATGAAGTGTCGATCTCGCCGTTCGCGATCGGCAAATATGAAGTCACCTTCCAGCAATGGGATGCGTGCCTCGCAGGCGGGGGCTGCGGCGGCTTTTCTCCCGCCGATCACGGCTGGGGACGCGGCAATCATCCGGTGCTCGGCGTTTCCTGGAATGACGCCCAAAAATATCTGGACTGGCTCAACACCCAAAGCAGTGGTCATCATTATCGATTGGCGAGCGAGGCCGAGTGGGAATACGCCGCACGCGCCGGTGACGCCGGCGGCTCAGCTTTTCATCCATTTCTGACTACTGCAAAGGCGACTTATCGGGCGAGCGCGACCACAGCGATTGGGTCTCACAGCGCCAATGCGTTTGGCTTGTTTGACGCGTTCGGCAACGTCTCGGAATGGGTGCAGGATTGCTACGCGCCCAGCTACGCCAATGCGCCTATCGATGGCGCCGCGTTTGAGGCGCCGCATTGTGGACGCCGGGTTTATCGCGGCGGAGGTTATAACGATCAGGCCGCCGCTTTGCGATCAGCAGCGCGCCGCGCAGCCGCCCCGGCCGCGCGCCTGCCTGGGGTCGGTCTTCGCGTGGTGCGGGTGTTGAACTGAGTTTGCGCCAGCGGTTTTCGACGAATGACCTGTGACCTGGGGCACAGACAGAGCATGTCCGCGGTCACACTGTGCGCACACGGAAGGTCGCGGCGCGGCCTTGGGGGTGTGCCTTGATGACTGACGCCTTTCTCCTGGCGCAGATTTCCGACACGCACGTTCGCGCAGACGACGACGGCGCGGCCGCGGGTCAATTGCACCGCGCTTTGGCGCAGGCCAAAGATTATAGCGTCCACGCAATCATGCTCACCGGCGATCTCGTCAATGATGAGCGCGCCGATGAATACGCCGTATTAGCTGAAGCTATCGCACACGCGCCGGCGCCGCTCTTTGTCATGCCCGGCAATCACGACGACCGCGCCCGCTTGCTTGCAGCGCTCGGAGCCAAACACCCCTATTTGCCGCGCAAGGGGCCGCTTTGCTTCGCCGTCGAGGACTTTCCGGTGCGGCTGGTCGCGCTCGATCCAACGGTGGCTGGCGAAACCCACGGCCAGTTCACGAAAGATCAAGCCCATTGGCTGGATCGGACTTTGTCCAAACAACGCAAGAAGCCGACCATCGTTTCGCTACATCACCCCCCGTTTGCGACCCACGATCTGCTGTTTGACCACATTGGCTTGCGTAATGGCGAACTCTTCGCGCGGGTGATCGCGCGCCACAAACAGGTGGTTCGCATCATTTGCGGCCACCATCATCGCGTCGCGGTGGGACAGGTGGCGCATGCGCCCACCGTGGTCGCACCCTCGACTTCCTGGATTTACGGGCTTGCTGTGCATAAAGGCCAGCAGGTCGCCCCCCGCACCGGCGAGCGTCCTGGGTGGATGCTCCACGCCTGGACGCCGAAGGCGGGCTTTGCCAGCCATTTCATGGAACTCTGACAGCGCGTGGGCCGGATCCATTGAGGACCCGGCCCGTTTGCTGCGGTGGCGCCTTCGGGCGGGTGGGTGGATAGGCGCCACACCCATAACGAGGCCCGGCCCTGGCTGGTTCCGGGCGTTCAAAAGAATCTTTCCTTTAGGGCGCGCCACTTAGTCGGGAGCGACTTTAGGGGCCGCGCGAGGCGCTTTTGGTACGGCGCGAAGCCGATCGTTGCGGCCTGCCGGCGCGAGGCCCGTCAACCGGCGCCGGCGCGCCCGCGAAATGTAAACGTCGACGCCGCTGTCAGCATGTCTCCCAGCTACCACCCCACTGGCGCGCGAGCATGCGAAAGCGGCCGAGCGTTGGTCAAGCTAATTCCTTTCTTGTACAATAATGCTGGCGTTGTTGCGTGTTCCAAAGCGGCGCTTTGACGGTGAACGAGCATGGTCGGGACGGGACGTCGGCCGAGCGCGAACCAGCTTCGCTGGGTGAGCTTTCAAGCGGCCACGGCTTGAGTTTTCGACGGGCCAAATTCAATCGCGGTGTGACCATTGCCGAAATTTAATCGATGAGGCGGATCAATTCGCGGCGTCACGCGCTGTCGTCTAAGCGTCGTTCCGTTCGAGATGTTCGAATACGAACGCATTCTCGAACGCGTCGATCTCAAGTTGTGGAGAGAGCACATCGGTTTCGCCCGCACGCGACGGGCGGCATGGGTCTTTGCGGGCGGCGCGGCACCCCCGAGCCCGAGAAAAAGCTGAGCGTCTGGATGGGCCTCCGGCGTCGGCCGGACGTGGACCTCGAGGCGCCATGGCGTCACTCTGCGAATGCGTTGCTCAAAAGCGGCGCCGGCAGGTTTGCCCGCCCTCGCCCGCGCGTTTGGGACGGTATTGCGTGATGCAACGCAAGGTGTACGAAATGCAGTACGGCAATGGGCGCCGTTTGGAAAAAATCTCAGAGCGGTTGTTGTACCGTACGCAACGTCAGCAGCGACAACGTTATCAGCGTCTTCACGAGCGAATCGAGGCGACTCCTGAGATAAGTTCGGGCATGCGACCGGAGCGCCGTGTGTTCAGCATTTGCTGCTTAGTGATAGCACTCAACACTTGTGCGCCAATTGATCCGAGTTTCGACGGGATTTTGGACATCTCTCTGATCGGGATGCGCCTGCTAGAAAGCGAGACATTATGAAGGCCGCGAAAGAGCAAAAGAAAAAGAAGAGCCCCGCGCGCCCGAAGGCGACGATGTTCTCCACATCCGACGCGCGCGCGAATTTCGCCCATGCTTTGGGAATGGCGCAGCGCGAAAACACGGTGATCGGCTTTGACCGCTATGGTCACCGCGTTGCGGCTTTGGTGCCCATGGATGCGGTATTGATGTTGGCGGGGCGTGGCTCTGAAGTCGAACCCGCCTCGCGCGACAAGATCGAGCGCATGGCGCGCGCATTGGCGAACGCAACGGTGGTAGATGAGCCGGAGCTGGGGATTTTGGTTCGCTCTGGCAAGCCCAAGAAGAAAGCCCGCGCCCGCAAGCGCGCTGCTGGGCGGGCGGGGCGCAAGTCCTGAGCCAATAGAAAGAGCATGGGCGCGCACATCGCCGCCGCGTATAGGAGGCGGTGTTTAGGAGCCCGCGCCCATGAAGACCAAAGCGGCCATTGCATTTGCAGCCAAACAACCCCTGGAAATCGTCGAGCTTGATCTCGAGGGTCCAAAAGCGGGCGAGGCTTTGGTCGAGATCAAGGCCACTGGGATTTGCCACACAGATGCCTACACGTTGGACGGCTTTGACAGCGAAGGCATTTTTCCAAGCATTTTGGGACATGAGGGCGCGGGCATTGTGCGCGAAGTGGGCAGCGGCGTAACCAGCGTTGCGCCAGGCGATCACGTCATTCCGCTTTACACGCCCGAATGCCGGCAATGCCCCTCTTGCCTGTCGCGCAAGACCAACCTTTGCACCGCCATCCGCGCGACCCAGGGCCACGGCGTGATGCCCGACGGCACCTCGCGCTTCTCCATCGGCAACGAAAAAATCCACCACTATATGGGCTGCTCGACCTTCAGCAATTTTACCGTGCTGCCGGAGATCGCGGTCGCAAAAATTCGCGAGGATGCCCCCTTCGACAAGGTCTGCTATATCGGTTGTGGCGTCACCACCGGCGTCGGCGCTGTGATCAACACGGCGATGGTCGAGCTGGGCGCCAAATGCGTCGTGTTCGGGCTCGGCGGCATCGGGCTCAACGTCACCCAGGGCTTGCGTCTTGCCGGCGCCGACATGATCATCGGCGTCGATCTCAATCCGGACAAGAAAGCCTGGGGCGAGCGCTTCGGCATGACGCATTTCGTCAATCCGAAGGAGGTCGGCGGCGACCTTGTCGCCCATCTTGTCAACATGACCAAGAAAGGCGCCGACCAGATCGGTGGCGCCGATTACACCTTCGAATGCGTGGGTAGCGTCAACCTGATGCGCATTGCGCTGGAAAGCTGCCATCGCGGCTGGGGCCAGAGCATCATCATCGGCGTTGCCGGCTCCGGCCAGGAGATTGCGACCCGGCCGTTTCAACTCGTCACCGGCCGGGTTTGGCGCGGCACCGCCTTCGGCGGCGCCCGCGGCCGCACCGACGTTCCTAAAATCGTGGACTGGTACATGGATGGGAAGATCGAGATCGATCCGATGATCACGCACACGATGCCGCTTACCGACATCAACAAGGCCTTCGATCTGATGCACGACGGCACGAGCATCCGCAGCGTCGTTGTCTATTAATTCGCGAAAGAAACCGCCATGACCGACTTATCGCGTTTTGATGCCCCCTTCGCCCAGTTTCTTGGCATCAAGCTCACGCATGTTTCACCCGAGCGCGTAGAGGCCGAGCTGACCGCGCGCAAGGAGCTCGCGACCGTTCCGGACATTCTGCATGGCGGCGCGATCATGGCGCTTGCCGACAATCTCGGCGGCGTCGCCACGGTGGCTAATCTGCCGAAGGGAGCGCGCACCGCGACGATCGAAAGCAAGACCAATTTCTTCGCCGCAATCCCGGTCGGCGAGACGGCGCACGCCGAGTGCACGGCATTGCATCGCGGCCGCACCACCATGGTCTGGCAGACCAAGATCACCCGCAATGACGGCAGGCTTGCCGCGCTCGTGATCCAAACGCAGATCGTTATCCCGGCGGAAAAAAGCTGACGGTCAGTCGTTCCCGGCGACCGAACGCGAGACGAAGTCGGCCATTTCCAGGTCGTCGGCAAAGCCACGCTCGCCGAGTCCCTTTACAACGCCAAGCCGGTCCTGGACTTCGCGGTTCTGATTCATCTTCCACTTGCCCTCAAGGCGCGTGATGACGAAGCGGAAGCCGATAATGCCGCGCACCATCGCATTGATGAAGGTGTCGGGTGCGTCGGAGGGCGCCCAGGGCTTGGGCTGATCCCGTTCTTGCTGCGCGGTCAATTCGGCAACGTGCTGCCGCAGCCACGCGGCATCATCAATCGCTTCGGGGCGTCCGTAAGCGTGAACGACGGCGAAGTTCCACGTCGGAACGACTTTCCCGTGCTGGGCCTTGGAAGGATACCAGTTCGGCGTGATGTAGCCTTCAGGTCCCTGAAAGATCATCAGCGCTTCGTTGCCTTCGGCAAGCTCCTTCCAATGCGGATTGGCCCGCGCGAGATGGAACTCGATCGTTCCGTAAGAGCCGACATCCTTGAGGACGGCCGGCAAATGGCTGGCGTACAGGCCGGCCGCGCCGTTTGAGATCAGTGCTGCGAACGGCCGCGCACGCATCAAGGCGTGCATCTGCGGCACATCGTCAACACGAAACAGGTCCGGCCGGTACATGTCGTCGCCATCAAGTTGCGAGCGGGGCGTTATCTAAGATGACCTTGTTTGGTCCCGCAAGCGCCGCGGCGCTCGCTGGTTTTCCCAGCCTATTTAGGAACCAACTGCTCCGAGGCGGCACCGAGCCGAAGCGCGAGCTCGGGCTCGAGCCGCTCCGCCAGGGCCGCATGCGCTTCCCGCCAGACCGGGATCGCGGCTTCGAGGCGGCGCGCGCCCTCTTCCGTCAGCCAGACCGCGCGCCGGCGCTGATCGTCCTCCGCGATGGCGATTTCAACGAAACCGGCTGCTTCCAAGCCGCGCAGATTGCGCGACAGCGTCGATTGATCGAGCCCCGTGCGTTCCGCGAGCGCGCCGAGCGTATCGTCGGGAGCGG
>Ga0209698_10002888_pt1 | contig 19173 bp, 17 predicted proteins | sample LitLauG_LLR_2012_FD_187203 | JGI IMG/M metagenome (GOLD analysis project Ga0209698, IMG submission 187203) | Freshwater sediment microbial communities from Pennsylvania, USA - Little Laurel Run_MetaG_LLR_2012 (SPAdes) (version 2) | ecosystem: Environmental > Aquatic > Freshwater > Creek >...
CCACCACCGCGACCACCACGACCACGACCACCGCGACCACGCCGGCAGCCGGCGCCGGCGTGGTCGCGGTGGTCGTGGTCGTGGTGGTCGCGGTGGTGGTGGTGGTCGTCGGCGTGCTCGCCGTTGTCGTTGTCGCGGCGGTGCTCGCCGCGGTCGTCGTCGAGCCTGCGGCGCCGGTGCTGCCCGCGCCCGCCGAGCCCGGGCCGACCGCGGGAGCGCCCGGCTCCGCGGCGCCTTCAGTGGAGGTCTGCTTCGGGTGGGCGCCGCCCTCGCCCTTGGCCCTCGAGCCGCCCGAGGTGAGCACCGCGGTCGCGAGCGCGCCCGCGACCAGCACCGCGCTGATCGCCATCACGATGCGCTGGCCCTGAAGCGAGCCTGGAAAGTTCGGGCGGCGCATGCCCAAGCCGAGCGACACGGCGAGCGCCCACACCACGAGCACGCCGCCCACTATGTAGAAGGCGGTTTTGCTCTTCTCCGCCGCGAGGATCGGCGCGAGCTGCAGATGGAGCGCGGCGAGAGCCATGACGCGCGCGGAGACTAGCCGATCTACGAGCGGCTATGCTGCGCCGGCCCGTCAGCAACCCCACTTCCCGCGAGGACGCCAGACGATGACCGAGACAGTGCGCACGCCCGATGACGCGACGCAGGGGCTGCCCGACTTCCCCTTCTCCTCCCACTACCGCGAGGTCGACGGACTGCGCCTCGCGCACCTCGACGAGGGCGAGGGCGCGCCCGTGATCTTCTTCCACGGAGAGCCCACGTGGTCGTTTCTGTGGCGCAAGGTGATCCCGCCCGTGCGCGACGCAGGCTTTCGCTGCATCGCGCCCGACCTCGCCGGTTTCGGGCGCTCGGACAAGCCCGTGGACTTCGACTTCTACAGCTACGACCGTCACGTCGAGCTCACCGCCACGCTGCTCGAGGACCTCGACGTGCGCGGCGCGACCGCGGTCGTGCACGACTGGGGCGGCCCGATCGGCCTCAGGCTCGCAGTCGAGCACGCCGATCGCATCGATCGCCTCGTGATCATGGACACCGGCCTCTTCACCGGCCACCAGAAGATGACCGACGCGTGGATCGCCTTCCGCGACTTCGTGCAGCGCACCGAGGACCTGCCCGTGGGCATGCTCGTGCGCGGCGCCTGCAAGAACGACCCCGGCGAGGAGGTCATCGCCGCCTACGAAGCGCCCTACCCCGACGCCGCCTCCAAGGCCGGCGCGCGCGCCTTCCCGCTGATGCTGCCCACCACCCCCGACGCGCCCGGCGGCGCCGCCGGCCAGCGCGTGCTCGACGCGCTGCGCGAGGACCGCCGGCCCACGCTGATGCTGTGGGCCGACTCCGACCCCGTGATCCCGCCCGAGACCGGCGAGCGCTTCGCCGAGGCGATCGGCCGTGAGAAGCCGCGCATCATCGAGAACGCGAGCCACTTCCTGCAGGAGGACCAGGGCCCGCTCATCGGGCGCCTCATCGCCGAGTGGCTCACCGCCGCGTAGCGCCACACGCGCGGTAGCGAGCCCGAGAGCGCCGCGCGGGCCTGCTAGTAGCAGCCCGCCGCGGTCGGGCTCGTCGAGGGCGAGCACTGGTGGTAGGCGGTCGGGAAGAAGGACAGGCCGCCCGTGCCGGCTTCGCTCGCGGGCAGTTCGCCGACGAAGGTGACTTCGTTGTTGAAGTAGATCGAGCCCGCCACCAGGCCGCCCACCATCGAGAAGGAGTTGTTCACTTCGAAATAGGAGTTCGGCGCGTAGATCATCGCGTACATCGGTCCCGACACAGCGTTGTTGAGGTGGATCTTGGGCGCGCTGTTGCTGGTTTCGGGCGGGTTGCCCCAAGCATTGATCTTCAGGTCCGCGGGCGACTTTGTGCTCGCCTGGTCGAGCCATTCAACCGCGTTGTTCAGTTCGATCGTGCCCGAGGTGCTTTTCGAAGCACAGGTGCTGCCGCTGCGGTGGTAGTCGTCGAGGTAGATCGTCACCGGCGGCGTGTAGAGGATTTTCGCGGCGTTGGTGAAGTCGATGTAGCAGAGGTTGTAGGTGCCGCTCGGGATCGTCACCGTCGTGTTGGTCGCAGCGCTCATTTCGCGGCCTGCGTTGACCGATCCCACGGTCATCGTGATGGCCGCGTTGTTGTTGGTCGTCTGCGAGTTTGCGTAGCCGGTCGCGGGCTGCGTGGGGAGTTTGAACCGTTCGCTTTCCAGTTCTTCTTTGCTCAGCGTTTCGTGGGTGAGGCCGCCTTCGTGGCTTTTGTATTCGCCGCCGTATTTGATCGTGATTTCTTTGCCGACATTTTTCACGCCGTTGTTGAATTCGACGTTGCCGCGCGCGCCGATTTCGCCGCTGTAGTTGAGTTTGTTGTTGACCTTGAAGTTGGTCTCTGCGTAGATCCCCGCCACCGGGAAGATCCCCGGCCCGAGCACGTTGGCGACGCGCTCCTGCACGCGCGCGGTGCCGCCGCCGTTGGCTTTGCCGATCGCTGTGATGCAGCGCTGCGTGAGCGTCTTGCCGGCGGGTGCCTTGATCCACAGCCCCGCGCATTCGTTCGCGGTCATCACGGGGGAGACGTAGTACTTGTATTCGGCGCCGCTGCCGAGGGTTTCCCAGCTCGTGCCCGGGCACACGCCGCCTTCCTTGGCTTCGAATTTGGTCGTGAAGCAGTCTTCCTGCTGTGCCGTGGTCTCTTCGGCCTGGCTGCTGAGGCGGTGCACGGCTGCCTCGAGGCCCGCGTTCGCGGCGGCGATCGCACCGCTGCGCCCGTATTCGCTGGTGGCGTGCGAGCTCGTCGCGACGCTCGTCGCGATGATCGCCGCCGCGAGCAGCAGGATCGTCACCACCAGCAGCAGCGCGACGACGAGCACGAAGCCCTCCTCCTGTTGCAGGCGCCTGCGGATCACGCGCATTCGACGCTCGCCGCTTCCGTTATCGGTTTGCCTTCTTCGACGCATTTCGCGCCTGCGAAGAGCGGGTTGCTGGCTTCGCCCTTGTGGTTGATGAGCAGCGTCGAGAGCACCACGGGCCGCTGCAGGCCGCTCATCGTGACGGCTACGATGACGCGCTTGTAGTTCGTCTGGGTGCTGGCGCTGAAGCAGGTGTTGCCCGTGCCTTCGCATTTGGAGTCGCTGACCCAGGTGATGTAGCGGTAGACCGAGCCGCTCAGGCGTGTCGCGCCACCCGGGGCGGATGTCGTGAAGGTGACCGGGTCGGTCGCTTTGTAGGGTTCGCTTGAGAGTTCCGCTTCGCTGCCCAGCACGAGCGGCTCGTAGCTGCTGCTCCAGTCGTACTGGTAGCACGGTTTGTGGCTCGGCAGCGTCACCGACGTGTCGCATTCGGAGGCGGAGAGGTAGTGCGTCGGGTTGGTGGTGCTCGAGGACCCCGAGGCCCAGCTCAGTTCTTTGTTGAGCGCGACCTGTTCCCACTTCAGCGAGCTGACGCGCTGCAGTTCGCGTTCGCCGACCTGGGTGGCGACGCTGTGCAGTTCGGAGTAGCTGATCGAGCGCCGGCCCGCGTCGAAGGCGCTGAGCAGCCCCGAGGAGGCGATCGCGAGGATCAGCGTCGCCATCAGGACCTCGAACAGCGTCATGCCGCGCTCCTCGCGACGCACGCGCGCGCGTAGTGCGGTGGGCGCGGGGATGGCCTTGCGGGACGTGCTCATTCGCCGAGGGTGAGGTTGCGCAGCGTGAAGGAGTCGTGCAGCGTGATCGCGTATTTGAAGTTGTCCGCGGCGTTCCCCGCGCGTTCGCCCGCTGAGGGCGTTTCGATGCTGACTTCGCCGTAGGTGGGGGTGCTGCCGCCGTGCGGCGCTTTCAGTTCGAACGCGGGCGCGCCGGCGGTGGCGTTGATGACCCGCGGGATCACCACGGTGGGTTTGGCGTTCGCGTCGCTCGCGAGACTCGTGTAGGCGGTCGCGTCGGTGACGGGCATCACGTAGCGCACGCACTGGCGCTCGCCCGAGACGGAGCTCGAGACTTCGCAGTTGAAGACGATCCGCCGCGCTTTGGCGGAGCCGCCCGCCGCGCCCCACACGTTGATGTCCACGTAGTTGGAGGTGCTCACGCCGGTGGGGCCGTTGAAGGCGTACGCCTCGTTGATTTCCTGGACCATGTTGTGCACCGCGGCGGTCTGTTCGATCACGGCGCTGCCGCGCTCGCGGTCGTTGGTCGCGGACTTCGTGACGGCCTCCACCATCGCGAAGACGCCGAGCAGCACCACGACGGCCATCGTCGTGGCCGTCAGGACCTCGATCAGGGTGAAGCCGTCCTCTTGCCTGAGTGGGAGCCGTCTCCGGCTCGTGGCGCACCGGTACACACGTTCCCATCGGCACGCGTGGGCCCCTGGTTGAGCCGCCGCGCCGCCTTTCAGGGGCTCACGGCGCGGCGGATGCGCGCGTCAGTCGGCGCCCGCGTCGCTCACCGGCGCCGGCGCGACCACGTCGGAGGGCTCGGGCGTGGAGGCGCTCGCACCCTGCGCCACGGGCGCGGATGGCGCTCCCAGAGCGGGCTCTGAGCGTGCGGCGCGCAGCTCGTAGTCGCGCCTGCTGTTCATGTCGGCGCCCGCGAGCACGCGGTCTGCCTTCATCGCGCGCGCCATGCCCTCGGACAGCGCACGGGGCAGGACGGCCGCTAGAACGTTCGTCCGCTTGGCCGATTTCGGCACCCACACGTCGACTATCCCGAACTGCAGCGCCTCGACGATCGCGTCGGCGACTTCGCCGGGCTCGAGATGGTGCATTCCGCGCGCCTCGCCGAGGCCCTCGCCGAGTTCGGTCTTGACCGCGAACGGCATCACGTAGCTGAGGTTGATGTGCGCGTTCATGAGGCGCAGCTCACCGCGCACCGCCTCGGTGAGCCCCACCACGGCGTGCTTGGTCGCCGAGTAGGTCGCGCCGCCGGGCGCGCCGTACTTGCCCGCCTGCGAGGAGATGTTCACGATGTGCCCGCGGTCGCGCGGGATCATGCGCTCGAGCGCGAGCTTCATGCCGAGGATCACGCCGTGCAGGTTGATGTCGATCATGCGCTGCGCGGTGAGGTCGTCCTCGTCGATGAAGCGCCCGATCTGCATGATGCCGGCGTTGTTGACGAGCACGTCGACGGCGCCGAGCTGCTCCTCGGCGGCGTCGAGGAAGGCAGCGAAGGACTCGCGGCTGGTCACGTCCAGTGGCAGCGCGACGGTGCTGCCGCCGAGCTCGGACGCGGTCTGCTGCGCCGCGGCGAGATCAACGTCTCCGATCGCGACCTTCATCCCCTGCGCGAGCATCGCTTTGGCGGTCGCGCGTCCGATACCCCGCGCGGCACCGGTGATCGCGGCTGTCTCTCCGGCGATAATGCGGGGTTCCTTGGCCATGTGCTCCTCCTGGTGGTGGTGTTGAAAGAAGTGCTCTGCGTCTGAGTGCGCAAACTAGCGCTCGAAGCGCATGATCGCGCCTCATCGCGGCGCCGGACTCCGGGGGAACCCGCAGCAGGGACGCGCATCGTCCTCGGCGCAGCGGGGCGCATAGTACGCTGGCGCGGTGCCGTTCTTCATATTCCAGGGGCAGCGCATCTGCTACACGGAGTACGGGCGAGTGCCGGGCGATGACGCGGAGGGCCGCCGCGAACGCGCCGCCGAGACGGACCGCCCGCTGATCCTGCTGCACGGGCTGCTGCTCTCCCAGGAGATGCACCGCCCGCTCGCGGAAGACCTCGCGGTGCGCGGCAACCGCGTGATCACGGTGGACCTGCTGGGCCACGGCCGCTCGGATCGCCCGCGCGACATGTGGCGCTACTCGATGGCGACGCTGGGCGAGCAGGTGGTGGCACTGATGGACCACCTCGAGCTCGAGCGCGCGGTGGTGATGGGCACGTCGCTGGGCGCAAACGCGGCGCTCGAGATCGCAGCGCACGCGCCGGCGCGCCTGCGCGGCCTCGTGATCGAGATGCCGGTGCTCGACAACGGGCTGCTCGGCAGCGCGCTCGCGTTCACGCCGCTGCTGGTCGCGCTCACCTTCGGTGAGCCGCTCATGAAGGTGCTCTCGCGCGTCACGCGCGCGGTGCCGCGCTGGCTGCTGCCGCACATGGCCAACGTGATGCTCGACACGGTGCGCCAGGACCCCGGCCCGGGCGGCGCGGTGCTCCAGGGCCTGTTCTTCGGGCGCATCGCGCCGCCGCGCGAGGAGCGCGGCACGTTCACCGTGCCGACGCTCGTACTGGGGCATCCGCGCGACCCCGTGCATCCCTTCTCCGACGCGGGCATGCTCGCGCGCGAGATGCCCAACGCGCGGCTGCTGGAAGCGAACTCGCTGATCGAGCTGCGCATGAACCCTGAGCGGCTGACGGGCGAGATCGCGTCATTCCTCGACGAGCTGTGGGCGCCTGCGCAGGGCACGCGCGCGGGGCGCGCACGAGCGCACGCGCCGGCGACGGCGGCTGCGACGGGCGCCTCGCGCAACGGCCGTGGGCGCGCACGGCCGGCTCGTGCGACGCGGCCCGCCAAACGGCCCAAACGGGCCGTCTAGGTGACTAGCTCGCCGGGAACAGTTCGAGTTCGCCCACGGAGACGTGCGCGGGCGCTTCGGGCGTGCCGAGCGCGCTCGCGGGCGCCCTGCTGATCCACAGGGCGAGGTAGCGCATCGCGCTCTTCTGGGTGCGCAGCTTGATCTTCACGGTGGCCTTGCGCAGCACGCGCGGCGGGCTGAGCGGCGTCCATTCTTCGCTCACGATCGAGTTGGGCGGGGTGGCCGCGGTGGTGCCGTAGACCTGCACGGTCATGCCGACGCTGGCGCTGACGAGCTTGAGCGTGGCGAGCTTCTCGTGCGCTGCGACGTCGAGCAGCACGCCCTCGGCCATCGCGGGGGCCTTGGTGGGCGAGACCTCGGCGGTCCACACGGTGGAGGGGTCGCCGTCGATCGTGAGGCTGGGGTCGCCGAAGTAGCTCGCGGGCATGTTGTAGGGGTTGTAGGTGGAGGCGGCGTTGGTGTCGAGCAGGACCGCCTTGGGTTCGCTGCCTTCGGCGCCGGTGGCGCCTGTGGCGCCTTTGCCGCCTTCTTCCTTCGCGGTCTTCTTCTTCGTCGCGCCCGGTTCGGTGCTCGCGGGTTCTGGCTTTTTCGTCGCGGGCGTGACCGCTTTCAGCGGGATCTTCGGCAGTTTGCTCTTCTTCAGCGGGGTCGGCAGCTGGCCGGCCGGTTTGGTCGGGGTGGCGGGTTCGCCCGCGCCCGAGGGCGCGGCGGCGGGCGGGACCTGCGCGGCGACCGTGCGCGTGATCGTCACGTGCCTTGCCGCGTTCTTGTGAAACGCGGCGTAGGCGGCGACACCGGCGCCGGCGGCGAGCAGGACGAGCGCGCCCACGATCGCTGCGGTCGACCGCCACCAGGGCCTGCTCGCCACGGCGGGCACCGCGGCGCCGCACTGGGTGCACCATTCCTGCGTGCCGAGCAGCGGGCTCGCGCAGCTCGCGCATGTGCGCCCGGCGGGCGCTGTCAGCACCGCGACGGGGATCGGCTCGGAGGTCGCGCTGTCGGCGCCGGCGATCTCCCCGGGTGCGCCCGTGGCGGGCGCGTCGAGCACGGGAGCGCCCGCCTGGGCGTCGGGCGCGGACGGATCCTCGCCCGGGCCGGCGGGCGGGCTCCCCATGAGCGTTGCCATAACGTGAAAAGTCTAGCCGCGCTGGGAGCGCCCGCGTGCCGGTCGCGCACGGCGCGGGCAGCGCGCGCGATCGCGGCTGCTCAGCGGGGCGTGCGCGGGCCGCCGGGCACGATCTCGCGGCGGGTGGGCTGGTGGTGCTCGTCGAGCTCGAGCTGCCAGTAGTAGCGCGTGAAGGCGAGGCCCTCGCGGAACTCGCCGACGTGCGGCTGCACGTTCTCGCCGGCGGCCATCGCGACGATCAGCTCGGGGTAGCTGCGCCCGGACGCCGCGGCGTACGCGGGCGCGGGGAACGCGCCGCCGAAGCGCGTGTTGACGTCGGTGATTGCGACGCCGATGTCGGGGTCGCGGAAGACCTGGATGGTGGCGGGGCCGCGCACGCGCAGGCGCTCCATCACGTCGCGCCCGAGCTCGATTAGCTCGCGGTCGCGCACCACGCGCCCCTTGATGGACTCGCCGCCGCGCGACTCGAGCATGGTGCGCGGGATCGCGTTCAGGCAGCGCCCGTGCAGGTCGCCGAGGCAGTCAATCGACAGCTCGGGGCCGCCCATCGCGCGCTGGACCATCGTTGGCTCCTGCACGTATTCGATGAAGAAGCGCGCCTGCGCGGGGTCATGGGCGAGGTGGATGGAGCGCGCGCCGGAGCCGCGGCGCGGCTTGACCATCACGGGGTAGTGCAGCGCGTCGAGGTCGGCGTCGGGCAGCACAGTGGGCGGCGAGGGCAGCGCGTGCTCGCCGAGCAGCAGGTGCGTCTCGTACTTGTCGTAGGTGGCGCGCGCGATCTCTGAGGAGGGCACGAGCGCGGGCAGCTCGCCGCGCTCGTGCGCGAGCGCGAGCACCTCGATGTCGAGGTCGGTGAGCGGCAGCACGGCGCCCACGCCGTGCTCCTCGCAGATGCGCGCCAGCGCGGGCACGTATCGCTCGTCGGTGATCAGCGGCACCACACAGCGCACGTCGGCGGCGTACTGGGCGGGCGCGAGCGGGGACACCTCTGCGACGAGCGTGGTGGTGAGCGCGGCGAAGCAGGAGACGATGTCGTAGCGCTTGCCGGCTCCGGTGAGCAGCACGGCGGGAGCGTCACGACGCGCGCGCGCGCTCACGGCTGCCCCTCCCAGCCGCCCGCCTCGCCCTTGTAGATGCCCTTCGCGCCGAGCACCATCGCGACGGTGCGCCACAGGATCCGCAGGTCGAGCGCGAGCGAGCGATGCTCGATGTAGTAGAGGTCGAGCTCGATGCGCTGCGACCACGGCAGCGCGGCGCGGCCGTTGACCTGCGCCCAGCCGGTGATGCCGGGCTTGACCGACAGGCGCATGCGCTGGCGCTGTGAGTACTGCTCGACCTGCGCGGGCAGCGTGGGGCGCGGCCCGATCAGCGACATCTCGCCGCGCAGCACGTTGACGAGGTTGGGGAGCTCATCGAGCGAGGTCCTGCGCAGCAGCTCGCCCACGCGCGTGATGCGCGGGTCACCCGCGTTGATCGCGAGGCCCGCGCCGATGCGCTCCGCGCCCGCCACCATGGTGCGCAGTTTGAGCATCTCAAACGGCGCGCCGCGCAGGCCGGCGCGGACCTGGCGGTAGATCGCGGGCCCGTCGCTCTCCAGGCGTATCGCAATCACGGCGAGTGCGAGCAGCGGCGAGGCGAGCGCGAGCGCGCACGCGGACACGGCGATGTCGATGGCGCGGCGCAGCACAGCGGCACAATAGGCGCTCGCCGGCGCTCGCCTTCAGCGCGTCCCCTCGGCGGCCTCCCACGATGCGGAGGTGCCGTGGCGCAGCCAGTCCCACAGGCCGGCTGCGGGCGAGGCCGTGGTGAGCACGTAGTAGCGCGCGATCAGCAGCGCGCGGGCGGGCAGCAGGGGAGCGAGCGCGGCGGCGGCGAGCAGCGCGAGCTGCAGCGCGAGCGTGGCGCCGTACAGCGGCCCCGCGCCGAGCGCGAGCACGGCGACGTTGAGCGCGAGCGCTAGCGCGTGAAGCAGCGGCGTGCAGTAGCGCAGCACGCGATGGGAGAGAATCATGAGCGCGTAGCCGGGCGTGTAGCCGCGCGGCGAGAGCATGCCGGCGCGCAGCACGATCGGCCAGGTGTGGCTCATCATCCTGCGCTTGCGCGCGAACTCGCCGTCGATCGAGGGCACCATCTTCTCGGCCGCGAGCGCGTCGGGCACGTACACCGCGCGCATGCCCCGCTTGACCATCTGGAAGGGCAGCGAGAGATCGTGGCCCATGACGGGGTCGACGACCATGTAGGCACCGGCGCGCACCGCGTAGATCGCGCCGTTGCCCGCGGTGATCGAGCTGAGCCGCGACTCGAGCGCGCGCACGCCGAGCTCGTAGCGCCAGTAGAGCCCCTCCTGGTTTGACGCGCCGGCGAGCGCCTGCACGAAGCGCACCTGCCCGCACGCGTAAGCGACGCGCGGATCATCGAACGCGCGCGCGAGCGCGGCGGCTGCGTCGGGCCGCCACTGCGAGTTGGCGTCGGAGAAGGCGAGGATCTCGCCGCGCGAGCGCTCAACGGCGGCGTCCTGCGCGCGGATCTTGCCGCCGCGCGGCAGCTCGAGCACGAGGTCGGCGCCCGCCTCGCGCGCGCGCTGCGCGGTCTCGTCGGCGCACCCGTCGCACGCGACGATCACCTGCAGGCGCTCGCGCGGGTAGTCCAGCGCGAGCGCGTTCGCGACCTTCGCCGCGATCACCTCCTGCTCGTCGTGCGCGGCGACGATGAGCGACAGCGAGGGCAGCTCTTGCGAGCTGCGGGGAGCGGCCTGCGGCCCTGCGACGTGGCGCGCCGGCGCGAGCGCGCGCGTGCGGTCGGCGAGCCACAGCGCGGCGGCGTAGCCGAGCTGCGTCCAGAAGATCAGCGCGACGGCGACCCAGAAGGCGATCTCGAGCACGAGCGTCATCGCGGGTCGGCGTCCCGGCGGGGCGCGTGCGCGAGCAGTGACTCGTACATCTCGAGCGTGCTGGCCGCGATGGCCTGCCACGAATACGGGCCCTCGGCGGCGGCTCTGGCGTCCTCGGCCATCAGCTCGAGCGCGGCAGGGTCGGCGAGCAGCTCTCTCAGCGCGCTCCGCAGCGCTTGAGCATCCCCGCTCGGGAAGCATCGCGCGGCGCCGGTCAGCGCGACCTCGGGGAAGCCGCCGACGTCGCTGAGCAGCATCGGCTTGCCAAACGCGAGCGCGGTGGACAGCACGCCGGACTGGTCGATCTCGCGGTAGGGCAGCACGGCGAGGTCGGCGCGCTGAAAGCAGCCCGCGAGCTCCTCGTCGGTGACGTAGCGCGCGAGGAAGCGCACGCTGGAGGGCGCGCGCGCGAGGAGCTCCGAGATGTCCATGCGCGGCATGCCCACGATCCACAGCTCGGCGCCGTCGATGCCCTCCCCCCACGCGTCGAGCAGCACATCGATGCCCTTGTAGGGGCGCATCAGGCCGAAGCACAGCACGACCCGCCTGTCCGTCTCCGCGATGCCCGCCGCGGAGCTGGTGCCCGCATCGGCGGCGAGGTGCGCGAGCGCGCCGTGCGGGATGACGTGCACGCGCGCCGCGTCGATGCCGAGCTCGCCGGTGAGGCGCTGCGCACCGTGCTGTGAGTGCACGACGATGGCGTCGAAGCGCTCGTACAGCCGGCGCTGCGCTGCGCGCTGGCCGAGGCGCGGCTGACGCGGCAGGATGTCGTGCGCGGTGAGCACGAGCGGATGGGAGCGCGGCAGCAGCGGCCCGTCGACGTGCTGCACCGCGAGCCACTGGAAGTGCACGACCTGCGCGCTGCGCGCAGCGCGCGCGTAGGCGAGCATGTCGGGCACGTGCTCTGCGAGCTTCACCGCCCGGCGTGCGCGCGCGCCGGGCACACGCGCTGCGAGACGGTAGAAGCTCTCGATGCGCTGGTAGCCGTGCGGCGCTGGCACCGAGCCGTGGGCGAAGCGGCTGGTGTACAGCGAGACCTGGGCGCCCAGCGCGCCCAGCGCCGCGCACAGCGCGTGGTCGTACGGCGGCGTGTAGGCGGAGGGATCGACGATGTGGACGCGCACGCGCAGGGGACGATAGGCGCGCGCGCCGGGAGACGATGGGCGCAGGTGGGGTGAGCGCAGCGCGGCGTGCGCCGCCGCGACAATGCCACGGTGGACCCGGACGCGCGCACGCAGGACATCGAGCTGAGCTACTGCGTGGTGTGCACCGCCAAGCGCGAGCTGCTGCTGCGCGGCCTGGACGCGATCGCGCGCGAGCGCGAGGGGCTGCCGTTCGCGAGCGAGGTGATCGTGCTGGACAACTGCTCGGGGGACGGCTCCGCGCAGGCGGCCGGGGCGCACCCGGCGGTGGACGAGACGATCGCGCTTGCGCGGAGAGCGGGCAAGGCTTCCAACGACTCGCTGCTGTTGGAGCGCGCGCGGGGGCGCTACGCGCTGCTGCTCAACGAGGACTCCGAGCTGCTCCCGGGCGCCACGCTGGCGCTATGGCAGGCGCTCCAGGAGCACCCGGACGCGGCGCTTGCAGGCGCGCGGCTGCTCTCGCCGGACGGCCAGGCGCAGGCGTGCGCGTGGCGCTTCCCGACTGCGCTGAGCGCGCTCGCGAGCGCACTCCTGCTGCACCGCGTGCTCGTGGTGCAGAGCCGCGGCGAGCGCGTGCGCGAGGTGGACTGGTGCCAGTCCTCGGCGCTGCTCGTGCGCCGCTGCGCGGCCGCGCAGGTGGGCTACCTGGACAGCGACTTCTTCGTCTACTCAGACGAGGTGGACTTCGCGCGGCGCCTGCGCGACGCGGGCTGGCGCAGCATCTACGTGCCGCGCGCACGAGCGGTGCACCACGAGCAGCTCTCCAGCGACGCCCGGGGAGCGGCGCGGCGCATCGTGGAACTGGCGCGCAACCGCGACCTGTACATGCGCAAGCACCACTCCTCGACAGCGGCGCGCGCGGTGCGCTGGCTGACTGCGTGGAGCTACGCGCTGCGCGCCCTGGCGGCGCTCGTCCTGCCGGGCCACGACGCGCGTCGCTACCTCATGCACGTTCACGCGACGCTCCGTCCCGACCGCGGCGAAGGGCTGCGCGAGGCGGCGGAGGGCCTGAACGCTCGCCTGCAGGAGGAAGGGCGACTCGCGTGAGGGCGACGCCCGTCGAGGAAGGCCCGGCTCGGGGATCCGGATCAGGTGAACAGCTCCACGGCGCCTTTCAGCATTGGTGCGCTGGTGCTGTAGAGCAGTTCGGTGCCCTTGTGCACTTCGAGGCCGAGCGTGATGTGCGAGCCCGTCACCGCGAACGAGAAAGCGGCCTGGTAGCCGCTCCTGCCCTGCAGCGTCGCGGGCCCCTCGCCGCGGAATTCGCGCCCGCCGGGGATCACCCTGCACGAGCTCGAGTCCAGGGATCTCAGGCGCAGCTGCCCAAGCGTCCGCTGCTGGATGCCCGCTTCGAAGATCTCCCTGGCCCCCGCGCGCATCGAGAGCTGGTCGAGGACGATCACGCCGTGGCCGGCGAGCGACCCGACCCGACCGTAGCCGTGGATGCCCGCGCAGGCCGAGATCACCTTGTAGTCGACGGGCCGGGACGTGCCGCTGAGGCCGTCCTGGCTCCTCGCCGTGACCACGTAGGACTGTTCGCCGGGTACTTCGGTGTTCAGGAGGCCCGTGCCGCTCGAGTCGCTGAGTCCGCCGCACGATTCCAGGCCGCTGCCTCCTTCGCCTTCGGTGCAGGAGAACTTCGTCGGCACGACTTCGCCCTCGGTGTAGGTGCCGCCGCCTTCCGGCGCCTGCACCATCGCGACCGGCGGATAGGCTACCCGCAGCGCCAGGCATTCCGCGGCGACGGACGCCGCGTGGCTGGCGTCGGGCTTGTATTCGGCGCTGAGGGAGTAGACGCCCGGTATCGTCGCCCCGAAGCCTATGATGCCTTCCCCGGATTCCAGGGGGTTCCCGAGGGCCACGAGCGCGGCCTTTTCGCAGTTTTCACCGTCGTGGATCACGACGGTCGCAAATCCGGTGGGAGTGACCGGTTCCACCGAGGTGTCGCTCACAACGACGGTGCAGGTGACGAATTCCGCGAGCGGATTGACGAAGACGGGCGTGATCGTCGGCGGTGTGCACGAGAAGCGCGTTTCGGTGCCGTGCTTGGCGATGTCCGCCGACGCGGGCGCGCCGGGTAGCAGCGCGCAGGCGAGAGCGGACACGAGCACGGCACTCGCAAAACGCCGCCAGCGGTCCCCTGGTGTCATCCGAACTCCTCCTTGTGCCCGGCCGCGGGGCCCCACGGCCACTCAGCGACGATGAAACCGCCCAAAAAGCTAGCACGCGGCGGGTGCCCTGGGAAGAGCCTCGACGCTTCCGATCACACGTCCCTGAGCGGGTCCTCCGCGTAGGCCTCGACATCGCCGTGGCCGGCGCGCCACGCGGCCGCGCGACGGCGGCCGTCGGCGAGGAGCGCGCGCGCACCCGCGAGCTCGCGGGGATGGAAGAAGCGCGTCAGCGCGAGCGCCGCGGGCACGATCGCGAGCCACGCCGCGCGCGTCGCGAAGCCTGCGAGCCCGCGCGGCGGCAGCAGCAGCTCCCCCGACACCGCGGTGCCGCCGAGGATCAGCACGAGCTGCGCGAGGCGACGCCATTCGAAGCCCACCCGGAACAGGCTCCGCGTGAGCGCGTACATGACGATCAGCATCACCGCGTACGCGGCGCACAGCGCGATCCCCGCGCCCGCGATGCCCAGCGCGGCGCCGCTGGAGGGTACGAGCACGATCAGCGCGAGCACGTTGACCGCGAGGCCGCACACCGCCGCGGGCAGGTTGCGCGAGGTGACGCGCGCGCGCGCGGAGATCGCGAGGAACACGAGGTACAGCCCGTACAGCGACCAGCCGAGCGCAAGCCACGGCAGCGCGCTGTGCGCGCCGGAGTATTCCGCCGGCGCCAGCAGGCGCACCAGCCAGCGCCCCAGCAGCGCCACAGCGCACACCACCACGCCCGTGGCCAGCACGTAGTAGGTGCTCACAAGCGAGTACAGCCTGCCCGCCTCCTCGTCGCTCTCCACCGAGTACGCCAGCGGCGGCCACGCGTACTGAAAGCCGCGCACCGCCAGGAACACGACCGTGGCCAGGCGGATCGCGTACGCGTAGCTGCCGGCCGCAGCGTGCGACTCCGCGTGGAACAGGTAGGAGCGGTCTGCGACCTGCAGCGCGTACACGCTCGCGTCCGCCGGCACCGTGGGCAGCCCGAAGCGCAGCATCGCACGCAGGTCCGCGGGGCGCACGCGCAGCGAGAAGCGCTCGCGCAGCACCCACCACAGCCCCAGCACGACCACCGCCGAGGCGCCGAAGTTGCCGAGCAGGAGGCCGCGCGCGCCCTGCCCCGCGAACACGACCAGCGTGACCGTGAACGCAACCGTCAGAAGCACGTTTGAGCCCGACGCGATCACGTACGTGCGCGTGCGCTCGTCCACGCGCAACTGCGCGTATGCCAGCTCGAGATTCGTGAACGCCCACAGCCCCACCACCGCGCAGTCGAGCAGCAGCGGGTCGCGGAAGCCGAGCACCAGGCGCGAGAGCGGCGCCGCGAAGATCACCACGAGCGCCGCCGCGAGCGTGGTGGTCCACGCCACCGTGGCGGTGGCCGTGCGCGCGATGCGCCGCCTGCGCTGCTCGTCCTCGTCGTCGAAGTAGAAGCGGATGAACGCCTCCCCCACGCCCCCGCGCAGCACGATGCTCGACAGGATCACTCCCACGAGCAGCAGTTCCGCGGCCCCGTACCCGGCTGCGTGGACATGGTGCAGGTACAGCGGCAGCGTGACCAGCGCAAAGCCCTTGGCAAGGATGTCGCCGAACTGGTACGCCGCGCCCGTCACGAGCAGGCGCTTCAGATAGCCGAGCACGATCGGTGGGGAAGCTACTGCCCGGCCGCCGCGAGGCCCGCCGACGGCGTCGACCCGGCTGCCGGCGCGAGCGCGGGCGCGGGCGCGGGCGCGGGCGCGTCGCGCGCCGCCAGCGCGACGCCGATCGCCAGCAGCGTCCACGTGAACGGGTCTTCCAAGAAGTCCGCGTAGGCCCACGTGTGCAGCACGAGCGCCGCGAAGCACGCCGCCAGCGCGATGCGCGGCGGCGAGCGCCCCGCGCCGCGGAACAGCACCGACAGCGCGCTCGCGATCAGCGCGAGGTACACCGCGAGGCCGACGATGCCCTGCTCGGCCGCGATCGTCACGGGGATCGTGTGCGACGCGGACACCGCGTTGGAGCCCGCGCTGCGGGTGTTGTTGCGCCTGTACTGCGTTTCGAAGGAGCCCGAGCCGTAGCCCTCCAGCGGGCGTTTGGCGAACAGTTTGAGGCCTCCTTCGACGAGGTTGGCGCGACCGCTCGTCGCGTTGTTGGCCGAGCCGCCCGAGCCCTTCAGGCCGAAGTGAAGGCTCGCGGGCGCCGCGAGCAGGACCGCGAGCGCGAGCACCGCGAGCGCGCACGACGCATACAGCGTCGCGCTCACGCTCCAGCGCCACGCTGCGAGGATCGCGCACGCGAGCAGGAGCGCGGCGATGCTCGACTGCGAGAAGCTCGTCACGAGGCCCGCGAGCAGCCACGCGAGCAGCGCCGCGCCCACCAGCACATGCCGGCGGCGCACGCTCCACAGCACCGCCGTGGTGATCGCGATCATCACCAGCGCGAGGAAGCGCCCGTAGATGCTCGGGTCGAAGAACACCGAGTTCACGCGGAAGTAGTTGTCGTACTCGTTCGCCGCGACGACCTTCGGGTTCAGCAGCAGCGACTTGCGGTCGTACTCGACGAACCCCACGCCCGCGAAGAGGACCGCGAGCGCGACCAGCAGCGCCAGGCAGCGCAGCAGCAGCTCACGCGTCCAGTCCACCCCGGAGAGCAGCACGAACAGCAGCCCGAACGGGACGTAGAAGAACGCGAGGTTCTCCGCCGCCTTGGTGTGGTCGCTCGAGTAGCTCCCCTGCAGCGCGTACAGCGCGACCGCGATGAGCAGCACCAGCCGAAGGCCCTCCGTGGAGCCCCAGAACGCGAGGCTGCGCATCGACGCGCGCTCCTGCCGGCGGCGCGGCCACAGCTCACCGCGCGCAAGGCGCGGCAGCAGATGCACGAGCACCCCCGCCGCGATCACCAGGTACAGCGGGACGAGCAGGTTCACCGTCCGCCCCTGGGTCGAGATCGGGACCCTGAAGGGCAGCGCGAACACGGCCAGCAGCGGCAGCGCGTGCGCATGGCGACGCATCACATATGAGAGCACCGCTATCGCCACCACCGCGATCGCCGCGAGCACCGCGAGCGTGCCCGCCGACGGCAGCTTCGTGGCGAGCACGGGCACCGCGGCCGCGCTCATCGCGCCACCAGCGTGAAGGTGTTGGGTGAGCGCAGCGTCTTTCGCTCGTGGCGCAGCGTCACTTCCACGCGGTATTCGCCCGCGGGCGCGACCGCGCCCGGACACAGCGCGACGAGCACCGGCACCCCGTCCGCGGCGCGCATGTGCCCGTAGCTGCGCGCCGCTCCGCGGCGTCCGTTCCAGCGCAGCGAGAAGCGCTCATAGCGCGCCAGCGGGCGATCGCGCACGAGCGACGCGACGGTGGTGCCCGAGGTGTCGATGATGCTCACCGTCACCTCGTCCGCGTGCCTGAGCTTGAAGGAGATCGCCTCCAGCTCGTGGCGTGCGCCCCGGTAGGGAGAGAAGAACGGCGTGAGCCTGAACTGCTGCACCGGGGTGGGCGCGTGCTTGAGGTGCTGCGTCAGCAGGAACGCGCCGAAGCACGCCAGCACCAGCACCGCGAACACCACGCGTGCGAGCGCCTGCGCCGCCGCGGCCTGCTCGCCCGCGCCCCCCCGGCGCGCAGCGCCGGCGCTCTCCTCTCGCGCGCCGACGCGCCCGGCGCGCCCGGGCGCGCTCAATCGCCGCCGCCCAGCGCGAAGCGCTCGACGGTGTCAGAGCGCAGACCGAGGCGCAGCGTCTCGAGCGAGAGCACGTCCACGGGCGGGATGTTGCCCAGGTTGCACTCCGTCCCGAAGCGCTTCAGCAGCCACACCTGCTGGCTCTGCAGCGGCGCGTCGAAGATCAGCAGCCGCGGGTCCACCGCGTGCGCGATCTCATCGATGAGGCCCGTCCTCACCTCGCCGTTGGCGCGGTAGATGCCCGCGGTGCCCGACTCGCGCGCCTCCGCGATCACCTTCCACGCGCCCGCAGCGAGGTCGCGCTCGATCTGTTCCACCCAGATGTAGGGGGCCATGATGAAGTCCACGTCCTTGCTGCCCACCTCCGCGAGCACCGTGAACTCGCGCGCGAGCGCTTCGATCAGCTCGCGCTTCGCGTCGGGCTCGAGCGTGATCGTGCCGTCTGAGATCTCCACGTGGCGCAGACCCAGCTCGCGCAGCCATGCCACCAGGCCGTCCACGCGACGCTGGCGGATCGCGATCTCCGTGAGCGTGCCGCCGAGCACCACCGGGATGCCGTGCTCGGCGTAGCGCGCGAGCTTGGGACGCAGGTTGCCCGTCACCAGCGCCGTGCCCCAGCCGAGCTTCACCAGGTCCACGCTGTCGCCCGCGACCTCGATCAGGCCGTCCACCTCCGACAGCGACAGCCCCCTGTCGATCACGTGCGTGATGCCGTTCTCGCGCGGCTTGGACGACCGCGCCGGGATATCCAGGAAGCCCGCTATGGCGTGGACGCGGCCGTGTTCGCACCGATCACGACCACCACCTCGGCGCCGTTGCCCAGCTGCGCGACTTCGGGGTTCAGCGGTTCCACGACGTTCATGCCGAGGACATGAGCCACGCCTTCCGCCGCGCTGCGCCGGCCGGGCGCGTACTCCACGAGGGTGCTTTGGGTCGCGCCCGACGGATGGCCGGCAAGCGCAGCCGCGCGCCCGTAACCGCGAAAGCGAAGCTCCGCCGCGATGCGATGCGCAACGCCTTCCTTTTCGGTGCCGTTGAGCACCGACACCGTGGTGTGCGCCGTCGAGCTCGTCGTGAGCGCGCCGCTGTGGCCGCTCGCGTGCTTCGCCGGTCTGGCCGCCTTCTTGGATGAGCCCGACAGCGACAGCGCCCCCACCGCGATCGCCGCCACCACCAGCGCGCCCACCGCGATCAGCGCCGCCATGCGGCCGCGTGATCGCGGGTCACCCCCGCGGGGGCCGCGCACCTCGCGCGAACGCGAGCGCATCGCCGAGGAGGGCGCCCGCTCCTCGCCCGCCCTGCGCGCCGCGCCCTGCGGCGGCGCCGGCGGGAAGCGGCCCGTGGCCGCGCCGCCCGCCGCGCGCGCCGAGCCGGTAGGCGGGTCGACCGTCGCTGGCGCGGGCGCAGGCCGCGTGGAGGCCGACACGGGCGCCTGCACCCGCCCCGCCGGCGAGGTCGCCGGCGAGCGCTGCGCGATAGCCGCCGCCGATGAGGGAGCTCCCACCGTCGCCGAAGCCGGTGCGGGAGCGGCCGGAGTCCGCGGCGCGGGCGGCGGCGCCTGCGCCGCGGGCGGCGGCGCCTGCGCCGCGGGCGGCGGCGCCTGCGGCGCGGGCGCAGCCACGCCGGCGGGCGGCGCGGGAACCACGAGCGGGCCCGACGGCGGTTCCGTGGGATGCCCGCCCGTCCGAGCCGCGGACGGTGCGGCAGCTGCCAGCGCGGCCGCAC
>Ga0209698_10002890_pt1 | contig 19169 bp, 15 predicted proteins | sample LitLauG_LLR_2012_FD_187203 | JGI IMG/M metagenome (GOLD analysis project Ga0209698, IMG submission 187203) | Freshwater sediment microbial communities from Pennsylvania, USA - Little Laurel Run_MetaG_LLR_2012 (SPAdes) (version 2) | ecosystem: Environmental > Aquatic > Freshwater > Creek >...
CGCTGACGCCGGCCGTGGCGGCGGCGGCATCGAGGAACTGGCGGCGGCCGAGATCGCGCATCGAGGCGACAACGCGGAATCCGTCCTTGGCCAGTTCAATCGAAGTCAGAAGGCCAAAGCCGCTGGAGGAGCCGGTGATGAGTGCGATTTTGTCGGGCATGGAGTTTGTCCGAAGTTGTACCACAGGGCGAGGGTGCTCGGCGAGATGCGGAATTCGATGGACTTCGGGCATTCCTGCTGCGTCCGACCTCGGGTGGACGCGAGAACTGGGTCGTCCCTCCGGGACTCCCATCACCGTTTGAGCGGTGATCACGTAACCCAATGAAAACACGGTAACTGCTTCTGGTTTCATCGTCAAGCGCAGAATGCGGAGATGGTTATAAAGGTAACGTGATCGGGTAAATTGCAGATGAGGGTTTCACTAAACTTTCACGCGAGCGGGCCGCGTTCCCGGGTCACCTGAACGCACCGCTTCTGAATCATCCCAACTTCGCTGTCACAAACAACACACAGAGTCCTCTGACACAGAGAGGAAACCGCGATGCTGCATTCAAAGATGCGTGCGACTTTGCCGACAATCCGGTTGCACATTCACTACCGTCGAGGCCGCGCGCCAGATTCAACTTGCCGCGCGCGATTTGTCTTCTAGCATTCCGCGAGAAGTTGAGTACATTGGCATGGACGAGTATCACAGTCTGCCCACGAAACGATCGACGCCAAGCGGGGCGTTGGCTTATGAGTGCCACCATCAACAGAATCTAAAGACAATGCGCGGCGCAAGAGTAACGCATTGTTCTTATGGCGTACCTGACGGAAGCTCAAAGGCTCAGTCACACAGGCAGCTTCGGGGTGGAGATCATAGAACAGATGAGTGAGCCTGATTGACACAATCCGGGACCAAGGACCCGACATGCAGGATCAAACAAATTGCGGCATGCTCTCAATCCGGTTCGCATCTCTGGTCAGCATTCTTCTCGCTGCGAATCTCTTCGCATTGAGCCAGGCCATTCCTTCGGAACGCACGGCTGAGAGTCCTCGATCCCCTCTTTCGCACCAAGCAGAACGCTCCGAAGCTCCCTCCTCGTTCTCGGTTTCCAATCCTGTGAAACCGCAGAGGCTGGAGGAAAACCTATTGGATTGCAGCGCAGGCAAAGCCACGTTGACCACAGTGCTATCGATGAAAGCCATGCTCGAACCACGATGTCAGGCACCCGGTGTAGGGACGGGGAGAAGGTTGGTAGACCTCGGCAGGACATTGGATGTCGAGAGCTTCGGGCGGACGTTGGTTGTTGAAAACCTCGATAAACTTGTCAAAGCGCGACTGCTGTTGCAGAAAATTTTCGGACGCTGGTTTGGTGGCTTCTTTCTGCAAGGTGGGCTGGATGCACTCATGACGACCATTTTGCTGGGGATGACCTCGCTGGATGCGTCGATGCCAATGCGGATTCGCATACCCCGGCTTGACGTTAGTCGCTATTTTGTTAGAGTAACTATCATATTTTGCGAATCGTTGCGCGGGGATGTTCCGGCTGATCCGGAAGGAAGAAACCATGGGTGGTATGGCCGTGACTCGGAATGAAACTGCAGGAACAGTAGAAGAACCGCCCGAGGTCGGGCTCCGGGAACGCAAAAAGGCACGCTTGCGGCAACAGATTATCGATACATCGATCAAGCTGTTCCGTAAATATGGCTACGAAAACACGCGGATCGATGACATTGTGCAGACGCTCGAAATCAGTCAGCCAACCTTCTTTCGGTACTTTCCCAGTAAGGACGCGGTTCTGCGCCAAGTAGGGGAACGCGGGTATGCCTGTATCTGCGAGAGGCTGCGTTCGGAGCTCTCGAGTACGGCGACTACCGGCGAGCGTTTGCGACGGCTGTACACATCCATGGCGCGCGAAGTCGAAACAGACCGGCAATTGTGGCAAGCTGTCGTGTTGTCGGGGGCTATGGATCCGGTGCGATCAGCAGAGTTGCGTAAAAACGAGGAGGCGGCAGCGAGCCTTCTGCGCGACATTTTGACACAGGGACAGAAAAGAGGCGAGGTGACACGCGGATTTCCGGTCGTGCACATGGCTGAGTTCATGGAAGGGCTTTACAACACCGTGGTGCGGCAGTGGGCGGTGAACCTTACCGGGCCACACAAACTTACAGAGAGAGCGCGGAACGCGGTCGAGCTCTTCCTGCGCGGCATCCAACCGTAGCGTTTCTTAGGCCAGCACTCCCTTTGTTGGTGAAACAATCTTAAGAGGAAATGCGATGAAGGCTGCGGTTCTACACGAATTCAAGGCACCGTTGTCGCTGGAGGAAGTCGCTCGCCCCGAAGTAGGCCCAGACGAAGTCTTGATCCAAGTGGAAGTCTGTGGTGTATGTCATTCCGACCTGCATGTCGCCGAGGGCGATTGGACGCAATTTGCGCGCATTGTAAAAAAGCCACTCATTCTGGGACATGAAATCGTAGGGCGGGTAGTGGAGCGCGGGGCGGCGGTCCGGAGTTTCGAGGTGGGAGACCGAGTCGGGGTACCCTGGGTGCAGTGGACCTGCGGGCAATGCGAGTTTTGCCGGGAGGGCAACGAAAACCTGTGCGCGCGGCAGCGCATCACGGGCGTTATGGTGGACGGCGGATACGCGGAATACGCGAAGGCTCCAGCCAGCCATGTCATCAAGATTCCCGAAACGCTTGCTTCCGAACAGGCAGCGCCGCTGCTTTGCGCGGGGGTCACGGTTCACCGCGCGCTCAAGCGGTCCGGAATTCGTGCCGGACAGCGGCTGGCGGTCTTCGGAGTGGGCGGGCTTGGCGACCTTGCCGTCCAGATTGGGCGGGCGGCGGGGGCGGTCGTGACCGCCATTGATGTGTCCGACGAGAAACTTACGCTGGCGAAGTCGCTGGGCGCTGTCCAAACGCTGAACGCCGCGACGGGTGACGTGGTGAGAGAGCTGCGCGGCTCTGGCGGAGTGCATGTTGCCTTGGTCACCTCGGCGGCCAAGTCTGCTTATGACATGGCTTTCTACTGTGTGCGGCCGACGGGGATTTTATTGGCAGTGGGATTGCCCGCGCAGAACATTTCATTTCCGCCGATTCTCATGGCTGCGGGGGAAATTCGAATCCAAGCCTCCGCCGTGGGCACGCGCGAAGATCTGCACGAAGTTCTTGCGGTGGGGGCGGCCGGGAGGGTTCATTGCCAAGTGACGCCGCGGCCGCTTGCAGAGGTTTGTGAGGTTCTGAAGGAATTGAGCCGCGGCGCGGTCTCAGGGCGGGTGGTACTACGCTTGCGGTAGTCGTTGAGCGGAGATTGCAGTGGACGCCAACACCGCTCAATCAGGAGCAGCTGTCCGAAGAGTCCATTGACGTTAGCGACTTTAATATGATATCAACTATCACTTTTACGCAGTCGTAACCCTGCAAAGGTGAATGCGGAGTGAATGTCAAGGAACTCTTTGATCTGGGCGGCCGCGTTGGCATCGTTTCCGGCGGTTCGACGGGACTTGGGCGACAGATGGCCAAAGGGCTGGCCGAGATGGGGGCGAATCTGGTGCTGTGCGCCCGCAAGAAGGAACGCTGCGAGGAAGCGGCAGAAGCGCTGCGCGGGCAAGGTGCGCAGGTGCTCGCGCTGGGATGCGACGTCAAAGACCCAGTGTCGATTCGGGTGGTCGTGGATGCGACGCTTGCAAAGTTCGGCCGGGTCGACATTCTGGTCAATAACGCCGGCGCGTCGTGGGGCGCACCGGTGGAAGAAATGACCCTGGAGCAATGGGACAAGGTCCTTTCGACTAACCTGACCGGCACATTCTTGTTTTGTCAGGCGGTGAGCAAGGCAATAGTCGGCCGGAGGGCGGGCAAGATCATCAACATCACATCCGTGGCAGGTTTGGGCGGAGCCTCGGCGGAGTTGCAGGCGATTGGATACCATGCGAGTAAGGGCGGCGTGATGGCATTCACCAAGGACCTCGCGTGCAAGTGGGCGCCGCACAACATCCAAGTCAATGCGATCGCTCCCGGATGGTTTCCGACGCACATGTCGGGGTGGGTCATCGAGCACCATAAAGATTCGCTGTTGGCCAAGATTCCGGCGGGCCGTTTTGGCGGCGAGCACGATCTGAAGGGCGCGGCGGTGTCTCTGGCGTCGGACGCGTCGGCCTACGTGACTGGACACGTGCTGGTCGTCGATGGAGGCCAAACGGCCTGGTGAAAACGAACTTCTATGAACATTCCGCTCACTCCAGTGCGCTTCCTTCGTTACTCCGCACAGCAATTTCCGCGAAAGACAGCGGTGGTGTGTCAGGATCAACGATTTACCTATGCCGAGTTTGGTGATCGGGTGTGGCGCCTGGCGGGCGCGTTGCGTGCCGCCGGACTCAAGGCGGGTGATCGCGTCGCCTTTCTCAGTCTGAACTGCCACCGACTGCTGGAAGCTTACTTCGGAGTTCTGGAAGCCGGCTGCGTTTTGCTTCCCCTCAATATTCGCCTGGCAGGTCCGGAACTTGCCTACATTCTGAATGATTCCAGAGCTGCCATGTTGTTCCTGGAGCCGGAGTTTGTTGGTCTGGTGGACTCCTTTCGGAAGGACCTACACGCGGTTCGCTCGTTCCACCAACTCGACGGGACGCCGCAAGCGGAATGGCTTTCCGAGCGCACGTATGAACAGATGCTAGCCTCGCCGAGTTATCGCAAAGACATCATGGGGTTTGATGAAAACTCGCTGGCAGAGATTTTCTACACCAGCGGAACCAGCGCCGCCCCGAAAGGAGTGATGCTCACTCACCGGAATATATACCTGCATGCGATGAACATGGCCGTGCACCATCACACGCGATTTGAACACGTGATGCTGCACACGATCCCGCTGTTTCATGCCAACGGATGGGGCGCGGCTCATACCATTACGCTCATGGGCGGAACGCATGTCATGCTTCCGCGCTTCGTGCCGGAGGAAGTGTTCCAACTAGTCGAGCGGGAGCGGGTAAGTGCTCTGGGCCTGGTGCCGATTATGGCGAGCGCGCTGGTGAATTCCCCCGCACGTTCCAAGTACAACTTCAGCAGCGTCGAGTGGATCACGATTGGCGGCGCCGCATCTTCTCCGTCCCTGATCCGGGATGTCGAGCAGAAGCTCGGTTGCAAATGTTATTCGGGATACGGACTGACAGAGTGTTCGCCTTCGCTGGCCAGCGCGGAACTGAAGCCGGACATGCAGTGCGCGGCGGAGGAACGACATGTCGTGCAGTCCATGACGGGCTATGCGTATCCGGGGGGTGAGGTTCGAGTCGTCGACGGCGCGGATAAGGATGTGCCGCACGACAGTGTCACGATGGGCGAAATCATCGCGCGCAGTGACGGCGTGATGGCGGGTTACTGGCAACAGCCGGAAGCGACGGCGGAAGCCTTACGAAACGGATGGTTTCGCACGGGCGACATGGCCGTGGTTGCGGAGAACGGATACATCCGGATTGTCGACCGCAAGAAGGACACCATCGTGAGTGGCGGAGAAAATGTCTCGTCGCTGGACGTCGAAAAAGCGGTTCTCGCGCACCCCGACGTTTTGGAAGCCGCTGTGATTCCAGTCCCCGATGAGAAGTGGGGCGAGGTGCCGAAGGCGATCGTGGTCGCGAAGCCGGGATCGAAGATCAGCGAAGCCGAACTGATCGAATTTTGCCGGGCGCGCCTCGCCCATTACAAATGTCCGCAATCCGTTGAGTTTTGTGAGAGCTTACCGAAGACTGCGACGGGAAAAGTTCTGAAGAGGGAGTTGCGCAAGCGCTACCAGGTTTCGGCGGTGGTGCCTCGGACGGCTGAGCGGTGAGACGTTATTGGCATCGGACCACTACGACCAAGGAATTTTTGCGACAGTGCCTTATGAACAACCTCGTGAAAGTCAGCACGGATAACGATATCGCGATCATTACTATCGACAACCCTCCAGTGAACGCTCTCAGTCCGGGCGTGCCGGAAGGGATTCTGACGGCGATCGACAAGATGAATGACGACCCAGCCGTCCGAGCAATCGTCATCATCGGAAGCGGCCGCACTTTTGTCGTGGGCGCGGACATCAAGGAATTCGGCAAGATGACGTCGGGCGAACGACGGCGGGGCAGTTTGCTTCCACTGCTACTTCGCATTGAAGACAGCCGCAAACCGGTGGTCATGGCAATCCACGGGACCGCATTTGGCGGCGGACTGGAACTGGCCATGGCCGGCCACTACCGGGTCGCAGCACCTGCGGCCCAAGTCGGCCAGCCGGAAGTGAAACTTGGCATAATTCCTGGCGCCGCGGGCACACAGCGACTGCCCCGCCTGGTTGGTGTGGCCAAAGCTGTGGAGATGTGCTCTGAGGGTAAGCCGGTTTCCGCGAGCGAGGCAGCCACTCTTGGATTGATTGACCGGCTGATCGAAGGAGACTTACTCACGGGTGCCGTGGCCTTCGCGCGCGAAATCGCAGCCAAGCCTGCACCGAAGACGCGAGACAGGAAAGAGAAACTGGGGACCGTTGCGGAGAACGGAGTCATCTTTGCGGCAGCGCGCGATGCGGCCCGCAAGCGGCAACGCGGGATGAAGGCTCCTCTGGCGGCGATCGATGCGGTGGAGGCGGCGACCCGATTGCCGTTTGAGGAGGGCTGCCAGGCAGAAGCGAAGCTCTTCAACGAATGCCTTTTCTCCGATCAGTCGAAAGCGCTCATCCACGTCTTCTTTGGCGAGCGCGAAGTCGCAAAGATTCTCGACATTCCCAAGGAAACAGCCGTGTTGCCGGTAAACCGTGTCGCAGTAGTCGGCTCCGGGACGATGGGCGGAGGAATCGCGATGGCGTTTGCCAACGCGGGCATCCCGGTCGTGCTGAAGGATGTCGATCAGGCGGCACTCGACCTGGGCCTGGGCAAGATTCAGAAGAACTATGCGACTTCCGTGCAACGCGGGCGTTTTACCCAGGCGTTTGTCGACGAACGCCTGCAACTGATCAAGCCGGTAGTCTCCTACGACGCGTTTTCCGACGTGGACATGGTGGTGGAGGCGGTGTTCGAAGGCATGGCGCTCAAAAAGACCGTGTTTGCGGAACTCGATCGTGCCTGCCGGCCGGGAGCGATCCTGGCGAGCAACACTTCGACGCTCAATATCGATGAAATCGCCGGGGCCACGTCTCGGCCGGAGTCGGTGATCGGTACTCACTTCTTCAGTCCGGCAAACGTCATGCGCTTGCTCGAGATCGTGCGCGGGAAAAGATCGAGCAAAGAAGTGATTGCCACTTGTATGCAACTGTCCAAGAAACTCGACAAGATCGGAGTGCTGGTAGGAAACTGCCGCGGCTTCGTCGGCAACCGAATGTTCGGCCCGTACCGAAGAGAAGCGCAGTTCCTGGTCGAAGAAGGCGCGGATGTGGAAGTGGTGGATCAGTCGCTGGTGGAATTCGGGAATGCCATGGGACCGCTGGCAACCGGCGACCTCGCGGGTCTGGACGTGGGCTGGCGGATTCGCAAGGAGTACCGTCACCTCGAAAAACCAGGAGTCCGTCAGCCGTTCGCCGAAGACCGTCTCTGTGAATTGGGACGCTACGGCCAGAAGACGCTGAAGGGGTGGTACCGGTACGACGAGAACCGGCGCGCGAGCCCGGATCCCGAGGTGACAGTCCTAATGCGGAAATGGAGCGCGGAAGCAGGCATCCCACAGCGACAGGTCTCGACCGAGGGGATCGTCGATCGTTGCATCTACGCGCTGGTGAACGAGGGAGCACGCATTCTTGAAGAAGGATATGCCCTGCGAGCGGTCGATATCGACATCATTTATCTCAATGGGTACGGATTTCCGGCCTACCGCGGCGGCCCGATGTGGCACGCCGACACGGTGGGGTTGCAGAAGGTTTACGAACGAATTTGCGAATTCCATCAGCAGCACGGAGAACTTTGGGCACCCGCTCCTTTGCTGCAGCGGTTGGCGGAAGCGGACAAGACGTTTGCCGAATTCGACAAAGAGCAACGTGCCGTTGCCTAATTTCTTAACGGCAGGGGAACGCGGGCGAGCGTGGAGTCTCGCTCGTGTGCGATGAAGCGAATGAGGAACAGATGAGAGAGGCCGTCATCGTAGCCAGTTCGCGCACCGCGCTGGCCAAATCATTTCGCGGGTCGTTCAACCTGACACGTCCCGAGGAACTGGCGGCGCACTGCATCCGCGACGTGTTGCGTAAAACGCCGCAGCTTGATCCGAGCGAGGTCGAAGACGTCATCCTGGGTTGCGGGCAGCCTCATGGACCGCAGGGGCACAACATCGCGAGAGTCTCTGCCCTGCTGGCTGGTCTGCCCACTTCGGTGGGAGGAGTCACGCTCAACCGGTTCTGCTCTTCCGGACTCCAGGCGATCGCGCTGGCGGCATACCAGATCGTGAGCGGCGGCACCGACGTCGCCATCGGTGGCGGCGTGGAAAGCATTTCTTTGACACCCCGCAATCATGATCCGAATCCACGCCTGCTTGAGCAAATGCCGGGCGTGTACATGGTGATGGGCAACACTGCTGAAGTCGTCGCGAAGCGCTACAAGATCAGCCGGCGAGCGCAGGACGAATACGCGCTTCTCAGTCAGCAGCGTACGGCTCGCGCACAGCGGGAAGGTTTTCTCCAGGAAGAAATCGCCCCCATGCGAGCTCTGCGCGCGACCCTGGACAAGAAAACCAACCAGGTGATCGCGAAGGAAGAAGTATGCGCCGACAAGGATGAATGCAATCGCCCTGACACCACGCTCGAAGGCTTGCTGGCTCTGAAACCGCACTTCGATCCAAACAGCGGACAAGGAACGGTCACGGCGGGAAATTCCTCGCAGCTTTCCGACGGAGCTTCGGCTACGGTCGTCATGGCGCGCCAACGCGCCGACCAACTCGGCATTCCCTACAAACTCGTTTTTCGCGGTTTCCAGGTGAGTGGTTGCGATCCGGACGAAATGGGCATCGGACCGGTCTTTGCTGTGCCCAAGTTACTGCAGCGCGCCGGAGTGAAAATGAGTGACATCGACCTCTGGGAATTGAATGAAGCGTTTGCGGTCCAGGTGATCTACTGTCGCGATCGTCTGGGACTCGATCCGGAAAAACTGAATGTAAACGGTGGTTCGATCTCGATCGGGCACCCCTTCGGCATGACCGGATCACGGCTGGTGGGAACGCTGGCGAACGAAATGGAGCGGCGCAAGGCGCGCTACGGAGTGGTCACCATGTGCGTAGGCGGCGGACAGGGCGCAGCCGGACTGTTTGAGCGCGCGAACTGAGCATGAGCCAGATCATCATGGTGCGTCATGGGCAAGCGTCGTTCCTACAGGGGGACTATGACAAGCTCTGCGCGAATGGCGAGGCACAGGCCAGGTTGCTGGGCGAGTATTGGTCGCGGCGAGGCATCGTTCTTAGCGGTGTCTACTCGGGCCCGCGCGCTCGGCAACTGGAGACGGCCCGGATTGTGGTCGACACGTATCGCGGCGCTGGTGCCAGTTTCCCGGAAACAACCGTCGTGAATGAATTCGACGAATACCACGCGGAAGCGGTGATGCGGACATGCCTCCCTCAACTGTTGCAAGGGAATGCCGAAATTAACGAAATGCATCGTGCGTACAAGAATTCCAGCGAACCCGGAGAACAACGAAGGACTTTTCAGAAGCTGTTTGAGGCGGTGGTCACGAGATGGGTGGCGGGAGAAGTCACGGCAGAAAGCATTCAATCCTGGGACGAATTCTGTTTGCGAGTGGAGCGAGGTCTGACGCACGTGGTGCGTGCTACGCCTTCAGCGGCAAGCGCGGTGGTCTTCACTTCGGCAGGGCCGATTGGAGCAGCCATGCGTCGGGCCCTCCATTTGTCTAACGAGGATGCGTTGCAGCTGACCTGGATGTCACGTAATGCTTCGTTCACCAGTTTCCTGGTGTCTGAGGAGCGTTTCACGCTCAGCACGTTCAATGCGCACCCGCATCTCGATGGAGACGGGTTGCTGACGTATCGATAACGAGAGCGGGAATGTCCACAATGGCGGCACCTTGCGATCAAGCGCAAGCGGTGAGAGCAGGCGAAGAGCTACACCTTCCCCGGCTGCAGCCCTTTCTCCGGGACCACTTCAGTTACAGTGGACCGGTTTCTGTGGAGCAATTCCCCAGCGGCCACTCCAATCTCACGTACCTCGTGCGGATGGGCAGCCGGGAACTTGTGCTGCGGCGTCCACCTTTTGGCAGCAAGGTCCGGTCGGCGCATGACATGTCGCGCGAATATCGTGTGCTTTCGAAACTTCACTCGGCATATCCCCCAGCGCCAAACGCGCTTCACTACTGCGACGATGTGTCCATTCTGGGCGCGCCCTTCTACCTGATGGAGCCGATCCGAGGAGTGATCCTGCGTCGCGATCTGCCTCCCGGCATGCTCTTTCCGCCCGAGACTGCGCGGCGGTTGAGTGAAGCATTCATCGACAATCTCGCGCGCCTTCACAATCTGGACTATGCCGCGATTGGCCTGGGCGATTTGGGCAAGCCGCAAGGCTATCTCGAACGCCAGGTGAAGGGGTGGATCGAGCGTTACCACAATTCGAGAACCCATAACCTCCCGGAGGTCGAGCTCATTTCCGCATGGCTCACCAAGCGAATGCCGGTCAGTCAAGGGACAACGCTCATCCACAATGACTACAAATATGACAACGTCGTGCTCGATCCCAACGATGTAACCAGGATCGCGGGCGTTCTCGATTGGGAGATGTCCACACTGGGAGATCCGCTGACTGACCTGGGCACGGCCCTGGCGTACTGGGTCGACCCGCAAGACCCGGACGAATTCCGGGACATTCGCTCGGCCCCGACCACGCTGCCCGGCACGCTGACGCGGGCGCAATTGGTTGAGCGCTACTCAGCTGTCACCGAACGCGTCCCCGGCGACATGGTGTTCTATCTTGCGTTCGCTCGATTCAAGGTTGCCGTCATCATCCAGCAGATCTACTACCGCTACGCACAGAAATTGACGCAGGATGAGCGCTTCGCATGTCTGCCTGGGAAAATTCATACGTTGCTGCGCGCTTCGTGGCAGTGCGCAAATAGCGAAGTCATATGAGCACTTCATCGCGTGTAGTACCGCACCAGCCACTCTGCCACGCAGCAGGGCTTAGGGGAAGACTGGCTCTCGATACGGAAAAGGAATGTGGCGTCCAGAAACTCGGCAGACTCCTTCACCGAAAGCAGACTGATTCGAGCGCGGATTGCCGAATCGGCGCGCACGGCCGACGGGAAGCGAACTTTGTTCAGACCGTAATTGACGCTGATCGCGATACCCGAGCAGATGTGGATTGCCTCTTTCAGAAAGTGACTCAGCAGCGAAAGAGTCAGGAAACCGTGGGCAATGCTGCCTCCGAAGGGCGATTCGCGCGCCGCGCGCTCGGGGTCCACGTGAATCCATTGGTAGTCCTCGGTGGCGTCGGCAAATTTCTGGATGCGATCCTGTGTCACAACGAACCAGTCGGTCGCAGGAAATTCACGCCCTTCCCACTGCTTCAACGATCGCACAGTCTCAATTTCAAACGGCGCCATAGGAGCTTTTCATGACGACATTAACAGACATCCCGCGCAAGACGAAGGGAACGGCGTTTCTGCTCGAGGAATCGACCCCGCAGGACATTTTCACGCCCGAAGACTTGAGCGAAGAACATCTCGCGGTCGGGCACATGGTCGATGAGTTCTGGGCCAATGAGGTGGAGCCGAATCTGCCGGCAATTCGCGAAAAGAAGCCGGGCCTCGCCATGTCGGTTCTGCGGAAATCGGTGGATCTGGGCCTGACGGCGATGACGATTCCAGAGGAATTCGGCGGCATGGCCATGGATCTGCCCTCGCTGATGGTTACGGCGGAACGCATGGGGCGGGACGGTTCGTATGGAGGCTGGCACTCGGCGCACACAGGGATTGGAACGCTGCCCATCGTCTACTTTGGAACCGAAGAGCAGAAGAGGAAGTATCTGCCGAAACTCGCCAAAGTCGAGATGCTCGCTGCTTATGCTCTCACAGAACCGCTGGCGGGCTCCGATGCGCTGGCAGCCCGGACGCGCGCCGATCTTTCCCCGGACGGAAAGCACTACATCCTGAATGGCCAGAAGATGTGGATCACCAACGGCGGTGCGGCCGATCTCTTTACCGTGTTCGCCAAGGTTGGGGGAGAAAAGTTCACAGCGTTTCTGGTGGAACGCGACTTCCCCGGCGTCAGCATCGGCGCGGAAGAACACAAGATGGGGATCACCGGCAGTTCCACCACCGCGGTGTATCTCGACAATGTTCCGGTGCCGGTCGAAAACGTGCTGGGGGAGATTGGGCGCGGGCATGTGATCGCTTTCAACATCCTGAACATTGGACGCCTGAAACTCGGTCCAGCCAACATCGGAGCGGCCAAGAATGTTCTTGCCATTTGTCTGAAGTATACCAAGCAGCGCAAGGCGTTTGGCTCGGCGATTGCCGAGTTTGGCGCGATCCAGCACAAGCTGGCAGAGATGGCGATCCGGATGTTTGCGGCGGAATCGATGACCTGGCGAGTGGTGGGTCTGATCGAAAATCAGATGCACGGTGCTTCCGGCCAGGCTGCGGGCAACTCCAACCGTGAATTAAAGGCAATCGAAGAGTTCGCCGCAGAGTGTTCGATGGTGAAGGTTTATGCCGCCGAGATGCTGGATTATGTGGTCGATGAAGGCGTGCAGATCCATGGCGGTTATGGGTACCACCAGGATTACGCGGTAGAGCGCGCGTACCGCGATGCGCGGATTAACCGTCTGTTTGAGGGGACCAGTGAAATCAACCGATTGGTGATCACCGGCATGCCGTTGAAACGCGCGGCCCGCGGACTGTTGCCTTTGTTCGAGGCCGCGCAGGCCGTATTACACGAGCAAGTTCCCACGGGCGAATCATCCGATGATACGGAACTTAATCTGGTCCGCAACGCCAAGAAGATCGCTCTGTTCACGCTGGGGCTGGCGCATCAGAAATACGGCGCGCAACTCGAGCAGCAGCAGGAAATCATCATGAACATTTCGGACATCATCATGGAAGCGTTTGCCATCGAGTCGAGCCTGCTGCGCAGCCGAAAACTCGCGGCGGCCGGCACCGGAGCGAATGCCGCCGATGCCTGCGCCGTCTACTTGCGCGACGCCCTGGCCAGAATGGAACTCGCCTCGAGAACGGTGATGAGTGACTGTGCGAAAGGCGAAGAACTGCGCCGGAACCTCTCCCACTTGCGCGCTTACGCGAGTTGCGAGCCCGTAAATACGATCGCCCTACGGCGGCAGATTGCCCGCCGGTTGCTGGCGAGCGAACGCTACACAACCTAGACATTCACGTTGTCCACAAAGGAGAAAGCGTGGCCATCACCAATCACAAGTTTCTTCTGGCTGCCCGTCCGGTGGGGTTGCCGAAGCGAACCGACTGGAACTACGTGGAAGAACCGACTGGTGAGCCGAAGGAAGGCGAACTGCTGGTTCAGCTGTTGTATATCTCTCTCGATCCAGCCATGCGCGGTTGGATCAGCGATGCGCGTTCCTATATTCCGCCGGTTGCCATCGGAGAGGTGATGCGCGCACTCGGCGTTGGGGTCGTGACCGCGTCGCGCAACCCTCGCTTCGCGGCCGGTGATCATGTTTCCGGATCGTTCGGAGTACAGGAGTACTCCCTCACCGATGGCCGTGGAGTGACGAAGATCGACCCGAAGGCTGTTCCCCTGCCGAAGTATCTGAGCGTGCTCGGCATGCCGGGCATGACCGCGTATTTCGGGCTTCTCGACACGGGACAGCCGAAATCGGGAGAAACGGTAGTCGTGTCGGCCGCAGCTGGAGCCGTCGGCGCCGTGGTCGGACAGATCGCCAAGATCCAGAACTGCCGTGTGGTAGGCATTGCCGGAGGCGTGGAGAAGTGCCGCTACATAGAGCAGGAATTGGGTTTCGATGCCGCCATCGACTACAAATCCGAGGATGTGAGCGCGTCACTACGGAAGCATTGCCCGAAGGGCATTGATGTTTATTTCGATAACGTAGGCGGCGCGATTCTGGAAGCTGCCCTCGCGAACCTGGCCCGTGGCGCCCGGATTGTGATTTGCGGCGCAATCTCCCAATACAACAACACCGGCCCGATCGCCGGACCTCGCAATTACATGTCTCTGCTGGTCAATCGCGCTTCGATGAAGGGCATGCTGGTGATGGACTACGTGGATCGCTACCGAGAAGCCGGAGCGCAAATGGCGGCGTGGATGGCGGCAGGCAAGCTGAAGTCGCGCGAGGACATTGTGGATGGCCTCGCAACTTTTCCCGAAACTCTGCTCAAGCTTTTCAAGGGTGAGAACGCAGGCAAGCTCGTGCTGAAAGTATCCTGACCCGAAGTCGCGGGTTCCGCAGGTTTTGCGTAGGGGCAAACTCTGATGCCATTCGCGGAGAACCAAGGCGCAAAGATTCACTGGGACGAGCAGGGACAGGGAGCGCCCGTACTCCTGATCATGGGGTTGGGCTATGCCTCGTGTCTCTGGCATCGCACTCGTGCTGTTCTGGCACAACGGTATCGCACGGTGGCGTTCGATAATCGAGGAGTGGGATTGAGCGACGTGCCGCCCGGGCCCTATTCGATTGCCATCATGGCAGCGGACGCAGCCGCGGTTCTGGACGCTGCCGGTATTGTCAGTGCCCACGTATTTGGAGTTTCGATGGGCGGCATGATTGCGCAGGAGTTCGCCCTCCAATTTCCAATGCGGATGCGCTCTCTGATTCTGGGCTGCACGTCACCCGGCGGACCGTCGGCGGTCCGTGCGGAAAGCAAGGTCATCGACGTCTTGCGGGCCCGCGGCATGACACTCGAGCAAGCTCGGGAAGCCATACTTCCCTATATCTACGATCCGGCCACTCCAAAAGAGAAGATCGACGAGGATGTGGACTTGCGCCGGTCCTGGCTCCCTTCCCTGGAGGGTTACACGGCGCAACTGCAGGCAATCCTGGCGTGGGAGGGTTACAGCCGGATCGCTCAGATCACGGCTCCAACGCTGGTTATCCATGGGAAATCGGATGCGCTGGTTCCACCCGGCAACGGAGAGTTGATCGCGCGGCGGATTCCTGCCGCGAAACTTGTCCTACTGGAACGTGCGAGCCACTTGTTTCTTACTGATCAGCCCGAGGCGGCCAATCAGGAAATCCTCGACTTCCTTTCGTTACACGATGGCCGAGAATCAGGTTCCTGAGCAGAAAGCGTATAAACCGCTTTGCCGTATGCGAGCAAAGGCCTAAACATTCCTGACAGGCATACATGATCATCAAAACAATTCATTTGATGAATTTCTGGAACACGGTTACGCTCGCGCGCATTAGCGAAGGTAATGCGCTTGAGAACGCCACAAGCGCGGGGTAGAGGTTTGCTCTCAGGGGGCAAATCCCAAGAAATGCAGGGAAGATAGCTCGAAAACAATTCTGCTAAGGCTGAAGGTGGGGGGAACTATGGGCTTCGAACAGCGTCTGGAGAATCGTGCGGCGGCATCACGTTCCAGCACCCGTTCCTGGAAGCAAGAAAATCCGGGAAAATCACTCGCATTTGTTCTTGTGTACCTCCTGTTTGCAACCTTGCTGGCTTACGCGCAAGGCGTCGGGTCCTCGGGAGAAGTCACTGGCACTGTAACCGATTCTGCCGGCCGCGCTGTGCCCAAGGCGACCGTCAATGTGGTGGATACACAGACCGGTCTGAAGCGCGAGGTAACGACGAATATGACCGGTTACTTCCGAATTGCAGGCCTGCCGCCAGCTGCGTACGACGTCAGTGCGCAAATGACGGGGTTCGCGACTGAGATTCGAAAAAGCGTCACCGTCGCCGTCGGGCAGACGGTAACATCTGACTTCACGCTCCACCCGTCGCAGGTCCAGACGGTGATCGAGGTGACCGACCAGCCGCCCGTCGTTGAAACAGAGCGCGGAAGCCAGGCGGACACAATCACAGAACAGTACGTCGCCGACCTGCCCGTGGATCGGCGCGATTACCTTACCTTTACGTTGCTGGCTCCAGGGGTTTCTGACTCCACCCGGCTGGCAGGGGACCAGGACTTTCGAGTGAAGCAAACACCGCAAAGCGGGCTGTCGTTCTACGGCAGCAACGGCAGAGGAAACAGCATCACGGTGGACGGCGGCGAGACTTCCGGCGATAGCGGCGGCGTACGCCTGACGGTGAACCAGGACGATGTGAAGGAATTCCAAATCAATCGCAGCAACTATGGCGCAGACCTGGGGTCAGCCACCGGCGCGTCGATCAATATCGTGACCAAGTCCGGTACCAACGATGCGCATGGCACGCTCTATGGTTTCTTCCGCAACGATGCGATGGATGCGCGCGACCCATTCGCCTTCAGCTCGGCTCTTGCGCCAGACCCGACCTATGCTAATTTCAACACCACTTCGAGCGGCCGTCCGATCAAGAATTCGCTCAGCCGCCAGCAGTACGGCGGCAACTTCGGCTTCCCCGTCCAGAAAGACAAAACATTCCTGTTTGCTTCGTTCGAGGGCTTGCGGCAAGACTCGCAGAACTCAGTTCCCATTCTGACCGCCAGTTCGATCTTCGCCGGACCCTCGGCGGGCGCAACCACGAACCCTTTTGCGCAGAGCGATCCGAGGTTTGCGCAACAGGCGATTGTTAGCGCCCTCGCCCAGTCAACAAACCCAACCGCTGTCCCTTGCCTCACCGGCGTCCCGAATCTGCCCCCGCCCCAGTGCGCCTTTGCCCTCCAGAGCATTTTGTCCGTGAACCCAACTCCCGGTGCGAACCCGTTTGTCTCGCCCATTCAAGCCGCATTGAATGCGTATCTGGTAAGCCAGTTTGAAACCGAGGGTGGAGTTTTTCCCTACAACACCCGGGAGTACCTGGCGTCGGGCCGCCTGGATCACCATTTTGATGTGAACAACGAGCTCTCCGTGACCTACCGGTATGGGCATGATCTCGAAGAGTCGACCGATGTCCAGTCTTTGACCGCTTTTTCCGCGGGAAGTTCGCTCCACACCTATGACCATAATCTGCAAGCTGCCTGGTATCACCAGTTCAATGCCGCGACGCAGAACGAGGCTCGCGCCCAGTGGGATTACAACAGCTTTAACGTGATTCCGCACGAGCCGGCACAGGCTGGTCTCCAGATTCCAGGTTTTATCAATAACCTCGGAACGAACATTTTCCTGCCCAACATCACTATCCTGCGCCGCTACGAATTTGCGGACAATTTCAGCATGATCCGTGGCCATCACACCCTTAAGTTCGGCGGCTATGAACTGCTCCGCGGCAATCACACCGAGTCGCACACTTTTTTCCCGGGACGTTGGGTGTTCGGGTCGCTCCCCGGCGAGGTGCTCAGTCCCTGCTTTGCTCCCACCGGCACCAATCCCTGCACCGGAGGACCCACACCATCTGGGGCCAACATCAACTCGCTGCAAGCGGCGGGGTTGGGACTGCCGGAGATTTACCAGCAGGGCTTCGGAGATCCGACTTACGGGTATTACGCGCGGCCCCTGACAGCGTTCTACGCGCAGGATTCCTGGAAGGTCGCGCCCAACTTCACTCTGAACTACGGCCTCCGATACGAACTGGACACGCAATTCGCACCGTTGACCACGTATAAAAAGGATTTCGGTCCGCGTGTCTCTTTCGCGTGGGATCCCTTCAACAACCACAAGACCGTGATCCGAGGCGGATATGGAATCTTCTACGGACCAGTCGACGCTCAAATTCCCGACGTCGACTTGAGTCTCGGCGTTGTGAACAAGAACAAATCTGCGGTCGGAAACGCGCCCGGTGCCGGTCAAGTGGCAAATGTCACCGGGGTCTGCGGGGTGTCCCAATTCGGAGTACCGATCATCCCCGGCAGCGGCACCAGCCCTTGCAACCGGGAAATCTCCATCTATGCAGATGGCATTAATGGGGTTCCGCTATTGGGCATAGCCGGGTCGGCCACTATTTTCCAAACACTCTTCGGGCAGGGACTGATTCAGTGCACCACGCCGACGGCTGGGAATAAAGCGTGCGTCACCCAGGCTGCAGTGGCTGGCCCGTTCGCGGGTCCCCAACCAGTTGGTATTGACGTTACCAATACCGGTCCGTTGTCTCCGCTGCAGGTAATTTTCGTGAACCAGCCCGGCTATCGTCCCCCGATCGCGCAGCAGGCTTCCTTCGGAATTGAACGCGAGATCTCGCAGGGCTTCTCAATTTCTCTGAGCGGCATCTATTCTCATACCCAGAGACTCCCGGTGGCCATCGATACCAATCTGCTGCGTGCGCCGCTCAGCACGGTAACTCTGGCCAACGGCCGGCAGGTCTCCTATCGAAACTGGAACACGACAGACCCGATGACCCATTTCACCGCTGATCCACTAGGCGGGATCGAGGGGCAGCCTTGCAATACCGTTCAATGCTTCGTGAATCCTCTGATCGTGCAGAACAACCAGTACACTTCCGGGGCCTACGCTCTTTACGAGGGCGGTATTGTGGAGGTCAAGAGGCGGTTCGGTGAACACTTCACTTTGTTCGGGAATTACACCTATAGCAAAGGCTTCGACACATCCACCGATTACAACACCGACTACGGGCCGCAGGATCCGACCAACCTCAACCTGGATCGCAGTCTCTCCGAGTTCGATGAGCGGCACAAAGTGCTGATTGCAGCGGTGCTCGACAGCCCTTGGAGACAGAGTTACTTGTCGGGCTTCCAGCTCGCCCCGATTTTCCAAGCCCACAGCGGACATCCTTTCAACCTGCTTGCCGGCGGAGAGGTGAACGGCAACAATCACATCACCAACGAACGTCCCATCGGAGCCCCGCGCGACACCGGCCTGGCTCCCGACTACATCAACTTCGACATGCGCCTGAGTTGGCAGCACAAACTGGGCGAAAAAACGAACGTGCAGTTTACGGCGGAAGGATTCAATATCGCGAACCGGACAAACTATGCCAGCGTGAACAACGAGGTCAGCCCTCTTTTCGGTTTTGAACCAGGGTTCACCACGTTCAATGTGCATGGAATGAAACCGGGCACGCCTCTTGCGGGCGGAGGAGTGGCGACATCCAGCACACCGCTGGCCTTCACCTCCGCATTCCCCAAGCGCCAGGTCCAACTGGGCCTGCGACTAACGTTCTGAGCGAGCTAACGGGGGCGGACAGGAGTGTCCGCCCTACATCAGGCGGAGGCCACGCTCTTCGTCCTGTATTTC
>Ga0209698_10002891_pt1 | contig 19164 bp, 12 predicted proteins | sample LitLauG_LLR_2012_FD_187203 | JGI IMG/M metagenome (GOLD analysis project Ga0209698, IMG submission 187203) | Freshwater sediment microbial communities from Pennsylvania, USA - Little Laurel Run_MetaG_LLR_2012 (SPAdes) (version 2) | ecosystem: Environmental > Aquatic > Freshwater > Creek >...
CGGTTCTTCAGAAGTTTTACGTCGGAGATACCGCAGGACGGATCTATTCGTTCGATCTCTTCTAGGCTGGAGAATCGGGCCGGGGAAAAAGAGACCGTACGTGGCTGGCTCTAACTTCGGTCAGCCTTTCCCATCAGGAGGCCGCGCAACCCGAGAAGCACTAACCGCGGCTGGCGTCGCACCACATTCCACAACAAGCGAGTAGACTCATCGCGGTTGATTTCGCCGAGCGATTGCCGTGTCGAGACGTTCAGCAAATCCACCAACTGTGAGTAGTCTTTCTGCTCAAAATGGTGCAGCGCCCGGCGGATCAGCCAGTGCGTTCTCAATTCACGCCGCAACGCCGCAAGCTCGCGGCTCTTGCCATTCTCCAAAAGCGCCTGCGAAACCCCGAGCGCTCCGCGAAAACCGGTGACGATCCCTCCAACAGTCGAAACTTTGACCTGCGCCGCCGCATCGCCCACCAGATAGACTTCGCCGTTTCCTAACTGCCGCCGCACCGGGACCCATCCGCGATAGACCGGAATTCGTGCTCCCTGCCATTCCAGCGGCTCCATCTGTTTTTTCTCAAGGAACCGCTCAAAACAGCGCTTCGTGTCGCTCCCATGTTCGCCGATCACGCCAAGGGCGCCTCGTTCCGCCGATTCGGGAATCAGCCAGTAGAAGTATGGCGTATCATCCGGCACGAACCAGACGCGCGTCGTATCGGGAGGACAATCTTTTGGCAGGCGGACGATGGCCTGCACCAGCGGCACGGTTTCGATCGGAGGCCAGCCGGAAGCGCGCGCCACGCGGCTTGCCGCACCGTCCGCCCCGACCACGCTGTCCGCGTGCAGCTCTTCGTGTTTGCCGCCGGACTCGACTTCCAGCCGCAATCCGCGTGCATTTGGGCCGATTCCCAGAAAACGCGTGTCGAACGATAGGTTGGCTCCGGCCTGCCGGGCGTCGCGGGCCAGCGCCGGAATCAGACGCGAACGCTCAATGATGAGGTCAGGCTTGTTCAGCGCCACCTGCGCCGAACGGCCGTCCGTAAAAAGCTCGAAGCGCCGAATTTCATTGATGATGCTTTCGCGCGCTGAAGTCCCCATCTGGTGCCGGAACTGATCCGTGACAATCAGCGTACGCGGCGCAGGCTCGAATTGCGGTTTTGATTCCAGCACGCGCACACGCCGGCCGCCACGGGCCACCCTCGCGGCGGTGAAGAGTCCCGCAGCGGAGCCGCCAACGACGATAACTTCTCGGTCGCTTCGCTGTGGCTGAGTTTGTGCTTCCGTATTTCCCAAAGTTTCCGTGCTTCCCAAAGGCGCGCCTTCCCCGAGGATGCTGCTCATCAGGGATCTACGCCAAGAAATTTACCTGCTTTCCCGCTCGACTCGTGGGGGTTGATCGATGTAGGAGTGAGAGGGTGCTCGTTAAGTATAGCGAATCCATTACCGAGGGCCAACACGAGGGAAGTTGACAGACCAGAAAAGAGCGTCGCTTTCGACTTTCCCTTCTAATTCAAGAGGCTGCTGAGGTCTTGCGCACCTGGCGTTCGTAGGGCGCGCGCTCAAGATACACAACACCGGCCAAGATGATTCCGAGGGCTACCGCCCCTACCAAAACAGCCAAGCTCGAGGAAAGATAACTCACCAGCACGGCCGCTCCGCCGCCGATGGCCCCGAGCAGATACAGCGTCAGAACGGCGCCGCGGTGGCCGAGACCCAGATTGGAAAGACGATGCGCCGCATGATCTTTTCCGGGCGTCGCAAAAGGCAAAAGTCCGCGCCGCGAGCGCGATATCGTGACCAGCGTCGTGTCGAAAATCGTTACGCCCAGGATCAGAATCGGCGCCAGCCACCCGGACAAATGATTGACGTTCTCCATGCGCAGTTTCAAACCCAGCGTCGCCATTAGATAGCCGAGAAACATGGCGCCGCCATCGCCCATGAAGATCTTTGCGGGTTTGAAATTCCAGCGCAGAAACCCCGTGGCAGCACCCAGAACGGCGGCAGCTAGAGTCGTAACCAGAGTCTGCCCGCTCAGGTACGCGAGCATCGCGAAAAAAACAGAGGCCATCGCCGCCACGCCGGCACACAATCCGTCCATGTGATCGAGAATGCTGAATGACGCTGTAATGCCGACGACCCAAACAACCGTCAGGAGCGCGTCGAGAAAATCGCCACTCCGCCCGCCCACGAGCACGCTGAAGACTTGTGCGCGAATTCCGCTAATCAGCAGAATCGCCGCCGCCAGCGGCATCCCTACAAATAGCTTGATCTGGTGATGCAGAAGCCCGCGGTCGTCCAGGATACCAACTGCTGCAACAAGTGTGGCCCCGATCAGAATGCCCACGATTTGGGCGCGCGCCGGTCCGTTAAACGCAAAAAGCACCGCGATCACCACTGCGGCATACATCGCCAGGCCGCCTAGCAATGGTATCGGCGTAAGATGAACCTTGCGAGGCCCGGGTAGATCAACCATTCCCACGCGCAACGCGAGCGCGCGCACGGGTACGACCAACGCCAGGGAAGCAAATAACGCAATGAAGAAAGCCAGCAGGCCTGCGGCCATGCAACCTCGTTAATCGCGTGTGCTGAGTCCAGCCAGACCGGTGCGGCTGGTGTCTCACGCGATTCTCGCCGGGTTGGGGATCCGGCTCCCAAGTCGAGCCAACAAATGACTGCCCCACGCAGCCTAAACACAATACTGCGATTTTAGTTTCGCTTCAATCGGGATGATTCTGAACGTGCGCAGATTATTGGGGGGGACCGTCGCTCACCGTTCCGTCAACATGCGCGTGAAGATGCGCTTCACTTCCTCTTTGTCGCGGGTGGCGTAGTACCAGTCGATGGTGCGCTTGAGGCCTTCTCGGAATAAGACTTTGGGCTCCCACCCAAGAAGTTTTTTCGCAAGAGAGTTGTCGGCGACACGGTTGAGCGGACCGGTGGGCATATCACGTCGCAGCTTAATCTCGGCTTTGTGTCCGGTGAATTCACACACCATATTGGCGCAATCTATGACGCGGATGCGCTCCATGGTTCCGAGGTTCACAGGCGTGCCGTCGTTTATTTTTTCACCGGCCAGAATCGTGCCCTCGACGATGTCATCAATATAGGTCCAGTTGCGGATTTGCATGCCGTCGCCCCACACTTCAAACGGGTTTTGCCCGAGAAACGCGCGCGCAATCATCGCGATGACGGCGTGATTCTCCACGCCGCGCGGACCGTACACCGTGAAATAGCGGCAGGACGCGGCGCCCATTCCATGTTCCTTCGCATAAGCCTGCAGTGTGAATTCGCCCATCAGCTTGGCCCAGCCATATGTATTGTCCGCGTCATTCGGGCCCTTGGTCAGGTCTTCCGTGAGGTAGAGTTCCTTCTGCGTATCCGATTGCAGGAAATTTGGATACACGCAGCCGGAAGAAGCGAACACCACTTTTTTTACTTTGGCTTTGAGCGCCTCGGCGAATACCAGACCATCCAGAAAAAAATTTGACGCCGGGCCGGCTTGATGCAGGTCGACGTAGCCGCGTCCGCCGTGGTCCGCAGCGAGATGGAAAACCGTGTCGACGCCCTGCATCGCGGCGCGCGTTACCCCCGGTTCCCGCAAATCGGCCTGCAGAAAATCGATCTTGCCCGTTCCAAGATGTTGGCGAATGTTGTCAAGATGGCCGCTGCTCAGGTCATCGACGATACGCACTTTTTTCGCGCCGCGCGCCAGAAGTTGATCGGTAAGCGTCGAGCCGATGAACGACGCTCCGCCCGTCACAAAAACTGTCTTCCCCGCCCAAAACCCGTCTGCTGTCGTCACGCTTGCATTGCCTCCTTGATTTCTAATTGCTCGTCAGGTGATCGATGATTTCCACAAATTTCTGCAATTCCTTGACTCTATCATAATCGGGAGCAGCGGCCCGCGCCGCTTCGCCCATGGCTTTTAACTTGGCCGGATCGGAAGCCAGTGTGCGCACCGCACTGACAACTTCCGCAGGACGGTCCGGATCCGCCGCTAGCGCGAAGCCGCGCTGAATCCCCAGCGACACCACATCGGTCTCTTCCGGCGCCACGGCGATGATGGGTTTTCCTGCGGCCAGAATCCCGTACATCTTGCTAGGCACCACCACACCCTCCAGACCCCGCTTCACCGTGACCACGTGGGCATCAGCTGCCGCGAGCACCGATGAAACTTTGCTCGCCGGGAAAAACTCCAGAAAACGGGTATTGCCGGAACTCGCTGCCGCCGCTTCGATTTGCAAACGCTGCGCGCCATCGCCCACAAACACCAGTCCCACACCCTCGTTGGCAAGGCTGCGCGCTGCACTCACCAGAGTATTCCACGCCCCGTAGAAACCGAGGTTGCCCGCATGTACGAGAACAAAGGAAAAATTCCCACGGATCGCTTGAACAACTTCGGGATCGGGGGACGGAGCAGGCGTATTCGGCGGAAGGATTTCGGTTCCGTCGCGAACGATCAGCACCCGGCCAGGGTCCACGCCTTTGGCTACGACGCGCGTGCGCATGTCCTCCCCAAGAACGATAACGCGCTTGGCACGTCGCAGCGCCCAGCGGTGCAGTTTTTCCCAGAATCTCGCGAGCCAGCCAGGCTGCACGATTGAGCCGCCCACGGCCATGTCCGGATACATGTCTCGTATGTTGTAGACGTACGGCCTGCCTTTCAGCAGGGCCACGATCGCGCCGACAATGCCCTGGAAGGGTGGATCGGTCATTGCCACGACGGCGTCGCTAGGCACAAACAGCGCGCGTGGAATCGCCAGCGCCACATAGCTGAGATAATTCGTCACCCGTTTTTTCATATCCAGGCGGGGAAAATCCGTCGAACCCACGCGAACCACCCGCACACGTCCGGCAATTTCCGTTTGGAAAAGCCGCCACGCACGGCGTTCGGTGGAGTCGTACGACGGTCGGCCGCAAAGCACTGTCACGTCATGTGAAATGGAAAGAGCCGCTACGACGCTGTGCGCCATCTTCGCAGTAGCAGAAGTGTCCGGCGGGTAATAGAGATTAAGAAGGAGAATGCGCACGGAAAGATTGTACACAGTTCCGTTACTGCGCGGAGAACGGCCGCCCGACGATCTTAGGCAGGCTTTTTGAAGATTGGCGCAGCCGCCCGAGCCAACTCATGTGCCGTCGGTTTCTTTTTCGGCGGTTTTTTGACTTCGCGTTTACCTCGGTCTTTGTTTCCCATGACCGATAGCTTGCCACAACTCGCCATCTCTGGCTAGTGGCTGCGAGTTTCAAACCAGAAATTTTAAGGGCGGGAGATCAGAAAATCGCCGAGAACCAGCGCATCCATCTGCGTGCGCAAGAAACAATCGATCGCTTCCTCTGGCCGGCAGACGATGGGCTCGTTGTCGTTGAAGGAAGTATTGAGCACAACCGGGACGCCGGTGAGGTCGCGGAAAGCGGAGATGAGCGCGTGATAACGCGGATTGGCTTCGCGCGTGACGGTTTGCAGCCGGCCCGTGCCATCGACGTGCGTCGGCGCTGGAATCTTGTCGCGCTTTTCAGGGCGAACTGAGTAGGCCAGCGTCATAAACGGCGAAGGGTGACGTTTTTCAAAGTACTCCGTCGTGTTTTCCGCGAGGATGGAAGGCGCAAACGGGCGAAAAATTTCCCGGTGCTTGATCCGCCGGTTCAGAATTTCCTTCATTTCTGGACGCCGCGGGTCAGCCACGATACTCCGATTGCCCAGGGCCCGCGGACCCCATTCGGCGCGGCCCTGAAACCAGCCGAGAATTTTTCCATCTGCGATGATCGCTGCCGCGCGCCGCGCGAGTTCCTCTTCGCTCATCTCGGCAATGAAATAGCCCCTCTTTGCCAGGCTATTCGAATCAATCGCGCGGCGAATCTCATCCCGTGAATATCCAGGACCCCAATACGCGTGCTCCATTACGAACGAGCGCGGCTTGCCTAGTTTCTGATGCCACACATAATACGCGGCGCCCACCGCGAGCCCAGCGTCCCCCGCCGCAGGGTGAACGTAAACTTGTTCGAACGGCGTTGCATCAAAAATCTTTCCGTTCGCCACGCAATTGAAAGCCACCCCTCCCGCCAGACATACGGCCTTCAGCCCTGTTCGCTCCCCAAGCTTCTTTAACATCCCGAGATAAACTTCTTCGAGCCGCGCCTGCAGCGAGGAAGCCAGATTGCGGTGGCGTTCCTCAAGCGCCTCCTCCGGTGCCCGCGCCGGCCCCAGGCGCTTGGCCATCTCCTCCGAAAAAACTTTGCCCTGTATTGGAGTCTTATCCGCCTCTGCCCACGTCATTTCCGGGCCCTCACGGTGATGCGTGAAGTAAGCGAGTCCCAGGCGGAAGCCGTTGCCGTTGGAGCCGCTCTCAAAACGCACGATTTCCCGGAAAACATCCATTTGTTCCGTGCGCCCGTACGCCGCGAGACCCATGACTTTGTACTCGTCGCCGAATTTCAGGAACCCGAGATACTGCGTCACCGCGGTGTAGAACAGCCCCAACGAGTGCGGAAAGGCGACCGCGCCGTCGATTCTCATGTGGTTGCCGGCGCCGATGCCCCACATTGTGCTCGCAAAATCGCCCAGCCCGTCGGCGGAAAGCAAAGCCGCACGTTCGAACGGCGAAACGAAGAAGCTGCTCGCCAGATGAGCCTGGTGATGCTCGATGCGGTGGAACTTCGCCTCCATTTTTTTGGGATCGGCATCAAACGCTGCCGCCAGCGCCTCAGGGATCCCAGTGAATTTCGCCAGTACTTTGACGCGGTCCCGCGCAAACGACGGCATCCGCAGCGCGTAAAAAAGCTTTGTGCCCAGCCGCGCATACGGGTTTCGCGGCACGGCAACATGATCTATATCCTGAAGTGTAAGGCCCGCTTCTTTGAGGCAATAGCGGATCGCTTGAGCGGGAAATCCCGCTGCATACTTCACGCGGTTAAACCGCTCCTCTTCGACCGCAGCAATCAGCCGCCCATCGCAGACAATCGCCGCCGCCGCGTTCCCATGGTACGCATTGATCCCAAGAATATTCATTCGCGTGATTTTTCAGTGTACCTCAGCCGCAAGCTTATGCGGCGAGGTGTTGGCGGCACCATTCGTTCAACACATACAAGGACCACGGGCGCGACCACGAAGTCTTCCCGGCAAGAAAATCCGCCCAAACCTTTCGAACGCCGCCCGTTCGAAGATAGGCGGCCAGTGCCGGCGCAGGATCGGCAAAGCCTGCTTCCATCCGCGCGCGCAATGGTCCGCGCAGCCACTCCTCCCACGGCAGAGTAAACGTGCGTTTCCGCTGCCCCAAAATTTCCTGCGGCAGCAAATCTCCCAGTGCTTCTACCAGCAGCGCCTTCTGCGTGCCCGGCCGGCGGCGCGCCGCATCGGGCAGCGACCCTACGAACTCCATCAGCGGAGTGTCGAGGAGTGGCACCCGAACTTCCAGCGATTGCGCCATGCTCACCGCATCCGTGTCGCGCAGCAGCGTGCTCGCCATGTACGTACGCATCTCCAGCCAGGAAACTCCGGCGGCTGTTTCCAGTTTGCGTGCTTCGTCGGCTGTTCGTTCCAGCCAGCCCAGCCAGGTGGGATCGAGCGTGACTCCGTCCGCGCTCACCGTACTCGGACGAAATCGCGGTTCGATAATTCGTTCAAGTTGCCCGGGTGGGAAAAGCGTCCGCGCAAAGAAATAAGCATGCGGCAAAGCATCCGGATAGGCCCACGCCGCCGCCGCTTTGCGCCCCGCATCCGGCGAACCGGGCCGCCCCGCCAATGCCGCGACGAGCGGGCCAGTCATTCGCCGCACCACCGACGGCACAAACCATGCACATTTGATCAGTCTCGAAAGCTTCGGTGCATCCGCAAAAGTCTGATAGCCCGCGAAAAGTTCATCTCCGCCCACCCCCGACAGCGCCACTTTTAATCCGATTTGTCTCGCGGCCCACGAGACAAAATAAGTATTGATCCCATCCATGGTGGGCTGGTCCAGGGCGCCCAGAGCTTCATCCAGACGCGCAACGATCGAATCCCCGCGCAGGGGCACTTCCGTGTGCTTTGTCTTGAATCGATTCGCAGCCAGCCGCGCAAGCTCCGCCTCATCGAACGCCGTCCCCGGAAACGTCAGCGTGAAGCTCTCAATTCCGCCGCGTGCCGCAGCGGCAAGCGCTGCGATTGCACAAGAGTCCAGCCCGCTCGACAGAAACAATCCCACCGGTACGTCCGCGATGAGATGTGCGCGCACCGCATCATCGAGAAGTGGGCGCAATTGCTTCGCCGCCGATGCAATATCGCGCGGCTTTCGAGGTTCGCGAGCCGCAGGCGATACTGTCGGGTCCCACCAGGGCCGCGCGCGCGGAACACGTCGCCGCTCAGGGACGTGCAACAGCATTCTATGGCCCGGTGGAAGTGAAAACACTCCTTCCAAAAGTGTCACAGGTTCCGAAACGCTTCCAAACAGCAGATAGGAAGTGACGGCGTCCTGCGACAATTTTTTGGGCACTACGCCCGAAGCGAGCAGCGCTCGAACCTCCGAAGCGAACGCAAACCCCTCCGGCGTCTGCGTGTAATACAGCGGCTTGATTCCCAGGGGATCGCGTGCCAGCAAAAGAATCGGGGCCGTGGCATAACGCTCGCGAAGATCGAGCAGTGCGAACGCAAACATGCCCCGCAGTTCGGTCAGGCAATCTTCACCCCATTCCTCCCACGCATGAACGAGGATTTCCGTGTCCGATTGTGTGCTGAAGCGATGGCCACAGAGTGTCAGTCGCTCTCGCAGATCGCGATAGTTGTACAGCTCCCCATTGAAAATAACCGCGACATCCTTGGTTTCATTCCAGGCGGGCTGGTGGCCGCCGGCCAGATCGATGATGCTAAGCCGGCGCATTCCCAGTGCAAGTCCCGGCGCTCGCGCATCGCCGGCTAGAAATCCTTCTTCATCCGGTCCGCGATGGCGCATCGCCGCGGCCATCGCTCGCACGCGAGACTCCGCGTCCCCGCTGCGCGAAGCAAACGCGACGCCGCAGATTCCGCACACGCTACTGTTTGATCTCCGGCGCGGAGAAGAAAGCGGCGCCGGCACGGATGGCATGCTCTCGCAAATGAAACCGTGGCATTCTCAAGCGGCTGTCCGCGTACCAGGCCAGCATCGCTCGCACCAATGAAAAGAAAAGCGTAGCAACAAGGCTGACCACCAGATAAAAGAAAGACTCGCGCTCCAAGAGCAAGCTCCAGTCGACCGCTTCATCCCAGCCTGGATTGATGCTGTCCAACAAGCGCCGCAGATGCAACCCCTCGAGCGGCAGCCGGGCCAGCCGAATATGCGCGAACTGATCGTAGGTGTACTCCTGGGGATAGTTCGGGATGGCCCCTGTCGCCTGGGAAAATACGGCCGGATTCTGCAAATCCTTCCGCGTCAGGAAATGACCCTGCGCATCCTTCATGATCACCCGGTACGTGGGATCGACGATGACCCACCGTTCGTCGATCAAAACCTCGGCAACCACATGTTTCGTCTGGCGATCGGGAGATAACAGCAGCAGGCGGCGCACTCGCAGATCCGAACTTCGCGCTAGATTCAGAAAAGCATTCGTGGCCGTGCCGCACACGTTTAACAATTGCCGGTACGTGAGCGTTATCTCCGGATCGCGCTTTGCGAGCGCATCCGGATCCGTCGTCTCCGCTCGCGATGGTTCGGCGCGCATCCAATCCAGGATGGCTTGCACCCTTTGTTCTTCGGGCACGGTATTGGGCACTATCGCGTCTGAGAATCCGTCGAGATACCTGCGCACGGAGTATTCCCGGACACAGGAGTAGAGCATTGCAGCGAACGCAATGCACAGCAGCAAGTTGCTGCTCCACCATATCCCGCGAAAAACGCGATGTTGATGCATTGGCAAAGGACTATTCCGCCCGCCTAGATTCTGCACTGACCCCATGCTTTGAGGCAAGCTCGGTGTATAGCATTTCCATGCCGAGAACCGGTTCGCCCCAGTCCAGTCGCGCCGTGACGTCTGCACACCCCGCCGCGAGCCGAGAAGCCAATTCCGGATCGCTTAGAATCCGCTCAAGCGCCCTTGCAATCGCCGCCTTGTCGTGGCCAACTACCAGGCCCGCTTCATCCGCAAGCAGCGGCGCTATCCCACATTGTTCCGTCACGATCACCGGAGTCCCCGCGGCCACCGCTTCTGCCGCCGTGTTCCCGAAATTTTCATTCTGCGACGGCAGCACGAAAACGTCGGCATCCCGGTAGGCCGCCCACTTCGCCTCCCCAAATATCGGGCCCGCGAACTGAACTTTCGTTCGAACGCCCAAGCTCGTCGCCATTTGCTCCAATTCCGATTTTACGCCGCCCTCGTCAGGCCCGGCGAAGACCAGCGTCATTGGTATTCCTGCGGAGCGCCCCGAAAGTTCCGCGAATGCTTGCAGGAGTAAATCTGGACTTTTCTTTGTGGATAGCCGCCCTAAGAACAGCGCCAGTTTTTCTTCGGCTGAAATACCGCAGGCCTTTCGAAACGCGCCTCGCTCAGGCCATGACGAAGGAACCTCGACCCCGTTCCGCCGCAGCACCACTCTCGCCCGAGGAACACCACCGCTAACCAACTCTTCGACTTCCTGCTCCGAGGTAGCGACCACCGCGCTTGCTCCTGCAAGCAGGCGCTTTCCCCAGATCGCGTGGTACATCCGTTTCAGCCAGACATTTCGCACGATGGGCAAGAACATTCCGATAGGCTCGAGCACGTACGGCAGACCGCGTTTGCGGCACGCCGCGGCTACCGCCGGACCCAGCAAGTCGTAAATCCCGAAAATATGCACCACATCAAAATTCTGCAGCCGCGCCCGGCAATAGCGCTTCACCGCCGGATTCCAGCTCACTGTCCGGTAGCGCATCCACGTTGGCACGTAGATGGCCTGCACGCCATTTTCTTGCCGTCGCCACCCGAAGGGCGACCGCTCGGCGGGGAGTTTTTCCTCTTCTGTTTTTAGCCGTTTTTCCAGGCCCCAGTCGGCCGTCAAAACCGTTACCTGGTGGCCCCGCCGTACCAGCCCTTCGGAGAGTGCGCGCACCTTTACCGGGGGGCCGCCGAACTCCATGAAGGGTGCGTACGTTTCCGTAACGTTCAGGATTCGCATTGTTCGCGCAGGATTTTTTTCAGTGATTTCGCGAAGACATTGAAACGGAATTCGTTCTCCGCGCGCCGCCGTCCACGTGAGCCCATTTCCTTCGCGTGTGCCGGGTCGGCCAGCAGTGCTTCGATGGACGTCGCCAGATGGATTGGATCACCGTGCGGCACCAGGTAGCCGGTTACGCCGTCTTCGATGATTTCCGGCGCCCCGCCGTGCAACCCTCCGATCACCGGCTTGCCGCACGCCATCGCTTCCAGATACACCAGTCCGAATCCTTCTCCACGGCTGGGCAATGCAAAAATCTCACAAGCGGTGTAGCACGCGGCCAGCTCCGAGTAGCTCAATCCCGGCAAGAAATGCACGTGACGGTGTACTCCGTTTTTTTCCGCCAGATCTTCAAGCCACCCGCGGTCATCGCCGGTTCCTACCAGAACGAGTTGCACCTCGGGCCACCGCGTCAACAGTCTCGGTAGCGCAGTAATCAAAGTGTCCATGCCCTTGTATCGCTCCGTCGCCAGCCATCGCCCCACGGTTAGGATGACACGACCGGCGGGAAACTCGCGCGGCGGAGCGTTTTGCGAGCCCGCTGCGATCAACGCTTCGAACTGTGGATCGAGCGCCCAGGGCAAAACGCGGACCCGCTCGCGGGCCACCCCTTGCTGCGACGCAACGTGATCCGCAGTATCACGGCTTGGTGCCAGAACCAGACTTGCGCGTCGTAGCGCGCGCCGGCGCAATCCCCCCAGCGGCTCCCAAACATCAATCCCGTGCGTGCAGATAATGCTCTTCATCCTCGGCGCTACGATTCGCATCGCCTGTACCACTGGCCCCAGATTTGGATGCGCGGCCAGCACCAGTTTTGCTTTGCGTCGCGCGGCTCGCAACGCCGTCACTGCGAATCGCCCCTTGGCCCGGTCACACCCCGTGAACACGAATTCGCGCCCTCCCAGTGTCATCCGGTGCAACTCCGGCGAATCATTCAAGCTCAGCAGCCGGCAATCCATGCCTCTGCTCGCTGCGAACTCCGTGAGCACCGCCGCCAGGTGGCGGCCGGCTCTCTGCACACCGCCGGGTGCGTCTAGTTCTGGGAAGAGGCCAATCAGCACGGGCAAAGTCTGCCAAGTGCCGCGCCCAATGGCAAGTGCGGATCATCACGGCGTTAAAGTCGTTGCCTTCGAACGTCAGGTTTCAGGTAGGAAATTCCCGGAAGTGCACAGCGAATTGGGTTCCAAAGACAACGCAGTTGCTAGGGCTTGCGGTCGGGGGGCGCCGGCGCAGCGCTGACTCGGTTCTTTTCGGCCTGGAAATCTTCTCGCTTTAGCGGCATGTCCCCGTCAACGTACGCGGTGAATTCGGTTCCTTGTGTGAAAACCACTTCCTTTCCAGAAGACAATGGCAGAATCGCTCCCGCCGAATTGTTTGAGCCGCTGCCCTCCTGGAAAGAGCGGACCGCCGCCTTTTCGTCGTCCTTCATCCGCACGAAGTTCACTGTAAAAGCCAGCTTTCCGCCGTGGCCCATCCGTTTTTTCGGTTCTGCCTCGGACACTAATCCGATCGCTGTCGAGCCCGCCGGAATCACGGAAAGGCCATCCACAATCACTTCTTCCACGACCGTCAAGTCCACGATGTCGCCAACGTGGGCCGTCGCCGAAGAAATGGTCTTGCCGAGTTTCAGGTGTATCGGCGTGCCATTTCGCAAAGTAATCTCTGAGGGAGAGGGGGGAGTGGCCGGCGCGACTTCCTTGGGTTTTGCCGGCGCGTCGTACATAATACGCTCCCTGGCTGGCTGTATCGTTTTTGGTTCCGGTGCTTTGACGCCCGGCTTGTCTTTCAACAGCAGCAGGCTCTCCACGGGCACGTAACCTAGTTCACCTTTGGCAGTTCGAACGCCGAAATACCGGTCGTACCGCCCCGTGATCTGTACCTGCTCTCCACACTGCATCGTGGTACGCACATCCAGCGTCGTCATCGAACTGTACAGGTAGACGTAGCCGTCCCCGCGCGGGCATTCCACCTGGCCCGCGCTCTGCGCTCGGGCGATCCCCGGCAACATCAGGAAGAAAAGTGCGCCCAGGTACTTGGCGGTCGATCTCATGCTGCACCTGCTGGTTCGAAGGGTAGAAGAGTTCACGCTACTATCTCAGCCTACATAGTCCCCGCTGACAAGGAATGGAACCGCCCTACTTGCATAAAGAGGTACGGTGGGGATGAGATCCAATAGAGAGAGAGTTAGCGACTCCTGTTTCTGCTCATCGTTGGTTGGACTCACCTCCCTTAGGTGGTAGACTCGCCGCCGGTGTTCTTCAGGTTTATGGGATGAAGCGTTTGCCCGCCGCCGGCTCCCCGCTCTGGTTCTCCTTGGTTCTCGATTGCCTCATGGTGCTGATACTAGGCTCTCACCCGCCCCTCTTGTCTTGCTCTCCGCAGGTGGATCATCCTCGGCAAAAACTTCATTCAATTCTTTCTCAATCCGTTCTTACCCCGCCTCTGCGTAGTCCGGAGGTTGCGCTTCGCTTTAGTCCGAACGGGAAATATCTTCTGTTGCAGGACGCCTCGGGAGTCGCCATTCTCTCGACCAACCCGTTGGCCATAATTTTTCATATTCCAATCGGTGACATCTATCCGGCGCAATTTTCTGCCGATTCGGAGAGTGTAACGATCGTCTCTCGCGGACTCACTTTCGCTACCTGGCAATTGCCGTCTGGACAAAAAGTTGCTGGCGGCGACTTGCCTCTCCATGACGAATGCTTGGACGGGCAACTATCCCCTGGCGCCCAATACTTCGCTTGCATCGCGCCGGAATTCACGTTCACGCTCGTCGAGATTTCTGCTCAGAAGAGCGTCTTTGAAGATTCGCTCAATTCCTTCGGACATCTTCCTCCCCTCAATTCCCGTTCTGCTGCCCTTGCTTCTAGGATCAGTTTCTTCTCATTGGATATGGAATCTGCGTTTGCCAAGCCTTTTGGCCTCGTTCGCACCTCCGCTCCTCGGCCCAGTCCCGGCCATGTCTTGTCTTCGTCATCCATCTATTTCAGTGCCGATGCCAAGGTGCTTCTCGTCAATTCACCCCGTGGCGCATTCGGTTTGGATTTGACAGACAGGAAGAGATTCGAAATTTCAGACCGCTTTCCGAAAATAAGGCCTGGCGGAGTTGTCCTTCAGAGTCTGGACCGCGCGGTGATCATCGAAAATGAGAAGGACAAGGAAAACAAATCTTTCATAATTTCACTAAAGAACGGCAAGGTCCTTGCCAATCCGCAGTTCACCGCGGATCGTATCTGTTACGCTTCCAATCCTCGATACGCAATTCTTTACAACCTCGGATCTGGTTCCTCAGCGAGTGCTTTCGATCTGAAAGATACTCAGCCTTTAATCGCCCCTCCCAACGCGAGCATGGATATTTTCGACGATTTCATGGCCATCTATAATGGCGGCGGATTTGTCGCTCTCTACCGGCTTGGAGAACGCCAATTGCTCTCCAGTTTCCGGCTTCCCCTTAGTGCGCTCCCCTTGCTTTCGGCCGTCGCTGTTAATCCGGCTTTGGACCAACTCGCAATTGCGGTGGGAGGAGAAGGCGCGATATTCCAGCTTTCGACCGGCCAGCGTTCGGGCACTTTTCAGAAATTCACGGCCGCCAATTTTTCCGACCCACAAAATGCAATTCTCCTCGAGGCATACGACCATCACGATCCCCCGCGCATTTCGCGTGTCAACATTTCCAATAGTGAGACGTCTCAGGCCTGGGACATTCCCAAGGGTGTACTGCTTCATTCCAATGGCCCGGTTCTGCTGGAATATTCTTTGAAGACAGGGAGTTCCATGTCCCCGTGGGACTCGGGAATGACGGAAGCACAAGTTCCTTTCCGCCTTCGCTCTCTCGACCCCGCCAGCGGAAAGGAATTATGGAAACGCGATTTTGTGGACATGGCCCCCACACCCTTTGCCGATCCACAGGGCGAGCGCCTGGTCCTCGGTTGGAGAGCCAAGAGTTGGGAAGCGAAGGAAGCCGCGGCTCGCAATCCCGCCGTAAAGTTGCTCTACAAAAACGCCAAACTCACCGATCAGGATTCCTTCTTCGAAGCGCTGGACGCCCGCACCGGGAAATCACTCGGTGGCATCCTGGTTCAAGTGGGTAGCCGGGCCATCAGTTTTGACTCCGCCTTTTCCGTGGGGGACACAATGATTCTGATCAAAGACGGCGTCCGCGTTTCCCTCTATTCGCTTGCCGACGGACTGCTGAAGGGGCGGCTCGTGGGCGTCGGTCCGAGCTTGAGCGCTGAAAGCAAGCTGCTTGCACTGGATCTCGGATCCGGCCGACTCGGCATTTACGATTCGAACAGTGGCGCTAAATTGGATCAGCAGCTTTTTCCGGACGACATCGCTTACACCCACTTCTCCGTGGATGGCAAGCGGCTCTTCGTTCTCACCGAACATCAAGCCGCCGTCATCCTCGACGTTAGCAAGGTGCGCGAACCTCGTCCCGGGAATCCTCCCGCAGCGGAAGAAAAAAACTGACCGGTGCGGAGCGAACGAAAATTCATTGTTTGATCGCGGCAACTATCCGGTTGGTGAGCCCTGCCCCGCGACTGATGTTTCTGACAACACGCAATCGCATCGCAGTGCTTCGGGCGGCTTGAGGCATTGCGGGAGAAGTGGGCGAGTGTTACTCTCCGCGCCAAGGTAATCAGGAGGGCAAGCTATGCGCTGTACTCCTCTCTTCGCAATCCTCTCCTTGCTTGCTTCTGGTGCGCACGCGCAATCGACTTGCCCGCCTTTGCTGGCCCCTACCCCCGACCCCGCAAAACTCTTGTTCACGCCCAGGCAGGAAATGGAGTTGGGAGAAATCGTCCGCCAACAGCAGGAGAGCGATTTCCTCGTCATCGAAGATGATCAGGTCACAGCCTATCTGCAGCGCATAGGGGATCGCGTAGCCCGGCATCTGCCGGACACCGGGTTGCACTACCAGTTTTTACTGTATGACCAGCCGGAGATTCAGGCCTTCAGCATGCCCGGGGGACGCGTCTACGTTTCTCGCAAAATGGTCTCTTTCCTGCGCAATGATGACGAACTGGCGGGCCTCCTGGGGCACGAGCTGGGACATCTGGCCGCAAGACAGCAAGCACTGGATTTGTCGCGGTATTTTCGCGAGGTCCTTGGCCTTAAGACACTCTCCGGCGACGAAGACCTTTTTGGGCTCTACAACCAATTTGTTGAGACCGCTGGCCTCAAGAAGCGACACTCCCAGCCCTCGGGAGATGACGACAAGGGCCAGAAGATTGCCGATCAACTCGGTGTGCAAGCCGTTGCACGGTCCGGCTTTGCCCCTCAAGCCTTTCCTGACCTCTTGGATCGCATCTTGCAAACTAAGGGAAAGACCGGAAATTGGTTCACGGATTTGTTCGGAGCCACGCATGCAGACTCGAAGCGCCTCCGGGAAGCGCTGAAAGATATCGCCACCTTGCCCGCGTCCTGCATCGAAGCGAAGGAAACTGTTCGCTCCGAAGAATTCCAAAAATGGCAAGCCGCGGTCCTGCATTATCGCGGCATCGGGCACGCCGAACATCTCAGCGCCGTTGTTTCTCGCAAACAATTGAGCAATCCTCTGCGCGGCGACATCGAGCATTTTCGTTTCAGTCCGGAGGGGAAGTATCTGCTCGCACAGGACGAGGGCGGCATTTATGTTCTTTCGCGCGATCCCTTGAAATTCATATTCCGAATTGATGCGGCGGACGCTCAGCCTGCCCAGTTCTCTCCGGATTCTCGCCAAATCGTATTTTTTAGTTCCAGCCTGCGCGTGGAGTCTTGGGACCTGGAACGCCAGGAACAAATCAGCGTCACGGACGTTCCCGCTTTGCGTGGATGCCGGCAGACCGAGCTTTCGCCCGATGCAAAATATCTGGCTTGCCTGGACAGCAATCTTGATCTTGCCCTCTACGATGTGGCCAGCGGGGAAATTATTTTCAAGAAGGAACGGTTTTTTGATTTTGCCCCCGGGTTAAGTGGTTACGCCGGTCTTTTTAAACTTATTTTCTTCCTGACTCACCGGGACTTGGCGACCCTTCGTTTTTCGCCCGATGGCCACTATTTCGCGGCTTCTTCCCGAACCAAGGAACAAGTTGTCATCGACCTCACCACCCAGAAGAAAATCAGCGTTTCCGGCGCAATTCATACGGCGATGGAGAATTCCTTCACCTTCGTAGGTCCGGACCGCATCGTCGGAGCAGATCCTTATAATCCACAGAAGTCTCCTCTGGTCGAATTTCCTTCGGGAAAAACGGTCGACCATATGCCTCTGGGCGGTGGCGATCTTGTTGCCGCCACCAATCCAAAGTACATCCTCATTCGCCCGATCGTTGAGCGCCCCGTTGGCGCGTTCGATCTGGAGCAAAAGAAATTGGTCTATTCGAATCGCATGTCCGCGACCGATGTTTGGGGCGACAACTTCGTCAGCGAAAAGCTGGACGGCGAAATTGGCATCTATAAGATTGCCGATCCGAAGGCCGGTACCATTTTACAGTTGCCGCTCGGAAAACTCGGCGTATTGCGGACATTTACCGCCTCGCCGGACCTGAAATGGCTGGCCATTTCCAGCCGCACCCGTGGCGGCGTGTGGAATTTGGATTCCAACACCCGTGTCTTTCACATCCGTGCTTTTCAGAGCGCTTATTACGCCTCGACGGGAAACTTCTTCATGGATTTTCCGGAGTTTGAGAAGAAAAGCCGCGAGATGGGGGTTCTCAGCCCCATCACGCAACAAACAAAAGGACGACCGATCGACAAAGACGACGATTTGACTTTTTTCGGCGACACATTTCTGCGCACCAAGCACAACGACAAGAATAACGGTGGGCGACGCAACTTCGAACTGGACGCTCTGGATATGGCCACGGGAAAGCCGCTATGGTCGCGCAATTTTCCAAAACAAGGTCCCTGGGTCTCCGGCTCGGTTTCCAGCGGAAAACTCATTCTTCTCTGGAACCCCAAAGCGGATGGTTTGCGCGATGAGTTGGCTCGCGACGCAAAGCTCCAGGAACGCTGGAGCAAGGAAAATCCTGGCGAGTCTGATTCCTTCATGGAAGTGGTTAATGCCCGCGATGGAACTGTGGCTGGCGGGATCGTTGTCCGCACCGGCAAATATTCCTTTCGCCCCGAGTATGAAGTGGCCGTTGGCGATTGGCTGGTCGTTACTGACAATCGCAATCGAGTGCTCCTTTACTCCATTTCTACCGGCGAGCAAAAGGCCAAATGGTTTGGCTATCGCCCGCAGATTTCCCACGATGGGGACCGTTTATGCCTCTCGAACGGGAGAGGTCACCTGGTCGTGTACGACTTGCACTCGCTGAAACAAATCGCCGACTTTTCTTTCACCAGCCGTATTTCCGCGAATCTTTTCTCGGCGGACGGTAAGCGCCTTTTCGTGCTCACGAACGACCAGATGAGTTACATCCTGGACGTTTCGACAACTCCTACAACAACCGCCTCTGCGAAAAATTAGCAGCCGAAAAATAGCTGTTCCATGATCATCGGTGGTTCCCCAGCAGTTGGACTAAATCAATGAGGCGATCGAGGTAGATGTCGGCGGGGTGGGCGGTGCGGTTGTGGGCGCCGAAGCCGTAATTTACGGCGGCGGCCAGGGTGCCGGCGTTGCGTGCGGTTTGCACGTCGACTTCGGAATCACCAATCAGGATGGCTTCAGCCGGATCGGCTGCGAATTCGCGAAGAATCGTTTGTGCGCCGAGGGGATCGGGTTTTTTTGTTGCAAAGCTGTTGCCGCCGTAGACGGCGCGAAAATATTTCGCGAGGCCGAGCCCCTCCAGAATACGCACGCTGGCGCGGACGGGTTTGTTGGTGAGAATCGCCATGGGGTATGCGGCGAGAAGCGCCAGCGCTTCCGGGACGCCGGGATAAGCGCGGGTTGAATCCAATTTGTGTTCGTCGTAGTGCGTTAGAAAGAACTTTAGCGCTCGCTCGCGTTCTGCTCCCGTCGCATCGCCACCCAAAGCCTGGCCGACGAGTTGCGGCGCGCCGTGGCCGATGTAGCTGGAGATGGTGTCTTCGTGCAACTGTTCGCGGCCCATTTCCTGG
>Ga0209698_10002893_pt1 | contig 19158 bp, 21 predicted proteins | sample LitLauG_LLR_2012_FD_187203 | JGI IMG/M metagenome (GOLD analysis project Ga0209698, IMG submission 187203) | Freshwater sediment microbial communities from Pennsylvania, USA - Little Laurel Run_MetaG_LLR_2012 (SPAdes) (version 2) | ecosystem: Environmental > Aquatic > Freshwater > Creek >...
TAACGGTTCATCACCTTGGCCTGATCCCGGTTCACCGGGTGGTTCGACAAAACAGCCATCAACCCGACTCCCTACTTCGCGAAAACTTTGCCGCCGGTGAGCAGCGGCGACAGGATGAAACAGACGGGCGCCATCGTCGCGACGGCCTGCACGATGCTCCGGTCCAGGATGAATTCGGCTTCGTCCAGGCGGGTCATCGTGTGGGTCTCGATCGACAGCGCGTCCAGCACCGGGCGCATGGTGCGGGCGACCAGCGACTGGCCGATGTTGAATTCGCCCAGGGTCCCACGTTCCGACACCATCATGATCGCCGGGATGCTGAACGGCACCGACAGCGACGCCAGCACGTTCGGCAGCGTGGCGAAACCGGAGGTCTGCATCAGCAGAATGGCCCGCACGCCGCCCATCCAGGCACCGGCGTTGATACCGAGCGCCTCTTCTTCGCGGGTGCAGGCGAAGGCGGTGAAGAAGGGGTCGGCCTCGATCAGCGCTACCAACGGCCGCAGCACGTTGTCGGGCACATAGGTGACCAGACTGACGTTGTGGCGCTTCAGCACCTCGACCACGATTTCATACCAAGTGCGCTTGTCCGTGGCTTCCGCCATCTCGACCCCCTTCATTCGAACTCTGTCGCCGCATTGGCACGGCTTGCGCGATCCCGCAACCATTCGTAGGAAGAACGCGGAGGGAAACGGATGCCTGATCGGACGAAGACCTATGACGTGCTGGTGGCAGGCGGCGGCAACGCGGCCTTGTGCGCGGCGATTACGGCGCGCCAGGCAGGCGCGTCGGTGTTGCTGGTGGAAAGCGCCCCCAAGGCGTTTCGCGGCGGCAACAGCCGGCACACGCGCAACCTGCGGGCGATGCACGACCAGCCGAATGAGGTGCTGACCGACGCTTATAAGGAAGACGAGTACTGGGACGATTTGCTGCGGGTCACCGGCGGGCAGACCGACGAGGCCTTGGCGCGGATGACGATCCGGGCATCGAGCGGCGTGTTCAGCTGGATGAAGGACGCCGGGGTGCGGTTCCAGCCGTCGCTGACCGGGACGTTGAACCTGGGGCGGACCAACGCGTTCTTCCTGGGCGGCGGCAAGGCGTTGGTGAACGCGTATTACCTCACGGCCGAAAAACTGGGGATCGAAATCCTGTACGACACCGAAGTCGTTTCGATGAACATGGAGGACGGATCGGTCCGCTCCGTCGATATACGCTACAAGGGGTTTCCCGAAACCGTGCATGCACGCTGCGTGGTGGCGTCGTCCGGCGGCTTTCAGGCCAATTTGGAATGGATGCGCGAATACTGGGGTGACGCGGTGGACAACTTTGTTATTCGCGGCACACCTTATAATCGAGGACGGGTGCTGAAGAATTTGCTGGACCAGGGTGTGGCGGCGATTGGCGATCCGACACAGTTTCACGCCGTCGCGCTGGATGCTCGGGCGCCGAAATTCGATGGTGGGATCACCACGCGTTTGGACAGCGTGCCCTACAGCGTCGTGGTCAACCGCAATGGCGACCGGTTCTACGACGAAGGCGAGGATGTCTGGCCGAAACGTTACGCGATCTGGGGACGGCTGATTGCTCAGCAGCCGGGGCAGATTGCTTACTCGATCTGCGATTCGAAAGCGTTCCCGCTATTCATGCCGTCGGTGTTCCCGGCATACAAGGCGGACACGGTGGAAGAACTGGCGGTCAAGATGAAGCTGGATCCGGCGAAAATCCGGGAAACCGTCGACGGTTTCAACAAGGCGGTGAAACCCGGCCAGGTGTTCGACAACTTGAAGCTCGACGGCAATGCCACTGACGGGCTGACCCCGAACAAGACCAACTGGGCGCGCGCGGTGGATAAAGGACCGTTCTATGGGTACCCGCTGCGGCCGGGGATCACGTTCACCTACCTGAGTGTCAAGGTGAACGACAAAGCCCAGGTGCTGATGGACAACGGCCAACCCGCCGGGAACCTGTTCGCATCAGGGGAAATCATGTCAGGCAATATTCTCGGCAAGGGATATCTCGCCGGGTTCGGAATGACGATCGGGACTGTCTTCGGTCGTATCGCAGGCCAGGAGGCAGCGCGTCGTGCAAGAAACTGATGCCATCATCAACGCTCGGCGCGAGATGGAGATCTGCAACGCCTGCCGCTATTGCGAAGGTTTTTGCGCGGTGTTTCCCGCCGTGGAACTGCGCCGGGAATTTTCCGCCGGCGACCTGAGCTATCTGGCCAATCTGTGCCACAACTGCAAAGGCTGTTACTACGCCTGCCAATACAGCCCGCCGCACGAATGGGGCATCAACGTGCCGAAGGCGCTGGCCGAGGTGCGGGCCGAAAGCTATGTCGAATATGCGTGGCCGAAGCCAATGGCCGCGGTGTTCGAGCGGAACGGCACCGTGGTGGCGCTGGTGGCCGCGCTGGGTATCGCGCTGGTGTTGTTCCTGAGCATGATTACGAATTCGTATTTCTGGGTCGCTCAGGGTGTTGTTGCGGAGTCTTTTTATAACGTCATTCCGCTGTGGGCGATGCAGGTCGTGGGGATCGCGACGTTCGGCTTCTCGTTGTTCGCGCTGGGGATGGGGGCGCGCAACTTCTGGCGCGATGCCGGCCCGCAGGAATCGATTGGCCCGACCGCGATCGGGATCGCGATTTGGGATGTGCTGACGTTGAAGAATCTCGGCGGCGGCGGGAACGGGTGCAACGATAACTCCGAGGCATTTTCGATGCGCCGGCGTTATCTGCACCACGCGATGTTCTATGGATTTATGCTGTGTTTTGCAGCGACGACGACGGGGTTCATCTATCACTCGTTTCTGGGTTGGCCGGCGCCGTATGCGTTCTTCAGCGTCCCGGTGGTGCTGGGAACGGTCGGCGGTATCCTGATGATTGTCGGCACGATCGGGTTGCTGGCGATGAAGTTCGTGGATGACCCGATCCCGAACGTCCGGCGGTTGCTGGGTGGCGACATCGCGCTGCTGATGCTGTTGGCGATGATCGCGGTGACCGGGCTGGTGTTGCTGGCGGTGCGGGCGACCGGGGCGATGGGGCTGGCGATGGCGATCCACCTGGGCTTCATCCTGGCATTTTTTCTGGTACTGCCATACTCCAAGATGGTGCACGGCGTTTACCGGTCTGCCGCCCTGCTCCGGCGGGCGATCGAACGGAACATGAAGCCGTTGGGTGGGGAGTAAGCGCTGGGTCACGGGCGTGTCATGCGAGTGGCGTTCGTCTCGCGTTCTTGACTGCGTCATGCTTGGCTTACTGCTTGTTCAAGTAATCCGGCCGCAACAACCATGCATCGCGCAAGAGGCTTGACGGGCGATCCTTCGCGCGGCCACACTTCGTGCACGGTGGCTTTACGCAGGCGCGCCGTCAGAGGCCGAGCTTCGCCTCCAGGTCCTGCGCCAACCCGCAAGCGCTGTCCGATCCTCGGTCAGAGCTTGCTTGAGGGAGGCGTGCGACGGACCTATCATCCCGCCTCTCGTTGAGGCATGAATGACCCAACAGACAATCGCGATTCTTTGGCGTGGAAATGCGACGGCACGCCAAGCCGCCACAGCGCGGAACAACCGGTTCTTTCGCATTTTCGAGGAGTTGGATGCACTCGGCATCCATGCCGAACCAGCGGTCTACGCCGATGAGCTGGCCGAGGAGGTTCGGGCCCAACTGATGGCGGTCGACGGCGTGCTCGTTTGGGTCGATCCTATCCACCAGGGATTAACCCGCACCGTGCTCGATGCGATGCTGCGCGATGTCGCCGCGACCGGCCCGTGGGTCAGCGCGCATCCCGACACAATCCTGAAAATGGGCACGAAAGAAGTGCTGTGGCGCACGAAGCATCTCGGTTGGGGCACCGATACGCATCTCTACCGCGATGCGGCCGAATTCCGCGCCGCGTTTCCAGAGCGGTTGCGTGCGGCGGGCTCGCGCGTGCTCAAGCAGAATCGGGGCAATGGCGGGCAGGGCGTGTGGAAGGTCGAACTCGCCGCACCATCCGCCACGGACGTCAGCCCCGTCCGCGTGTTGCACGCCGAACGCGGCAGCGTACCGCAGGAAACCACGTTGGGCGTGTTCATGACTCGCTGCGAGGCGTATTTCAGGCTGCCTGGCGGCTGCATCGTCGATCAGCCGTTCCAGCCGCGCCTGCCGGAAGGGATGATTCGCTGCTATATGGGCGCGGACAAAGTGGTTGGTTTTGGTCACCAGCTCGTCAAAGCACTGATCCCGCCGCCGCCCGAGGGGCCGGATGCGCCCTCGGCGCAACCTGGCCCGCGCATTATGCACGGTGCGGATGCCCCTCCCTTTCAGGCTCTGCGAGCCAAGATGGAACACGACTGGACCCCGCGCATGATGGAGGTGCTCGACATCGATGGCGCGTCGCTGCCGATCATCTGGGATGCGGACTTCCTCTATGGCCCACGCACGCCGTCAGGGGAGGACACCTACGTGCTGTGCGAAATCAACGTCAGCTCGGTTTTCGCGATTCCGGACCAGGCCCCGGCCGCGATCGCGCGGCTGGTCGCAAGCAAGAATCGGCGCCTCCGGTAGGGATTGTGCCGCGAGAGGTGGCCCGGACAAACCTGGCCATGACGGGGGCGTGTGGGGTGCGTCTCTATAATTGGCGTTGCAGCGCGGCCACGTAGCCGCGGTTATGGGTGGGCGCCAGATGCACCTCGTTCATCACGACGTGCCGCGGCAGGCAGGCGATGTAACGGATCAGGTCGCCGCAATCGGCGGCTTGCACCATGCGCGCCCGCACCTCCGGTCCCACTGGATTGGGGCGTTTGTCGAGGATCGGGGTGGCGACCTCGCCGGGCAGGAACGCGGTTGAGCGAATGCCGTTGACACATTCCTGCATGTTCAGCCCGTGGCTCATGGCGACGATGCCGTGCTTGGCGATGGTGTAGATCGGGCCGCTGACACCGCCGATGAAGCGGCCGGCCATCGAGGCGGTGTGGATCAGGACTCCGTCCTGCTGGGCGCGCATGAACGGCAGGGCGACGGTGACGCAATACAGCGCGGCGCACAGGTTGCCCTGCACCAGGGTGTCAATGCCCTCGGGAGTCAGCTTGTCCCAGTTGCGATCGACGATGTTAACGCCGGCATTGTTCACCAGGATGTCCAGCCGGTTGAACGTGGCGCGGATGAAGTTTCCGACGGCCTGGACCTGGTCGGCCTTGGTCAGGTCGGCGGGTTGGACGTGCGCGACACCGGTTTGGTTGATGCGGCGGGCGACATCCTCCAAAGGGGCGGGCCGGCGGCCGGTCAGGATGACGGTGGCGCCGGCTTCGGCCAAGGCCAAGGCGGCTGCCTCTCCGATCCCGGACCCGGCGCCGGTGACCCAGGCGATCTTACCGGCCAGACTGGTCATGATTTGGTTTCCCCCGTCGTTTCGGGAGACATTCTTCCGGTTCGGACACGGCAGGGCAAGACCGCGTATCGCCCCCTACCCTGCCCAGGTCGTGACGAAATCGCGGACCTCCGGACGCGGTAGGAGCGACGGGCCGCCGGTCCGGGTGCCGATGTAGAGAAAGCCGATGATGTCGTCGTCGGGGTTCAACCCCAGGGCGGTCTTCACGGTCGGGTCATAGGCCGGCGCGCCGGTCTTCCATACCGCGCCGTATCCCAGCGCTGGCGCCGCCAGCATGATGGTTTGGGCGGCGGCGGATGCCGAGGCGATCTGCTCGATTTCGGGAATTTTGTGGCCCTTTTGCACCTTCGCCGCGACCACGACGATCACCGGCGCGCGGAACGCCTTGTCGCGTTCGCGCTGCAACTCGGCGTCGGACACCGACGGATTGCGCCGCCGCAGGGCGTCCGCCGTCATCGCGCCGAACGCGGCCCGATGGTCCTCGTCAATAACGACGAAGTGCCAGGGCCGCAGGCGTCCGTGATCGGGCACCCGCACGGCGCTGGCGAAAATGGTGTCTAGTTCTTCGGCCGAGGGGCCGGGCGCTTCCAGTTTCAGCGCCGATTCACGGCTCAGCATCAGGTCAAGCGCGTCCATGTCGAAGTCCTCCTTTGCCTACACGGTAAGCCCAAGATGGTGGTCAGGCTACCCACGGTGTGGGCACGAAGAACCGGCCGCCGACGGTTTTTAGCGCATTGTTCTCACTGTCCATCGCCTTGCGCCGCAACGCTTGCAGCAGCGCCCCAGCCGCCGTGTGCCGCCAGAACCAGGTGTCCACCTGGTTGGCCGAGGGCGCCGGCCCGACGGCCTGGGCGGCCTCGCCATACAGCGCCTTGATGTCGTCGCACAGGAAGCGGACCGATAGCGCGGTGGTCTCCTGGTGTGGCGCCACCGGCAGATCGCCGGCCAGAACCGCGGCGGCGAAACCGGCCCAGGCGGCCGGTGCCTGGAAGCTCAAGCCTACCGCGGTGCGGCCGAAGCGGGCTTGGGCGGTTTGCCAAAGCGGCAGGATTTCCCGCAGTTCCGGCGCAAAGCCACCGGTTGCGTGGGTCGCCGGCGCGGTCCAGCGCGGGTTATCCGGCCAGCCGGGTGGGTCATCCGGGAAATCCTCCAGGATCACCGGTCCGTCGGTGCGTTCCAGTAGCGCCAGGGCCGATCGGATGATCCGAAGCTGGAATGCCGGATCGTTCGGTTCGCCCAACGGACGGCCGAGCATGGCGGGGGTCCACAGGGCGCGCGGCGGACGGGTTTTCTCGGCCTGCACGCGGACGGCTGCGATGGCGACGGTGGAGAAACCACGCTCTTCAAGTTTGTGTGAAAGCGCGCTCACGGCGCGCGTGCAGAGCGGTCAGACGGGGGTGAGCAGGACGGAATCGATCCGTTCCTGCTGCAACTGTCCTGCTATCTGGCTGACGGCGTCGTCCATCGCGGCCGGGTCGGTGGAACCCATGACGGTGTAGTGGGTGTCGGCCACGCCGCCGATTTCTTTCGCCGCGGCCAGTTCGCGCAGCCGGTCGATTGGGTAGACGACGTTGATGTCGCGCTGCCAGCCGGCGCGGTCGAAGTTGATCGAGACATGGCTGAGCAACAGATCGCCCTGTGCGGTATCGGCTGGGATGAAGCGGCACTCGCCGGAGCCGAACGCGAAGGGTTTGTCGCCGCGACGAATCAGGGCCGCGCTGGTCAGGATGGCGATACGGCGTTGCGGGAGCGGCGGGCCGGCGACGAACGGGGTCGTCTCGAACACCGGACAGGGGAGGTTCAGCACTACGTCGCGGGTTGGTTGGGGAATGTCTTCGGAGCGTGCCATGGAGGTACCGTGGCACAGCGGGGGGGTGGCGGGCAAGGTGGTGGGGTGAGGCGTTATTGGGAGCAAGCCGCGGGGACAATCGGGAGAGCTTGCGATCGTTGAACACGACGATGCCATGCGCGTGAGGATGGGACGCGCATGGCGGTGCCTGTTCCGGTTTGGGTGTCTGTCCGCGAGAAGAAGAAGAATGCGCCGCTGAGCCATGAAGCTCACCGAGAAGGTTGGGATGGGGCAGGCAACGCTGGCGGTAGGCGATGCTGGCGCGATGGGGGCCGGGTCACGATGAGTCCGGCGATGATGGTTCCGATACCATCGCCTCGGTCACTCGAAGTGATCGAAAAATTTCATGGTTCCTCCAACTTCTATTGAAGCGCTGTTTCATATAGGGTGCAAATGTTGGGGGCGCGGATGGAGCGTTGACATTTTTTGGTGTCGCGGCTGATCGCGTTCGACTCATCGTTCTGATTCCTGAAAGGATACCGATATGGCTGTGCTCAAAGGTAGCAAAACCGAGGATAACCTGAAGGCCGCGTTCGCCGGTGAATCGCAGGCCAATCGTCGTTATCTGTATTTCGCACAGAAGGCCGACGTGGAAGGCCACAATGATGTCGCGGCCGTGTTCCGCTCCACCGCGGAAGGCGAGACCGGGCATGCGCACGGTCATTTGGAATACCTAGAAGCCTCTGGCGACCCGGCGACCGGCCTGCCGATCGGCCCGACCAACCTGAACCTTGCCGCCGCGGTTGCCGGTGAGACTCACGAGTACACCGACATGTATCCCGGCATGGCGCGCACTGCCCGCGAAGAAGGCTTTGACGAAGTCGCGGACTGGTTCGAGACTTTGGCGAAGGCCGAGCGTTCGCATGCTGGACGGTTCCAGAAGGCTTTGAACGAGCTGGCGGCGATCTGATCGACGACACGCCCTCCCCGTTCGCATACGCGCGGCGGGGAGGGTTGCTTCCCCTGGCAGGACGGACAATCGCAATATGAGAGAAGGCAGCCTGGAGCCGCCCACACGGCATCCGATCGCTTGGCAGGACCCGGATTTCTATGACCCGGCACTGGTCGAGAAAGAACTGGAGCGGGTGTTCGACATCTGCCACGGGTGCCGTCGCTGCTTCAATTTGTGCGACTCGTTCCCTCGGTTGTTCGACCTGGTGGACGAATCGCCGACGCTGGAGCTGGACGGGGTCGATAAGGCGAACTTCAAGTCCGTCGTCGATGCCTGCACGCTGTGCGACATGTGCTTCCTGACGAAGTGCCCGTATGTCCCGCCGCACGAATTCAACCTGGATTTTCCTCATCTGATGCTGCGGTATCGCGCCATGGAGGAGAAGCAGGGCCAGGTCGCGTTCGCCGACAAGCAGTTGGCCGCGACGGACCGGAACGGCGTGCTGGCCGGGCTGGTGGCGCCGGTGGCGAACTGGGCGACCAGTCACGACAACAAGACCGTGGGGCCGATGCTGCGGTCGGCGGCCGGGCTGCATCCGGATGCCGCGTTGCCGACGTATTCGGGTCAGACGTTGGTCAACTTGTCTGCCGAAACTCCGGTGCTGAACCGCGAGGCTCCGGCTTTTGGCCGTAAGGCCGTGTTGTACGCGACATGTTTCGGCAACTACAATTCCCCTGAGGTTGGCATCGATACCCGCGCGGTGCTCGCTCGGAATGGGGTGGAGACCGCGGTTGCCTACCCGCGCTGCTGCGGTATGCCTTTGCTGGAGCAAGGGCGGATCGCCGATGTCGCGCACAGTGCGAAGGAAGTCGCGCTGGCGATGAAGGAATGGATCGACCAGGGCTACGACGTGATCGCGTTGGTGCCGTCCTGCGCGCTGATGCTGAAGTTCGAGTGGCCGCTGATCCTGCCGGACGATCCCGACGTCGCGGCGTTGGCGAAAGCCACGTTCGATATCAGCGAATATGTGGTCGACATCGCCAGGAAAGAGGGTTTGGCGGTCGGGATGGCGCCGGTGCCTGCCTCGATGACGGTGCATATGGCGTGTCATGCGCGGGCGCAGAACATGGGGCAGAAAGCGGCGGAGATGCTGCGGCTGGTGCCCGAAGCCAGCGTCAAGGTGATCGAGCGCTGTTCCGGGCATGGCGGGGCATGGGGCTTCAAGAAGGAATTCTTTGAAGTCGGCATGAAGGTTGGCAAGCCGGTTGCCCGTCAGGCGGCGCAGAACGGTGCCGGTTTTGTGATGTCGGAATGTCCGTTGGCCGGTGTTCATATTCAGCAGGGCATTGAACGCCTGGGCGGCGATGGACCGAAACCGACACTGGTGACTCACCCGATTCAGATTTTGGCGCGCGCCTACGAAGGCGGCGCGTAATGCAAGAGGGTACCATGGCGAAGCGCGTGCTGACCGAAGCCGACATCATGCCGGTGGCCGAATATGCCAAGGCGCGGACGGAATGGCGGAAAAAGATTTCGCTGAAGAAGCGGAACCGGCGGGTCGCGGTTGGGCCGCATATCACGTTTTACTTTGAATGTTACGAGACGATGTGGCTGCAGGTGCAAGAGATGCTGTACATCGAGAAGGGCGGCGCGGAACAGCTTCCGGGGGAACTGGAGGCGTATAATCCGCTGGTGCCGAATGGATCGGAACTGACCGCGACCTTCATGGTCGAAATCGACGAACCGATCCGCCGCAAGCGCGTGCTGGATGGGCTGGGCGGGATCGAGGAGACGGCGTTCCTGCGGGTCGGCGGCGAGACGATTGTCGGGATGCCGGAAGCCGACGCGGACCGGACCTCGGCTGCCGGCAAGGCGTCGTCGGTGCAGTTCGTGCATTTTCCGTTTACGGTAGAGCAGATCGCGGCGTTTTCCTCGCCGAACGCGGAAGTGGTGCTGGGGTTCAGCCATCCGAACTACTTGCACATGACGATCATGACCGAGGCGGTGCGGGCGGAATTGACGACCGACTTCGGGTAGCGGAACGTGGGGCGGTCCAAGGAAAGGAAACCGCCTCATGTCGCTGCGCGAAGCAGGCGCCGTCACCGGCGTTGGTGAAACCAAATATTTGCGTGGGACCGATCGCACCGCGCTGTCGTTCCAGCTTGAAGCCTCGCTGAATGCCATTCGCGACGCGGGGCTGCAGCCGTCGGACATCGATGGGCTGATCCCGTACGGGCATGGCGCGGTGGCCGAAGATTTCGTTACCAATTTCGGTATAAAAGACCTGCGGTTCTCGGCCACCACGCCGATGGGCGGCGCCTCGGCGGTGGCGGCGATCCAGTGCGCGCTGGCGGTGATCCAGGCCGGCATCTGCAAGCATGTGCTGATCTCGCTGGGGCGGACCGGCTATTCCGGCGGGCGGATCGGGACGCGGGTGCAGCAGATGCCTCAGTTCAGGGTGATCGGCGAGTTCGAGATGCCGCTGGGTGCGATCGCCCCGGCGCAGCTTTATGCCCCGATGGCGCGGCGGCATATGGAGCTGTACGGGACGACGTCCCGGCAACTGGCCGAGGTCGCGGTGACGACGCGGTATCATGCCTCGCTGCAAACCAATGCCACGATGAAGAACCCGATCACCATCGAGGATCATCAGTCCAGCCGGATGATTTCCGATCCGCTGCGGCTGCTGGATTGCTCGTTGGAAAGCGACGGCGGCGCGGCGGTAGTGATCAGCGCGCCGGACCGGGCGCGGGATCTGGCGAAGCGGCCGATCCTGGTGATGGGCGTGGCCGAGGGGCATCCGGACTCGCCGTCGGCGATCACGCAGCGGCCGGATCTGACCACGCTGGGGTTAGCGAAGGCGGCGCCGAAAGCGTTTGCGATGGCCGGGGTGGATCGCTCGGCGATCGACGTGGCCGAGGTTTACGACTGCTTCACCTACATCGTGATGTGCCAGTTGGAGGATTTGGGGTTCTGCAAGAAAGGCGAAGGCGGCGCGTTCGTTGAGAACGGCGCGTTGGGGTTGGCCGGGCGGCTGCCGGTGAACACGCATGGCGGTCTGCTGTCGCAGGCGCACATGGCGGGGATGAACCATATCGTCGAACTGACGCGACAGTTGCGCGGGGAGGCGGATGCTCAGGTGCCGGATGCCGAGGTCGGGCTGGTGACGGGTTATGGCGATATGGGCGACGGCGCCCTGGCTATTATGCGGAGGGCGTGATGGCGGATTACGACAAGCTGGTTCCGTCGCCCTCGCCGGAGACGCAGCCGTATTGGGATGGGCTGCGCGAGGGGCGGTTGCGGCTGCAATGCTGCGCGGATTGCGGGAAGGTGCGGCATTATCCGCGGCCGATGTGCGATGCGTGCTGGTCGATGAACGCGGCGTGGGTGGATGCGGCCGGTGTCGGGACGGTGCATAGCTGGACGGTGACGCATTACGCGTTCCATCCGGGGTTCAAGGGGGATCTGCCGTATGTGCTGGTGACGGTGGACCTGCCGGAGGGCGTGCGGATGAATGCCCAGGCACGGGGGATCGATGCGGGGCAGTTGCGGGTGGGGCTGCCGGTGAAGGTGGTGTTCGACCGGGTGAAGGACGATCTGACGCTGCCGGTGTTTGAGGCGGCTTAGGGGTTGGTTGCGGAAAATGTTTGGAAGGGGCGGCTAGGGTGTGGTATGTAGTGTAAATAACTACTAGGGTGCGTGTTATGGAAAACCCTGTTTCCGCTGCCGAGGCCAACCGAAGCTTCTCTCACCTGCTGCGGGAGGTGCGCGGCGGGGCGTCTTTTGTCGTGACCGCTCATGGCAAGCCCGTGGCTCGGATTGTTCCCTGTGAGCCCGCGGATGCGGCCCGAGCGGCGGCGCGCGCGTCGTTGTTGCGATATCTGCGGGATGCGCCGGTCACCGATATCGGCCCCTGGCGGCGCGACGATCTGTATGAGCGTTAAGGGGTGCGGGTCGCGCTCGACACCAACGTGCTGGTCTATGCCGAGGGGCTGAACGGGGAGGATCGCAAGCAGCGTGCGTATGCGGCCCTGACCGGGTTCGCCGCCGATGAACTGTTGGTGCCGGCGCAGGCTTTGGCCGAGTTGTTTACCGTGCTGACACGCAAGGCCAGGTGGCCGGCGGCGAAGGCTCGGGCGGCGGTGCTGGCGTGGCATGATGCGTGCCTGGTGGCGGAGACCTCGGCTTCGGTGCTGTTCGAGGCGATGGATTTGGCGGCGATGCATCAGTATTCGCTTTCGGACGCGGTGATGCTTGCGGCGGCGGCTCAGGCTGGGTGCCGGGTGCTGCTGTCGGAGGATATGCAGGACGGTTTTATCTGGCGGGGGGTTGAGATACGGAACCCGTTCGCGGATGGGGCGGCTGTGTTGGCTGGCGGTGCGATGTAATGGGACGGCTGCGGTGTTTGGTGCGCAGGGACGCGCTGTGACGACAGTGGGGCATTTTGGCTGTTTCGACGCAAAATGGTATTTTACTTGGTGCGGCGTTCAAGATTTGTTGCGGCACGGCGGAGTGCGTAGGTTCGCTCTCAGCCTCAACCATGGACTGCCTCCATGTCGGACGAGCGGGAATCCCATACCCACCGCCCGCTTTCATAAAAATCAGGCAGCCAAATAGGACCAGATCCAGACGGTCAATTTTGCACGCCGATCCACCCTCTAAGTGGGTCAAAATTGCCCGCGGAAACACAATTCTATCGTAAATAAGTTGCCGCGGCCTGGAGCATGGCTTTTGCCGTTGACGTAAATCCGTCAAGCGGAAAACGGAAGATGATGGGAACATTATCTCGAATCAACATGAATTCTATCGGCCCAGCGTCGATAATATTTGGATCAAAATAGTTCATCGTGCCAACATTGATGTTCAAGACGCAAGTGCGTTGGTCTTGGCTGCCTTTCCCACACCCAAGTTGATGTGAATTCGTAGCCCCCGATGGCCGGAAGAAAATCTTCGTCGTTTGCCAGTTGAAATCACCATATAACTCGGCTCGACCGGCATTATATTTGCTGTTATAGACATAAGCATAGGTCAATTCGGCCCTTGAGAAAGGTTTTTCGGCCTCTGTAGACTTCGAAAATACCGTGCAGTAGAGTACAGGTTCATTCCCGCACCTACCAGTCCATACGCCGTTTTGCTGCTGCCATAGGGTCTGGGCGGCGGCGACATTCAGGAACCCTATTAAGCCGATCACCGCGGCAAAGGCTTTCGCTCTCGTCATGGACTCACTCCCTGTTCCTCCAGGTCAGTATGACTTAGCATCCGCTTTACGGGCTTCATCGCGCGCGGTGCCGGGCCATAATTCCTCGAACTCCTGCGCGCGCGCTGAAGAGCGCAGACTACAGCCCCCCCCACTAACCTAGAACGGCGGGAGACGCATAACCGTGTTAGTGCACCGACTGATGCTGACAGCAGTGCGACGGCTCCGCCGACTGCCACCACGATCAGTTCCCGGCCATCCGCAAACTGATTTTATGCTATTATTACTTAGCTTCGTGCAGGGACGCCGCCGGTGTCAATGCGGTAGGCGGGCGCGGTTATTCGGCTTTCGGGGTGCCGCCACAGGGTGGGCTGCAGAAATCCGCTGCAAAGGTCCGACTGCCGGCCAAAGGATACCGTTGGCCTGGGTTACGATCTGACAGGTTTTCGACAATAGCATCCAACGGTTGAGCGCCTCACCGCTCCACAGCCTCACCCGACCCAGTCCAACCCTACATCCAGCACCGTCGCCGAATGTGTCAGCCAGCCTACCGACAGCAGATCGACTCCGCTGGCGGCGATGGCGGGGGCGGTGTCAGGGCGGATGCGGCCGGAGGCCTCGGTGATCGCGCGGCCATCGACCATCGCGACGGCCTGGCGCAGCATATCCGGGCCCATGTTGTCCAGCAGCACCGCATCGACTTTCAGGGTCAGCGCCTCGGCCAGTTGCTCCAGCGTATCGACTTCGAGTTCGATTTTCACCAAATGGCCGACACCGGCGCGGGCGCGCTCGACCGCGGCGTGGACGCCTCCGGCGATGGCGACGTGGTTGTCCTTGATCAGCACGGCGTCATCCAGCCCGAACCGGTGATTCGATCCGCCGCCGACCCGCACAGCGTATTTCTGCGCGAACCGCAGTCCGGGCATCGTCTTGCGGGTGCAGCACACCTGCGCTTTCGTTCCGGCGATGGCATCCGCGATGCCGCGTGTCGCGGAGGCGACGCCGCTGAGGTGGCACAGAAAGTTCAGGGCGGTTCGTTCCGCTGTCAGTATGCCTCGCGCGGGACCGCTGATCATGGCGATCAGGTCGCCTTGGCGCAGCCGGCTGCCGTCTGGCAGGGCCACGTCGATTTTGATCTCCGGGTCGATCAACCGGAAGGCCGCGGCGGCAAAATCCAGTCCGGCGACCACGCCCGGCTGCCGAGCGACGAGGGCGCAACGGGTCATGGCGTCGGCGGGGACGATGGAATCGGTGGTCAGGTCGCCGGCGCGGCCGAGATCCTCCAGCAGCGTGGCGCGGACCACCGGTTCGATCATCACCATAGGCAACCTGGGCGGCATCAGCGGACCTCCAACATGCGCTCGACCGAGCGGCGGGCGCGATCGATCAGGGTTGGGTCGATCAGGACTTCTTCGGTCATCGTTTCTAGAGCATGGCGGATTTTCGGCAACGTGATGCGCTTCATGTGCGGGCACAGGTTGCACGGACGAACGAAGTCGACATCCGGATGATGCACCGAAACGTTGTCGGCCATCGAACATTCGGTCAGCAGGACGACCCTAGCGGGTTTCTCGCGGCCGACGAAGTTCGACATGTCGGCGGTGGAGCCGGTGTAGTCGGCCTCGGCGACCACTTCGGGCGGACATTCCGGATGCGCCAGGATGATGACTCCCGGATAGTCGGTGCGGAGTGCGCGGACTTCGGCGGCGGTGAAGCGTTCGTGCACTTCGCAATGACCGGCCCAGGCGATGATTTTCACTTTGGTCTGGGCGGCGATGTTCTGCGCCAGGTACTCGTCCGGCAGCATGATCACGGTGTCGACACCCAGCGATTCGACGATCTTCTTGGCGTTGCCGGAGGTGCAGCAGATGTCTGACTCCGCCTTCACGGCGGCGGATGAATTGACGTAGGTCACGATCGGTATGCCGGGATGGCGTTCGCGCATCAGCCGCACATCGGCGGCGGTGATGGACTCCGCCAGCGAGCACCCTGCCCGGCTGTCCGGGATCAGCACGGTCTTGGACGGGTTCAGCATCTTTGCCGTTTCCGCCATGAAATGCACGCCCGCCAGGACGATGACCTTGGCGTCCACCTTCATGGCCTCACGGGCCAGGGCGAGGCTGTCGCCGACGATGTCGGCCACGCAGTGGAAGATCTCGGGCGTCATGTAATTGTGTGCCAGGATCACGGCGTCGCGGTCGCGCTTCAACCGCAGGATCGCCTCGATGTCGTCGGCGAACACCGGCCACTCGATGGGCGGGATCAGCGTTTTGACCCGGTCGTAGAGCGGGGCGGTGCGTTGTAGCAGTGCGGTTGCGGACATCAGGACCTCCTGGATAATGCTCTATATGAGCATTATTAGAGGTTATGCTAGTGTGGAGTATAAGGATGTCAAGCGCCGCTGTGTGCCGGGGTCCGGACCCGGGGGTCGTCGGCGCAGGGGATTCACGCCAAGCGAGGCGTGCGCCGGATCATGAGCGGCAGGATAATACCGACGCCGAAGCCCCAGAATCCGTTGATCAGGAACGACCGCGCCCAGTTTTGCCACATCCAGCCGCCGCCGATCGGCAGGCCTTTGATCGCCGGCACCACCAGCAGCCCGACCAGGGCGGCGATGATCCCCAGACCGAGGCCGGCCAACCACAGCGGTGCGGTCAGACGTGGCAATACCAAGGCGAAAACGATCCCGTAGAGCCCGCCCCAGAAGGCCAGGTTGAGAACTCTGGGTATGCCGAAGGGGGCGATCGGGTCGGTCGGATAGGGCGGCGGCATGCCCATTCCGGGCAGCGCCAGCAGATGCAGCACCTCCCACATGGCCTGATGAAAGGTCAGCACTGAGATCGCCGCCGCGATAAAGCCGAATAGAGCACGCGTCGCGGGGGTTTGCATGGCTGTTTCCGTTCGTTCGTTCTTGCTTTCAGGGTCCGCCCCGGAATCGTGCCATGTCAAGGTCCCCCGATCGGAAGCCACCTTGGCAATACGGCCTTGCCGGCCGGATCAAATGGGCGGTATGGCAGGTCGCTTATGCCAGCCGGCGTTGGGACCGCCTTCTCGTGCTCCGCTCGTCATGGTTCGGACGAGCCGAACCGCGACGGGGATTGTATGATGGCCCGTTGTTTTCGGCGCTTTCTGGTAACACGCTAGTCCGTTTTGTAACTCGATCGATGGGAACGCCCGATGCTCCAGACCACCATTGCCGGCAGCCTACCGAAGCCTGCCTGGCTGGCCGAGACCCAGAAACTCTGGCCGGCTTGGCGTTTGGCCGGGGATGAGCTCGCCGAAGCGCAGCGCGATGCCACGCTGCTGGCGGTGAAAGATCAGGAAGACGCCGGTATAGACATCGTCACCGACGGCGAGCAGTCCCGGCAACATTTCGTGCATGGGTTCCTGGAAAAGATCGCCGGCATCGACTTCGCCCACAAGGTCGAGATGGGCATTCGCGACAACCGCTACAAAGCGATGGTGCCGACGGTCACCGGGGCGCTGCGCCTGACCGGGCGGGTGCATGAAACCGAAGCCCGTCATGCGCGGGCGCACACCAAGCACAAGCTGAAATTTACCCTGCCCGGCCCGATGACCATCGTCGATACGATCGCCGACACATTCTATGGCGACAAGGTGGCACTCGCCATGGCGTTCGCGGAGTTGCTGAACCAAGAGGCTCGGGCGCTGCAGGCCGATGGGGTCGATGTGATCCAGTTCGATGAACCGGCGTTCAATGTCTACATGAAGGACGTCTCGACCTGGGGCATCGACGCGTTGCACCGCGCGATCGAGGGTCTGACCTGCACAACCGCGGTGCATATTTGTTACGGTTACGGCATCGAGGCGAACAACGACTGGAAGAAGACGCTCGGTGAGGAGTGGCGGCAATACGAACAGACATTCCCGGCGCTCGCCGCCAGCCGGATCGATCAGGTGTCGTTGGAATGCCGCAATGCGCATGTGCCGCTGCGTTTGCTGGGGCTGCTGGACGGCAAGGACGTGATGGTCGGCTCGATCGACGTTGCGACCAACGTGGTTGAAACGCCCGAGGAGGTCGCCGCGACGATCATGGCGGCGGCGGAGTTCGTGTCGCCGTCGCGTCTGTTTCCGTGCACCAACTGCGGCATGGCGCCGATGCCGCGGGAGATTGCGCTGGCCAAGCTTGGGGCGCTTTCCCAGGGCGCGGCGCTGGCCAGGAATCGTTTGGGCGGATAACGAGGGGGGCGGTTTGTTGGGTTAGGCGACGCCCAAAAACAATCGCCCCAATCGTATGCCACTGGATTAGCTGGCTGCCGTGTCACCCGACATCATTGGTGCACACCGATGCCCGGCAATCCAGTGTACAGTAGAGTCGAGGAAGGACGCGGTATCGCTTGAACGAGCCGTGTCCGCCAGCTTAACCAGAAACCCCGCCAGACCCCATCAAAGACCGCAAAAACCGCCAATTCCACCGCAAGTATCCCGCCTGAACCACCCCCAACCGCGAGCCAATCAAGCGGTGCGCCTTCGCCAACCGATAAAACGGTATCGAAGGAAACAAATGATGTTCGGCATGAAAGGGCATATTCCACATCAACAGCCGAACCGGCCACGAGGTCAGCGTCGTACGGGTATTCGTCAGCCCGTTCCGATCCCGCGAGCACCCGGTATGCTCCGCCAGCAAGTAAGCCCGCAGCACTGGCTGTCCGAGTAACTGCGGGCCAATCCAGTACAGCAGCGGCGTCGCCCAGCCAAACAACGCCATAGAAACAATCGAGCCGCCGGCCATCAGCAAACTCATCGCTCGTCCACTGCGAATAGTCCTCGGCGCCACCGCCGCGGACACATAGGGATATCGCGTCAGGTCCGCACGCCAGCAATCCCAAACGACACGCAGACGCAACGTCCAAAACGGCACGCCCAACACCCGCAGCCCATAGCCAAAAACCGACGCCGGAGGCGGCGCCATCAGTTCGGGATCAAGCTCTGGATCCTGGGTGTAGCGATGGTGCGCCAGGTGATACGCAGTATAAAAATGCCAGTTCAGCAGCGATGGACACGACGTCAGCCAACCAACGACCGCATTCGCTGGACGGGACGCAAACGCTGTCTGATGCATCGTCTCGTGCGCCGGCGCGAACAGCGCCACCTGCACCAGACCCAGCCAGAACACGGCGGGCAAAACGGTCCATCCGGACGACACCGCCACCAGCCACCCAGCCGCACCCAACAGACCCAGATGAATCATCAGCCGCATACCCCCGCGTGCATCCGAGCGGGGTTGAAGGGCGCGAAGCTCTTGGTTGCTCAGGATTCGATCGGACATGCGTCACCTCCTGCGTGGTGGTTGGATCCAGACGACCACCAGCATCCGGACCGTAACCCGGGCGCGAAAACCCAGTCTATAGGCCGGATAATGCCCCAATCGTCCGGTTCAGGTCAGGGTGCTGCAGCAGGAACGCCAACAGGCTCGCCTCCGCGACCTTGCGGCGCGCCGGATTGAACGTGTCCCAATCGACCGCGGGCGTCACGGTCACCACCATCGGCGCATAGGCCGATCCGAACAGGCTGTGCATTGCCATGCCCGCCCGCATCGCCACGCCGGGCCGAGCCGGTTTGCCATCGACCCACATCGCCACCCCGATGACGTATGCGGGATCATCGGAACTCATGATCCGCCACGGGCTTGGTATCCCGTCGCGTGATTCCAGCCAGTGCTCCTGCAAGCCCTCGGTTTCGGCCCGCGAGACGAGCCTGCGCCGCGCGGCCATCAGCGGCGCCGCGGTGATCCGAGGCGAAAACGCCGCCCAGCTCATGCGCATCGTGACATCACCGCATACCACAAGCTGAGTTTTCACATTCGCCGCGACCGGTTCGGTGGCAACCGCTT
>Ga0209698_10002894_pt1 | contig 19154 bp, 13 predicted proteins | sample LitLauG_LLR_2012_FD_187203 | JGI IMG/M metagenome (GOLD analysis project Ga0209698, IMG submission 187203) | Freshwater sediment microbial communities from Pennsylvania, USA - Little Laurel Run_MetaG_LLR_2012 (SPAdes) (version 2) | ecosystem: Environmental > Aquatic > Freshwater > Creek >...
TGTCAGTCCTGGTCGCGATTGCACTGGGGCCGTCGTCGAACGTTCTCATTCTTGCGACTTTTGGGATGGCGGTAGCAGCCTCAGCGAATTTTCCCGTGCTGGCTCTTTCGATTTTCTGGCGCCGATTCAACACCGCGGGCGCTGTGGCAGGCCTGGCGGTTGGTTTGCTGGCCACCGTCGGACTGATCGTGGCGGGTCCGAACGTCATGGGTTTCGATCCCCCCAACGCATCCGGCGCGGCACGTCACCTGATTCAGGCGCAACCCTGGTTCCCGTTTGAAAACGTTGGGATTGTGAGTGTGCCGCTAGGATTTCTGGCAGCGTTTGTCGGTTCCTTGCTCTGCCAAGAGCCAAGTGCGGAAGCCAAGTTTAACGAGTTGCTGGTGCGGGCTCAGACGGGTTTGGGAGCTGAGAAAGCTGCGGCTCGGTAGACGGAGCATCCTCAGACGCTCCCCGCCTTCATCTGTTGGCTGATGTACTCTCCCTGGCGGAGCGCTAAGGCCACGATCGTCAATGTTGGGTTCGCTCCGCCGGGCGTAGTCAAGACGCTGCCGTCGGAAATGAATAGATTCTTGATGTCGTGCGTCTGGCCCCAGGCGTTGGTTACACCCTCACGCGCATCGACGCTCATGCGCGCCGTGCACAAATTGTGCGTGGCGGGAGGAGTGGGCCCGAGGACTACTCGTTTGGCGCCGATCGCTTCGTACATCCGCGACATCTGCCCCTGCGCATGCTTGCGCATGGCCTGATCGTTCGCGTGTTCGTCCACGTGAACGTTTGCCACGGGCAGGCCATACGCATCTTTGACATTCGAGTTCAGGGTGATGCGGTTGTCGGAGCGCGGCACATCCTCCCCGTTGATGAACATCCCGGCGAGATTGCGGTAGCTTTCGACGATCGATGCGAAGTCGCGGCCCCAACCGTAGGGTAAGCCGACCAGAGGCAGTGTGGGCAGATCGAGCGTGACCAGTTCAATCCGGTACCCGCCTACAAATCCCCGACGCGGGTCATTCACGACTTCGTCCTCGATTACTCCCGCGAGCGTCGCCCCGCGCCACGAGTAAACCGGCTTGTCGAAGATTCCCCAGACAAATCCAGTGATCTGATGGCAATAGTTCCGTCCCACCTGATCAGACGAATTGGCCAGACCGTGCGGATACTTGGACGACGATGAGAGCAGTAAGAGTCGAGCAGTCTCGATCGCATTACCGGCCACGCAGACCAGACGGGCTTTCTGCCGCTGCTCCTGGCCCTGACTGTCGCGGTAGACGACCGCCTTGACGCTCCCATCGGCATCGTGGTCAATCTTCGTGGCTGTGGACTCGATTCGCAGGTCCAGGTTGCCGGTTGCTTCCGCATCAGGGATCTCGGTGTAGAGCGTGCTCCACTTCGCGCCCATCTTGCAGCCCTGCACACAAAAACCTTGCTGGATGCAGAAACCGCGCCCGTCGTAGGAACGCGAATTGATGGCCATGTGGCCAGTGTGTACCTGTTTGTAACCGAGTTTCTTGGCGCCGGCATACATGACCTTGAAATTGTTGGACGCTGGCAGGCCGGGCATGTCGTTGCGGCGTGTGACGCCCATCCGGCGCTCGGCGATAACGTAGTACTTTTCCAACTCGTCGTAGGCGATCGGCCAATCGATCAGCGAAGTGTCGGCCAGATTTCCGTACGTGCTCCGCGCGCGAAGTTCCCACGGCTGAAGGCGCGGAGCCGACGCGGTCCAGTGCACCGTTGTGCCGCCGACTGTCTTGCAGTGCCACGCCGGCAGGGTAGGGAAGTCGCGCGCGACGCCCCAATTGCCGCTCTGGGTGCGCGCATCGAGCCAGGTCAGTTGACTGAAGGCCTCTCCGGGAACCTGTGAGAACGAATCGAGGGACTGGCGCTTACCGGCTTCCAGCAGCACGACCTTGATGCCGCGCCGGGTCAGTTCGTGCGCCAGGGTGCCTCCGCCGGCACCAGAGCCGATGATCACAACCGCGCTGCCGTCTTTGAAATCGATGTTTGCCATGTTCGGATGTGCATCAACTGCACGTCACATCGGCACCGGGCCGCTGTCTGCGAGCGGCACATCCGGCAACCAGCGCAGATCATTGAACCCGCGCAGCACATAGCCTCCCTTGGAAAATGCCTCGCCCTCATACCCGAAGTACGCATAGGCGATTGGGCTGGCGTAGAGAACTTGCAAGGTCTTCAGGCGCATGGTCCGGAAAAATTCTGACGACTCAACCTTCTTCAGAGCGGCAACACGATCCGCTTCCGTAGCTTTGATAAACTCCGAACCCAGCCGAGAAAGGCCTTCTCTGACCATCTTGCGAGTGCTTCCGTCTTTGGTCGCGTCCGAGTCCAACGCCTGAACGACAAGCGCGTAAGCCGCGTCATCAAGTTTGTCATGTGGCGCGATCGTGCGTGCGACCGCCATGAGCGTGGCCGCTTCAGAACTGGTGAAGGCCGTCAGATCCACTGCCCACGCTCGCCCCGGCGCAATCAACGCCAGCGGACTTCCGGCCACGACCAAGCCCGTCAACAGGCCAGTGGTGGTTCTGAGAAACTCACGGCGATGCATTGTGGCTTCGTCCATCGATCATCCTCTGCAGCAATTTCAACGATAGTTCGGGGGATGGACCGACTGATCCATTCCCATGCACTTTTGTCCACCCTTGGCGACGTTGACGCTGATCAACCGCGGCTCGTGCGCCGCGAACGCAGCTCTCAGCGAGGGTTCAAGATCCTCCGGCCGATCCACCTCTTGCCCGGCCATGCCGTATCCCTGGGCAATCTTGACCATGTCGATACCGGGGATATCCATGCCGGGAACATTGCAGCCAACCTGAGTGAAATCGCAAAACCCTTTTAAGGCTGAGTAGTCAAAGTTGCGCAACACGATCACGATTACGGGCGCCTGCTGTTGCACCGCGCTCCACAGTGCCTGAACCGAGTATTGAATCGACCCGTCGCCGATCGGACAGACAACTCGCCGTTCCGGGCATGCCATCTGCAACCCGACCGCTGCCGGCAAACCAAATCCCAGCACGCCGTTAGGCACAGAATAAAACGATCCCGGCTCATCCAGCATGAGATAGCGGTCGAGGTCTCCCTTCGACGACGGGCATTCCTCGGCGACAATCGCATTGCGCGGCATGACTCGGTTCAGCACCGCGAACAAGCGGGCTGGCGTGATGGGAGGTTCGGAGCCAGGTTCTGGCGGCGGAGTAAACGTTCTTTCCGATCGCTGCCTCGCTTTGCTGTGCGCGCGAATGTAGTCCACGGAAGAAGCAATGTTGCCGACGATGCTTGTTCCCGCCAAGGCCGCCGCCGCGTCAAGCGGCGAGTTGGTGATTTGAAATAGCTTTGTCCCGGGCTTGATGGGATCGCCCGGCACGTGCGCATAGTACAGAAAAATCCGAGCGCCCAACACGACCACCACATCATGCTCGGCCAGCTGATCCGCGAGCGGTTGCTGGGCCGGCAGCAAGCCTCCCCGAAACTGCAGATGAGAACGGGGGAAGGTCCAGCGCGGAGAAATCGGGTCCTGGTAGACGTCGGCGTTAAGGTGCTCGGCCAAGGCGACGACTTCGTGCCATCCGCGGTCTTCTTCGATCTGAGAACCTGCGACCAGCGCTGGGTTCCGACTTGAATCCAGCGCGACCACAAGTTCGTCGAGTGCAGCCGGATCCGGCAGAACCTTCCCATGGACTGCGCGAGTGGAAACGGGCTGGCATTCGTGCGCCCAGTCATCCATAGGGATGGAGATGAATACCGGTCCCCTGGGAGGTTGCATTGCCAGGTGATATCCACGCGCAATCGCGGCCGGCACATCTTCAGCCCGCATCGGTTCGTAAGCCCATTTCACATAGGGCCTCACCGTCTCCACCGCCCGGCTCGCGAGAAACGGCTCGGCTAAAAGATGCCGGCGATCCTGCTGGCCCGTGGTAATCACGAGCGGAACATGCAGGTACCATGCATCCTGAATCGCGGAAAGACCGTTGCCCGTGCTGGCAATGGAATGCAAGTTCACGAATACAGCATCTCGCTTACCCAATGAATAACCCAGCGCCATGCCGGCAGCGACGCGTTCATGCAGGCCGAGGACATACTTGAAATCCGATGGCATGTCCCGCAGAAAAGGTAATTCGGTCGACCCCGGGTTGCCGAATATCGCGGTCATCCCCAGATTCCGCAAAACTTCGTACGTCACTTCGCGCACCGTGCTCAAAGTCGGCTCCGGATTCGATCGAGTTGTGGAAAGTTATACCACTTCATTCCGATGCGCCGTCAAAAACGTCACGCAATGGCATGGTTGAACTCAGATTTCGAGAGATGGTATTGTCGGTCACTTGGGGCACGCCGTGGAGAGAGCAACTGGCCGACCTCTATGTCTGTGAAGATCTGCATTGTAGGTTGTGGCGCGCTGGGCAGCGTAATTGCCGCGCATTTGGCGCGCCTCGATGATCTGGAGGTTTACGCTTACGATGTTTCCCTGGAGCACGTACGCGCAATCCGGGAGCGCGGATTGCAAATTAGCGGTGCGGCCGACTTTACGGTCAGCGTACGTGCGACGGCCGATGCGAAAGAAATTCCCCCCTGCGATTTTGGAATCTTTGCGACCAAGAGCCTGCACACGGGCGCTGCGGTCGAACAGACGGCACACATTTTTGTCAACTCGGGTGGGGTGTGTTCAGTTCAGAACGGTCTTGGTAACGAAGAGATCATTGCCGAACGCGTGCGGAACGTGATCCGCGGCGCGACAACATTGGCCGTGCACATGCGCGGGCCGGGTCATGCCGGGTTCGAGTTCTACAGCACTCTGTGGATTGGTCCCTTCGAGCCTTCCGGCACGCCGTTTGAGTGTGTGCGACGACTCGCGGACCTCTTGAATCGTTCCGGGCTGCGCGTCGTTCCCCTCCAAGACGCCCGCGGCGCACAGTGGACGAAACTTATTTTTAATTCTGCTTGCAATCCCGTGGGCGCGCTCACCCGGCTTCATCACGGGGCCGCTCATCGTCTTCCACCAGCCTCCGCACTCTACGAAGCGCGCTTGCGGGAAGGAGAGTCAGTGGTGAGCGCGCTGGGGATCACTTTGCACGGGGACGCTCGGGAAATGATCGCAGAAGGAGCGAGAGCACCCGGGAAAAGAAACGTGAGCATGCTACTCGACATCTTGGCTCAGCGGCCGACCGAGGTGGACTTTATCAATGGCGCAATCGCAGATTGTGGAGAAAAACTCGGCGTCCCGGTGCCTCTGAATCGCGCCGTCTGGCAACTGGTGAAGGGACTGGAACATTCCTGGACGGATCCATCTTGATCTGTGGTAGCGCCGGCAACTTGCCGGCAGTCCCGAAGGCGGCGGTCCTACTCGTGGATTCTCGTCCCGTCAACTTTCACGCGGAACAAGACGTACGGTTTCTGGCGCAGATCCTGGCCGTTATGGAAGCCTGCTCCCCGCTCGATTTGATTTGCGGTGAAGTAGAGGTATCCGTCTCCCGCCAGGGACAGTGTATCCGGCCATAGCACGCGCGGGTCGTGGACAAGGATTCCGATCGCCCCCGCCGTGGTCCATCGGCGAATCGCGTCGTGCTCGTAATCGCTCAGATAGACGCGCCCCTCGGCATCGGACTCGAGACCATCACTGGCGCCGCCCTTCTCACCGAGATCCTTGACCGTCGCTGCAACCTCGGCATCAGACTTGGTTTGGTCGGTGAGCACATCGACACTCACGCTGTAAAGATGCCGGCTCGTCAATGGGCAGTAGTAGAGTGTTTTGCCATCTGGACTGATCGCGATCCCGTCCGCGCCGACCGCGAACCGTGCGGGTGGTTGGCCCGGGATCCGCAGTTGCAGAATTTCCCCTTCAACAACCGGAACAAACACCGCATCCGCCTTGGTGGATGGGTGATCATGCAAGCGGCGCCAGCTCTTTCCCGAAGCCAGATCCACCACGATGATGCCATTCGGTCCAGTTGATGAGGAATCGGTAATGAACGCAATCCCCTCAGCCCTGCGATGCAGGTCGAACCGCACGTCATTCAAGTACGTCGTCGACAAGGCAATGTCTGCGGGGAAAGTGATTTTCTTGACAACCTGGTTCGTGCGGAGGTCAACGGCGATCAGCTTGGGGCCACCCGGCTTGATCGGACCAAACGCGATGCTCGCAGTGTCGAGAATCCACAGGCGGTTTCCGGTGGGGTCAACCACGACACTCTGCACCGAGACCAGCTTGTCAGCCGGATCGTCGGCATCCGCGTAGTGGTTAATTTCTGCGTTGGGGTACGGCAAGGTCTTGCCGTCCTTGACTTCCGCCACCGTATATTCGACGTCATCGCCCCACCTGGGAAAATTCACAAAGATCCGCCCGCTGTTAGCCACGGTGACGCCGGTCGGCATCGGGCCGTTAAAGGTTGCAACCACCTCCAGTTGCCCAATGACGCGCTCCCGCGCGAGTTCCTGTCCCCAGAGCACACACGGCAGCGACAGCACGATCATCATAGCTGCAATCGATTTCACGAATTCTTCCTTAGTGGCCAGGGATATCGTCCCAAAAGCTAGGCAATGTTTTCATGCACGGGTTGTCTCAAGGCTCGGTGCACCGAATCCAGGAATGTCAGCACGCTTGTTGAATCCTCACGCTTCCGCCATGCAACGTAGACTTCGATCTTGGCTTCTGGTTCATTGAGGCCTACCGAAGCCAATTCCAGTCCGGAAACCGAGCGGTTGACGATCGCACCGGCACCCACAAAGATCGCCTTGCCCGATGCGACCATAATCGCTCCGGCCTCTTCGTGGGCCTCCACATGCGTAACCATCAGGTGCGGTGTGAAGCCTTGCCGGCTGAACATCCCCACGATCTTGTCGTATAGACCAGTGGAAAAATTCCGGTCGAACATGATCAGGGGTTCCTCGGCGATGTCTCTTAACCGCAGCGATCGGCGCTTTGCAAGCCGGTGGCTCTTAGGCAGGATCACCACAAACTCTTCTTCGTAAAGCAGCGCACACTCCAGACTCACCTGGTCCACTGGAGGCCGCAAGAAACCAACGTCGATTTCACGTCTGCGTAACGCCTCATTTTGAAAGTTCGAAAAAATATCCCGGCATTCGACCTCGATCGCGGGAAACCGTCTGCGGTGTTCAAACACCGCCTTGCTGACCACTCCTCCCAAACCAGAGGCAATCCCGATCCGGATGGTTCCAAAGTCGCCTTTCTGCGCGTGCCGAGCGACATCGGCGGCATGGCCGGCTTGGACCATGAGTTTGCGCGCCTCTTCAAGAAACGCATGGCCGGCCTTGGTGAGCTCCACCTTGCGTTTGTCGCGCACGAAGAGGGCGACGCCCAGGAGCTCTTCCAACTGGCGGATTTGCCGACTCAAGGGAGGCTGAGCGACGTGTAATTGCTGAGCCGCCTTGCGGAAGTTCAGGCATTCAGCGACGGCGATGAAGTAGCGGGCGTGACGCAGTTCCACGGCGACGTATTCTATCCCTGCCGAGTATTAGACGACTGCTGGCTCTTCCCAACCATGAGTCTGAGTTTGTCCGCCGTCCCTTGCGCTCGGAAAACAACCCCAAACTTTGATACCTGCAGAGTATCACTGACTAACCAAAGATGTATTGGACACTTTCTTGGTTTCGCACCATGCTCTCCGCCACAGCAACGAGCAAGTCGTTTTGCCTTCCGGCGGCACGGGTGTTGCCGTTGGGAGCAAAATGCGAAAACCGTCATCGGAGCGTGGGGTTTCGGTGGCGGATCTTTTTGGACGATTGCATCCAGCGAGAGGCTTGGGTTCCGGGGCCGTGGCCAAAGAAGCCTGCTTTGCTCCTTCCCGTGCCTGCCGTAAAGCCGGTCTTCGACGATCGGAGATTGGAATGCAACCGAGGAGCCCAAGCAATGAGACCTCGTCGTCTAGTGCTGATTCTGTGCGGAATGTTCGTCATAGCCGCGCTTTTCGTGCCGCAGGCTTTCGGACAAGCCACCGCTAGCTTCGCTCAACTCAACGGGACGATCCTGGACGCGACTGGCCGAACCATTGCGGGCGCCGCTGTTACGCTCCGCGACCTGGATACCAACCGGACCTACACCGCTACCTCCAACGCTCCCGGCTTCTACGTCGTGCCCAATCTCCCCCCCGGCCACTACGAACTCACCGTGCAGAGCTCGGGCTTCGCCAAGTATGTGCAGACCGGCATCCCCCTCACGGTCGGCCAGACGGCCACGATCGACGTAACCTTGCAGGTAGCTTCTACCACCGAAGTCGTTAAAGTTACTACCGAAGCACCTCCGGTCGAGACGACGCGGTCGGAAACCAGCCAGGTAATTGACACCGTTCACATCGATAACCTGCCCACCAACGGTCGCCAGTTTGTCGACTTTGCCCTGCTGACCCCCGGTGTCGCGACCGGACGGACCAGCATTCAGTCGACCTTCACGGAAACGGAAGTAACCCGCATTTCTTTCGGAGGAATGCGCGACTTGAGCAACGCGGTCACCGTGGATGGCGCCGACTACATCAATCTGGGCACGGGTTCCCAGCGCGCGACACCTTCCCAGGAAGCAGTCAACGAGTTCCGCGTGGTGAACAACAGTTTCGGAGCCGAATATGGCCGGGCCCTGGGTGGAATCGTCAACATCGTTACCAAGTCAGGAACCAATGACATGCACGGTTCCCTGTACGGATATTTGAGTAACAAGGCGGCGAATGCCCGCTCCCTTCTGCAGACGTCGCACTTCGATCAATATCGTCGGGGTCAGTTCGGCGGAACTTTGGGCGGACCGGTCAAGCAAGACAAAACGTTTTTCTTCATGAACTACGACGGCCAGCGGTTTGCGCAATCGCCCACCTTTCCGGCCACCCTGCTCAACAATCTGAGCACCGTCCAGGCCGTCAAGGCAGCGTTGAACCTGCCGCCCGAGGACCTGAGTGTTAAGAACACTCTCGATCACGACAACGGTTTTGTCCGGCTTGATCATCAAATTAACAGCAACAATCACCTGACCGTTCACTATGGAGCGTTCGACGCGCGCAACCGCAACGTGCTGGTAGGCGCCACTCTCGACGGCGGTGGTATCGGCGCACCCAGCAGCGGACACGACAGCTTTATCCGCGATCAGTCCCTGGTCGGCACGCTCAACACGTTAATCAAACCGGAACTGGTGAATACCGCTCTGGTGCAGTACGCGCGGCGTCACAATACCTTTCCCGCCGTCACTGGCCAGCCCAATCTTGATATCCCGAACACGCTTCTCTTCGGACACAATTTCGGAACCTTCGATGCCAGCGACGAGAGCCGAGTGCAGTTTTCCGACAGTCTGGCATGGATCAAGGGCAAACACTATTGGCGGTTTGGTGGAGATTTCAACCACATTTGGGATTTTGTGATCTGGCCCGGATTCACGCCGATGCGGATTATCTTCCCCGGCTTCAACTGCATGGTGGATTTTGCCAACTTTGTGACCCCAAGTGCCAATGTGCCGCAGAGTGCAAATCCACCCTGTGCTGCTTTCCTGCCACCCCAATTCGGCTTGAATGGTGTCCCGATCGTATTCTGGGGTGCGCCCGTAGGCTCGGGACCGATCACCCCCGGAAGTCTCCCCCCGTCCGTGCCCACAACCTGGCAGAACGCCTATGTCAATCCCCAGGACTATTTCGTTCATATCAACCACGGCTACTTCGGAGGTTTCGCGCAAGACCAGTGGCGGCTCACGCCCAAACTGACTTTAAATTATGGCTTGCGTTGGGATTTTGAGACCGGCCTCACGCAGATCATCAATCATGACTACAGAGGCTGGCAGCCAAGAATCGGTCTGGCATATTCACCTACCAAGCACACGGTCATCCGGAGCGGCTTTGGAATTTTCGACGACCACTACAACATGACCTTCCTGTTTGTAACCTATCCGCAGCGTGAGGTCGTGATCCCAGGAGCGCCTCAACCCTGGGTCAGGGCGGGAAATTCGACCGCCACGTGGGCCTTGAACTTGCTGCCGTTCCAGCCCATCGTCTTTGCAGGGTTAAAGTATCCCGACGGATCGACCCCGCCCTTGCCGGCCCAGGCGGCCAAGAATCTGATTCTCAATGGTACGTTTCCAGCCAACTTTCCCACCGGACCTCCGGGAACGCTGGTCACCCAGAGCGGCGGCGGCATTGACCACAACAGCCGCATCCCTTATTCCGAGCAGGCAAGTTTGGGAATTGACCAGGAACTGGGCAGAGGTCTGGTGCTCAGCGTCGGATATCTCTTCGTGGCCTCGCACAAGCAGGTGCGGCCTGAAAATCTGAACGTCTGTCCCCCAGGCGGTCTTTTGTCAGACCCGACCAGCGGCTGTCCTCCGGCGTCGGCGGTGGGCTTCCCCAACAACCAGCTTCCCGACGGCCGAGACGCATTCAGCGGCCCCAAGTATTCGAACGCTGGCCTGATGTATTACCTGGACGACAGTGGCGTCTCCGTGTACCACGGGGGCAGCGTCTCGCTGACCGGACGCATGGGGAAGACTTTCAACTTCAACGCGAACTACACTCTCTCCCACACCTTCGACGACGGAACGTTCACCACGTTCGTCAGTACGCCCCAGGATCTGTACAACCGGCGTGCCGAACGCGCGAATTCCGTGCAGGACGTCCGGCATCGCTTCATTGCGAACTTTGTGGCCCACGGACCGACCCAGACTTTTCTCAAGAATTTCGAACTCAGCGATATTCTGAATCTGCAATCGGGCAGGCCCTTCACGATTTTCGTAGGCAACGACATTAACAACGACACCAACCCAGTGACGGATCGCGTTGGTCTGTCGCCAAGGAATTCGTACCGCGGGGACCACCTCTACTCCAACGACATTCGGCTCGCGTACCTGTTTGGCATCGCGGAAAACAAAAAACTTCAGCTGGCGGTGGACGCGTTCAATGTTTTCAACCGGCCCAACGTGGACGAAGTAACGTCGGTCTATGGCGGCGGGACGATCGACTTCTGCGGGGCCATACCAAAGCACTACAAGGATGCCGCCTCGATCGCAATTCAGAAATTTCAAGTCCCCTGTAACGCGGCAACGAACGGCGGGGCGCCCGTTCCCAATCCGCTCTTTGGGACACCGAGAACAATGTTTAACCCGCGCCAGCTCCAATTTTCGGCCAAGTTCACGTTCTAGATCGGACTCGGATGGCTTGGCGGTGACGCAGTCGACCGCCAAGCCGAAATCGCAGGATCAAAAGCATCCCGCGACCTTGGGGAGAAGAATCATGCGCCTACGTAATTCTTTCTGCTTCACCACCGTCCTCGTCTTCGCCATCGGCGCTTGTGCACAAGAGCCGCCCAAGCGCGTCGAACGTACCTCCGCGGAACCAACTTCCCCCGCCTCCGGCCATGACATGTTCATGAGCTACTGCGCCCCCTGCCACGGAAAGGAAGCCAAGGGCAATGGTCCGGCCGCAAGCGCGCTCAAGATCAAGCCCGCGGACCTGACCGCCCTGGCGCAGAAAAACGGAGGCAAATATCCGGCGATGAAGGTGACCGCCGTGCTCAGCGGCCGGGTCGACCTGGCAGCACATGGCAACAAAGAAATGCCCGTCTGGGGCAAGGTTTTTTGGAGTATGAGTGGGGGACACGAAGGAGAAGTGCAGCAACGCGTAGCCAATCTGAACCACTACATCGAATCGCTACAAGTAAAGTAGCCCGGGCAAAGGCTATCGTCCTGATAAGTCTACGGGCGGGGTTTGGGTGTTTCAGTGCCGACTTCATTGCGAACCCAGGTAGGAATTGTTGGCGCGGGACCCGCCGGTCTCGTGCTGTCCCACCTCTTGTATCTGCAGGGGATTGACTCCATCGTAGTCGAGAATCGCAGCCGCCAATATGTCGAAGAACGCGTACGCGCTGGCGTGTTGGAGCAGGGAACCGTCGACTTGCTGACAGAGATGGGGGTCGGCGAGCGGATGAAAACCGAAGGCCTGGTCCACTATGGCATCGAGTTGCGCTTCGAAGGCCGCGGCCACCGCATTGATTTTCAGGACCTCACCGGCGGAAAAGGAATCACGATTTACGCTCAGGCCGAGGTCCTGAAGGACCTGAACAATGCCCGAACCGCGACCGGTGGCCAGGTCTTCTTCGAAGTGGAAGATGTCAGCGTGCACGACTTCGACGGCGCCAGGCCGAGGATCCGCTACCGGAAAGACGGAAACGAATACGAACTCAACTGCGATTTCATCGCGGGATGCGACGGATTCCACGGGATCTGCCGGTCGGCGATTCCGTCCGGAGTGCTCACCGAATATGAACGGGAGTATCCCTTCGGTTGGCTCGGCATCCTGGCTGACGCGCCTCCGTCGTCCGAGGAACTGGTTTACACGTACCATGATCGCGGCTTTGCCCTGCTCAGTATGCGGACGCCACAGATCAGCCGCCTCTACCTGCAATGCGCCCCGGATGAAGATATTGATGTGTGGGACGATGAGCGGATCTGGCAGGAACTCCACGTTCGTCTAAGTTCCGAGGGCTGGAAGCTCACCGAGGGCCCCATCCTGCAGAAGGGCGTCACCGGCATGCGCAGCTTCGTGGTCGAACCAATGCAGTACGGAAGGCTGTTTCTAGCCGGGGACTCGGCCCATATCGTACCGCCCACCGGCGCCAAAGGGCTGAACCTGGCGGTCGCAGACGTTCGAGTGCTGGCCCGGGCCCTGGCCCGGTTCTATGCCACCGGCAACCAGTGTCTCCTCAACAAGTACTCCCACACCTGTCTGCGGCGCGTTTGGAAGGTGCAGCGCTTCTCCTGGTGGATGACCTCCATGCTGCACCGCTTCCCAAATGAAAATCCCTTCGACCATCGCCGCCAGCTCGCTGAACTGGATTACGTGACCAGTTCTCGAACCGCCGCCATGACCCTCGCGGAAAACTACGTCGGCCTCCCGATGGAGTGAAGACTTGAGGCTTCCTCGCACAACGCACTATCCCCACGGCACAACGGAACCGCTAGACATGGCATCAGAACACGACCTTCAACGCCAACTGAACCACCCGTTGCAGGTGGGCACTATACGCCCGCATAAAATTGTCGGTGTCGACCCAGCTATTGAGAGCTGAGAACTGCGTATGGTTGAACGCATTGAATGCTTCGGTGCGGAATTGCAAGTCCACTTTCTCCGTCGGTTTGAAGGTCTTGTACAGCGACATATCAACCTGCGTGCGCTGTGGCATATTGAGGCTGTTCCGGCCAGAGTTGCCGTAGGTTAACCCCTGGGTTTGCGCATAAGCATCTGGATTGAACAGCAGCGGGCCTTTGACATTCGGATCGTATTTCCTGTCGGCCGGTATGGCGTTGGGATCTCCCACTCGATCCGCAAACGAACCCGAACTTACGCCATTGGTGGCGACGCCGTTGGCGAGCCCGGCGCTGTCACCATAGACTCCGTTGAAAACTGAAAACGGTACCCCACTTTGCGAGGTCATGATGCCGGCAAACTGCCATCCTCCCAGCACGCTCCCCCGGAGTCCCGGTTTCACGAAGAAAGGCAGATCGTACACCCAACTCACCGTGAGGATGTGGCGTTGGTCGAAGTTGGAGCTGGCATGATTCCTTTTCAGGTTGGAGGAATCCACGAAGTTGCTATCTGCCTTGTCGGCAAAACTGCTCCAGTAGCGTCCCGAACCGTTCCCGTCAATGACGCCGTATCTTGGGCGGCTGCTAGATGGCCAAGAACCACAACCAGGACAACAAGCGCCGAGATCCCTAGCCTTTCTTTCATCGCATTTTCCTCGAACGCGGCAGCAGTTCGGAACCGCACCACGCCAAACTGCGCGGGCCGACCCGCCATTCGCGGTCAGCCGGTGACCGTTACTAAATCAAGAATGAGGCAATGGCTAAAATGAACTCTGGCAGCGCTCACTCCTCCAAGCATGTTCTCAGCGCACTCGGCGATCTGTGGCTCACCTGAGGTAAGCGTGTCGATGATACGCTCCCTGAGCCCTTTCAGCGGGATCTAAAGACCAGAACTTGACACCCGGAAAATGGCAGGGCGGAGGCACATCGTGCTCCTTCGCGGCTCCGTGGGTCTACAATTTAGGCGGAGGTGAGCGTCATGCCTACGCAAGACGAAGCCCAACGTGAGCAAGCTGCTGAACATCTGACGGGGGCTCACACTCTGCTGAAGACTCTGCAGGAAGAAATTGGGGAACATCCCGAACTCCGGCAAGCCATCAATAAGCTGGAAATGGCCCTGGCTATCCTGGGTGTGCAAACGGGGGGCATGCTCTAGAGTCGCCCTTCGTCCGCCGGCAAGCGACTCTTTCGTGAAGCTCCGCGCGGGCAACCCTCATTGGCATGGATTTCATACGACCTCCCCCTTTCTTCAACGCGTGTCGATCCGCGCGCCCCTTAGGCCTCACGAACCACGAGTGCAATGCCGCCGGTCTCAGTTTGGCTTGCATGAATGGCCCGCTCCGCAGGAAGATTAACCACAGTCGGCACGGTGGTATGTGAGCGGGGTCACATAGCCGCTGGCAATCATCGGTACAGAATTGTGGAAGCGCCAAGCTGGGCAGCAAGAAAGAGACCCTGTTCTTCCATTCTGGTCGAGCCGGGTTGGGGGTTGCCAATTTTGATTGCGCACGGTTTTCACAGAACTCGTAGAGCGTTGTCCCACGGCCTGAACCGGAAACTGGCGATTCCAGTCGTCTTGGCTTGCGCCTGGCTGCCCGGATGTTCGCGCGAGAAGGTCGCTCCGCCGGTTGTGCCCGCCGTTCCAGTGTTAGCAGCCGCCGTCGAACAAAAGGATATGCCTGTGGATGTGCAGGCCATTGGTGCCGTCGAGGCCCTCTCAACTGTATCCGTGAAGACGCAGATCACTGGTGAGCTTACCGGCGTCTTCTTCAAGGAAGGACAAGACGTCAAGAAGGGAGACCTGATCTTCACGCTGGACAAGCGTCCCTTTGAGGCGGAGATCAAGCGCCAGGAAGCCAACCTCCAGCGTGACACCGCTCAGTCCCGCCTCGCCCACCTGGACGCCGATCGCTATGCGGGCTTGTTCAAGGACGGCGTGGTCTCCAAACAGCAGTACGACCAGGCGCAGGCCAACGCCGAGGCGCTCGATGCCGCAATCCAGGCGGACAACGCTGCCTTAGAAAACGCTCGCGTGCAGTTGGTCTATTGCTCCATCTACTCGCCGATCAATGGCCGCACCGGAACGCTGATGATCCACCAGGGCAACATGATCAAGGCGAACGATACGCCTTTCCTGGTCAACATCAATCAGATCGAGCCGATCTATGTCACCTTCATGGTGCCGGAACAGTACCTTGCCGATATCAAGCGCTTCGCCGCTGCCGGCACTTTGCCGGTGAAGGCCACCATCCAAGGAGACGCGCGGCCAATCGTGGGGAAGCTTAGTTTCATCGACAACACCGTGGACCAGACCACCGGGACGATCAAGCTGAAAGGAGAATTTGCGAACACCGACCGTCGCCTGTGGCCGGGACAGTTTGTGAATGTCACCCTGACCCTGCACGCACAGCCGAGCGCGATTGTCGTACCCTCGCAAGCTGTCCAGAATGGGCAGCAGGGCCAATTCGTTTTCGTGATCCATCCCGATCTCACGGTGGAAGCTCGCCCGGTAAGCGTGAACCGCACTAGCAATGGACAATCTGTCATTGACCAGGGATTGACGGCTGGCGAGCGCGTAGTCACCGACGGTCAGCTTCGCCTCGTGCCCGGATCGAAGGTTGACGTAAGGACGGCAGTTGCTCCTCAACCCACATCGGAGAGGGATCGGTTCCACGAGCCGCGACCAGTTCTCCGCAAGGAAGGGCGCTCGTGAACATCGCGGAACTCTTCATCAAGCGCCCGGTCATGACCACGCTCGTCATGGCGGCGATCTTGCTGTTCGGAGTGATGGGCTACCGCCTGCTACCCGTCAGTGATCTGCCCAACGTGGATTTCCCCACGATCTTGGTTTCCGCAAGCCTGCCCGGCGCTACCCCGGACACCATGGGATCGGCCGTCGCCATGCCGCTGGAGAAGCAATTCTCCACCATCGCGGGTCTGGACTCGATGACCTCGACCAGCAGTCAGGGGTCCACGCAGATCACTCTCCAGTTCACTCTGAGCCGCAGTCTGGACGCGGCGGCGCAAGACGTGCAGTCCATGATCGCCAAAGCGGCCCGCGACCTTCCGCAAAATATGCCGTATCCGCCGTCCTACCAGAAAGTGAACCCGGCGGATTCGCCCATTCTGTACCTCTCGCTGAGTTCGCCGACCCTGCGCTTGTCCGATGTGGACGAGTACGCTGAGACCCTGATTGCGCAGCGGGTGTCGATGATCAACGGCGTAGCGCAGGTGAGCGTATACGGTTCGCAAAAATATGCCGTGCACGTGAAGCTGGATCCCAAGGCGCTGGCGAGCCGACAAATCGGCATGGACGACGTCGCCAACGCCATCGCCAACGGCAACGTCAATCAGCCTACCGGCATTCTATATGGCAAGCAGAGGGCCTTCGTGGTCCAGGCCAACGGGCAACTGCGGAGGGCCGCCGATTACGCACCTCTCATCGTCGCCTATCGTAATGGCGCTCCCGTTCGACTGCAGGATTTGGGAAAGGTTGTCGACGGCGTCGAGGTCGACAAGACTGCCAGTTGGTATTTCGACCGGCAAAAAGGATTGCGCCGCGCCATCGTGCTGGCCATCCAGCGCCAGCCCGGCACTAACACGGTGGAAGTGGTGGACTCCATCAAGAAACTGCTACCTAGTTTCCGCACGCAGATGCCGCCCGCCGTCGACTTGCAGATTCTGTATGACCGTTCGGTGTCCATTCGCGATTCGGTCAATGACGTTCGCTCCACCTTATTCTTGGCGCTCTGCCTGGTCATCCTGGTCATCTTCCTGTTCTTGCGGAATCTCTCCGCCACCGTGATTCCGAGCATGGCCCTTCCCATGTCGATCGTGGGCACGTTCGCGGTCATGTATGTCCAGGGGTACTCGCTCGATAACCTCTCGCTGATGGCCCTGACGCTTTCGGTGGGTTTCGTGGTGGACGACGCCATTGTCATGCTCGAGAACATCGTGCGCCACATGGAGATGGGCGAGCAGCCAATGGAAGCAGCCTTCCGGGGCGCGAAAGAAATCGGCTTTACGATTCTCTCCATGACCTTGTCGCTGGCCGCCGTGTTCATCCCCGTGCTGTTCATGAGCGGGATCCTGGGCCGCCTGCTGCATGAGTTTGCCGTTACCATTACCGCCGCGATCCTGGTTTCCGGCTTCGTATCCCTCAGCCTGACGCCCATGCTATGCAGCCGGTTCCTGAAACCCGCGCAGGAAGTGCATCACGGCCGTCTGTACAACGCTTCGGAAAGTTTTTTCACCGCTCTTCTGCGTCTCTACGAGCGCACCCTGCGGATCACGCTGAAGTATCGCGCCAGCACGATGCTGGCCTCCGCAGCGGTTCTGGTCGCCACCATTTACCTGTTCATGGTCACGCCCAAGGGTTTTCTCCCCGACGAGGATACGGGCCAGATCTTCGTTTTCACTGAGGGCGCGCAGGGAATTTCCTTCGATGGGATGGTTGAGCACCAGCGCGCTCTGAACCAGATCATGGTCAAACAGCCATGGGTGGATTCGTTCATGTCCACGGCCGCGGGCGGGAACGCGGGACGCATGTTCGTCCGCCTTACCCCGCGCAACACCCGCAGGTCGGCCATGGAACTGGTGCAACAAGTCCGCCCGGTACTGTCCCAGGTTCCCGGGATCAATGCCTATCCCCAGGTCTTGCCCCCGATTCGAATTGGCGGCCAGTTGACCAAGAGCCAGTACCAATTCACGTTGCAGAGCCCCGCCACGAGCGAACTCTATGAATACGCGCCCAAGCTCGAAGCTAGGCTGCGCACCGATCCGAAGTTCCGCAACTTGCTGCAGGATGTCACCACCGACCTGCAGATCAAGAATCCCCAGGTGAACGTGGACATCGACCGCGACAAGGCTTCCTCCCTGGGCATTACCGCCAGCCAGATCGAGGACGCCCTCAATACGGCGTACAGCCAGCGCCAGGTTTCAACTATCTACGCCCCCAACAATTCCTATCGGGTGATCACCGAGACGGAAGACCAATATCAGTTGGATCCCTCGCTGCTTTCGCTGCTCTACGTGCGCTCGACGACAGGGCAACTCGTCCCCCTCAATACCGTGGCCGGATTAAGGTACGACGTTGGCCCGCTAAGCATTAATCACCTCGGTCAATTGCCGGCAGTAACGATTTCCTTCAACCTGCGGCCAGGAGTCTCTCTAGGCGACGCCGTCACAGCCGTGAATGACACGGCGCTACAAATGTTGCCGGCGACCATCAGCACCAGCTTCCAGGGCACCGCGCAGGCCTTCCGCTCCTCGGCCACCGGCCTGGGGATGTTGCTCGTCATGGCGATTCTGGTGATTTACATCGTGCTCGGAATTCTGTATGAGAGCTTCATTCATCCCATCACAATTCTCTCCGGATTGCCCTCCGCAGGCTTCGGCGCACTGCTCACACTCCGCCTGTTCCACGTCGATCTGAACCTGTATGCCTTTGTCGGCATCATCATGCTGGTGGGCATCGTCAAGAAAAATGCCATCATGATGATCGACGTCGCCTTGGAGAAACAGCGCACGCACGGCGACAGCCCTCACCAAGCCATTTACCAGGGCGCGCTGCTCCGGTTCCGCCCGATCATGATGACCACCATGGCCGCCCTGATGGGAACTCTGCCCATCGCGCTCGGGTTGGGCGCCGGCGCGGAATCGCGGCGCCCTCTCGGCTTGGCAGTGGTCGGAGGTCTGGTCTTCTCGCAACTCCTGACCTTGTACATCACTCCGGTTTTCTACACCTACATGGACTCGTTCCAGAGTTGGCTGTACACGCTGCGTAAGCGAAGAAGGGGCCCGGCTCCCAACCTGCCACCGAAACAGCATGAGCCCGCGGGCAGGGAAGTTGAGTTTGAGACGGTCCACAAACGGTAAAGCCGTCTCGGCAGGCGCCCACCACTGCCCACTTCCGATTCTCTGTGATCCCCTGTGACCTCTGTGGTTTATGTTTTTCTGGCGCGTCTTTCGCGGGCCCAACCTTCTTTGAGAGTCTGCCGGGCCCGACCCAGCGCAAGCGAGTCGTCGGGAACATCTTCGGTAATGCACGAGGCGGCGGCTACATAGGCCCCGCGGCCGATCT
>Ga0209698_10002895_pt1 | contig 19153 bp, 15 predicted proteins | sample LitLauG_LLR_2012_FD_187203 | JGI IMG/M metagenome (GOLD analysis project Ga0209698, IMG submission 187203) | Freshwater sediment microbial communities from Pennsylvania, USA - Little Laurel Run_MetaG_LLR_2012 (SPAdes) (version 2) | ecosystem: Environmental > Aquatic > Freshwater > Creek >...
GTCGCTACCCGCTTCGACCGGCACGACGCCAACTTCATGGCGTCAGTGAAACTGGCTGCAATCCGGATTTGGATGCGGTTTAATGAGTCTGTGGCCTAGACTGGTCCGAATGGTGCGTCTCATCATGAGCGCAGTTCTACAAATAACCGAGCTTTTGCTGCCCGGGTTCATGAGAATGTAGCCTTTGGCCAGTGAAGGCCGAGTTAAAAGGCTGGTCGCATTGACACGTTCAGGGGCCTATGTCTGAGAATGCGGCCAATGACTCGAAGTATCTGTCGCCGATGGCCGGTTCAACCTGAAAGCGGACAGTCAGACAGCATCGCTAATGGCCCGAAGCGGTCCTCCGTCCATTCAAACGATCAGACGTACAGTGGCGCTTCCGTCACGGCAGTCGCACCCTTGGGGACGTGTCCCGATACCGGCGTTGCCGGGCCATTGGAACGAAAGATGGCTAGGGGTTGCGAAGTAAATTCGAACTAGGGATGCACTCCTTTAGCCATCCGACGCAGAAAGAAAGAGACGTTTCAGCCCCGCCTTCCGTTAAGAAGCGCTTTGGAATCTCAATATTGAAAGAAATATGATCTCCCGGTTGCCATGCCCCATTGACGCTAGGGAATCTGATTTTATCTCTGGGAGACCGTGCGTTTACCATAACTAAGTCATATTTAAATCCGGGTGAAGAATAATGTGGGACGGTGAAAGTCACTTCGTACCTATAGCTATCCCCCCGATCGGTGCGCACCACAACCGGCTTCAACTCTTTATGCACAGCATGAGCATTATCGAAATCCGGTGGTGAATAAGTAATCGACTCGGCATGAGCCGTGGATCGCCGCCGCTCTTCGTCAATTTTTTGTTGTGCAGTGGCTTCGGCATTTTTGCGCGCCGCTTCAGCCTCGGCAGCCTTGCGTGTTTCTTCTTGCGCTGCGAGCGACGCTAACCTGTCATGTTCAGCTTTCTCCGCATCGCGCCCGTCTGATGACGGCGTTTACGCAGAGGGGACAGACAGTTTGTCCGATTGTGCGGGAAGGCGGGGGCTTACGAGGGCCGACGTTCTTGCAAGCGTTCGGCGAGAAGCCCCGAATACCGGGCGTTTCAGGCTGGTTCCGCAAAATTTCGCTCGCGACACGGTTCGCTAGGCGGTTCGCGGACGGCGGATACACGGTTCGCAGCGGTGTAAGTTATTGAAATCATTGGTCGGAGCGGGGAGATTCGAACTCCCGACCCCTTGCTCCCGAATTTAGACGCATTAAATAAAATCCAGCATTTTCAATGTGTTTTCGGTCGTCCTGGCGCGTCCCATTCGCTTTGAGTTCGGGGGTTTCTGGGGCATAACTGGGGCTCTACCGGTTTCGTTCTCAACCTCATCGGGCTGATCGTCGATATGGTAGTCGTGGCCCATATGAAGGAAGGCCCATTGCTCGAAATAATGCCATACGATACTGCGCGCTAGCACCAGGTTGGCCATGCGGACGTCGATCACCTGGTCGATATTGGGTGTGGTTGGAGACATCTCGGACTGTGCCTTGGTGTCGGCGACGTCGTTCTTAAGCTCAAAGTCTTTGGCATACTGGCGCGCTTGGTTGAAGCGCCAGACCTTGATGATGTTGGTTCGGTTCGCCTCGGCTGGGACCGAGTCCGCCGTTTTGCTGCGTTGCTCGCGACAGACCCGATTGACCGTGGGCGTCGGCTCAGCCGACCAGAGATAGGTCAGACCGCCGAGCACGACTACGCCAACAATCAGCGCAACCAGTGCCAGCCTCGTTTCATCGCCCGGAATTCAGGGAGCTTGCGGCGGCCGAACGTGACCACCGCTAGCAATTATTGATTCGTTCGCTTCAGTCCGCTTTCTCGTTACAAGCGAGGCAATCGCGCTAGCCATGGCGAGAAAGACATAAATATCAAATCCATAATCAAACATTCCGCCGTTGGTCGCTGCCATTAAAGCGCTGATGATATTAAGAATCACGGCGAGTTGCGCACCGTTGACCCACTGCGTTCCCCACATATCCTTGTTGAATATCGAGACAACTGCTCCGCCGCCAAAGAGAATTGCCAGAATCTCGATCAAGTTTCTGACGATGAAAGCCACCGCGTCCATATGCTTAGCCTCCTACAAAAATTCTCAGCCTTTCACGTTGAGCTTCACCACTTCATCGTGCGTCACCGCTCAAGGCGCGTAAACCCCTCAAGGCAGCGGGTCCAGTTCGTCCGGAACCGCGCGGCTATCTTTAGCACAACGGCTAGCTGCTGCATCCCTTGAACCACATCTTCGGTCGCCCAGAGCGTAAACGCGCTGAGACGCTCGGCCTCCGCGTCCGCTGTGCCTAGTTCCTGACAAGTCGGCGAGTTAACGAAACGCGGAGACGCCTTGGCTGCGATCACTTGCCTGCAATTTTTTGCCGGGGTGGATTCGCGACTCTTTTCGTCGTCGATTGGGCCGCCGATGATTGAAATTTGGGATGGTGGTGGCCATAGGTGCGCATGAGCGTATCGACCGACATGCCGAGAAACCCGGCCGCTTCGAAGTGATCGACGCCCGCCTGCATCAACCAGGTCGCGGCCGTGTGCCGACAGGTATGCGGCACGACATCTTCGCCAAGCTTGGCGTTAGCGACGACTGTATCCCATGAATTGCGGAGCTTCGCGATCTCGCGACCATAGAAGTGAACGACTGTATCGATCTGCCCTGCTTCGTTCGTGGCCGTCCAGTCGCGCTGACGCCAGCGCTTGAGATGAGGCAGCAGCCTCGCATGAATGCGCGCAGGTGGCTGGCGCTTACTGCTCTCGGCGACATTGCGGCCCTTGCGATAGAGGACGCCATTCTCAAGGTCGAAATGACCATTGCCGTGGCTGGGTGTCCATTTGAGGCCGAGGATCGCGCGCGACCGGGTGCCACTATAGATTGCGATCAGGATGAAACGAACAATATGCCCGCATGCCCGGGTTGCGCGCGCAGCGCGCAATAACCGTGCAACCTCATCTCGGGTTAGCCAGCGATCGCGCGCCACCGGCTTCTTAGGCAGCACCACCTTCGGCAATGCGGCCAGCGGCCCGAATTCCTGGTGGTAGAATTTGATAGCCGCCGAGAGTGTCGACAGATCATGCCTTGCTGTGCTCTTCAGCACCCCCTGCTCCACACGCCACTTCACATAGTCTCGGCAGGTGCCGCCTCGGATGTCGGCAAGCGATCGCTCGCGCCACCAGGCCAAGAGCGGGCGACTGGTGTGGAAGATGAAATCCGCACTCAACGTCGTCGGAGCATGATCCTTGACGTACGCGTTGATCACATCCGCAATCAGCACGTCTTCCAGCCGAGCCGGGCCAGTCGGTGGCCTGTGCTTGCCTACGATGTAGTTTTTAAGTTCTCTTTCAGCTCCCTCAGTGTCCTCTCGGCTGCAGCCAGTGCTATGCTCTTCCGATCCATCTCGGATGACCCAGACAGGCGCGCGCCCTTCCCGCTTTCGTAAGAAGAGGCGCGGACCTTTGGAAGGGCGGGACATGCACAAGCCTCCAACATCGAGCGTACGGAACTTTCCGTCACGAGATCCTTGCCCGCGATGCGAACGACAGTAAGGCGGCCCTTCCGCACTTCCGTACGGAGGCTTCGCTTGGTCACGACGCCGCCAGGGAAAAAGCGCCGTGCAGCTTCATCCAACGTCATATATATTTCCGCTTTGCGAAGCGGTTCATTCTGGTGGCAATCGCCGTCTTCTCCACCCTGCGTCGTCATGGGGCGGCTTCCGTAGGATCGCCCGGAGCTCTCGCCCCCTCGACGCGCCAGCTCGGCTCGGCGTTGCTGACTCTATTTGCTATCGTTTGAAGACTGTGAGGCCGCGCCGCCTCTTCATAGGCCCGCATGAATTCAGAACTGCCTGGCTCCCCAGGCAGGCGCACCCGTGGTCCCCTACCCCGCCGATAGTAGTGTCGCGGCTTTCCATGCCGATCGATGAAGCAATCCACATGCCTCAAGCTGACGTCTGCCATCACACGTCCACTAGGTTATCAAGCTCGCCCAGCCCAATAACTTAAGACTAGCGCAGATTTATCTCGTGCGCCACAACAAGGAATATTAAATTCTAGAATTCGGTGCGGTTTGGTTTGGGAACTGCATCTTAGAAGCAGCCGTTTCCTGGCTTGAGCTGAAGCAATGAACACTGCTACCGTCCATCTGACCAAGGGATGGGGCATGAGTCAGCTACTAATTCAAAACTATTTCAATGAGTTGGACCGCATCAAAGCAGCCTCCGGCTCTCGACGCGAGAGCGTCGTGCGTGAGGCGTTCAAGGACTTGCTGAAAGGTTGGGGCCGCCAACAGGATCTCGTCTTCATCGCCGAGCACGAGCACCTAACGCCAGCCAAGGACCGCTGCTATGTCGACGGTGCGCTTCTGCACCAGATCCGGGTCCCTTTTGGCTACTGGGAGGCCAAGGATACCGACGACGACCTTGATGCCGAGATCGAGAAGAAGAAGCGCAAAGGATATCCGCAGGACAACATCATCTTCGAAGACAGCCGCACAGCAATTTTAATACAAAACAAGCAGGAGGTGATGCGCTGCGAGATCGTGGAGGCGCCCCGTTTCGAGAAACTTCTGGGCCTCTTCTTCTCCTACGAGCGCGCAGAAATTGGGGAGTTTCGACGTGCAGTCACGCAGTTCAAGGTAGACCTGCCTGCTGTCCTTGCGGCACTTCGGACGAAGATCGAGGACGCCCATTCATCGAATCCTGCCTATCAACAGGCGGAGAGCAAGTTCCTCAAGCACGCGCAGGAGACGATCAATCCTTCGCTCGGCGCCGCCGACGTCCGGGAGATGCTTATCCAGCATATCCTCACGGAGGAAATATTCGCCAAGGTGTTCGACGAAAGCGACTTCCACACGCACAACAATATCGCCAAGGAACTCTATGCGCTTGAGGACACGTTTTTCATTGGCAGCCTGAAAAAGCAGACCTTACGGGCGCTGGACCCCTATTATGCGGCGATACGTGCCTCGGCCGTGCAGATCAGCAGCCATACCGAGAAGCAGACCTTCCTCAAGGTCATCTACGAGAACTTTTACAAGGTCTATAACGTCAAGGCAGCCGACCGACTTGGCGTTGTCTACACCCCCAACGAAATCGTGCGCTTCATGATCCAGGGGGCCGACTTTCTGTGCCGCAAGCACTTCGATCGCGGCCTCATCGACAGGAACGTCGAGATTCTTGACCCGGCAACGGGCACAGGGACTTTCGTCACAGAATTGCTTGAATACTTCCGAGCGGACCGGAAGAAACTCGCCCACAAGTACGCCGAGGAGGTGCATGCAAATGAGGTGGCCATCCTTCCCTACTACGTGGCCAATCTCAACGTGGAATCCACCTACGCAGCCATAACCGGGCAGTACCAGGAGTTCCAAAATCTCTGCTTCGTTGACACGCTCGACAACGTCTCACCTCTCGGGCTCCGGGCCGGACACCAGCCTGACCTCTTCGCGAGCTTCTCGGAGGAGAACGTCAAGCGCGTCAAGCGCCAGAACGCTCGCAAGATCTCGGTGATCATCGGCAACCCGCCCTACAACGCCAATCAGCAGAACGAGAACGACAACAACAAAAATCGCGAGTACCCGAAGATCGACGAACTTCTTAAGGACACCTACATCAAAGCGTCGTCAGCGCAGAAGACGAAGCTCTACGATATGTACGCCCGGTTCTTCCGGTGGGCTTCCGACCGTCTGGACATCAACGGCGACGGCATTATCGCGTTCATCACCAATCGCAGCTTCATTCAAAGCCGCACATTCGACGGTTTCCGCAAGACCGTCGCCTCGGAGTTCAACGAGATCTGGATCGTTGACTTGGGCGGCGATGTACGCAGCAACCCGAAACTCTCCGGCACAAAGCACAACGTCTTCGGCATCCAGACAGGTGTCGCGATCTCCTTCTTCCTCCGCCGCAAAGGTGCAAAGGGATGCACCATCCGGTACACCCGCCGTCCGGAGCAAGAAACAGCGGACGACAAACTCTCCTTTCTGGCAGGGAGCCGTCTCGACACTGTCGAGTTTGAGACCGTCACGCCTGACAAGGACGGGCGTTGGATCTCCCAGAGTTCGTCTGACTACGACTCCCTCATCCCGGTTGCGAGCCGCCGGGCCAAGCGCGCCAAAGTCAAGGGGCAGGAGCGCGCAATCTTTCGCTCCTATTCACTCGGAGTTGTCACCGCTCGGGATGACTGGGTCTACGCAAACTCAAAAGATGACGTAGCAGCTCGGGTCCGCCTGCTGATCGGTCGGTACAATAACGACCGCGTTAAGCTCAGTGGTATCAAGGATGACCGAAGAAGAACCGAACTTTTAGACACCACCATGAAGTGGACACGCGCGGTCAAACGAGACCTAGCGGCAGGCGTACCCTACGAATTTGACGAGGGCGCGATCACCACCGCGCTCTATCGTCCATTCACCAAAAAGCACCTCTACTTCAGCTCGAAGCTCAACGAGATGCAGTACCTGATGGGACGCTACTTCGGACCGTCCGGTCGGCTACACGTTCCCTCCATCCTCGTCACCGATCCAACTGCCCAGAAACCGTGGATGACGCTCGCCACCAACATCTGCCCCGACCTGCATTGCGTCGGAGCGGCCTCGCTGGCCGTCGTCCTACCGCTTCAAGTAGACGCCTGTGACAACATCACCGACTGGGCCCTCAACCGGTTTCGCGAACAGTATGAGAAGGGGAAGGGGCGACGGAAACGGCCCATCACAAAGGATGCGATCTTTCACTACGTCTACGCTGTCTTCCATGATCCCATCTATCGCAAAACCTATGCCCTGGATCTCAAGCAGGATCTACCGCGCGTACCGCTTCACGCAGATTTCTGGCCATGGGCGGACTGGGGGAAAGAACTCGTCGCCCTGCATATCGACTTTGAAACGGTCGCACCGTTCGGTCTGACGCGATCGGATCGCAGCGACGAAAAAGCGCGCCGGGCGGGAACCCCGCCGAAAGCGATCCTAAAAGGTAACCGCGCAGCGGGAACAATCGTCATCGACAGCGAGACGACACTGTCGGGCACGCCAGACCGCGCCTGGGATTATCAACTTGGAGGCAAGTCTGCGATCGACTGGGTTCTCGACCAGCACAAGGAAAAGAAGCCAAAAGACTCGGCCGTCCTAGACACATTCGGAATTCCCAAGCTCGCCGACCGAAAGGACCAGCTGATCGAGCTTCTCAATCGCGTCGTTGCTATTAGCGCGCGCACGATGGCGATTGTCGATGCCATGGAATCTCTTGAGCGCGATGCGGAAATCTTAGAATAGCACCGGACTTAGAAGGAAAAGCCTCTTCGCACGTCCCTACCCGAAGCATCCGCGACCTCAAGTGAAGTGCACTAGCAGCCGCTCCGTCCCATTTGTGGACCTCGAACACTCTGAAATCTCCGGCGAATTTGTTGCACCGATCATGTCCTATTGTTGGGGTACATTGATCCATACCTCAACGCTTCTAACAGTCGATTTTCATTGTGATTCGAAAATGCCGAAGTTCCAAAACCGGAACTCGGAGAGAAAGGCGGCCGCGCCAAGGCTGACAGTAATGTCCCCGTGTCAGGTGGAAACGGACCGGGACCAAAACCATATGCCGCGAGAGCGCTAAGGCCGCCGTCCTGCGATGGTGTCGAAGCCGACTTGCGCGGCCAATCTCGAACCGGTAGGCGATCGATGACCCATCGACCGGCAGCGTCGACCTCGATCCGCATGCTGCCGTCCTTACGGGTCGTTGCAACATAACGAAGTGAGCTCGGGTCGGTGACGAACACCGCGCCAGTGCAGCGGTTCCTGTACCAGTCGTCGGTGTCTTGGCTATCGAACTGCCGTTCACCGTCCGAGATGATAACGATTTGCGGACGGAACAGGTCGAAAAGTTCCGTGCAGCAACCGCTTTCGCGGCCGTGGTGGGAGGCCACGAAGACAGTGATCCCAATCAACTCCTGGCGGAACGACGACAGGCTGAGGAGCCGCCGCCATCCGGCAACTTCCAGGTCACCTGCGACCAGCATCTTGAAGTCGCCGAACTGGACAACGACCGCAAGGCTCAAATTGTTGGTCGTGTTGACATTGCCGGGGACGTAGAAGCCGTAATACCATCGGATTTGCACCGGTCCGAAATCCGGCTCCGCTCCAATATTCGGTCCCTTGGGGCGGGCAAGCCACGCGGCGACTGCTTCTGCGCCGGGCCCCATGCCGCCTTTCTTCAGGAGCGCGAATTCACGAGGGCCAATGGTTGGGTTGCTGAGAATCCAAGGCACTGTACAGTTTTTGTTTACACCGCTGAAATCGCTGATGTGATCTTCGTCGAGGTTCATCAGCGCCAGCAGGTCTATGGTTTCACTGTAATAATGCAGGGAAGGTGTCCAAAAGCTCTGCTCGTCCCAGCGGTCGCCGCAATCAAGCATCATGCGTCGCCCGTTCGGTGCTGTGATAACCGTGCATTGGCCGTGGCCTACGTCAAAGACCTCAATGCGCATCGGTAGAGGCTCCTTCGCGGATCAATTGAGGGATGTAAGCTCGCGCCAAGCACAAAGTCAGTTGTTCGCCGCGCAAGCTCAAACGGTCGATCCACTCGCTTGGCATCGCGTTAAAATCGGTCGGGTAGGTGTGCGCCTCCTCGCGGCGAACGAGGTCGGATGGAGGATTTGGCAATTGCCGGTCCAGTTGTCCGAGATAGGGAAAGACGAAGTGCTTGATCTGTCCGGATCGCTGCGCGTCGTGAAGCCGATGGATGGCCGCGTTCTGAGCGCGATCGAACACAGCGCTGAAGACGCTGAGCATCCGCGCGAATAGGAATTGGCTTGGAGGCTCTTGCCGCAGCCCGTACCCAGCCGAGCAGCAAATGATCGTGTCTATGGGCACAACGTTGAGGCTCACATCCGGCGAGCGGTCCGGCCACAGACAGCCGAGTCCGAGATTGTCGTAGACGCCGCCGTCAGTAAGGATGACGCGGTTGGTCGTGAGCACACCATCTTTTTCAAAGGTCAGAGTCTCATCGAACGCCGGCAGAAAAAGCGGATAAGCAGCTGATGCGGCAACCGCATGCGCGACGGATGCTTGATTCTCGTGGAGCTTGCCCCATCGCCAGGAGCCAGATTCCTTGGTGCCGAAACGAAACGCCGAACCGGTCCTGAGTTCCGTGGCGTTGATGACGAGATGCGGCTGCGCTGGCAGATCGCCCAGAGATGCTCCCTTGAATAGCAAACCGTCGAGGGCAGCTTCAAGCAGCGTCGTCCGGCTCGCAAAGCGATGCAGCGGCGATCTCAATTCGAACCGCTCAAATTGCGCCGCCAACGCTCGAGGTGTGATCAGGCTGACAAATTTGATCAAGGTCTTGATCAAGGTGACAACAAGCGCGGCGATTCCGACCAATGCGAAAGCGGCAACGACCTTGATGCCGAGCGGGCTGAACAGCTTCCGCCACATCGGCCGGACGAGTCCTCGTGCCAGAATGGCGCGCATATTTGTTTCGAAGGCGGCAAAGTCGCCGCCTTCGACGCAGACCTGCGCGTGGAAGTAGGCGCCGATGACGCTACCCCCTGAAACCGTGGAGAGAACTTCGACGCGGTCAAGAAGCCGAAGCCGCTTGAGCGCCCGTAGGCAGCCGAGGTGAAACGCAATGGCGCGCGAGCCGCCGCCCGAAAGCGCTAGGCCTATTTTCGCTGTGTTCGGTTCGTTCATGGCGTGTGCGACCTCGAATCTGCCACGACGAACGTGAAAGCGCCGTGATCTGCGGCGATGGCCATGAGGCCGGGCAAGCCTTCATGTTGAAGTTCGCTTCCCAACCAGGCGATCTGCGCCAGATCGATGGCGCTCGGAAGCGGCGACGATTTACGCGGATGAGAATGCCATTCGCCGACGTAACTCAGTTGATGCAACGAGGCTTCCGCAACATGGGCAATAGCGGCCTTTAGTCCAACGACGCCGCGCTCGAAACCCTCCGGGCTACCTCGGCTGTCGGCGGGCTCGGGCAAGGCGTGTGCGACATGAATGGATTTGCGGCTCATATCGGCGATGCCGAGAAGCACGCCGCCTGTCTCGTTCGGCAACCGACCTTCCCGAAGCCTCCCGAGATCGGCCAGAAAATCGTCGTCATAGGCGATCGTCCACTCGCCAAGCGTCATTCGGTGCGCGACTGCTCCTCGACGCCCGACGACTTTGACGCCGCCCTCGGCGGTGACGTTCCAAACGCGTACTACAGCATCGTTGCTGTTCAGCGCGTCGACTAGTCCCCGCGTTCCGAGCCCGCTTAGCAGCGCCGCGCTGGTGGCGGGGATGCGATTTGTGAGCGCGCGACAAGAGCCACTGTACCGCAAGCCGGGGCCTGATCGCAGGTGATCTGCGAGGGCTGCATCGCTCTGAACAAGACGATGGTACTGCGCCTCAAGGTCCCGTAGGGTGATCGAGCGGTCGGCGTTCTCGGCCAGAAGCACTGCCGCCGTCCCCGCAGGATTGAAGAAAAGAGACACCCGCCGCGCGTTGACGTACTTTAGATCGGCGAGATGCCGTGACACGGCGACCGACGCAGACGCGTCGATGATAATCTCAGACCCGGCGAGTTCCTTCGCCAGCTCCGCGTCGGGCTTGGTGACGTCGCCCGTGATCGCCGTGAAAGGTTCATTGAGCAAACGTCCCATCTGGCGCACGAGGGCCTGGGCCTTCGGAGCCCCGACTTCATCAGCCAGCAACGCGTGACGCGCCAAGTTGTGCGGAAGCAGGTAGTCGCCATCGACGACCGTCCATAAAAAGCGGCCCTCACGCACCATGTTGATGGCGATATGCGATCCGATCGCTCCGCCTCCGACCAGCACCGCGCGGCGGCGGTCTGGCGCCGCGAGTCCTGCGACGGCAGCAGCAAGTTGACGATCAAAGGCAAGATGGACTTGGGCCGGCTCAATCTTGATATCCTCGGCACTCGGCAAGCATTCGGGAAGGGCACGAACGAAAACATTGTCGGCACCGCCAACCCCGGCAGCCTTCGTATTGGCCAACACGCCCCGCTTGACGCCGATCTGTCCAGCTGTGTCGAACGAGATGAAGGCGCGCAAATCGTCGGTGGTTATGCCGTCCGGCGTGGTGACCGGAAAGGCGACGACGATGGCGAGGCGGGACGACAGCCGCCGTATGCTGTCATTAGCAATGCCCGCCCAGGCCTTGAGGCGCGCTTTGATCTCATCATGGAGATTGATGCCGGCGTGTTGCAGTTCATCCGCGAGCGCGGTGAGGGTCACCGGTGCGTGCCGTAGACGCGTCATGGTCTGCGGCTGGGAGCGGAACGCCACTACGACGAACCCCGGGGCTGCGTTGCGGGTTGGCTCCGATCCAGCGAGCGGTCTGGTGATAATCAGGGCTGGATTGTCTGGCCTGATGAAGCCGATCAGCTCGGCCGGGCTTCCGGCCGCCTGCAAGGCCGAGCGCGGAACAATCATGGCGAGCTGCGAGATGAAGAAGAGTGGGTCGGGCGGTTGCGCGGCATCATGCAGGTCGCCGCGCGCCGCCTTAGCGAGCCACAATTGAATCCGTCGAACAAGTTCGGAGGGCCGATAGGTCAGCTCGGCTTCGGACCAAGGTCGATCGTCAATGCAAAGGGAACAAGGCGCACCCTGCGGCGTCCAATTCTGGTGGGGCGTGTCTGGAAAATCGTCGCGCAGCGCAAACACCCGAGGTTGTCCGCCCTGTGCAGGGAAGACAATGACAATTGGTTCGGTCGCGCGGATCTCATGCGCGAGGTCCTGGGGTCGCTCGACATCGACCTCGAGGCTGACAGCGGTGTGGCCGGTCTCCGCGCACTCCTTGAAGCCCGTTAGGGCGACGCCGGGAAGGCCGGCGCCGACCACGCATGCCAACTCCCGCGCTGGCGCGGAGGTTAGGTCATCCCTCGATGCGATCGTCTGCCCGAATTCGGACCACCAAAGATGCACGCCCATACTAACCCGCGCGTGCCGGAGTCGAAACGACGCTGGCGGTGCCGACGGCGGCTGACACCGTCAACAGCCGCGCGCCGCGATCGGTGATCTCGATTTTGGTGGGCTTCGGCTTGCTGACCGATGGCAGGTCCATGGTCACCTTGAACTGCCCGTCCTTCGCGTTGGCAACCCGCTTGTAGTAGGCTGCAGCCTGCCGGTGCGGCGGCTGGACATCCTTGTCCTCGTCGCTGCCCTTGATCGGCATCGATTTGCTGGTGGACATCATCGTGTGGCGTTCCTGCCCCTGCGTCTCGCAGAGCCACTTTACCTCATCGGTCGGCTTGGTCTCGTCGACACCCTTGTCCGGGCCGATCGCGGTGTAGGAGCAATGGTGCGGGACCTTGAAGATGTCCCACAGCAGCCGGTCCTCATTCTTGTGGCGCTTGCTGGTCGTTACGATCTGCTCGATCGATTCGTGATCGATGTCGGACATGAACAGCGCATGGGTGCGGCGCATGCCTTCAAGGAAAGTCGCCTGAAAGACGACACTATCCTGGTTTCGGTCGACCACTTCGTTGCCGTTCTGACGCCAGCCGAACGGGCTGTGAATGAAAAACTGAACCCGCTCCGGCCCGGAGAGCGAGAACCCCGGAACAAACTGGCCGGCGTCGGTGATGAGGTGGGCACGCGATTCAAGCGTTAGGCCGTTGGCATTCAGCCAGTCCTCGAGCTTGGTCGGCCGGGAGAAGACCCGGATGCCGTAACCCGACTTGAGGCGTTGGCGCGCTTCTTGACGGATGATGCGTGCGCAGTCGTCCAAGCCGTCTTCGAGAATCGCCGCCGCCGGGACCCACAATTCCCGAATCTTCACGCGGCCGTCGTCTTGGTACTTGCTGGCGTGGTCAAACCAAAAAAAGTCGCCGGAGCCACGGCAATGATCTTCATCGAGGTGCGTGAAGCAGACCACGTCATAGTTATCGCGCTTGGCCGTGCGGAGGTCGGCTCTGAGTTCGGCTGGCAGGTCGATGCGAGTATCCCAACGGTCGTCGGGATTGCGCATGTCGGCGTAATCGATGAGGAGTTTCTTGCCGTCGGCGAGATCGAAGCGTGTGCAATCGGCATTGCCGAGCGGGTGGAATGTCAGGGTTGCAGTCAAGATGGGGCCCTCCTCGAGGCAAAGGCATGGTGCACGGCGACTGGCTGGTCGCGGCCAAAAACAAGCAAAAAAAGTTCGCTACTCTGAACTCGCAACCTAGTGACGACGATGCGCGTTGTCAAGGACGAAGCGTAACGCTAGTCTGAACACGACCAGGAGGAGAATATGGCCACATCACTGGGCTACAAGATCCGCGAGCTTCGCAAGAAAAAAGGCTACACGCTGGACGAGCTCGCGGCCAAATCTGAATCAAGCAAGAGCTATATCTGGGAGCTGGAGAACAAGGACCCGCCACGGCCGTCGGGCGAAAAGCTGGCGTTGATCGCTGCCGCGCTGGATGTGACCACGGACTACCTGCTGGGCATTGAGACGGGCATGGAAACGGCCGAGGACAAGGCGTTCTTCCGGAAGTATCAGAAGATGGGTACAGCGCAGAAAACTCAAATCCGCGAAATGCTTGAGGTGATCAACAAAAAACGATGACCGATCATGGCCGAAAGCCCGCACGATGGGCAAACGATCTGAATGCGATTCTCGATGTGACACACACCAGGAAGCGCTTTCCCGTGCCTGTCGAAGAGCTGGCATTAGAATACTCGCGGCTCAAGTTTCCCTCCGACCCCATCGTCGCGATCGACGGCGGACAATTGCCGAATTTCGAGGGCGCCCTCTACAGCGTACATGACGGCAAGGCGTGGGCGATTCTCTATAACGAGGCGGTGAGCGACGGCCGGCGGCGGTTCACAATCGCGCACGAGTTCGGGCATTTCTTGATGCATCGTACTCTGCGGCCGGACGGCTTCCGGTGCAGCGAAAAGGACGTGACGTTTCGCGCCGGTGTCGACATGGAGCAGGAGGCCGACACGTTCGCGGCCTACCTGCTCATGCCGTTCAACGATTTCCGGGAGCGTCTGCCAGCCGACGTCGTGCCGAGCCTGGACGACCTGAGCGCGATGGCGGAGCGGTACGGTGTGTCGCTAATTTCATGTATCGTGCGCTGGCTCGAATACACCGAGCGGCGTTCGATGCTAGTGATCTCAATAGATGACTATATCCTTTGGTCGAAATCTAGTGATACAGCCTTCAAGAGCGGGCTTTATTACAAAACGCGGGGCGTGGTGCCAGTTGAAGTTCCCTCGCAATCACTGGTGTCACGCAAAGATATGGCGGACATCGCGCGGGAAGGTGTCGAACATCCTGCAGGGGTCTGGCTCGGTGAGTCCTGCACAGAGATCACGATCCACTCCGACAAATACGGACAGACTATCACGATCCTGCACTACGGCCGGGAATCAGCGCGTTGGCGACACGGCGACGAGCCGGATGAGGTCGATGCATTCGATCGTTTCAGTGCAAAATCGCGGGATAGATTTGGCGATTGAGGCTTGGAAGTTGCTTTCCCACAGCTGTCCGCTGATAGAGGACTCGCTACTCCTAGTCGACACCGAGCTTAGGCTGATCATTCCTCGTGGTCGAGGTAGGCTTCCTCCTCGAAGCCGCCTCCGCTGCACGATGAAAAACTTTTCTATTTCGGCTAGGAAGATATTTGCAGGACTGGGCAAAAGTGGATTTGCTCACTTGTTCAACTGGCATCCACTCCTCGCAGCCTTCGCCCGTCCTCGATCATGTCCGCATCGTTGATGGGGATTCCGCTGGCCTTGAGGGTCGACATGATGACGTGCCGGACCGACACCATCTGCTGGGCCGCGCGCATCTTGATCTCGATCCAGACATAGTCCGGGATCTCGAGGTTGAGCGTTTTCATCCGCGCCCGAGGAGTTGCTTGCGCCGATGCGGATCGCCGTGGCTTCGCTGACGGCGTCTGTGCTGCTGGTTGAGGGCGTTCAGGAGGTTCTCCTGCTTCAACCGACACTATGCCGTCCGGCTTCGGTGTGATGAGGACCGGTATCCCCTTTTCAGCCGCCTGCTCTTCAAGCCGCTGATCCATTAAATCGATCTCGACCGACTGGAAAGTCGGCCGCTTTGCCGTTGCTCCACTCATGCCCCTGCCCCCGCTACGCGTTTTTGCTGAATCTCCGCCTTGCTCTCATTCACAACTGCCTCGATCTCCATGGCCAAGGCCCCTACTTCGGCCCCTGCCCCCTTATCGCTCGGCGCCGGCGGAATGCCGGTCAAGAACATCTCGCGATAGGCCGTACGCTCGCCCATCACCGTCCGGAATATCGGCAATCCATGGCGCTCAAGCTCCTGGTAGACAAAATCCGTGACCCGGGTGCGCAAGGGCGACATTTTGGTGAGCAGTAAGCGATACGGGATCGGAGCCCCCTTCTCTTCCGCCACGTCGCGCACATCGGCCGCTATCACCAGCGCCTCGCGCAAGTCGGGCTCCGATGCCTGCGCCGGGATCACGACCAGATCGGAACGTGCGATGGCTTTCAAGGCCGTCGCTTCGCGGGCTCCGGCAAGGTCGATCAGAATATGATCGATCTCCCCCGCCGCCACCGTGTCCCTGAACACGGTCGTGAAATTGTCCCGATCGATCGCTCGAACCGTAAGGCCAGGGATCTTGGCCTTGCGCCCCCAGCGTTCGACAGTCTTGTTCTGGTCAAGGTCGATGATGAGCACCTGCTCGCCGCACATGGCGAGCCGCGAGCCGATCGCCGCACAGGCTGTCGACTTGCCAACGCCACCCTTCGAGGATGCAAAGGTTACAATCATACGCAACTCCACAATGGAACAAATACGCAAATCCACATTTGCGAATTAGCGCAAATACTCAAGTAGACGGAATCGTAATCCACGAATCACCGGATATCCAGAGATTATTTGCTTTGCGCAAATGCTCAGATTTGCAATTACCGTTTTGCGCTGTTGCTTGGTTGCTCACTTAGTGAATGGCGCAAGTGCGCTAATGGGGTCAGTATCAGATATACATCTGCGCATTAGTGCGACTGACGCAATGATGAATTGTGCAAATGAGCGAGTACACATTTGAATGAAACAACACCTGCACACCTCATCAACCGTGTCGTTTTGCAAGACCACAAGCCTACAAGGCCACAAATCCATAATTGGGGATTTGCCTAGCTCAACCGGCGGCTCTGCCCTTGGTGAAACTCTTGACCCAGCCCAGGAACCGCGCATCCTCGCTGTGGGCCGGGTCTTTGTCCCGGGCCCAGTCGCTGTACATCTGCTCAAGCGCGTATCTGTCCCAGCCTGGCGCCAGGGCCGACACCTGTTCCATAGCCTTCCACGAAATCACCAGCTTGCGCGGCCCGCTCTCCAGAGCGCCTGCAAAAGACGCCAAGGCGGCATTGAGCTCGCCAGCCGCGACCTCGGCTAGCGGCAAGGCCGGGCGGTGCAGGGCAGGGGATGGAGCTGCCAGCGCAGACGGCGTAAGCGCAGCCGCCGTCTCCCGACGTGTGAAGATCACCGTGTCGAACTGCAGCCGAACCTGGTAGTCGGGCAGGTCGTTGCTTTTGGCGAGATCGCGCAGATGCTCGAGAAAATGCCGGTCATCCTGCGAGCCGATCTTCTTCTGCAGTAGCGCCACTCCGACCCGCCACATGGGCTGCTTGCCGCAGTGCTTGCGCGCCAGTTCGTAAAGCCGCCGGTCGATCGGACGCCGCAGACGGAAGTAGTGGCGGCTGATCGGCAGCACTTCGGCCGACTCGACCGCGCGGAACATCCAGTCTGAGAGTTTGAGATCGAGATACTTCAACCGCTCCGACATGCCGCTGCCCTTGCGGTTGTAATCGTACCACTCGATGAGGCCGAAGTTCTGCGTCGATACCTCTTCGCCCGTGGCGATGTTGGTCTTGATGCGCGTGCCCGCCAGGCGATCCAGCGCATCCTCGAGCCGCTTATAGATGATGCCTCCGGTGTTGCGGTTGGTCGAGACCAGCATGTCATGCGTCGTGATGCGCACCACGGGGCCGATCTCCTCGCCCTGATTGCGCATGTGCATGAGCTTGCTGATCACATAGATCAGCACGTCCTTGTCGAAGATCGTGGCGACGCCTTTGGAGGATGGATGGATCTCCACCACGACATCGTCGTGCGTGTAGCGCAACACGCGCATATCGGGTTTGGTGGCGAGCGAGAAAATCGGATGCGCCATCGACGCCATATCCGAGCGCGGCACGACATCCATCACATCGAGGACAAAGAAATCGCGTACCGGATGACGCTCAGGAAGAAACAATTTGCTCACAAAGAAAGCTGAGCAGGGGAATCAGATCATCGCAAGTCAATTCGTACTATCACCCCGGTCTTCGTACTATCAGACCCCGATTCGTTCTTTTACCACGCACTTCGTACTTTCATCACCGACTTCGTACTTTTGCCGCTTGTTTCGTACTTTCACCTCAATCTTCGTACTATCACCCCGAGCTTCGTACTTTTGCCTCGCATCTTCGTACCTTTGTCACGCGACTTCGTACCTTTGTCCCAAACGCCCATTCGTACATTGGCCTCCGGAAGCTCGTACCTTTACCGCATGCGGCTTCGTACCTTCGTCCCGAAATCTTCGTACCTTTACCTCGCGGGTACTGGAATTATATGCGCTTTATCATATGCTTGCAGTCCATTTTATGGGCCGTAACTGTTTAACTTTGATTCTAACTGTTTAACATCCAGCGGATTTGAAAATCAAAAACTGGAATTGCAAAAACAAATCGAGCCAGTTGGTGGCTTAGGAAGGACCTGGTCGCCATCGCCAATGAGGGCACGTCTAAATTTGAAGCCGCCGTACGCCTTGCACCGTTGCCTTGCCTCCGTTAGAGCAGCGGAATATCGGCTCCAAGGTGCGCAAAGCGATGAGCAGTCTGTCCGTTTCCTTCGCCGACATAGCGGATGCGTACACACGCTTATCGAGGGTAGCCCACCGCACGCCCGTCATGACCTCAACCACCGCCGACGGCATGACAGGCGGTGAGCTGTTCTTTAAGTGCGAGAATTTCCAGCGCGTCGGCGCGTTCAAGTTCCGCGGCGCCTACAATGCCATCGACCATTTCAGTCGCGAGCAACGCGATGCCGGCGTGATCGCGTATTCGTCCGGCAATCACGCCCAGGGCATCGCTCTCGCGGCACGCCTGCTTGGGACCAAAGCCATCATCGTCATGCCCTCAGACGCCCCCGGCATCAAGATCGATGCGACACAGGGCTACGGGGCAGAGGTCCTGCTCTATGATCGCCTTACAGAAAATCGTGAGGCGATTGGTCAGAGATTAGCCAAGGAGCGTGGATTGACGCTCATCCCTCCCTATGACCACCCCCATGTCATCGCCGGGCAGGGGACGGCGGTTCTGGAACTCCTGCAGCAAGTCGGCAAAGTCGATATGCTATTAGTGCCCCTTGGTGGCGGCGGCTTGCTCTCCGGCTGCGCAATCGCGATGAAAGCACTGAACCCGGCCTGTGTTGTGATCGGTGTCGAGCCAGAGGCCGGCAACGACGCCCAGCAGAGCTTCCGCAGCGGCAAAATCGTCCATATCGATACGCCCAACACCATAGCGGATGGCGCTCAAACCCAGCATCTGGGCCAGCATACCTTCCCCATCATCCGCGATCTCGTCGATGATATCGTGACCGTCAGCGACGCGCAGCTCGTAGAGGCGATGCGGTTTTTCGCAAGCCGCATGAAGATGATCGTGGAACCGACAGGCTGCCTCGCAGCCGCCGGGGTTTTCGAGAAGTCACTCGATGTTTCCGGCAAGAAAGTTGGCGTCGTCATCTCCGGCGGCAACGTGGATCTGTCCCGATTCGCGGCCCTGGTGGCAGGGACTACGTCCATCAAGATCTCATAGCGTCGTCTCTTCACGCCAACATAGAACCTCATCAATTCCTATGGGAGGTCGAGGGAAGATAGCTCGTCACCACGCGCCGACGAGGTGAAACACGAGCGCGAGGCCACCAAACACAACGACGGCGGCAATTGCCGTTGCCGCAAGGTCATGCCAAGACTTGACGCCTGCCTCGCTTGACCAGCCCTGCCGATCCGGGTTGTAGGACTCGATCTGGAACAGCTCGACGCCGACGAACCGGGCTTCGGAGCGATAACCGCGGCCGGTGCCAGGGAGGGCGTGCCCCTCGGCCCATTCCCGGGTC
>Ga0209698_10002896_pt1 | contig 19152 bp, 18 predicted proteins | sample LitLauG_LLR_2012_FD_187203 | JGI IMG/M metagenome (GOLD analysis project Ga0209698, IMG submission 187203) | Freshwater sediment microbial communities from Pennsylvania, USA - Little Laurel Run_MetaG_LLR_2012 (SPAdes) (version 2) | ecosystem: Environmental > Aquatic > Freshwater > Creek >...
CGTGGGCGAGCATGCGGGGTGACAGGTCGACCCCGGTGAATGGTCCCACCGGCAAATCACCGATCGCCAACGCGACCATGCCGGTGCCGCACCCAAGATCTAGGACTGGTCCGACTGTCAGGCTGGCAACGATTTTCGGGTGGGCCTGAAGCAAGGTGCGGATAGCACTGGGTATATTGTATCGTAATGAGATAAGATGGTTTTCAAAACGATCGGCGTAGCCATCGAAGACGGTGCGTACGTAACCCTCGGGGGCTCTTTTCGAATCCGCCATCAAGCCGGATGACATCACGAGATGACGAACGTAAGGATCCTCGGGCCCCAGTTTTAACGCATCGTGATAGGCGATGGCGGCCTGGTCGTGCTGTCCGAGGCTGGACAGTGCGTGCCCCTTCATTCCGAACGTGCAGGCGTCGGCGATGCCAACCGAACGCGCCTGCTCTGCCAAGCGCACCGCCTGATGGAAATCGCGGCGGCGAATACACACCAAAATTCCGGCATTTCGGATGGCAACGCTGGCCGGGCACAGGGCCACACCCTCGGTCAGGACCGCCAGCGCGGCATCCGGGTCCCCGGATTTTTCGAGGGCCGAGGACAGCGCCTGGCGATAATCAGAGTCAGCCGGGACCGCGGTTACCGCTTCTGTCAGGCAAGCCACCGCATCGGCCATCCGGCCAAGATCGAGCATCGCCGCCCCGAGGATCGCCTTGGCCTGTGGATCGCCGGGATTGGCGATCACAGCTTCCGCCGCATCGCGCGCCGCGCCATCCAGGTCGCCCGCCCGTTGCCGCACATCAGCGCGGCACATCCGCAATCCGGCGTGGGTGGGTTCGTGCGCGATGCCGCGGTCCAGCGTCTGCATGGCCTGTTCATCGGAACCGGTGCCGACCGCCAGACGCGCCGCGATCAGCGTCAGTTCGGACGATGGCGGCGCGAGCGCCTGCGCGGCGGCCAGGATCGGTCGCGCCGCGCCAAACCTGCCCTCCTCGATCAACCGCGCGGCTCGGTTTTGCAGCACATCGGCATCGGCCGTGACGTGGAACGTTTCCATTAGAGCAGACTCCTTTTGAGCCGTTGAAGCAATAGTCAGGCGAGAATGCCCTGTCCCCGTACCGCGAGGGTAGTGAGGTCAGGCGAAGAGGACGGCGCCGAGGACACGTTCGCCTGGTTGGCGATCAGGTAGCGTTGCACAAAGCTTTCAACGAATTTCGGGTCCTGGAACCGCGAGACCTTCAACTGCGAACTGATCGCGTTTTCCTGTGCGATGAGATCCTGGAAGGCGATTTGTGCCGGAATCCCGAGCGCTGTGGTAACGACGGTGCGTACCGTTGGATTGCCGAGGATCTGGTCGACCGTTTTGATGGACGAGGCCTGTGCCTTAAAGGCCAATGCATTGGACAGGCCCGGCGTCACGGAGTCCTGGCTGGTCTGCCAGGTGGCCGTCGCATAGGCTTTGGCGATCGAGGCTATAGTTGCGGGATTTCGCAAAGACGACAGCCCGGTGGACGAAAAATTATAACTCCCCGCCAAGGTCTTCCAGCGCGTGTCGATCAGCTTGTTCACCAGTGACTTGGGGTCGGCCAGTTTCGATGTCAGCGCCCGCGTCGCCAGCGCCGTGTAGCCGATTTGGTCGCTCATGTGGTTGGCGGTCAGCAGCACGTTCATGAAGGCCGGATTGGCCAACAGTTGGGTCATGCTCTTGGCCGAGTTCACCGCCCGGGTGAATTGCGCGATGGCCGTCTTCACCATTGGGCCCGCCGCGGTCGCCTTGATGTCCTGCGTCTGGTTCTGCTCCGCCGATTGCAATGCTTGCACCGGGTTGCCCGAACCGGATGGCGAGCCGCCGATCCCGTAAATCGTGTTGAGCAGGGACGAGCCGGACCCAGACGAATCGCTGAACTGTGTCGTAAGATAACTGAGCGAGGTGCTCATTGATTAGGGATGTCCAGCCAGACCGGCGGCTATGTCCTCGTTGATGGAGATCAGGAAATCGAAATCAGGGGTCTCCTGGTCCATCTCCTTCTGGACGGTCATGCCGACCGACAGGATGCCGGCCTTCAACGGCTCGGGCAAACCGTTGCCGGGATCGCGCAGCAGGTCGTTGACGGTCATCCACAGCCGGCGGTTATCCGCCAAGGCGCGAATCTGCTGGATCAATCCGGCCGATTTCGCACCCTTCAGTGCGGCGGTTGCCTGTCGGAACACATCGGCTTCCTGGTCCCGCTGGGACCGGTAGCGGGATGCGGTCTTATAGGCTTGGATGGCGTGGATTGCGTTCGGCATGAGGCTCACTATTCCCTGTTGGAATGGAGATGTTGGGCGTTTTCCCGAGCACGGAGTCTTCATGCTGGATGATCCGGCGGACGAGCTTCAGGGCCTGATAGCAATCGTCTTCCTCGGCCGCGACCAGCGCCTGAGACAGGACCATGCGGACCAAATCGGATGTCGTCGCTTGTTGGAAGTCGGCGATGAAATGGCGGGCGGATTCCAGCCCGCCCTCCCGCTCGGTTTCGTTGCCGATATAGGCGGATTGTATCGCGAAGTAGATTCGACGGGCCGGACTGTCCACCTGATCCGGCGGCAATATTTGCTTGCCAAACAGGAAGCGAGCCTTGGCGGTCAGTTCGATACGCGATCGAGTGCGAAATCGGATCGGTGCGCCGTTGACGATCATGACTTCGCCTTGGCGCAGCTCCAGAACGAGGTTAGACATTTTATCCCTTCCCGGCACGGTTGCCGTTCAACCGGTGGCTGGCAACCCTGAGATCAGGACCGCCAGCCACCGGAGAGCGATTACTTGAACAGGCTGAGCAGGGTCTGCGGCGCCTGATTGGCGAGTGACAACGCCTGCGTCCCGAGCTGCTGACGAATCTGCAAACTCGTGAGCTGCGCCGATTCTTTCGCGAGATCGGCGTCGATGAGCGAGCCAAGCCCGCTGTTCAGCGCGTCGATCTTGTTGTTGTTGTAGGTCGTCTGATTGTTGACATAGTTGATCGTGCTGCCGACCGTAGCCATTTCGGTGGTGACCGAATTCTGCTGGTTGAGGAAAGTGCCGGTCGCGGTGATCAGCGCCGCGACAGTGCTGGCGCCCGCAAGCTGCGTGGTGGTGAAACTGATCGACCCATAGAGTGCCGAACCACTGAAGGACGCGACGCCGTAAGTCGAACCGTTTTCATTGCGGGCGACCGCGACGCGGCCGAAGGAGCCAGAGCTGCCAGTCAGATTGCCGATCAGCGTCTTTCCATTGTATGACGCGTCCTGGACAAATGTCTGCACATTTTTCAGCATCGACTTGTATTGGTTTTGGTAGGCTGTGCGCTCGCTGCCCTGCACACTGCTGTCGGACAATTTGACCAGCACGTCACGCATGCTGCCCATCATGTTTGAAATGTTGCCGAGGCCAGACTGTGTCGTGGACAGCAAGCCCTGGGCGTTGCCAAGCTGTTGGTTGGCGCTGGTCAGCGCCCCCACGGTCGAGCGAATGCCTTGCGCGATCGCATAGGCGGCGCCGTCGTCGGTTGCGTCCGCGACACGATAACCCGTCGATATTTGTTTCTGAGTCACCGCGAGCTGTTGTTGGGTCGATTCCAAGGATTTGAGCGCGACCATCGCGTTCATGTTGGTATTGACTGAATTGAGGGACATGGCGTGGAACCCTTTTGTAATCGAAGGTCTGTGCCCGCTTTTTGTGGGCTCGATGGAGACAATGCCGTAAGAAAGTTAATAGTGTATGAACAACAGGCAGATTGTTTTAGCCTGCACTGGCCGGCAGGAAATTTACCAGAGACAAACTGGTGTCTCCACTGATCAGGCGATACGACGCCTGTAATTGCGTTTGCATGCTCGTCAGGTTGGACAGTGTCTGGGCCATGTCAACGTTCTGCACGGATGACAATTGGGCCGTAAGCGCCGTGGCGGTGTCCGACAATCGGGTTTGCGTGGCGGTCAGGGCGGCCTGGGTGTTGCCCAGGATGCCGGTGTCGACAGCCATTGCGCTCACTACCCCGGTCAGGCTGGTGCCGGTATCTTGCACAAGTGCGGCAAAGCCGGGACCGTTGACCTGGGAACTTGACATCGATCCGAGCGTCGCCAGCGCGCGCATCAAGTCGCGCATGTAAGACCCGGTGGTCGACGTGCCGCCAGACACCGCCACCGAGTTCCCGCTTGCCAGCAATCCGGTCCGTGCCGTGCCGCCCTCGCCGGTCTGCACGATCGGTGGGCTGATGGCGTTCGGCGGCTGCGACATGTAGGCCGAGAACGGCGAGGTGCCGGCGGCGTTGGAGCTGGCGATCGCCAGTGTCGCGGCTGCGGTAGTGCTGGCCCCACTGGTGGACAGCGCGGAAACGGCTGTGTTGATCTGGGTATAGAAGCCCGAGGAAAGAATATTGGCGGACGATGGCACCGGCGGGTTGGCGGAATCCTGGCCGCCGAAGACATAGCTGCTGCCGTCCCGGGTGTTCAGGAGGTCGGCGACCTGCTGTAGCGCGGCGTTGGCCTGGGCGGCGACACTGTCGATCTCGGACGGGTTCAATCCGTTCAGGTTCGGGATATCGCCGGCAAAGGTGGCCGCGATTTGCTGAATCTGGGTCATCGCTGTCTGGGTGACCCCCATACTGCCCGTGGCCTGGCCGATATTGCTTTGAGCGGTCTGCAATGCGTTGAGCTGTGGGTTCAGGTCCAGCGAAACGCTGGCTCCATTGCCCAGGCCGGCATAAGTTTGCGACACCAGGCCGGTGCTGGCCTGTTCGGTCAGCGTATCGAGTTGTTGATGCACGCTCGAAGCGTTGGCGATCAATGTGGGCAGGATGCCATAACCGGTGCCTATGGTGGTGGTCATTGGACAGCCTGCAGCAGTTGGGTGAACATCGATTGCACGGCGGAGATCACCCGCGCATTGGCGCTGTAGGCTTGCTGCAGACTGAGCATCTGCGACATCTCGCTGTCCATGTTTACCCCGCTAACCGACGCGACTTTCGCATTCAGGCTGCTTTGCAGAGCCTGTTCGGTCGTCAGGTTGCTGGTCACGTCGGCGCTTTGCTGTGCCTGGGAAGAGACCAGGCTGGTGGCGAAGTTCGACAGCGCGTCACCGCCGGCGTTGAACGGGGCGGTTAAATTGCCGGTGGCACCCAGGCCGTTGGTGTTCATGGCGGGCTGGGCGACACCGCTCTGCGCCTGGGTGCCGAACGTATAGTTGACGATGTTGCTGATCAGCGCGGTGAATCCGGCTGGGCCGCCAGCCGGATTGGGTGTGAAACCGGTGCCGGCGACCGCGTTGGTGCCGTCGCGTACCAGTGATGGGTTGGCACTGACCGCCGGGTTGACCGTGATGGTCCCCGCATAACCAACATAGCCAGCTTGCGCGGGGGTGCCACCCGCGGCGGGAACGTTGCCCGTGGGATCGCTGAACAGCGTCAGTCCCTGCGCGGCGAACCGGCTGGACAGGCCTTGGGAGAACTCGTCCAACACCGCCTGGCCGGTCGGGATGGTGGCATCGCGCAACGTGATGTCGGCGCCAATCCGGCCGCCGGTCATCTGGTTGGTGACGTCGACCCCGCCAATAGTGATTCCGGCAATGCCGCCGCCCGGATAATACGACCCCGCCGGTACCGATGCGTTCGGCATCACGAGCGGATTGACCGCGCCGCGCGTCGGCAAGGCCAGGCCGCTGACGGTGAAGATCGACAGGTCGCCGTTGGGCTGGCTGACCGTCTTGATGTTCAGCAGTTGCGACAGGCTCTGTACCGCGGCGTTACGCTGGTTTTCGAGATCGGCGGTGCCCTGGTCGGTCGGCTTCAGGGCAATGATCTGATTGCTTAGCTGGCCTATTGTTGCTAATACAGAATTACCTGAGGCAGTGGCCGATTGCAGGTCGTTCTGCGCGCCTTGACGTTGCATCGCATAGGCGGTGCTGAGAGTGTTGATCCCTCGCGCCAATGTGGAGGCCGAGGACACAACGGCACTTTGTTGAGTCTGGTTGCTGGGGTCCGTGAGCAGCGTCGAGAAACTGTCCTGAAGATTGCCCAGCAGGCTGCCGAGGTCATTGCCGGACCCGGGTGTGCCCAGCACCCCATCGATCGCCTGCAACGCGACCTGGGTTGTTTGCAGTCCCCTGACAGTGGCGTTCTGTTGCGTTACCGAGGTTTGCAATGCCTGATCGATTTGCAGCGTTGCGGGGCCGGTTCGAACGCCCATGCCAACGCCATCGGCGGTGACGTTTTGCTGGGAGCTGACCTCGACCGCGTAACCGGGCGTGGCGGCATTGGCGACGTTCTGCGAGATCAGCGCGAATTGAGAGTTGATGTTCGCCAACCCACCGGCGGCGATCGAAAGGGCGGAGCCAAGGCTCATGGGTCAGGCCATCAGGCGATCATTTGAAGCGTGGCCTGCAGCATTTGGTTCGATGTCGTGATGACTTTCGCGTTCGAGGAATAGGCCTGCTGCGCCACGATCAGATGGGAGAATTCGGTCGCGATATCGACATTGGAGCTCTCAACCGATCCGACCACCAGGTTGCCGGCACCGTTCGTACCGACGGCTTCGGCGAGCGGCGTGCCGCTCCCCAAGGTGGCGGTGAAGGCCTGGCCGTTCTGACTCTGCAAAGCGTTTGGATTGTTAAACGTGACCAGCGGAATCTGGGCGATGGTGCGGGTCTGGCCGTTGTTGTAGTTGACAATGACGTCGCCGTTGGCTTGGGTTGTCACACCGGAAAAGTTGCCCGGTGGAACGCCATCCTGGGTGAGGCCCAGCAGACTGTATGCGGTGCCCGCATACTGTGTCACGCCGGTGGTCCCGCCATAATTCCCAAGATTGAGCTGGATCGTCTGACTACCGGACCCGAAATTCGTGGTAAACTGCAAGGTGGCTCCGTGTCCGGCGGTGAAGCCCCCCGCCGTAACCGTGCCGGGGTCGGACCCGGACGCCACGACCGCCCCGATGGTACCCTCGGGCACGGGGTTGCCGCTGAGCGATCCGAACTGCACCTGGGCCGCCCCGGCGTCGGTCGTGCCGGTTGTGGAGTCCGGGACATTTACATCCACCGACCAGTCGTTCGCCGCGTTCTGTGTCCAGTTCAGGGTGATGGAATGGGCGGTCCCGAGCGCATCGTAGACGGTGATTTGCGAGGACAGCGGGGACGCGGCGGTCGCCGTGCCAGTGGTGGGCGTAGCCGGCAAATTGGCCGCCAGGGTCACGTTGGATGTCGCCACCGGATTGAAGGTGGACTGGTTGACCTGGATCGGGTTCAGCGCGTTCTGATCGACGACATTGGTGGCCGGATTGACCGACCAGCCGTTCAGAAACTGACCCGCACTGTTCACCAGATACCCGGATGAGTTCATCGTGAAATTGCCGGCTCGGGTATAAGACTGCTGTGGATTGAACGTCGGCACGTTATTGACCTGGCCGGTGGCCTGGGAGACCGCGAAGAACCCCTGTCCCGCGATGGCCATGCCGAGCGGATTGTCGGTCTGGGTGATGGCGCCCTGCACGTTATTGATATAGTCGGGTTTGGCAATGACCGCGCCGGGCTCATTCACGGTTGGTGTGCTGGTGGTCAGATAATCAACGAAACTGGTATCGACCCGTTTAAATCCGGTCGTCTGGCTGTTGGCGACATCCTCACTTATGTTGCCGAACGCTGACGATTGCGATTTGAGACCGCTGATCGCGGTGTTGATCGCACTGAAAAGGGACATTGTTTTAACGCTCCGAGACTTGCTGGACTTTGAAAAAGCATAAACCGTGCCAAGTACGAACTGACGGGTTTACCTGTGTTTCGCGCGGTTTCGATTAGGCAAAAAATGCCGGCTGGTATGATGGGGCCGGTTATTATTGCCGGGCGAGCAGGCTGTACAGGGCGATTTGGTGGGCTTTTCATGTTGGCCCGAGTATTGCGTCTGAGGTTATTGGGAAAAATCCGCATGCCAGGAGAACAAAACTGTTACCACCCGCCCTGATGACCGCGCCGGCGCCCGGTGCCATCGCCGTCTCGGTGGCGACCGCGCGCGGGACGGCGCTGGCCGATGCTGGTGTCGTGGATACGTTCGCACAGGCGCTGCAATCCGTTCGCAACGCCGCACCGGCCGCGACGGACGCGGTCGGCGGTTTGGCTCCGGCGAGCGTCGGAGGGCCTATTGTCTTGACGGAGCCCAATCTGGTGGAGCCAGCCCCATTGATTGCACCGCCGATCGGATCGGCGGTGGTCGAGGCGCCGGTTTCGTCGCCCGTGAGGCTGGCGCGCGCCGTGAAGGATCAAGGTCCGATCGCCAGCGGACACGATAGTGTTTCGGCTGTCGGGTCTGAGACATCGGTTCCATCGGTTCCGCAGGTATCTGAGCCTGTTGCGCCCCCGCCTGTGGTATCCACCTCGGGGGATCCTGGACTTGTTGCATCCACGACCCTCGCGTCCGGACCTGTTTTGACCAACCTTGATTCAACGACCCAGGTTGGATTGAAGGCTGGTGGACCAGCGCCGATAGTGCCACTCGGGGCCGGGTCCCTCCCGGTCGGGCGTTCGCCTCCGCGGTCTGCTCCGGTTGAGGCCACTCCTGTACCAACCGCCATCGTTGCGTTTCCACCCGATCAATCATCGGCCGGCGTGACCGGACAACCGCCCCCTGTCGATGCAGCGGAACAATCGATCGGCCCTTCGACAGGGGGTAACTCGATGTCAGTGGCCGGGAATCCCGGTCCGGCCTCACCGTCTGGTAAGGCGGCGGTCACCGCGGCGCCGACCGTATCAGATCAAGTCGGATCGGCGGCGTCATTGTCGGGCGCCGACACGCCGGGAGGTCAGGCAGCCTCACCGGTCCCGTCCACGGCGGCGCCAGCCAACGCCAAGGTCGCACCTTCCACGCCGATCGCCCAAGTCACGGCGGCCTCGCTAACGCTCGTGGCGATCCCTGCGGCGAGCGTTAGCGAAACGACACCGCCACTGCCTAGCCCGCCGACCGCGTCAGGCCGAGCGGGATCGACGCCGCAGGCTCCTGATCGCAAGGCTGGGGGCCGAACGAGCGAACTTGCTGCCAGTCTGGCGGCGCCATTGACCGGTGCCGACATGCCGGTCGACCAAGCGGCTTCGCCTGTACCTTTCACGGCGACGCCGACCAACGCCGTGATCGGGGCCACCACGGCGGCACCGACCGACGCCGCGCCCGCGCCGGCCGCTCAGCTTGCGCCGGCCTTGCTGACGCTGGCGAAGACCGCCGATGGCAATCAGCAAATGACGGTTCGGCTGCATCCGGCCGATCTGGGCATGGTACAGGTCCGGATCGAAACGGCATCCACCGGTATCACCAGGGTGGAAATAACCGCCGAGAAAGCTGATACGATCCAGGCACTGCTGCGGGATCAGCCGCAGCTTCATCGCACGTTGGACGACGCGGGCATCCCGGTAGCCGGACGGACCATTACCTTCCATGTCGCCCAGCCGCTACCGGCGCAGGTTGCGTCGAGCAGCAACACACCGGCTCACGGCGGCGGACATGCAGCCGCGGGCGGGCGGTCTGGCAGCGGCACCGCGGAAACCGGGCTGTCTGACGGCAACGGATCCCCGGGTGGCGGCAAGACCGGATACACCGCTAGAGAAACGAATCCCTGGTCCAGGGGCAGGCGGCAGGGCAACGCATCCGCGGCGGCCAACGCCAATACCTCGACGACCACGCGACTCTATCGCGCGGGTTTGGACATCACTGCCTGATCACCAAAAAGGAGATACATCGATGAGTGGAAGCATACTTCCCCCAGCCGCCGGCACCAAAACCACACCCACGACGGCGAGTGCCATTTCCCAGTCCGGCACGTCCGCCCTGAGCAGCCTAAGCGGCAATTTTTCCAACTTTCTGTCACTGCTGATGACTCAGTTGCAGAACCAGGATCCGTCGTCGCCGATGGACTCAAATCAATTCACCAGCGAACTGGTGCAGTTTTCTTCGGTCGAACAGCAGATCAGCACCAACAGCGATCTGACGCAGCTTATTCAGCTCAATCAGGCCAGCCAGGTCGAGCAATCGGCGTCGCTGATCGGCAAGCCGGTGACCGTGAGCAGCACGCAGCTTACGTTGCAGAACGGCGCATCCGACATCAACTTCAACACCAAGACCTCCGAACCGGTCGCCATCGCGGTTTACAACAGCGCCGGTGCCCAAATCCAAAGCGCGACGCTGACGAGCGCGGCGGGCGCCAATAGTTGGAAATGGAACGGACAGGCGGCGAACGGCACCAAAATGCCTGATGGCGCCTACAACGTTTCGGTCACCGCGGTCGGCATCAACGGCGCTACGTCGCAGATTCCGTTCACGGTGACTGGCACGGCGACGTCGGTGCAGAACAATAGCGGCACCGTGCAGGTGCAGATGGGCGGCCTGACGCTGCCGTTCAGCTCGGTCCAGTCGGTGGGGGGTTAGTTTTCGACCCGGGGCCACGTTCCGAAAACCCGCTTGACCCCATCCCCCTGCCCGCACAGTCTCCGCCGCAACGGAACCATCGGGAGAGGAACCCACCATGACCAGTCACAACGGCAGCGACGACAAGCGTCTGCGCTCTCGCCGGTGGTTCGACGATCCGGCCGATCCGGCGATGACCGCGCTGTATCTCGAGCGTTACATGAACTACGGCATCACACCGGACGAGCTGCGTGGCGGCAAGCCGATCATCGGCATAGCGCAGACGGGCTCTGACCTTTCCCCCTGCAACCGGCACCACATTGAGCTGGCCAGTCGCATCCGCGACGGCATCCGCGACGCCGGCGGCGTGCCGCTGGAATTTCCCTGCCATCCGATTCAGGAAACCGGCAAGCGGCCGACCGCGGCGCTGGACAGGAATCTGGCCTATCTCAGTTTGGTGGAAGTCCTGCACGGCTACCCGTTGGACGGGGTCGTGCTGACCGCTGGCTGCGACAAGACCACGCCGGCGTTGTTGATGGGCGCCGCAACGGTGAATATCCCGGCGATTGTGCTATCCGGCGGTCCGATGCTTGACGGCTGGTGGAAGGGGCGGCTGTCAGGCTCTGGCACCATCGTCTGGGAGGGCCGCAAGCTCTTCGCCGAGGGGAAGATCGGCTACGACGAGTTCATGGATATGGTGGCGTCGTCCGCGCCGTCGGTCGGCCACTGCAACACCATGGGCACCGCGACGTCGATGAATTCCCTGGCCGAGGCGCTGGGCATGTCGCTGCCGGGTTGCGCCGCCATTCCGGCTCCGTATCGGGAGCGCGGCTGGATGGCGTTCGAAACCGGCAAGCGCATCGTCGGCATGGTGAAGGAAAACCTGCGCCCGTCCGACATCATGACGAAACAGGCGTTCGAGAACGCGGTGGTCGCGGCGGCGGCGTTGGGGGCATCGTCGAACTGCCCGATCCACATGATCGCCATCGCCCGCCACATGGGTGTCGCGCATGATCTGGACGATTGGCAGCGGTTGGGGCCGGAGATTCCGTTGCTGGTCGATCTGCAACCGGCCGGCCGGTTCCTCGGGGAAATGTTCCACCGCGCCGGTGGTGTGCCGGCGGTGATGAAGGAGCTGCTGGCCGCCGGTAAGCTCCACGGCGATGTGCGGACGGTGACGGGGCGCACTTTGGCCGAGGACCTCGCCGAGGTGAAGGATGGCGACCGCGAAGTAATCCGTTCGTACGACGCACCGCTGTTGCCGGCCGCCGGCTATGTCGTGATGTCGGGCAATCTGTTCGACAGCGCGGTGATGAAAATCAGTGTCATCGACAAAGATTTTCGAGCACGCTTCCTGTCCGACCCGAGCCGGCCGAATGTGTTCGAAGGCAAGGCCATCGTGTTCGAAGGGCCGGAAGATTATCACCATCGCATCGATGACCCCGACTTGGGCGTCGAGGACCAATCCATTCTGATCATTCGCAACTGCGGCCCGGTCGGCTATCCCGGTAGTGCCGAAGTGGTCAACATGCAGCCACCGGCCTCGTTGTTGAAGCGCGGCATCAATACGTTGCCGACGATGGGCGATGGACGCCAATCGGGAACCTCCGGTTCGCCATCGATCCTGAACGTGTCGCCGGAAGCGGCGGTCGGCGGAGGATTGGCGATCCTGAAAACCGGTGATCGTATCAGGGTCGACCTGAACACGCGCAAAGTCGATGTGTTGCTGCCGCCGGGAGAGCTGGAGGCGCGCAAGGCGGCGTGGACCCCGCCGAAACTGGTCACGATGACACCGTGGGAGGAGATTTACCGGTCGATGGTGGGACAGTTGGGGTCGGGCGCCTGCCTGGAGCCGGCGACGCTGTTCCTGGATGTCATCGAGACGCGCGGAGAATCGCGGAATAATCACTGAGTCCGGGCTGCCGGGCGTTCCCACCCATCATACCAGCCGCCGTTGGCCCACCAACCCCGCGCGCGATACCAGCCGCCGTTGTCGCCGGAAGGGTCGGCGACAACGGCGGCTGGTATCACTTTCGGGGATCGCCGCGAGGTGACGTTGGAAGGGCGGAGGCCGCGGGAGCGACGTCTTGGCTTTACCGCCGCTTGCGACGAAGCAGGTCTGACAGCGGGCGCATGATCTGGATCGCCATCTGCGTCAGACTCAGCGTATCGCCAATGCCTTCCAGGGCTCTACGCCGGACGTCACGCGCCTCGGTCTCGACTTTGTTCGGCTTTGAGCGCGTGGCGAGAAATCCCAGACTGGCCGCCAGCACCAGATCGACGCCGCCGAGAATACCGGCGGTGGCGAGGTAGGATTGGTACAACCCGTTCCGGACCTCGTACCAGGCTGCGAGGTGCATGAAGGCTATCGTCCCCAGCAGGAAAAACATGGCGATGACGGCACAGATGATCCGCGTAACGATCCGGGCCGCCATTGCCCGCAGGCGGACGCCCTCGGCCTCCGCCGCGATACGCGCCAAACGCAGCGAGCGCATTGATCAGCGCATCGCCCGGCCGATCACCCAACCGATCGCCGCCGCAATCATGATCGCTGTTAGCGGTTGTTTCTTAACCCGGCCGGAGACCGCCTGTGCCTGCTCGCGCACCGCCTCATTGGCGGTATGCATCGCGCTTTCCGCCCGGCCTGCGAGATCAGCCATGACCGGGGTGACACGGTCCTTCATAAGCGCGTCGATCTGTTCGCGAAGTCGGGCGATTTGGGCTCGGGTATCGTCGGTTTGGCCGTGGGCGTCATTGGCAAAGGCCATAGGGTCGCTCCTGCTGAAGTCGAATAACCGAAGCATAACAGATAAGGTTCGGTTAGAGCATCACAAGCGCCCCTCGGTCATTGGCGCCGTCATCCGCCGCCCGGGCGCGCCCATGATGGATCGGCCGCTACTCGGCCGCCTGCCCTTCCAGGCTTGCCAACGACCGGCCCTTGGTTTCCGGCAGCATCAGCAACGCGATGATCATCAATGCCAGGCCGCAGAAGGTGAACGTGGCAATTGCCGCGGCCAAACCCAGCCGCGCCGCCAGAAATCCCACCATCGCCGGAAAGATCGCACCAATGCCTCGCCCAACATTGTAGCAGAATCCTTGCCCGACGCCGCGGACGGCGGTTGGAAACAGCTCCGTCATGAAGGTTCCCATGGGCGAGAACATCATCAAATTAATGTAACCCAGCAGAAAGCCAACCGGCAGAATCATGTCGTTACTGAGCGGTGCGAACAGATACACCAGCATCAGCACGACGGAACCGATCGCCGAAATCATAAACGTCGCTTTTCGTCCGATCGCGTCGGCCAGGTAGGCGCCAGACAGGAACCCGAAAAAGGCCCCCAGGATCAGCACCATTAAATAGCTGCCAGTCCCCACCGACGTCAGGTGACGTTCGGTTTTCAAATATAGCGGCAGGAAGGTGGTCAGGGCGTAGCTCGATCCTTGCGCGCCCGTGACCATCATGGACAGTCGCCAAGTAGTGGATAGATACGGCTGCTTAAGAGCCGCGAACAGGTGCCCGGGGCCGACCGCCGGGCCGACACGGGGCTTCAAAGCCGGTTCCTCGACAAAGCGGCGGATCCAGAACACCAAGCCGGCGGGCGCCAAGCCGATCCAAAACATGACCCTCCAGGTCAGCGCGTCAGGGAGATTCGCCGACAAGATGGTGAAAAGCAGCGCCGCCGCCCCCCAGCCGATCGACCAACCGGTCTGCACCAGCCCAACCGCTCGGCCGCGATATTTATCGCGGATCACTTCACCCATCAGCACCGCGCCGGCGGCCCACTCGCCGCCGAAACCCAGTCCTTGCAAGGCTTTTAGAACAAAGAGTTGATTGAAATCCTGGGCGAAGCCACACAGGAAGGTGAAAATCGCATACCATAAGATTGTGATCTGCAGGATGCGGACGCGGCCGAAGCGATCCGAAGCGGCGCCGGCGAGCCAGCCGCCGAACGATGAGACGACCAGCGTGACGGTCGCCAACACGCCAGCCCCTGCCGTGGTGATGCCCCAAAGAACGAGCAAAGAGGGAATGACGAAACTGAATATCTGCACATCGAAGGCGTCCAGCGACCAGCCGCCGAAGCAGGCGAGCATGGTACGGCGCTCTGTAGGATTAAGGTCCTTGAACCATGTCAGCATGTGCTCGTTCCCCGGACTTCATTTTGGTTTTGTTGGATGGAGTGAAGCCTGGCGCGGCGTCGGAGGCAAGCGCAACGGACGTTGAAACCTATCGTGCGTTGCCGAAGGCACCCTTGGCGGTTGCGCCGGTTATGACCATGTAGAAATTGTCACATCGGGAGAGCCTGTCATGACGGATCACACCTATCGGGTTATCGAGCTGGCGGGATCGTCGCAGATCAGCCATGCCGACGCCATCGAGAACGCTATCGCCCGAGCATCCAAGACCATGCGTAATTTGCGCTGGTTCGAGGTAACCCAGCAACGCGGGGAGATCAGGAATGGCGAGATCGGGCACTATCAGGTCACCATGAAGGTTGGATTCACGCTGGAAGACTGACCGCCATCAGGCGGGGTGACCTACGGCCTGAAATAGCCTAGATCGCCTCTCGTCGCCGACGACCGATGCGGCGAGAGGGGTGGGTTGCGATGGCTTCGTTGACGGGTAGGACAGCGTTCGTGACCGCGGCGGGTCAGGGAATCGGCCGGGCAACCGCCAAGGCGTTCGCAGCGGCGGGCGCCAAGGTCGTGGCGACCGACGTCGACACGAAGAAGCTGGCGGGCCTGGAGTCGGATCTGATCCGCACGTTAGGATTGGATGTGCTCGATCCGGCCGCGATTGTCCGCGCCGCACAGGATTTTGGCGAGATCGATATTCTCTTCAACTGCGCTGGCGTGGTGCATCAGGGCACTCTGCTGGAGGCCAGCGAAGCTGATTGGTCCTTTGCTTTCGAGCTTAACTGCCGATCAATGTTTCGCACCATGCAGGCGTTTCTGCCGGGCATGCTGGAACGCGGCCGTGGCGCGATCGTCAATATGGCGTCCGTCGCATCCAGCCTGAAGGGTGTACCGAACCGTTTTATCTATAGCGCCTCGAAGGCGGCGGTTATCGGCATGACCCGGTCCGTCGCCACCGACTACGTGACCCGGGGAATCCGCTGCAACTGCCTGTGCCCCGGCACGGTCGAAACCCCCAGCCTGGACGAGCGCATCGCTGCCAACGCCGCCGCCGCCGGTTCGGTCGCGGCCGCCAGGGCGGCGTTTGTCGCGCGGCAGCCAATGGGACGGCTGGGCACGCCCGAGGAGATCGCTGCATTGGCGGTCTATCTGTCCAGCGACGATGCCCAGTTCATTACCGGTCAATCCATCGTTATAGATGGCGGTCTGACACTATAAACACGGGAGAACGTTATGAAGTTACTGCGCTACGGGCCGGCTGGGGCCGAAAAACCCGGCCTGTTCGCCAACGATGGTACAATTCGGGATATCAGCAGCCTCGTCCGCGATATCGATGGGTTTGCGTTGTCCGATGCCTCCCTGAAGATGATCGCCAGCGCCGACGCATCCAAGTTGCCGAAGGTTGAAGGCAATCCCCGCATCGGCCCCTGCGTCGTGCGACCGGTCAACTATGTCTGCATCGGTCTGAACTACGCCGATCATGCGGCCGAAACCGGTAATCCGATCCCGAAGGAGCCGATCGTGTTCTTGAAGTCGCTCAGTGCTTTCACGGGCCCGAACGACGACGTGAGGATGCCCCGCGGGTCGAAGAAGCTGGACTGGGAGGTCGAGCTGGGCGTGGTAATCGGCAAGACCGCCCGCTACGTCCCTGAGAACGAATCGATGGACTATGTCGCGGGCTATTGCGTCTGCAACGACGTCAGCGAGCGCGAATATCAGACGGAGCGCGGCGGCACCTGGGACAAAGGCAAGGGCTGCGACACATTCGGTCCGACCGGCCCCTGGATGGTGACGAAGGATGAGGTCAGCGATCCGCAGGACCTACCGCTGTGGACCGAGGTGAACGGCAAGCGGTACCAGGACGGCTCCACCCAGACGATGATTTTTGGCGTCCGGAAGCTGGTCAGCTACGTCAGCCACTTCATCACCCTGCATCCCGGAGACGTGATCGCGACCGGGACGCCGCCGGGCGTTGGGGTCGGCGTGAAGCCGACGCCGGTGTTCCTGAAGGTGGGTGACGTCATGCGGTTGGGCGTCGAGGGCCTCGGAATCCAGACCCAGCGGATCGTTGCTGCCTAAACCGAACGATTCGTTGGGTGTGCCGTAGCGCACCCTCCGATTCCGTCGTGGCCTGACGCGGCCACGGCGGTACTCGGTGAGGGGAATCCGGACCCGGAATATGAATTGGCTAGAATTAGAAAAAGGCTCATATCGCTTTGGATGTTGGTGTTCGCCGCCGAAAAAGCAAAGGCCGACACGAAGGTTCACGAAGCGCGCACGAAGCTGCACGAAGCCTTGAAACCGCACCGGCATTCGTCCGATCAGCATTGATTGATCGCCCCGCCGGGATCAGGTCAGGGCCACGATTTATCATCGTCCTTCGTGCAGCTTCGTGCGCGCTTCGTGTCCGATGGCTTACTTTACCTGTCTGCCACGCCGAATCTGGCGATCGGCCCCGCCGCGAGGTGCCACGCTTTGGAACCGTATAGCCGGTCCGATGCGTTCAAACCCTCACACACAAGACAACAACTAACGCGATAAGAGCCTAGAAAAATGACAGTTGTGGCACGCAACATTCCGATCCGATCAGGTCGGGGTACGACCGGGGAGCAGAGCCGTCGCTCTCTTTCTTGCGGTTCGCTGCCTGCTTATACAAACACGCCGAGCGATCACGCTGGGCGACGAGGTTTTTTGCGGCTACCCCTCCTCGTCCGCCAACGGTCTCGTCGCGTTCACGCCGAAGCGGCGTTCGTGCAGGCGGAACAACTCGACGATGTTGGTCAGGCCCGGCAGCACCGCCGCGATGCCGCAATGCGGGCATAACGGTGTGTCGCCGTCGTCGATCCAATCTATCACCTCTGCCGCGGCAAAGGTTTGAAGGCAGCAGAAGCAGCCGCACTCCATGAGGTTTTCTCCAATCTGCCGGCTGATCGCCGGAACGACGTTCATTCGGCTGGGGTTCGCCGCCGCCACCGGGTTGGGGGTGGACGAGAGCTACATGGTGACAGCCGGACGGGTGCTTTGTCTCGGCTATTTCGATCATCCTCCGGCGAGTTGGTGGTTGTCCTGGGGTGCCGCGCATCTGTTCGGCACCGAGGCACCGTGGGCGGTGCGGCTGCCGTTCATCCTGTTGTTCGCGGTGTCACAAGGGCTGATGTGGCGGATCGCCTGTCTGGTCGCGGATCGGCGTGCCGCATTTTGGGCGGTCGTAGCGCTGAACCTATCGCCGGTATTCGGAGTCACGACCGGTTCCTGGGTGCTGCCGGACGGACCGCTGGATGCGGCGCTCCTCGGGGCCGCCCTGTGTCTGTTGCATGCATTGTCCGCGGCCGGCCGCAAAGCGCTCTGGTGGTGGTCGGCGGCGGGCGTTTGCGCGGGGTTGGCCCTGTTTTCGAAGTATTCCGCCGTGCTGACGATCGGTGGGGCGGTGCTGTATGTGCTGAGCAGCCGACAGCACCGTCGCTGGCTGGTTCGGCCGGAGCCCTATGTCGCGGCGGTTTTGGCGTTGGCGGTGTTTTCCCCGGTGCTACTGTGGAATGCCTCGCATGGGTGGGCATCGTTCGTATTTCAGGGTGACCGGGCCGCGGGATTGCGGTTCCAGCCACTCAAGCCGTTTCAGGTCTTAGGTGGTGAGGCCCTGTTCGTGCTGCCTTGGATCTGGCTGCCGATGATGATTGTGTTTGTCCGCGGGTTCCGGGGCGCCTGGGCGGAGCGGCTGCTGGTGTGGCTGGCGGCGCCTCCGATCGTGGTGTTCGCGTTGATCTCCGCGTGGTCGAGCCAGCGGGTGCTGTTTCACTGGGCCGCACCTGGATACCTGATGCTGTTCCCGCTCCTCGGGCGGGAGATTGCCGACCGCGTCGGGATCGTGTGGGTGCGGCGGGTGATGGCCGGATCCGTGGCGTTGGTGCTGGCGGCGGTGTTGGTTATCGCGGCGCAGGTCCAGTTCGATTGGTTTGGCGGCGCCCTCGCCGGGGTGATGCGGTCTGATCCGTCGGCCGAGGGTGTGGATTGGACATCGTTGCGCGAAGACCTGGGGGGTCGCGGGTTGCTCCCTCCCGGGGCCGTGGTGGCGGCGTTGAACTGGCGGGATGCGGGAAAGATTGGGCGCGGATTGGGGCCAGAGGTGACGACGTTGTGCCTTAGCGCGGACTCGCGTCAGTTTGGCTTTGGTAATCCGCCGAACGCATGGGTTGGGCGGGATATGTTGGTGCTGGTGATCGGGCCGACGGAGAAGTCTGTCGCGGATGCAAGGCCCTGGTTTCAGACGGTTGACGTGCTGCCGGAGACGGCGGTTCGGATCAATGGGCGCGTGCTGCGAACGGTGACCGTGCTGCGCGGACGGGGGTTGGTCGTGCGGCGATAGCGAGATCGCTGATATCCCACAGAAGGCGGCCCCGACGACTCAAGGGCCAGAGGGCAGGCCCGCGACAATTGTGATTGCTCGCGGGCCGCCGCCATCAGCCCTACGGCAGCAGTACCGTGCTCCCCGTCGTCTTGCGTGTCTCCAGCGCGGTGTGCGCCGCGCCGGCGTCTTTCAGGCTGAACGTCTGGTTGACCTGGATCTTCACCGCGCCGCTGCCGACCACATCGAACAGGTCGCCGGCCACACGTTCCAGGTCGCTGCGCTTGGCGG
>Ga0209698_10002897_pt1 | contig 19150 bp, 27 predicted proteins | sample LitLauG_LLR_2012_FD_187203 | JGI IMG/M metagenome (GOLD analysis project Ga0209698, IMG submission 187203) | Freshwater sediment microbial communities from Pennsylvania, USA - Little Laurel Run_MetaG_LLR_2012 (SPAdes) (version 2) | ecosystem: Environmental > Aquatic > Freshwater > Creek >...
TCGTAACCGAGCAAAGAGCCTGGAAGGTGGACAATCCGGAGACCCTCAAGGGTCACGAAGGACACTACGTGCACGCGGAAGCTTACCTCTACCCGAACGGGAATTTAATTCACATCACCGAAGTGAAGATACCGACCGCACGGGAGACCAGGAAAGCTGATATCAAGTAGGGCGTGGTCGAGCAATAAATCGCGCTGTGCACCCATCCCAAGAACATCAAGTTGTGAAAGTTAAACCGAAGCGATACCATGCTCGCCCCCATAGCTTTGTCGAGATCAGAGTTCACCACGTTTACCTCGCTTTCATCACCCCGAGGCATCATGGCAGGATGGATTGAGGGATTTTTCCGGCGGATTTGAGGCTTCGTCGATATCCTCGATCCGCTCCTCCTTGTCCAAGAGATCTGGAAGCGAAGTCAGGCCCGCCGGAGAGTCAGCAAGCAGCACTGACACGCCTTGCGCCAACCACTCGCTGATACGGAAGTGACGGAAGGCGTGCGGCGTCATCTCCACACCAGCCTCCCGGAAGACTTTGTAGAGTCGTTCGCGCCATTCCCGATACGTGCCGGGGAAAGCGGGGGAACCTTGGAGCGTCAAGCTGCTTCGCCAACGACGACGAGATGCGAACACGGTATCGCTCTGTGGTCTTGGTGCGGTTGCCGCGTATCAGCGTTCCGCCTTCCAGATTTGCTGGATCGAACTTTTGAGCGTCCACCAGAGCCATCCCCGTCTCACGCATCAGTTGAGCAAGCAGCTTGACTCGTCCGGTGGCCGTGGCTACCAACGTCGACGAGAGCACCAAGTCTGCGCCGCGTGAACTCAGAGAGCTGGACAAGGCACTAGAAAACCAAGACCGTCGCGTTGGGTGTCTAGTGGCAGTCTGCCAATTGGCTGACGCAGCTGCTTGTCTGGTCGGAATACGCAGATTTCCGAATTATCATTATCCTTGGACTCAAATGTTTGAGCTATTGCTTGAGGAACCGGTTCTTGCAGCTCTTTTCCAGGATATTGACCTCGCCAAATGGGCGCCTTCAAAAGGAGAAGCCCAAAGACGATTTGCAGCCCTGGCGGAGGCCTCAGGATTTCGCCGGATCGCGATCAAACACTGCTGCCTAGACCTGACTTACGAGGCGGGAGAGTTGTGGATGGACTCACTGACTCATGGGCTAGAAGAACGTAAGTTAGAAGAGTGTGCAAGCCGAATGAGGCGTCTGCTGAACTTTCTCACGACGCCTGCCCAAGAACGCTGGATTCTGCAAGAGCTACGTTCCATAGGATCTACAGATAGCATGCAAGCAGTCCTGAAGGAAATCTTGCGGTACGACCTTCGGAGGGTTGCTGATTCAGATAATCTCGACCAGGGTAAGGTTGGAGAGTACGGCGGACCAGCTGCGGATTTACCGGCAGATGTGCTTGTACTCACTCACGGTTGGTTAAGCAAGCAAAAATATCTGGTTACCGTGCCGAGTCTATCGTATTTCGTCGACAGACTTTCTTCTATCGCCTTCGAAAATGCCACAACAGACCCAATCGAATTCTTGCGCAAGCATTGGCGAGGTGCGTCTCGGTCTCTGCACGTAGAACATTGTCGCCTGCAGCTGCAGAGGATAGAGAGTGCGACAATTGACGCACAGTTCAGGCGGACAATGGATCATGTTATGGCCAACTTGGCTGGGGAGACCTTCGCATACGCCGTGTCAACTTCGGTGGGTACATCGCCGGAACACCGGGGTCAACGGCAGCAAAGACCCTTCCGATTCCGCCGCCTGCAAGCAGAGCAGCGAATAGTAACGCCATAAACATCGGTGGTTTGTATGAGCTTTCGAATCTGGTCATTTTCTTGCCTCTCTTCCATGAGCCGCGCAGGGCACCGGTGTTTGGCCGATCCGTTTGGGCTGAGTTCTTTTTTCATAGGAGAGATAATGCCCCAAACCAATGCGCAAGAATGGTCAATCCTGACCACTATGCGTTGACGGGGCTGCTCTTACGATTGCTGTTGAAATATCTCGATTACACTCATCATCATGGACGAAACAAAGATCGCGTTTGGTGATAGAGTACGAATCCGTTCCACAGAGGCATCAGAAAACCTAGGCATCGCGGGGCTGACTGGAACCGTGCAAGGACACACGACCCCGTCAGTGACGGGTGTCGAGGTCGTTGGCCAGTCTTCCAAGGACCTTGCAATCTCCGTGCATCTTGACGGACAAGCGACACAATTGTGGTTCGCAGAGGAACTCCTGGAATTTTTGGATCACGCAGCCGGAACTACGGTCGAGATTGCAGGGCGCAAACTGATTCGTGACGAAGGTGGGGAATGGCGCGAAATTAAGCCAAACTGATAGCTGTTGCAAAATCGCCATTACACTTATCTTCCCTTGGGCGGGGAACATGAGTGTAAAGGCCTGGTTTCGTCAACAGCGCGGAGACTGCCTCGGATATGGTAGATTCCGCTCGTATGCTCAGTTTTGACGACGAGCGCTGGAACCATTTGATGGGTGGCTACAAGATGCTGTTCGATCCCCGTCCTTCCTTGCAAAAACTTGAGAGTCAGCAGGACACCGCAACCGCTTGGGAAGAATTGTGGGAGGAGTTGCACCACCAAGGCGACGTTGGGGATGCCTCGTATGCAGCGATACCGGAACTTGTAAGGATTCATCGCAGCAGAAGCTCGGCTGACTGGAACCTCTATGCGATGGTTGCGATTATTGAACTGGCCCGCACGGAATCGCGGAATCCAGAAGTGCCGGAGTGGTTGCGGGATGATTATTTCCGCTCGATTCAGGAGCTGGCTCAAATGGGCACCAAGGACATTTTGTCTGCCGACGAATCGGAAACCAAGCGAGCCATCCTCAGCGTCATTGCGATTGCGAAAGGTCTTCGGACTCACGGGAGGTTTCTCGTAGCATATTCCGAGGATGAGTTGTCGGAAATGGAGCCATGATGAGTGAAATGGCCTGTTTACAGCAGAGCAGGTAAACGCCTGAAGGAACGCACGCCGCGTCAGCCTGAAGAAACCGACGAGCGCATGCGGCGCAATTGCAGGATCAGTTCCGTGAACAATAACGGAAGAACCCAAGATGCCCAGCCAACTGTCACTGCGCGGTCGCCAGCCGGCTGCAGGTGGTCACCTGGATAGTAGTCGTTCAGCACCCGAAAGGTCACGAATGCGAAGGTGACAACGTAAGTACGGACCATCCACTCTTTGTGAATTTGCACGCGCCGCTTCAAGATCGCGTAAAAAGCCATCGCTGCTGATGTAAACCAAGCCGTGGCCATCCCGAGAAGGGCGAAACCAAAAGCCCAGCCGAATGTGGTTCCTATCGCCATGCGATATGCGCCAACTGAGCCGACGGCCACGCCGCACAGAAACACCCTTCCCATCCACCGATGCAATCTGGCATAGCGTCGTCGAAATCCCGTCCAGAACTGCCATGGGCCAGTAAGCAACGCCACCGTACCCCCTGTGATGTGCATTAGCAGCCACCCACGCAGCGCCCAATGGTTGGGGGCACCATCGTTGTAAGCCGCTTCGTTGTAGTGCAGATACAGAGGGACAACGTAGTTGATAACAAAAATCAGAGCGACGACCAGGATTGCAGCCGAGCCGAACGCTTTAAGTGTGACGTTAGCCGTCCGTTCCTTCCCCGACGTCTTAACCGCGCTGGAAGCCGTCATAACGGATGCTCCGGTTGCAGGGAATGATTGCATCCTCGGCTGCACCAAGCAAGGAGAATCGTGATTGCGAACGGGTGTCGTTGCCCGAGTCTGAAAACAGCCTCTGAACAAAAGCTCGCATTTCTGTTCTTCAGTTGGCGCAAAATCGCCATTACGCTCATCGACATATCGTGATTGCACAGAGGTGAAGGAATACAATGGCCTCAACAGTGACGGATTTTCAAAAAGCATTCGAGGCTGGCCGCAATGCTGTGAGGAACAGGCGCACGGCATTGCTGTTGTCCATTCTCGCTTTCATGGCAGCGGACACCATCATCTACGAGTGCCTCCATCACCATTACGTGCTGGCGGTACTCTCCCCAGTATTCTTCCTCATTGTCATGCCGTGGCTTGGGTGGAGATGGATTAGGCCCGAACGCTGAGTTCCCAACTGTTGAAACATCTCGATTACACTCATCGAGAACTCTTACGCCTCCCATTGGGGTACCTCGCCTCACGCTAACGCTGCGGCCACCTGGGGTAGGGCCCGGAGGCGTTATCATCTGGTATGGCCCCCCCTTCCAGAGCGTATCTGCGCCTGAAACGCTATCGGCAGAGGCGCTCCCTCGAACGCGAGCGGATGTACTTAGCAAAGGACTGGCCGCCCGGACATGAACACTGGAATGCTCACCAGTGGGCAGCGGTCAAGCGCTGGTGCATTTACTACCATCGGCGCTGGCAGGAGCGGCAGATTGGTCACTCGCTTCCCCCACGGCGGCCGCATCATTGGGTTGGTCCCGCAGAGCGTGATCGTAAGCGACGGAAGCATGATCGGCCAACCTGTAACCCGGTTTTGGTGCGTCACCTGATCGTTTTATAGGTCTCTTGCTCTCTTTTGAGCTTTTGAGCAGGTCTCAGTAGCAATTCGTGTACGTCCAGGATGGCTGCCCAGGAAGAACAGTTGGCATGGTCTGAGTTGTGCACCGAAGTTGGGTGGGCGGTTTGTATACGAGTTGCGGTTGTGCGCTCGTCGCGGAGTCGATGATGGTTTGGATAGCGTTCATCCTGGACTCGTAGTTGGCGGCGCGAATCGAGTCCTGCATGCGATCCAAGAAGCGCCCGTTCTGTTCGACTGTGGCCCGATAGTCCCGAAGCATCCCGTTGTAAGCGTCCACTAGTGTGTTATAGCGCTGGATGAGGTCCTTGTACGATTTTTCCTCGTCAAGAAAACCCTGCCCCATCTTGAGGCCGATTTCCCGCACCCGTTTGTCGTCATCCGAAATTACCTTAGCGGCGTCGCGTATTCTCTTACTCGCTTCCTTCCCAGTGCTATCGCGAAGTTTGTACGCGACAATGGCATCGTCTTTCGAGAGGCCCGCGCTTTCCGCATACACACAATCGCTAAGTTCCTTCTGAATGGACGTCAGCTTATCGAGCGTAAGTGAGTCCATGTGATCGTTGAGATCGGAGAGCTCTTTTAGGCGGTCTTTGCAAGCCTGCGCCGCTGGGCTGATAGCGGGGGTCACTTTCGGCTTCGGGGGCTTACTCTGCCCCAAAACGATTGTGCTGAAAGTGATGATTACTATGACGAAAGCAAAGTGTTTCATACGAAGCGTCTCCTTCAGCCCGTCAAAGTCTCGGTGTCTGCCCCCGATCTCAAAACATAAGTCTGTAGAGTGTGCCGTCTTTATTAGCGCAAGCGCCTGAACCGTGCGTCAATGCGGTCGTAACATACTCGCAATCGACCACCGATCCTTTATCGCCAGTGACGACAGCGGTGCCGTATTGGTTTGATTTTCCCAGCGACGAGCCACCTGTGAAGGCACTTCCCTCAGTTCCGTAGACCTTCGCATAGACGCTGCCCCAGTTCACGGGCAAATGAGCATAGGTTAGGTACTCACCGCTCATTTTCTCGTCGGACGAAGCGACGACCCCGCTGATCCTGCCTCTGCCACTCCCGCTGTAGGTGATGACGACGGGAGTGACCTCTCCAGTCGTCAAGTTGTAGATGCGGCCATGAAGGGTACAGCCTGTTTCGAACAGAGCGCTGATGACCAGAACAAAACACATGGTGAGCAGCCGCACACGGTGTCTCATACAGACAATCTCGCACCCGTAATCTCATTCGGTGGTACTCGTAACGATACTACGGGAGACTGCCGCTTGGAAATTCTTTCCAAGTGGCTACGCTGAGGAGCAAATTCGGGAAGCGACTGCGGGAGATTCGGGCGCAACGCCGGATGACGCAGGAGCAATTCGCAGAGGCGCTTGATATGTCCGTGGACTTCCTGAGCCTGATTGAGCGTGGCAGGAACGCGCCCTCATTCGAGACCCTGGACAAGATCGCGAAGCGATTGCGGATGACGGTCGCTGATCTCTTCGCATTTGGCAGTGCGTCCCGCTGAGGGCAAATGGGCACTGCACGTATCGCTCTAGAATCCGCTACATCGCTACAGTGCCCCTCAATAGCGGTTCTGCCGCTGTTCTTCACCCGCTACAGCCGGGCAGTTGTAGCGGACAAAAATCGCGACCTGCGCCAGTATTCATGCGGTTTGTAGCGATGTAGCGGATTTCAGAGGTAACGCTTCCACGCATCCTCGAAACTCTCCCGCAAGTATCCCTTTACCACCTGCTCTCCTAGTCGGATGTTCTTAGGCGTAATCCCGAAAGGTCGAAGCAGTCGGGCCAGAGAGTGAGAATTGAGACCTCTGCCGTGGAACCAGCCTGCCCACGGAGATTCTTGGAGCGAGTTGAGCCTGTCGAGCAGTTCCGAAGTTGGCAGGCGATCATGCTCGGAATCGAACAGCTCCCGCACGTCACCGAGCAGTTGAATCCCCCGGTCCCCCAATTCATCCCGTGACTTCAGGTCTGCCAGTTGTTTTGCGATGACCTCCAACTCCGCGACTCGCTGCGGAGCGGCCCTCTCGCAGACCGAAAACAACGGAAGCCACAGTTCGGCTTCTCGATCTTTGAGAAAGGGCAGGTCATTGTCGTGATAGTATGCCTCCACGATTCCGGCATTGTCCTTGGCCCAATCGCTCAGTTGCTTTTGGAGGGGGGCGCTCTCTGCTTTGACGCGCGCTAGCCGGAATCGTTCTAGCTGTGCGTCTCCCCGTCGTTCCATACGTATCTCAACGCAGCGGTCAGCGAGCGTGTCCTGCAATTGCCCTATCAGGACAAGTGCCTTTGGACAGAAGGTGTCGAACCGCTCCGGCTCGTAGTCTGTGACACTCTCCTTCCTGCTCTTCTTTGTCGTCTGCTTGCAGCGCCAAACCGATTGCCCCTTCCGGTAGCCCGCGTTGAGGACTTCTCGCAAGACGGAAGCTCTCTCATCGTTTCTCCGCGCGAGGTACTCTGCCTCGTCAATGAGCAGAGTTCGCTTCCCGGCCTTCAGCAATCGGTACAGCGCAGCGGAGGAGATGCTCACCGTTTGCAAGGGCTGGAAGCAAACAAGGCCCAGCAGTTCGCAAAGCCGCGTCTTGCCGCATCGTTTGGTCGGCGATGTAATGGCCAGATAGGGGAACGCATCGAAGTGCTCATGCAGGTGAGTGGCGATGCTCCATAGCGCCAGGACGAGCGGCAGGCCCGGCGCGAGGGCGAGAAACCTCGAAAACAGAGCCGCCAGGTCATCCACAATACGAAGCTGATTCTCTTCGGTCACCGCGCTCTCATCTCCCGCACCGCAGGGCGAGTGCCGAGTTGCATAATGCGTTCGAGCTCGGTGGCGGGAACCCGGACTAGCCGTCCCACTTTTATGGTTGTGATTTTGCGCTCCAGAATCCAGCGCCGAATACAGGCCGGAGTAACTCCAAGTTCTGTTGCGAAAGCGGGAACAGTCAGTAATTTCGCTGTTTGCACAGTGCCTCCTTACGCGAACCACACTAGCGCGGGGTGTGCTACAGGAAAAGACGGAGAATAATGGGGGACGATTTTCTCCACGGAGAAAAAGGGGGTGGAGTTTTCTCCGGGTAACGACAGGAAGAATCCAGTTGATTCAGTGGGCTGCTTTGCGGGCGGGTTCCTGGATGCCTAATCTTCGAAGCACGGACCTAAGATCGTTCACTTGCTGCCTGAGCCGTTCGTGACAAGCGGGGCCGTGCGTCTGTTCGCCACAGTTACACACCTCTCGCGTGATTCGCGGCCAGGAGATCCTCGGGTTCGTGAGCCATTTATCCAGGGCGATCACCGCTAAATGGCGTTTTGTGGCCGGACGGCCATGAGGTTTCCGTTGTGCGACCCGCAAACTCTCTAGAGTTTCGAGAGGGGAGAAGCCTTCGGCCAACAGACCGGATTGTGCAGCGTGCAGTGCTTGGCTGCGTTCGCTTTCTGACATCACGGGCAATGGCGGGATTAGCAAATCCACCAATTCCTCGACTTCTTCCAAGACGCATCTGACCGACGCCATCCGCTCTTGCAGATGGACGATTGCGTCGGGCTGCGACCTTGCGGCGAAGCCGCGTTGAACCAACTCTGGTAACGAACTGGCAAGACGATTCACCTCGGCAGACTTAGCAATGAGGCGCGTCTCCAGTTCGAGCTTAATGGGGCCTGCATAGCCCTCTTTCCGCGTCGTCACACCACCTCCCGCGTGGCATCCCGTTTCAAGGATCGGCAGGCGGGCCGGGATGCGCCCGCCGTTCGCTGCGTCCAGCTAGCCGACTCAGCCCTGAGTTTATCGTGCTTTCAACGAGAGTCAAGTTTCGGGTTTCATTCAAGATTTCATTTGCAATAACCTAACGCTAGGTTTATATTCTCTACATGACTGACGTGAGCAAAGCGGCGAGCCTAATGGGCCGAAAGAGTGCCGCTGCCCGTGCAAAGAGGTGGGGCAAGAGGGAGTTTGCCCGACGAATGCGGGAGTGGGGCAAGTTGGGCGGCCGGCCTAAAGGTAGCGCAAAGAAAGACAAGCGAGGTGCAAAATGAGCGTTTACAGGCGAGGCGGAGTTTGGTGGTATCGCTTCAAATTCGCAGGTCAGGCCATTCGTGAGTCAACCAAGACTGGCTCCAAGACAGTTGCGAAGAGTGCCGAGCGCACTCGCAGGCGAGAGCTTGAGGAAGGCTTCAACGGAATCAGCAAGGCAAAACGGGCGCAGCTATTCAGCATAGCGGCGGAGAATTGGTTAGAGGCAAAGAAAGCGCATCTCTCCCCGCGAAGCGTAATCATTGAAACTCTGAACCTCAAGCACCTCAAGCCCGTCTTCGGCGGGATGCTCATCTGCGACATTCGCGGCGATGAGGTTGCCGCCTACCAGTCGGGGCGCTTGCGCCAGGACGCCGCGCCAAAGACGATAAATCTTGAAGTGGGGACGTTGCGGGCGATTCTCCGCAAGTATCGGCTGTGGGCGAATATTCAGCCGGACGTGACAATGCTGCGAGTGCGTGACGATGCGGGCCGCGCCCTCTCGCAAGAAGAAGAGAAAGCGTTACTCCGTGAATGTCGTCAGAGCCGTTCACGCTCGCTCTACGTTGCGGTCGAGATGGCGTTGGGCACTTGCATGCGGTATAGCGAGATCCGACTGCTTCGTTGGAGTCAGCTTGACTTCGTCCGGAACGAATTGCGAGTTGGCAGGTCCAAGACAGAGCATGGCGAAGGGCGAGTCATCCCTCTGAACCAACGTGTTCGCACCGTTCTGGAGTTCTGGGCAGAGCGGTTCCCTTCTCGCAAGCCAAATGAATTCGTCTTCCCGTTCGAGCGGTACGGCGGGAAGGGCAAGGATGACGTGTTCGGCTTCTCCGGTAGCGTGGCCTATGGCACCGATCCCAGCAAACCTGTCGGGGACTGGAAAGAGGGCTGGGAAGCAGCCAAGAAAAGGGCGGGCGTGACCTGTCGCTTCCACGATCTGCGGCATACTGGGTGCACGCGGATGTTGGAAGCCGGAGTGCCGCTTAGCGTCGTCAGCGAGATCATGGGATGGAGTGCGAGCACGGCTATGCGGATGGCAAAGCGCTATGGACACATCGGACATTCGGCACGCCGTGAGGCTGTGGACAAACTGGCTAGTGCGAGTGTTTTTGACGCAGAGGGGGCACAGAAGTGGGCACAGTCGCACGGTGCCGAACAAGGGCAGGTACAGTAAGCCAATGAAAAGAAATGGCTCCTCAGGTAGGACTCGAACCTACAACCCTTCGGTTAACAGCCGAATGCTCTGCCATTGAGCTACTGAGGAGTGTGGACGGATCGGGCGCTGAAGGCTCGACCGTCGGCTATCGATGTTCATCATAGCATTTCGGGGCGGGTCGTGAAAACAACAACGCGACGGGCGACGCCAAAAGGGTCATCTCCCTTTGTGTTTCTGATACGCTAGGCCGTTGGCCCGGCCCATCCGCTCGCCCCGGGCCGACCGGTGTCCCCGAGGTTTTCATGCCCGGAGGTTTGCGTTTGCTCGTGTCGTTCTCTTCCCTGTTGTTCGCGGTCGCGGCGGTCTATTCGGGGGGCGATTCCAAATCGCCTCAAACTCAATCGTCGGCTCCCGCCGCGCCTCCAAGGGCTGCACTCAGGCCCGTGATCGACATCTTGCACGGCACGAAGGTTCTCGACAACTATCGCTGGCTCGAGGACGGCACGACTCCCGAGACACAGAAGTGGGTGGAACAGGAACTCGCCTATACCCGCGCGCTCCTCGATCCGCTCCCAGGGCGCGATGCGATTCACAAGCGGCTGACCGAATTGCTGTCGATCGGCGTCGTTACGCCGCCCCAGATCGCGGGCAAGTATTACTTCTACACCAAGCGCGAGGGCCTGCAGAATCAGCCTATTCTTTATGTGCGCGAGGGTGTTGAGGGCGCTGACCGCGCCCTGGTCGACGCCAATGAGTTCGCCGCCGACGGCACGATCGCGCTCGACTGGTTCCAGCCCAGCGACAACGGTCGATACGTAGCCTACGGCACTTCCGCCGCCGGCTCGGAGATGAGCACGCTGCACATCGTCGAGGCCAAAACCGGCGCCACGCTTCCAGACATCATCGAGCGCACGCGCGCTGCTTCCATCGCATGGCAGCACGACACTCGAGGGTTCTACTACACGCGCTATCCGAAAAAAGGCGAAGTCCCCGCCGGGCAGGAGATGTACAACCGCCACGTCTTCTATCACGAACTCGGCACCGATCCCGCCACCGACGAACTGATCTTCGGCGAAGGCCGCGATCCTGAAGACTGGCCGAGCGTTTCCCTTTCCAACGATGGGCGCTGGCTCCTGATCAACGTCTCACAAGGCTGGACCAAGTCTGAACTCTTTCTACAGGACCTCAAGGCCGGCACTCCGCCCACCCGTGTCACCACAGGCAAGAACTTCCTCTACGGCGGTGAAGTCTACGACAGCAAGCTTTACATCACGACCAACGAAGATGCCCCGCGCTACCGCGTCTTCGTCGCCGATGCCGGCAACTATGACCGCGAGGCCTGGAAGGAACTGATCCCGCAGACCGACGCCGTCCTGCAAGGCGCCGCCGTCTTCGGCGGCAAGCTGTTCGCGCAGTACGAGCAAAACGCGTCGTCGCAATTAAAGATTTTCGATCTTGACGGCAAGAAGCTCAACGACCTTTCCCTGCCCGCGATTGGCACCGTCGTCGGAAGTGGTGGCCGCTGGAATCGCGACGATGTTTTCTACGGATTTCAGTCGTTCACGTTTGCGCCGTCGATCTACCGCTACGATTTGAAAGACAGCTCCACTTCGCTCTGGACCAAAGTCGACGCCCCCTCGATCGATCCCTCCGCCTACGAAGTCCAGCAGGAATGGTTCGCCTCAAAGGACGGCACGCGCGTCCCGATGTTTGTGGTGCATAAAAAAGGATTGCAGAAGAACGGCAAGAACCCCACCCTGCTCACCGCCTACGGAGGCTTCAACGTCAGCCTCACCCCCACTTTCAGCCGCACCGCTTATTTGTGGATGGAGCACGGCGGCATCTACGTCGTCGCCAACCTGCGGGGCGGCGCCGAGTTCGGCGAAGACTGGCACCGCGCCGGCATGCTCGACAAAAAACAAAACGTCCTCGACGACATGATCGCCGCCGCCGAGCACCTTATCTCCGAGAAATATACCGACCCCAAGCACCTCGCCATCCAGGGCGGTTCCAACGGAGGCCTGCTCATGGGCGCCATGATCACGCAGCGTCCCGACCTGTTCCGCGCCGTAGTCTGCCAGGTCCCGCTGCTCGACATGATCCACTACCAGGACTTCCAGATCGCCAAACTCTGGATCCCCGAATACGGCACCTCGGAAAACCCCGACCAGTTCAAGTGGCTCTACGCCTACTCCCCCTATCACCACGTCAAAGCAGGCGCAGAGTACCCCGCAATCCTATTCATGACCGCCGACACCGACACCAGAGTCGACCCCATGCACGCCAAAAAGATGGCCGCCTTGATGCAGGCCGAGGCGAAGAATGGGGCGAGCAAAACGCGCCCAATCTTATTAAGAATTGAAACGAAAGCAGGACACGGCGCAGGCAAGCCAGTAACCAAGCAGATCGAAGAATTCACAGATGTCTACTCGTTCCTGTTTTGGCAGCTGGGGATGAAATGAGTACTCAGTACCCGGCACTCAGTACTCAGAAACGGCACTCAGGATTCGCCGAGCGAACAAGTTCTCGCCGCGAAACGCATTGAACAGGGTACTGAGTACAGAGTACTGCGTACTGAGTACTAGTCTCCTCACGCCGCTTCTTTCGTCGCTGCGATCAGCCCGTTGAGTATTCTTCCCAGCTCTGCTGCTTGGTCGAGAAGGAAATCTGTTTCCTTTTGTCCAAGGTGGGCCAGGTCGTGGGCCAGGATGATTTGTGTTTCCACCTCGGCCAGGGAGCCACGGGCATTATTCAGGAAGTGGCAGAACTCGCGTCGCGAGTAGCGGGCCTGGCCTTCCGCGATATTGCTGGGCACCGATACCGCCGCTCTGCGCAACTGGCTTTTCAGGCCGAACATTTCTTCTCTGGGAAAGCTTTGCGTCGCGAGATAGATTTCTCGCACCAACGCCATCGCCTTTCGCCATGCTATGAGATCGCGATACGATCCGGCCATAACTCACCTCAGAAACATGATCTCATCGCGAAGGTACTTACGAGCCGGCAAGACTATAAAATAGAGCGTGATGCAATTCCAAATGCGGAAATCATAGTTCGTCCCCACGCGGGTGGTGGCAAAATGACTCCTGAGGGTGCCCCGTCCAAGCTCCGCTTGGGCGGGGTTTTTGATGTTCATCCGTCACAGACATATCCAGAGTTGTGGAAGTAGCATTCCCCCATGCCCTGGGGACTGAAACGCTTCCAAGAGTCACGTCAGGTTCACTTCCTAACCTTCAGTTGCTATCACCGCCGTCCAAATTTCCTGAGCGCAAACGCGTGCGCAACCTTCGTCTCAGCGCTGGAACGGGTTCGTGAGCACTACGACCTCTGCGTTTACGGATACGTGGTCATGCCCGAGCACGTCCACCTGTTGGTAAGCGAGCCCGAGCGTAGCAACCTGGCTCAAGCCATAAAGTCCTTGAAACAAGGAGTGGCGCGAAGGCTGTCCCTGCGCGCCGCAGACTCCTTCTGGCAAGCCCGCTACTACGACTTCAATGTCTGGAGCGAGCGCAAGTTTGTGGAAAAACTCCGCTACATTCACCGCAACCCCGTGAATCGTGGCCTAGTCACACGCCCTGAAGACTGGCCCTGGAGTAGTTTCCGTCACTATGCGACCGGAGAAACCGTCGTAGTAGAGATCGAGTCGCAGTGGACGGCGCGCCGCCGGGAACGCGCCGGAGTCTTCCTCACTCTGAAGGTGAGAGCGTAAGCAGAAAACCCCGCCCAAGCAAAGCTTGGACGGGGCACCCTCAGAAGTAGAACGTGGGGCCGAGCCACCAGCCAAGGGCGTTCGCGGGTATTCCGAGGAGTGCCAAAACTCCTTCTACACAAGCTCCTCAGTGAGATAGTTCGGAGGCTCGCCCGGTGGCCAAGTCTAAGTTACTCCCGAGGGTGCCCCATCCAAGCTTTGCTTGGGTGGGGTTTTTGATCTTCATCCTCCGCAACAGAAGGTAAGTCTGGGCCACCCGCCTGCAAGGTTGTTGTTCCAGACAACACACGCATATACGAGTCCAAAGTTTCCTTCCCCAATCTTCTCCCCCATCGTATAGCTATTGCCAGTCGCGACGCTTGTAATGACCTCTCCCACGGTGGGCGGGGTAACCCAATCCGCGGGCCGTGCTGGAACTTCCGCCGTCCCATCCGGTACTGATGGTTCCGCTAGGGGTGAGGGAGGTTCAGACATAGGCTTGAGCAGGATAGCTCAATAGAATTCTAATTGGTAGCCGGGAGGCGGATGGCGCAGGCTAAGTTCACTCTTGAGGGTGCCCCATCCAAGCTTTGCTTGGGTGGGGTTTTTGATCTTCATCCTCCGCAGCAGAAGGTAGTCTGGGCCACCAGCCTGGGCACCGATACTGCCGCTCTGCGCAACTGGCTCTTTAGGCCGTACATTTCTTCTCTGGGGAAGCTTTGCGTCGCGATGTAGATTTCCCGCACCAGCGCCATCGCTTTTCGCCATGCTATGAGATCGCGCTACGATCCGGCCATAACTCACCTCAGAAACATGATCTCATCGCGAAGGTATTTACGAGCCGGCAAGACTCGAAAATAGAACCTTATGCAATTCCAAATGCGGAAATCATAGTTCGTCCCCACGCTCAGAAGGACGCAAGGGTGATCCAGTCGGCCGGATCGAGACCACGGCGGGGCATGGCGTGGGGAAGCCGGGGGACGAAGCAGACTTAGGAGTTCACGGATGTGTATTCGTTTTTGTTTTGGTAGTTGGGGGTGAAGGAGTAGGGCAAAGGTCGAAGGGGACCAATTTTCGTTACAGCAGGTCTGAAGCCTTCTGTAGCAGGGGATCATTGCACGTTCTGGGCGGAGTGATAATGCGCGCGACGCGAGCGGTTTTCGTTCGGTCCGGTATCCAGATCGTCATGTCAAGCCCAGCACGCCGATACGGCGAGATCACCCCCTCGCCTTGCAGAATCTTGAGCACAGGCCCGACTAGGCGTCGGCCATGGTGATCGAGTCCCCGCTGCAGAGCGTTTTCCTTGCGGCCGGAGCCCTTTCGGAGATAGATCTTCTTCAGGATGGTCAGAAGCACCCTTGCGCCCACCGGCAGGTCCATGCCGCCGATCGCATTCGTTGTATCCGGCGCCTCCGAATACTTATCAAACTCACACGCATTATCGAATACTTCCGCAGGAAGGTCCTTGCGTGACGACCTGCCCTCCAGTTCGTCAACGTAGCATGCATCGAACCGAGGGAGGCGCTCGGCATCGGCATCCGGATCGATCGCCAAGGTGGAGAAGAAGCAGTTGCGGAAATGCATCCGCGAGCAGTTACCAGATTTTTCGAGCAACTCTAGATATGGAATGTAGATGTTGTCAAGCTGCACTTGCCCATCTATGTCACAACCGAGTTCCATCGCTATTCTGACTAAGTCGAGCACCAGGAACGTCAAGTCCTGAAGCTCTTGTGCCCTGCGGATAACAGCGTTAACCATTCCCGAGGAGACGCTAGAGTCTTGGGCTTTGACTACGCAAAGGCCGATCCCAAGAATGCTCAGGCCGATTTCCGCCCCGCGAAAGACGTGCGGACTTGTACCGAACGGATCTGCAATGAAGCGGAAGACATCCCCTGCGCGACAGGCGTCCGCCAACTCAGCGTCAAGGAAAACGCGAGTCCCTTCATCTGCCCGATCAACCCCGAGGCCCGGCAAACGCTGCAGGAGCAGCATTCCTTTTTCATCGGGCTGATATCCGCAGATCTCGGAGAAAGCCGCCACTTGTTGCTCTCGAGACAGGGGCCCTAGACCGCTCTGGCTAGCCCGCGCCACAGTCGCAAGTCGGTCGAGGATGCTGCGCACAGTCGGACCGTCGATGCCCGCCTCGATCTCCGCCTCTCGCGCACAGATACGATCAAGAATCACATCCCACCCTCGAGCCGGGTCTGTCGCAACAGGTTGCTGAGATCCGCCTCCGACGATTGCCGTCTCAAGGATTCCCGACGTTGCCAGATATGCGACGAGGAGCGGTCGCGACGGCATCCAGCTTGGCACCCTCCCTGAGATGCCGCGCTTTTCCAAATAGTGTTGGATCTGCTCGTCGCTGAACTCATTGAGCGTCAGTTCAGTAAACCCATGTGTGACACCGAGTGCGCTCCTCCTTTCTCTCTCGCTGTCGAAGAAATGCGCTCTACCGGCGAGGATGATTCCAGCTACGTTCGGTTGGCTCCGGACGAACTCTCGAACGGCCTCCATTGCCCGATACCGACTGTCTTGGAGCCGCTTCCATATTCCCTGAATTCCGACCGTTGTAAGCTCGTCGAAACCGTCCAAAAGCAGAACTACATATCCGGCTCGCCATGCCCTTACTAGATGCGGCGGATGCTGAAAGCCTATGTTTCTTCCGTGTCGTTCAAGAACCTCGGCCGGATTCGTCTGACCAAAATGATCGCGAAGGTTCAGGTACACAGGAAACCTTGCAGTGCGGTGTTTAAGGTATGATCGACGAAGCTCTACGTAAAGCTCACGGAGAGTCATGCTCTTGCCTGCCCCGTAGTCTCCGAGAAGGACTAGCTGTCCTCCGGAGAGCAGGCGGTCTTTGACCTGGCCGAGGTTCAGGGATTCCTCGCCGCCAACACGAACCAAGTCCATCGAAACATAGTCGACCCTCGCCTGAGCGTTGCCAGTCGCGGGGTCGCGCACGCTACCAAACGGATAATTATCGCGAAGCGAAAGATAGGCCGCAGCGTCGATGAGTTTGCTCTGAAACTGTCCAAACGACAGCGCAGTCACTTGGCCAGGCCGCTTGCTGATTGCATCTCGCTGATCCGCCGTTGGCTCTTCCTTCGTGACGAACCAGCACTTAACGGCCTTCTGCCTATTCTTGGCCAGCAGTTTGCTTGCTAACGCTGTTAGTTTCTTCGCATCGTCAAGCGCCTTCACTTTAGAGCGAGAGACCGTAGCCTCCACGAGGTGAATGCAGTCCTCTGTCTCAAAGACGCCGTCCCTTTCCCTGCCATCGAGAACCTGCGCGCCGCCGTACTGCGCTTCCGGCCACAGCTGGCGCGCTATCCTTCGCACTTCATCCTCGAAGAACTTTTGCTCTTCCTGCTCAGTTCCGGGCATTGCATCTCCACTACAATCCCCAGCAGACACCCAGCAATTCTACTCCGCGGGCTGATTCCTGAGGTTTGGGGCTGGCTACCCTCGATGCACCACGACGTAGGCTGCTCGGCCGATTCGTTGTTCACCGTTAGTTCTTGACCGTCATAGCATCCGAATCGACAGCTTTCTTGCCCGTAACTCCTTCCAGCGCGGCGAGAATGCCTCGGTATTCGTTCTTGTCGCACTGAATTGCCAGACCGCCCTTTTTGTCCCCATCAGCCCAGGTCAGACCGACATAGTGTTTCTTCGACTTAGTCAAGGCCATCAGTGCACCAATGCCCAGGCTGACGACAGCCAGCCCGATCGCCGCCCCGACTCGCCGGTGAACGTCTTGGCCGTAACTGATTTCGGTAATTGCCGTAGTCGGGATAGTGACGACCTCTGCCTTGTCTCTTACAAAGGTGATCGTGGTCTGGCTGATTTGCAGTTTCAGACCGGTCCCGGACTTGGTGTCCGAGAGCGATCCGCCATCGTAGGTGACTTTGTAACCGCTCTGGGCATCAGCGGCGAGTAGCGCGGAAGGAATAGCAATCGAGAGAAGTAGCGCGAGAATACGTTTCATCGGGCTAATATCGCGGACGCGATGGAATCGTGCCGTGATTGAGGAGGTATGGCGCGGTGATTTGCGTCACAGGGGTGTGGACTGCCACCTTTGGACAATGACAACTTCGGCATGGGAGTTTCTGTCGTCCCTCCGGGACTGGTTCCCTCTTTGCCTGACTTACCCCGGACTCACGTCCGGGGCTAAATTATGTCGCCGCTCCGCGGCTGGGGTGGGGGTTCTCCGTACGTATCCGCTTCCCAAAATGGGAATCCGACTGATCTCAAATACCTGTCAAGCCCCCACAAAATATTTCTAACTCCTACTCCCGCAGTCGTATACGATCCGCGATCCACAGCTCAACCCACGTTGGGATGCTAAAATGCAAGCATAGTGTTTAGCCAAAAGCAATACGTTGTATCCGGCCAAAATTCGGAAGACCGGAATTTGATTACAGCAGCTAACCAGTTATTATTGAATATTTTACGTTTAAGTCCCAAGCGCTCAAGATTTTACCCGGATTCCGCCATATCCCCGCCCTGCAACCCAACAGAAGCAAAGAATTTAGCTACAAGGTACCAAAAAAAACTGCGAGATCGATATGTCGGCGACTGTCCGGCCCAACTCGGGAGCCGGATTGCGAGGGGAGTAGACTGATGGCGACGCCGGCTCGGAGCGCCCGGCACACTGTCGCTGAAAGGATCACGCTTTTATGAAACGGATCGTCTTCTTTCTCCTCTTTCTGTCACTCTCTTTTCTAACTTACGCGCAAGATCAAAAACCGGCGACCCCGGCGACGCTGAAGAGTGTCTTGCTGGAACAACTGCGAACCATCCACAACCAGAAAGATTGGCTCGTGCCCGCGAATACCGCCGTGGAAGGGCTCACCGCGGAACAGGCCCGCTGGAAAGACAGCAGCGGGAATCACTCAGTCGGTCAGTTGGCCAATCATCTGGTGTTCTGGAACCGGCAGGAACTGGCCCGATTCAAAGGCGAACCTCCGGAGAAATACAGCGGCAAGAACGACGACACCTTCAACGCCTTCGACAGCAAGAATTGGGCCGCCACCGTGCAGCAACTCGACCAGGTCTTGACCGAATGGGAACAAGCCGTCACAGCGGCCGACGATAAGAAGTTAGAGACCTGGGCTCCGACCGTCGCGCGCATCGGAACTCACAACGCCTACCACATCGGGCAGATCATCTATGTCCGCAGGCTGCAAGGATCCTGGGATCCGGAGAAGGGGGTCAAGTAAATCAGGGAGGCGACTGATTGTCGTTTGTAACTCCGGAGGAATGCGGTTCGATCTAAAGGAAGATGATTCCTAAGAGCACTGTTCTCGCAACTGGCGGGTCGGGCTTTATCGGCAGCCATTCCATCCTGCAACTGCTGATTCTGCGCGAACTTGGCAAGATGAAGAATGCCACCAACGAAAAAGCCAAGCGAGTGTTGGGCTGGGCGCCACGTTCGAATGAGGAGGCCATCTTCGCTACCGGCGAAAGCCTGGTGCGGCTCGGCCTTCTAAAGGACAGCGCAAAAAAGCCGCATAAATTTAAGGTGGGAGTCGAACGCAACCTAGGGCCTTCCCGTGATGCGATAGAAGAAAAACCAATCCGATGCAATCAAAAAGACAGACGTAGCAGCACAAGCCTTCGTGCTAGGGTGTCGTTAATCGCTGATCGAGGCAGGTGGCGCGCATGAAGATCTGTCCTAATGCAAAGTGCTCGGTTTTCGGCCGGATCGTTTACACCGTGGCGACCCGGTGTCCCGTGTGCAAGTGGGACTT
>Ga0209698_10002898_pt1 | contig 19149 bp, 10 predicted proteins | sample LitLauG_LLR_2012_FD_187203 | JGI IMG/M metagenome (GOLD analysis project Ga0209698, IMG submission 187203) | Freshwater sediment microbial communities from Pennsylvania, USA - Little Laurel Run_MetaG_LLR_2012 (SPAdes) (version 2) | ecosystem: Environmental > Aquatic > Freshwater > Creek >...
GCGCAACTAGGGGCCTACCATTCGGCTGAGATTGAATATGTGTTTGGACAGCTTGATTCGAAGGAAGGGATCGCGTGGCGTCCGGAAGACCGTCAGCTCAGCGAGTTGATGCAGAAATACTGGGCCAACTTCGCTCGCAGCGGGAACCCCAATCGGGCGGGGTTGCCGGAGTGGCCTGCGTACTTTGCAGCGAGCGGCTGGCCGGTGATGTTTCTGGACGCCAAGTCTGCGGCGCACAAGGATGAGTTGCGGGAACGGTATTTGTTTTTGGCGAAGGAGTGGGGCCAGTAGCCCTGGGAGGGGCGGACGCCCCCGTCCGCCCATGAAGGGGCATGGGACTCTATTTGGATGGCGCCCCTCCCCGGACGAGGGCGTGCGGGGCTCCACGGGCGATTCGCTGCGCTATCGCGGCTGAGTTCTGTCAAGCCCCAGTTCAGCGCTGCGCCGGTGTTGCTGAAGGCCGGCCGCTGACGGCTCACAGCTATCCTTTCGCGAACTCGCTTCGATGGCGGCTGTAAAAGATGTAGATCAGCAAGCCGAGTCCCAGCCAGACCACAAACCGGACCCAAGTGATGACTGTCAGCCCAGTCATCAGGCCACCGCATAGGATGATCGAGATCAGCGGGAACCACGGCACCAATGGCACCCGGAAGACTCGCGGGCGATCTGGCTGCGTGCGGCGCAGGATGATTACTCCCAGCGAGACCAGCACAAACGCGAACAGAGTTCCTATGTTCGACAAGTCGGCCGCATCGCTGATGGCGAAGATGCCTGACGGGATGCCAACCACAAATCCGGCGATCCACGTGGAGTAGTGGGGCGTCTTGAACTTGGCGTGAACTTTCGAGAACAGGGCAGGGAAGAGCCGGTCGCGCGACATGGCGTACCAGATGCGGGCCTGGCCGTATTGGAAGACGAGCAAGGACGAGATCATACCGGTCAGCGCGCCGACCACGATGATGGAACGCGCCCAGCGGCTCGCTCCCAGTACTTTCAACGCATAGGCCACGGGTGCTTCGGCAGCCTCACCGGAAACAAAGGTGGTGTACTTCATCATGCCGAGCAGCACGACGGACACGCCCACGTACAGCAGAGTGCAAACGATTAAGGAAGCGATGATGCCGAAGGGCAAGTCGCGCTGTGGGTCGCGTGCCTCCTCGGCCGCGGTGGAGACGGAATCGAATCCGATGTAGGTGAAGAAGACGATGGCACCCCCGGTCACGATGCCGCCGAATCCGGAGGGTGCGAAGGGCTTCCAGTTGCTGGTGTGCACGAGAGCCCCACCCACCACCAGGAAGATCAGGATGGCGCCAATCTTGATGGCGACCATGATATTGTTCGCTTCGGCGGATTCGCGGATGCCGCGTACCAGCAGAACCGTGAGAATGAAAATGATGAGGAATGCTGGGATGTTGAAGTAGGCGCCCGTCCAGTGGCCGGACTCCCAGACGGGGGTTGACCAGCGATCGGGCAAGTTGAGGCCGAACGACGCGAGTTGCGCCTTGGTATATGCGCTGAAGCCGATGGCGACGACTACGTTGCTAACCACGTATTCGAGGATGAGGTCCCAGCCGATGATCCAGGCAAAAATCTCGCCAAGCGTCGCGTAAGAGTACGTGTAGGCGCTACCGGCAATGGGGATCATCGACGCCAGTTCGGCATAGCAGAGTCCGGCGAAGCTGCAGGCGATGGCGACCAGGAAGAACGAGATTGCGATTGATGGCCCGGCCGGGGGGCGCCCGTGCATCAGGACTTGCGCCGTACCCCCGCCGCGGAGGAAATTCACGATGATGTCGAGCACCTGTGCGTGCAGAATCGACGGAGCCTGGAAGTATTCCCCGGCGGCCGCGGTGCCCGTCAGCACGAAAATGCCGGAGCCGATGATGGCTCCAATGCCCAGCGCGGTCAGCGACCAAGGGCCCAGCGTTTTCTGCAGGCGCTGGCCGGGCGATTCAGATTCGGAGATCAGCTTGTCAATCGACTTGCAGCAGAAAAGCTGGCTGGAGGAGGTGCGTATGACTGCCGCAGGTTCGCTGGGTGGTTGTGACAAGCGGTTGTGGTCTCCTCGAGAAAGCTTTCAGCCTTCAGCTCTCAGCTGTCAGCACCCAAGCAAGCGAAGGTTCCGCCGGTGACAGGAAAACCTTCGCTCCTTAGGTGCTGAACCCTGAAATGCTACAAATGCTGCGCCTACCGCTTTGCCTGGCCTCGTGCCAGCTTCTTGACTTTGGGCTTCTTCGATCCGCGAGCATAATCGCGGGGCTTCAGCGGTTTTTCGGCCTTGCGTTTCTTGCGCGCAGCTCGTTTGGCTTTCTTGCGATCTTCTTTGCTTAGAGTCGATGTATTGGCCATGAATCCCTTTGAATTTGTAATTTGGTAATTCAGTAATCTTGTAATTTAACCTCAAATTACCGAATTACCCGATTACAAAATTACCAAATTGCGGTCAGGCTCGCTCCAACTGGGCGTATTTCTCCACCAGTTTCTTCAAACCGAAGCGAGGGAATTGTACCGTAATCTTGGCTTCCTCGCCTTCTCCTTCACGCTGGTAGACGGTGCCCTCGCCATACTTGGGATGGCGCACCTTCTGTCCGGGGCGGAATCCGCGCTTGCCGGTGGGTTCTTCGACCGGCGTCTTTGAGACGGTGAATTTCTTGCCGCGGCTGGCGAAGAACTCGGCGATATTATCGATCGAGCTGTACATGCGGCTGGGAGCTGGCTTTGACGGTTGGCTCCGGCCGTTTGCGCTGTGCCATGCGGCACTCTGATCTTCGTCTTCGTAGGAGTAGTGAGCAGACTCCGCGTCGCGAACCGCGGGGCTTCGCCCTGCCGGACGGGCAAATGCGCCCGCCCCTACGTGAGTTCTTTTGGTGCCTAGTTCTTCGATCAGCGGGGCTGGTACTTCCTCCAGAAACCGCGAGGGTACGCTGGCTTCGGGCAGATCGCTGCCGTAGCGGCGGCGGTAGACAGCGCGGGTCATGATGAGTTGGTCCATGGCCCGCGTCATCCCGACGTAGCACAGGCGGCGTTCCTCTTCGATGTCGTCGGGAACGAGCATGGTGCGCGAGTGCGGGAAGAGTCCTTCTTCGAGGCCACTCAGGAAAACCAACGGGAACTCCAGCCCCTTGGCGGCGTGCAGGCTCATCAGCGTGATCTGGGCGCGCTGGTCGTAATCGTCGGCATCGGCGATCAGCGCGGCGTGGTCGAGGAACTCATCGAGCGTTTCGGCGCGGTCGCGCGAATCCATGGCGGCGTTGACGAGTTCGCGCAGATTCTCGATGCGGGAGTACGCCTCCGGCGTGTCTTCGTCTTCGAGCAGTTTGATGTATCCGGTGCGGTCGATGAGGAATTTCAGAAGGTTGGCGGTGCTCACCGTGGGAGCGGGAAAAGAGTTCGTGGGCGCGCGGTCCGCCGGTTGTGGTTGCAGATTTTCGCCCACCCGATTCTCCGATTCGGTGGTTTCGGGGTTGTCCGCCGCGCCGAAATCAAAGGAGAAATTGCCGAATTCACTGGGATCGAAGGCGGTGGCGTCGCCAGAGTCTGTGCCGTCTCTGACGGGACTGGCTCCGTCCTCCACGCCTTCCCCGGACTTGCGTCCGGGGCTAACGGCTTCCGTCCCTGCGGGACTGGAGGGACTCTCTGGAGTAGACAGGGTCTCTAAGAAAGTCCCCGCCAGCATAGCTCTCGCATCTTCAATCAGTTGCTGAAAAGTCTTGAGCGAAGTCACGGCGCGCGGTGGCAGCAGTTGCCTTCGGATGGCCTCTCCAATGGCACTCCACAGTGACAATCCCGTTTCCAAGGCGAGGTGTTCGAGCGTGTCGATCGTGCCTTTCCCGACGCCGCGGGCGGGCGTATTGATCACACGCAGCAGTGAAATCGAGTCATCCGGATTCTGGATGACTTTGAGGTACGAGATCATGTCTTTGATCTCGGAGCGCTCGTAAAAGGAGAATCCTCCCACTACGCGATACTTCAGACCATAGCGGCGCATGGCTTCTTCAAAAAGACGAGACTGTGAGTTGGTGCGATAGAGCACGGCGGCACGCGGGTCCTCGCCGCGTTCTGCGGCCTCGCGGATGTAACGGGCGGTGCGGTCCGCCGCGAACAGGGCTTCGTTTTCGCCGTCAGGCGCCTCGTAGTAGCCGACCTTGGTGCCACCCTGGCGGGAGGTCCACAGGTTTTTGCCTTTGCGGCGAATGTTATTCGCAACCACCGCCGACGCAGCCTGCAAGATGTTCTGTGTCGAGCGGTAGTTCTGTTCGAGGCGGATGATTTTGGCCTCAGGGAAATCCTGCTCGAATTCCAGGATGTTGCGGATGTCAGCGCCCCGCCAGGAATAAATCGACTGATCTTCGTCACCGACGGCGCAGACGTTGTGCCGCTCTCCGGCCAGCATGCGCATCAGTTCGTATTGTGGGCGGTTGGTGTCCTGGTATTCGTCGATGAGCAGGTATTGGAAGCGGCGGTTGTAGTACTCGCGTACCGACGCAGCCGATTTCAGCAGACGCACCGCTTCGAGTAGCAGGTCATCGAAATCGAGTGCGTTGGCTTTGCGGAGTTCTTTTCGATATTCCTCGTACAAATGCGCGATACGCTCGCTCTTGGGATCTGCCGATTGCAGGTAGAGTTCCTGGGGGCCGAGCATGTGATTCTTCGCCCACGAAATTCGGCCCAGAACCGTACGCGGAGTGAGCTCCTTGTCCTCAAGCCCCAGCCGCTTCATGGTCTGCTTGACTAAGGCTTGTTGGTCGCTTTCGTCGTAAATCACAAAATTCTTGGTGTGCCCCAGCGGCGCCTGCCCGGGCGTTGCGGGCGGAATCCGCAGAGCTTCAATGTCACGACGCAAAACCCTAACGCAGAAGGAATGGAAAGTCGAGATCACCGGTTTGGCAATGCTCAACCCGCCGACCAGTTTCTCGACGCGCTCTCCCATTTCGGCGGCGGCCTTGTTGGTGAAGGTCATCGCCAGGATCGACTCCGGCATGACGCCTTTATGTTCGATTAGATAAGCAATGCGATACGTAATGACCCGCGTCTTTCCGCTGCCCGCACCGGCGAGGATCAACACCGGCCCCTCGGTAGTTTCGACGGCTTCGCGTTGCTGCTGGTTAAGTTGGTCGAGAAAAGACAATCAGGAACCGGCTCCGGAGATGGTGGTTCGATTTTACAGGGAAACGCGGATCAGGATTTTCAGAAGATGGTTCGAGATCTCGACCGCGCCCGAAATTCGAACGACACCGGGGTCAACAGTTACGACTGGAATCGGTATCCGGGCTTCAACTCGCAATGATAAACCTTGGTGAGGTCTGCGTTAATCGTGGCATTGCAACGGGCCCAACTCAGCAACAGATCCGGCCCGAGCGGGAAAATAATGGACTCGCCGGCGACGTCTGCTTCCAGGCTGACCCCTTCGGCGTCGGCCGGCACCGTGAAGTTCAGAGCGGAACCGAAGATCACCGGATAGGACCGGTGATCGGCCTGACCGACCATGGAGTGATTCACTTCCGCCTCCACCAGAAAGGTGGTGGTGTCCGACCAGCCCCGGACCGATACCGTGATCGTCTGCCCGGCTTTCGTGAAGTTGTCGGACTCCACCCTGGTAAACGGACAGGGTCCCGCAATGCAGGAGAGCCGGACGTCATGCAATTCATTTCCCGGTCCGGCGTCCATCACGAGGGACCCGATGTTGGCCTTCCACTTTCCGTCGGGCGAGCACACGGGGCCACGGTTACAGGGCACATTCGCTTTGTTCGCCACCTCGAACGTTCTCACGGCGGTTCCAACATCGACCGATCGCATGGTCTTGAATGAATAGCGAACGACTACGTTCGCGATCTTGATGCTGGGCCGCTTGGCCTCCGCTCCAGCGTTCTTGCGAATCGGAACCAGGTGAGCGATGTAGAGTTTGTCGGAAGCGGTTTCATTGAGGTCGAGGGGTTCATAAGCGGGATGCCGGAAGGTCAGCTTAATGTGTTGTCCCGTGCGGACGCGCTTGAACAGACGCAAAGAAAAAAAGCCAGAAGAATCGGATTTCGCCGGGCTGGAGGCCAAATCGTTGGCCACGCCGATCAATACGTCGGCAATCGGCATTTCCTTGCGGGTGTCCCTGTCCTCGACGATCACGGCCCCGGTGAGGGTCAGGGGCTGCCGCCGGTAGCGATAGACGGCGACTGCCACGACTGCCAGCACCAGAACCGCTGGAACGCCGATCCGGAGCAATTTTGCAGTGCTGTTTTGCATCGCCTGACCCACATATAGTACGAGAGATGAAGCTTTCCGGGGCGGGGAATGTGGGTTGTGACTCGGCCATCAGTTAAGATTCCAGCAGCGAACCACGATGAAGGACACTCCCCATCGCCAGTCATCACGCCGCAGGTTTGGGCAGCAGATGCTCGGGTTTCTGGGCTGCGTGCCTCTTGCCGGATTCGCATCTTCCTCCCCAGCGAAGAAGCCCGCTCCTCTGCACATGCGCAGTCTGGGCCTTGTTTCCGACGAAGACGACCAGTTCCTCGACGAACTGGAACGTGCGACCTTCCAATATTTCTGGGAGCAAACAAATCCGAAAACCGGTTTAGTCAAGGACCGGTGCAACGTTCACACCGGTGACGGCGGGACCGTGGCCAGCATCGCGGCCACGGGATTCGGGCTGACGGCGCTTTGCATCGGCGACCGGCGAGGATTCGTTCCCCGCGCGGCAGTGCTGGAGAGGGTTCGCGCCACGTTGCGCTCGCTTTGGGGAAAATTGCCCCACCACCGCGGATTTTATTTTCACTGGGCCAACGCCAACACCGGGGAACGCGTGTGGGATGCGGAGGTATCTTCGGTCGACACTGCCATTCTGCTTTGTGGCGTGCTGGCTTGCCGCGAATATTTTTGGCTGCAGGACATCCAGGAACTGGCCGACGAGATCTTCAACCGGGTGGAGTGGACCTGGCTATCGGAAGACACGGCCCTGCTCACGCACGGATGGACGCCCGAGGTCGGCTTTTTGCCCAATCGTTGGGACTACTACAGCGAGTTGATGATGATGTACCTGCTGGGCCTCGGGTCGGACTCCTACCCTCTCCCGAAAGATGCCTGGACAGCATGGAAGCGCTTGAACTTCGAATATGACGGACAGCGCTACGTGGGCTCGTTCGCGCCCCTGTTTGTTCACCAGTATTCCCAGGCATGGTTCGACTTCCGCGGCAAGCGTGATAGCTACGCGGATTACTTTGAAAATTCCGCCATCGCCACCGATGTCCATCGCCGGTTCTGCCTCGAACTGGGCAAGCAGTTCCACAGCTACAGCGACGACTTGTGGGGGATAACCGCCTCAGATTCGGTGCAGGGCTATGTGGCCTGGGGCGGACCGCCGATGACCGGACCGATCGATGGCACCGTCGTGCCCAGCGCATCCGCCGGATCCTTGCCCTTCCTCCCACAACCGGTCATGCGCGTGTTGCGCACCATTCGCCAGCGTTATCCCGCGGCCTGGAGCAAGTACGGCTTTGTGGACGCGTTCAACCCGCTCAAGGAGTGGTACGACTCCGATGTGATCGGAATCGATGCTGGCATCACCCTGCTCATGGCTGAGAATGTCCGGACCGGATTTGTCTGGGACACTTTCATGAAAACCGACGAGGCTCGGCGTGGCATGAAACGAGCCGGATTCAAGAAATACCAGGCAACACCGGGCAAGTGAAACGAAGATTTCCCAGGACTCTTTTCCGCACACCGTGCATTTATTGCTTGAAGGCAAGCCCGGGAACGTGGCCGCTCTTCGGAACTCTAACTACGCGCCCTTGATGCGGTTTCTCCTGTGTGCCTCCCGACGCCCGCAAACCATTAGTACAAAAGCACATAAGCCGGCGGGAAAGGGCCGCAGCTTTCCCCGAAAATTTCGCGATCGCGGGTTCGTTCATCAACATCGGAACTAAACGTGATCAGGAATCGTCGAGGTCGTGGCTGGCGCGGCGCAATCAGGACGTATACTGATTCATATCCGACCTGCTAACCCTCGGGGCACTTTTGGCATCTTTGAACTGCTCAGTTCTTTCTTAAGGACCTGCTCGGAATGGGGCAAGAAGATCATTTTTGGAGCGGATGGCAGGAGCGCCTCTGTGCGCTTCGCAACGTGCCTCCGGTGCTTCGGATCGTGTGGGACTCCGGCCCTCTGATCGTCACGTTGGGGCTGGTTTTCCGCCTGATCACTTCCCTTGTCCCCATCGCCGCGCTGTGGATCACGAAACTCATTATCGACGGAATCGTGCACGCGGTCTCCACGCATGAATCCGTGCCCAAGTCGCTTTGGTGGCTGGTCGCAGCGGAGTTTGGCGTGGCCGTTTTCGGCAGCCTGATTACTCGCGCCATCGACTATCTGGATTCCTTGCTGGCGGATCGATACACCCGGCACGTCAGCATTGAGGTCATGAAGCATGCGGCGGGACTCGACCTGATTGCCTACGAGGACCCGGTGTTTTATGACCGGTTGGAGCGTGCCCGAGTGCAGGCGACCGACCGGCTGGGGATGATCCAATCGATTGGACGGCTGATTCAGCAGGTCATCACGGCAGGCTCTCTATCGATCACGATTCTTCTTTTCTCCCCGTGGCTGTTGGTCTTGCTGATCGCCGGGATTATTCCTGCATTCGTGGGGGAAAGCCACTTTGCGTTCCTCGGATACGCCAAGAATTTCCGGCAGACGCCGGTGCGGCGAGAACTCGACTATCTGCGCCAGCTGGGCGGAAGCCGCGAAGCCGCCAAGGAGCTGAAACTTTTTGGATTGAAGGACTTCCTGATCGGCCGCTTCACTCGCTTGTCGGATCAGATCTATCAGGAAAACGTGAAGTTGGCCCGGCGCCGGCTGGTGGCTGGATCGTTGCTGTCGATGATTGGGACCGCCGGCTACTACTCGGCATACGTGTACGTCATCTGGCGGACGGTGATGGGTGCGCTGAGCATCGGTACCCTGACCTTCCTGACGGGGGCGATCGTGCAGGCGAGCGCCAATATCCAGCAGACTTTTTCGACCCTCTCCAGCATTGCCGATCAGGCCCTGTTCCTCACCGATTTGCTGGCTTTCTTTGAGATGCGGCCCACGATACGTTCGAAGTCGAATGCCTTGCCTGCTCCCCGGCCGATCCAGCGCGGATTCGAGTTTCGCAACGTATCCTTCCAATATCCGGGTAGTTCGCGAGCCGTGTTGAATGGTTTGAACTTGTGGCTCCGTCGGCGCGAGCGAGTGGCGCTGATTGGTGAGAATGGAGAAGGCAAGACCACGCTGGTGAAACTGCTGACACGCCTCTATGACCCCAGTGAAGGGCAGATTCTGCTGGATGGTGTCGACCTCCGCGAGTATGACTTGGACGACCTCTACCGGGAAATCGGAGTCATCTTCCAGGATTTCATGCGGTATGAGATGACCGCGCGCGAAAACATCGCCGTCGGGAAGATCGAGGAACTGGGGAACCTGCCGTTGCTGCAGGCGGCGGCCGACAAGAGCCTGGCCGATGCCGTGATTCGACGGCTGCCGGGGGAGTACGCGCAGCAACTCGGGCGTCGCTTCGAAAATGGCGTGGATCTTTCGGGCGGAGAGTGGCAAAAACTGGCGCTGGCGCGGGCTTATCTTCGCGATGCGCAGCTCCTCATTCTGGACGAGCCGACCGCCGCGCTCGATGCGCGCAGTGAATATGAGGTGTTCCAACGGTTCGCGGAACTTACGGCGGGGAAGTCCGCGCTGTTCATTTCGCACCGTTTCTCAACCGTGCGCATGGCGGATCGGATCATCGTGCTGCAAGATGGAAGAATTGCCGAAGATGGCGACCACGACCAGCTCTTCCGCCTAGGTGGACGCTACGCGGAAATGTTCGAATTGCAGGCCGCCAGCTATCGCTGAAGCGTACGGGAAAGCAGTACATCAAGATGCCGCGAAACCCACATTTTGAAGCTCTCGGCGCTGACAGGGAACGGCTGCCGGAGCCGGCGGTTTCGGGCCGCGATCCGGCGCTGTTACACGCCCGGGCTTCGGAATTCGCGGGTAATTTAGCCTGGCTGCCAAACTCTTCTTCTTCGCGGACCTTCGCCAAGCGCACCTCTGCTCTCAAACGAGCTTTCGAGCCGCTATTCGAGGTTCTCGAGGGCCCGGCTCCGGGCGGCCCGGTGTGCGACGACTTTCGCTGGCTGTATGACAACGAGCGGCTTCTGGATACAGAAGTGCAGAATACTGTCGCAGCGCTCCGCTCCCAGACCAATCTTCCTCACGTTCGGACTCCCGACGGCTCCGTGGTTCCTCGATCGCTGGCCCTTGCCGAGCAGTTTCTGCAAACGGTTTCCTGCCAATTTGTGGAACAGGAATTCGCCTTGTTTGTGGAGGCCTTCCAGGCAGCCATGGTCTTGCAGTCACGGGAAGTGCAGGTGCTGGTTCCGTCTCTGAAGCTCGTTCTCCTGGAGCGAATCGCGGCAGGCAGCGCGTCCGTGCTTCAGAGTCCGGCCGACGAGTCGCAGAAGCTGGGAACCTGCATCCGCAGCCTGCAGGATATCGGCCACACGCCGTGGGACGAGATCTTGGAATCTCTGATCGCCATTGACCGGGTCTTGCGCCGGGATCCTGCAGGCGCTTACGCCCAGATGGATTCGGAAGGCCGCGAATACTACCGGAGAAAGCTTACGCGAATTGCAGAGTATTCCGATTTCCCGGAAGGGAAAGTCGCAGAGCATGTGCTGAAGCTGGCCCAGGAGGCGAGTCATCGAACCTACTCCGATCCGCGTGTTGGCTCGCGCGAGTCTCATGTTGGCTATTACCTCGTCGATAAGGGTGCGGCACGACTAGAGAAGGAAGTGGGTTTCCGTTCTCCCTTGAGGGAGGGGGTGCAGCGGCGATTGAAGAAACATCCCGACGAATTCTTCATGGTTGGGATCGCGGTGGTGGCGCTGACGATCATGTCAGTCGCGGTTCTGTGCCTCACCGATTCCCACAGTTCGTTGAGCATCATTCTGCTTTCACTGCTGATTTTGCTGTTGCCCAGTTCCCAGAGCGCCGTGCAGGTGATGAACTATCTGGTCAGCGCGGTGCTTCCGCCGGGAATTCTTCCCAAGCTCGATTTCGAAGACGGAGTTCCCGACGATTGCCTAACCCTGGTCGCGGTTCCCAGCCTGCTGTTGAGTGAGCAGCAGGTGCATGGGTTGGTCGAAGATCTTGAGGTGCGCTTCCTGGGCAATCACGATCCCAATATCCATTTTGCCCTGCTGACGGATCTGCCGGATTCCCTGGAGCCAGCGCGGGAAGATAGCCCTCTGATCACGCTTTGTTCCGACCTGGTGCAGAAGCTGAATGAAAAATATGCCCACCGGAAAATGGGCTCGTTCTTCCTGTTTCACCGTCACCGTGTCTACAACCCGCGCGAGAAAGTCTGGATGGGTTGGGAGCGGAAGCGGGGAAAGCTACTCGATCTCAACAAGCTCTTGCATGGCCAGTACGATAGTTTCCCGGTGAAGGTGGGTGACTTGGGCCTGCTTCCACGAGTGCGCTTTGTGATCACGCTGGATTCCGACACCGAACTTCCTCGGGGAGCGGCACAGCGCATGATCGGGACTTTGGCTCATCCCTTGAACCAGGCTATCATCGATCCTGGGAACAATATCGTCGTCGCCGGATACGGTATTTTGCAGCCTCGCGTCGGGGTGAGCGTGCAGAGCACGGCCCGTTCCCGGCTGGCCGCGATCTTCGCGGGTGAAACTGGATTCGATATCTATACCCGCGCGATTTCCGACGCCTACCAGGACCTTTACGGAGAGGGCAGCTTTACCGGCAAGGGAATCTACGAAGTGGACGCCGTACACACCGTCCTCGACCGGCGCTTTCCGCGGAATTCCCTGTTGAGCCATGACCTGATCGAGGGAGCTTACGCCCGCGCCGGATTGGTCAGTGACATCGAGGTGATCGAGGGCTACCCCTCGCATTACAGCGCCTACAACCGCCGCAAACACCGCTGGCTGCGCGGAGACTGGCAAATCGCCGGATGGCTCTTTCCGTATGTGCCTTCCGAGTCCAACGATCGCGTGCTCAATCCCATCTCGCTGCTGTCGCGCTGGAAAATCTTCGACAATCTGCGCCGCAGCCTGGTCGAGCCCGCAACGTTCTTGCTGCTGGTGGCGGGGTGGTTCATCTTTCAGGAAGCGTGGCAGTGGACCCTCGCTGCTCTGGTGATCTTGTTCCTTCCGACTGGTTTCCAATTTCTTTCGGATCTGGTGCGTGCGGTTTCCAGGTTGAGGTGGAATTCAGCGCGGGACGCGGGGACGGGATTCTTCACCGCCAGCGTCAACGTGTTGTTCACGCTCATTTTCCTGCCGCATCAGATGTTGCTCTCGCTGGACGCGGTAGCCAGGGCTTTGGTCCGGCGATTTGTGACACAGCGGAGGCTTCTGGAGTGGGAAACAGCGGCCGAGGCCGAGTTTGCCAAACGCCGAAGCGGGCCCGTGGATATCTACTTGACCTGGGTGCCGGCGCTCGCCATGGGGCTGGGAGTTCTCATGTGGGCGGTGCGCCGGCACGCCTTGCCCTTCGCGCTTCCCATCCTCGTACTTTGGGCGAGCAGCAAACTGGTTGCGTCTTGGCTCAACCAGCCCCCGGCCGGGGCGCGGAGACGGGCGTCGGCCAGAGACGTGAGATTTCTCCGGCGTGTCGCCCTGCAGACCTGGCGGTATTTTGCGGAATTCAGCACGGCAGAACACAATTGGCTGATTCCCGATAACGTTCAGGAGCAGCCTCCCGCCATTGCCGCCAGAATTTCTCCCACAAATATTGGCTTGTTGCTGAATGCGTGGCAGGCTGGCTGTGAATTTGGATATCTCACCGTGCCGGAGTTTGTGGAACGATCTCGTCGCACGCTGGACAGCGTGGCCGGGCTCAAGAAGCATGAAGGTCATCTTCTGAACTGGTACGACACGCGAACTCTGGAGCCACTTGTTCCGCGGTTTGTATCGTCGGTCGACAGCGGCAATCTGCTGGCCTCGCTCTGGACTCTGCAACAGGGCTGCCTGGAACGCCTACGGCAACCTGTCCTGCAACCGTGTCTGGCCGAGGGCCTTCTGGACTATCTGCGGATCCTGGGGGCGGCACGCCTGTTGCCGCGAAAAATACTGGCGCATTTCGAGCGCCAGCAGGGCACCGATAAGTGGCTAAGTTCAATCCTCAAGCTCCCGAATAACCCGTTCCACACCGGCACAATGAAGGGGTCGGGGTCCGACCCGGTTCCGGGAGTGAAATGGTTTGTGGACGAAGCAAATCTGCGCCTGCACAGCATCCGCGAGACAGTCAACGAATATGCACCCTGGTTTTCTCGCCGTTATGCCGGTTTCCGCGCGGACCCGGCCCTGAATCCTCAACTGCTGGATACGGTTTCTCTGGAACAGCTTCCCGAGTTCATCGAAAAGCTGACGACCCGGGTGAACTGGGCTGCGCACACCGGAGCCGAGGATCAGCGCCAACTCTCGGCACGTTTTCTCGACGAGTTACTCGCAGCCCGCGAAAGCGCGCTTCGGCTGATCGACGATCTGCGGGAAATTGCCGCGATCTCCGGCAAACTGGCCGAAGAAATGGACTTCACCTTCCTGGTCAATCGGCGCCGTAAGTTGTTATCGATCGGATACTCGGCCGACAAGGATCGACTTGAGTCTCCCTGCTATGACCTGCTAGCCAGCGAGTCGCGCACCGCGGTATTTGTCGCCATCGCGAAAGAAGACATTCCGCAGGAAAGCTGGTTCCTGCTCGGCCGGGCGCACACTCTGGATGGCGGACATCCGGTGCTGCTGTCGTGGAGCGGGACGGCGTTTGAATATCTGATGCCCTCGCTGTGGATGCGATCGTTTCCAAATACGCTGCTGGAGCGTTCGCGGGTGGCGGCCGTCGGCTCGCAACAGACGTACGCCGCGCGCAAGGGAGTACCTTGGGGAATCTCTGAGGCGGCCTATTCCAAAATGGATGAAGCCGGGAATTACCAGTACCACGCTTTTGGGCTTCCGCAACTGGCGTCGCACAAGAGCGAGATCAACGGATTGGTGATCTCCCCCTATTCCACCGTTCTTTCGCTAAGCGTCGATCCTGAGGCTGCGCTTGCCAATCTGCGCCGAATGGAAACGCTGGGATGGCTGGGCGCGTATGGCTTCTACGAATCTGCGGATTTCGACGCCGGCCGCCGCAGGTTCCGGCGACAGGGACACCAGGTGATTCGCTGCTGGATGGCTCACCACCAGGGAATGAGTCTGCTGGCACTCGCCAATTTCCTGCACGACAACGTGGTTCAGAAATGGTTTCATGCAGAGCCGCGGGTGCAGGCCAGCGAGCTGCTGCTGCATGAGAAGCCGGTGGCGCACGTGAAGGAAATCCCGCGCCGCTCGGCTGTGGCTCGATCGGCGAGCCTGTAGAATTCTTTCATGTCGAAATCTCTTCGCGGTTGCCGGACCTTGGCTCTGGCCCTGTCGATCAGTCTGTCTGGCGCCTACGCTCAAACCTCCGAAAACATTACGCTGGATGGCAATGCGCCTTCGCATCCCTTTCCGCATTTTTGGGAAAAAATGTTCGGATCAGGGCGAGCCATCCTCAGTCTCCGCGATGGTTATCGCGCGGATCTGCGCGACGTGAAAAGGATCACCGGTTTTGAATACGTTCGCTTCCACGCCATCTTCCACGATGAAGTCGGGGTGTACAGCGAAGACGCGAACGGCGCTCCAGCCTACAACTTTTCTTATGTGGACCAGATCTACGACGGGCTCCTGGCCAACGGCGCCAAGCCTTTCGTGGAACTGAGCTTCATGCCCGCGCAACTGGCGTCGGCGCCGATGCTGCAGGCCTTCTGGTACAAGCCCAATGTCTCGCCGCCCAAAGATTGGCGCAAGTGGGACGATCTGATTTCTGCTTTCGTCCGGCATTTGGTCGATCGCTACGGCGCGGACGAGGTGGCGATCTGGTACTTCGAGGTCTGGAACGAACCCAACATTGACTTCTGGGGTGGAGCGCCGAGACAGGCGACGTACTGGGAGCTCTATGATCACACCGCACGCGCCATCAAGGCTGTAAATCCGCGGCTTCGCGTGGGAGGGCCGGCGACGGCACAGGCGGCCTGGGTGGATGATTTCATCAAGCATTGCGCCGAAGGCAGGGTTCCCGTCGATTTTGTGTCGACGCACGTTTACGGGAACGACCAGTCGCAAGACGTCTTCGCCACCAACGAAGACATCCCGCGCGACAAAATGGTGTGCCGTGCCGTTAAAAAGGTGCACGAACAGATCCAGCTCTCGACCATGCCCAGCCTGCCCTTGATCTGGAGCGAGTTCAACGCCAGCTACAAAAATGAGCCCGAAGTGACGGACACGGCCTACATGGGACCATGGCTGGCCGACACGATCCGGCAGTGTGATGGCCTGGTCGATGTGATGTCGTACTGGACATTCTCCGACGTGTTTGAAGAACAGGGCGTCGTGAAAACGCCCTTCTATGGCGGCTTCGGGCTGATCGCTGCCGGGGGCATCCCCAAACCGGCGTTTAACGTATTCAAGCTGTTGCACCGACTCGGGGATCAGCGCATCGCCGTCGATTCCGACTCAGCGCTATTCACCCGCAAGGACGATGGCTCGCTGGTGCTGGCGCTGTGGAACTATGCGTCGCCTGGCGCATCTGGCGCAGAGAGGAAGGTCACGGCCACGTTCAAGAATGTGAAGGGGCACAAGGCCATAATCTGGCATCTCGACGCCGATCACGGAGATTCGGAAAGCGCGTACCAGCGCATGGGATCTCCGCGGAATCCGACGCAGCAACAGATTCAGCAACTCCGGTCCGTCGCCGAATTGCCGAGCCCCGAAAGGCACCCTCTGGTAAACGGCCGGCTTGCGCTTCGAATTCCCGCTCACGGTTTGGTGCTAGTCGAGTTGAAGTAGCGGACGCCGGACTAAACCGGGCCTGGGCGATCCCGGTGCATCGCGTGGACGATCCGGATGAGTTGCGAAGGACGCGCTCCCTTGAGAGCTGCGCCGGGCCCCCGACTATTTCGACGGGGTGAAGCGAATCTGCCGTCGAACGGCGGCCTGCGAGCGGAGCGCCGGCCGGATCATTGCCAGGTGGCGAGCCGTGACTTGAGCTTGCGCACTGGCGGGAGCAGTTTGATTCCCCATGTCTCCGACTCCAACCTCGCCGCTGTCCGCAGAGATGAACAGGATCGTCGAGCTGTCGGCCGCATAATAGAACATTCCCGCCAACCCGGTGTTGAAGCCGGCTGCGCCGGTTCCGTTGGAGCCTGGAGAGTAGGTACCTTTCAGGTTGCTGGTGCCAGGCGACGTCACCGGGAAGTCGTTTTCATCGAGCAGTCCGGTCATCCCGGTACTGGTGGTATTGAATTGGGCGATCTCGTCAACTTCTGAACCGCCGCTGCTAAGGTCAGTGCCCGTGAAGTTCATGCCATAGCCTTGCGAGGCGGCCAGTGCGGCGCCCGAGGTCTGCACGATCGCGGTGCCGCTGGTGATTCCCGAGTTCAGCCCGGAATCCATTTCAAGGAGCAATACGCCGCTGTCAGAAGGATACGCCACGAAGTTGGTGCCGCCTGCGAAGCCCGTCAACGTGACCAGGTAGCGGCCGTTGCCCGACGCGGTGAACGTTCCGGTGAAGCTATACGGAGCAGAAGGGCTGGTGTTGTTGTCAACCACGCCGTTGTCGTTCACATCTTCGGCACCGGAGGTCAACGTACTGGTGCCATCGGAGGTCACGATCCCGCCAGCGCTGAAGGGAAGATTTCCGGGGTCAGGACCGGCCATGGTGAAAACTAGGCTGCCCGAGGGCATGGTCGTGCTGGATACCGCGAATGCGTCGCCGACCAGAAATGCCTGGCCGTCATTCTCGATGAGCTTCAGGTGCGTGCTGTCGACGGCATACACATCGAAGGTCAACGGATTCACGCTGAAGCTGGTGGCCAAGGAAGCAATCCCGGGCGCGGTTCCGGCGCCAACATGGACAGATCCGGAAAGCGCGAGGCCGGCCTGAGGCGCGCCCGTCGAATTGACGAAGTGGTTGAAGTCGGCAACGCCCGCAGTGTTGCCGCTGGTGCCGATGTTGCCCGACGCATCGAGCGTGAAAGAACCGTTCATGGCGAGGGGATCCAGGTTCGACAGGTCGGTTCCGGAAAGACTGACAGCGTAGGAATTCGTCAGCGAACTCTGAGTTACGGCTGTGGGCTGCAGGTCAATGGATCCGCTGCCGGTGCCGTTGCCGTCGAAGCGGATGATCCAACCGTGAGAACTAGAGGTGAGTACGAAGTCCAGAAGTACCAGAACCGTTCCGCTGTTGGTGGCGATCGAGAGGGTGGCCTTGCCGCGTCCGTCGGTAGTCACGCTGTAACCGCTGCCGCTGCCGCTGACGGGGACTGAGGAAGTGGTTCCTGTGGAATTGGCGAGGGAGACCGTTCCACCCGCAATCGTGCCAGCGCTGCACCCGCAGGCTGTCAGCGTGCCGACTATGGCGAATGGGCTCAGCGATGTGGAAGGCATGTCGGAGCCAAACACGGAGAACGTATACGTTCCATTGAAGTTTGTGTTGCTGAAACCGCCCGACGGGGGCGCCACTGGGTTATTGGTGTTGCTCCCGCAGCCAGCCAGCGCCGCTAACGCGAAACCGATGATGGGTAGAAAGAGGCGATTGCGCAGCGACATAACATCCCCCTGACAGAAAATTGTGCGTGGAATCGGGTCCTGGCTAAAACTAGCATGAGACCTTTCTCATGCTTTCAACCCGAATCCAGAGAATAAGTAGCGGCCCACGAAGGGAAAATTTTCACAGCCGGTTACGGATGTACCTCGGCCTCCTCGGCAGAGAGCCTTCGTAAAGAAGTGTCAAAGGGCGCGCGCGCAATCCCCTTTTCAGTGATGATCGCGGCGATATATTTCGCTGGGGTCACGTCGAACGCCGGATTCTCGATGGCCACTCCGTCGGGAACCATTTGCCGCCCCGCGATGTGGGTTACCTCTTTCGCGTTGCGCTGTTCGATTGGGATCTTGCTGCCATCGGGGCAAGCGAGATCCACAGTCGAAATCGGCGCCGCCACATAGAAAGGAATTCCGTGTTCTTTGGCCAGCACGGCCACCGTGTACGTGCCGATCTTGTTGGCCACGTCCCCGTTTGCGGCGATGCGGTCGGCGCCGACCACGATCGCTCCGATCTTGCCTTGCTGCATCATCGCGCCTGCCATGTTGTCGGAGATGACGGTGGTCGGGATGCCGTCTTTCATCAGTTCCCACGCGGTGAGCCGCGATCCTTGCAGGAAGGGGCGGGTCTCGTCGGCGTAGACGTGGATCTTTTTGCCTTGCTCGATGGCCGCGCGGATCACGCCGAGCGCGGTTCCGTATCCTGCGGTAGCGAGCGCGCCGGCATTGCAGTGCGTGAGTACTCCGCCCTCGGCGGGCATCAGCGTCGCCCCGTGGCGTCCCATGGCCTGGTTGGCGGCGATGTCCTCGGCGTGCATGCGCTGCGCTTCTTCGATCAGCGTCTGTTTGATCTGTGGTATGGGACGAATACGGATGCGCTCGAATTTTTCCTGCATGCGCCGGATCGCCCAGAACAGATTGACCGCCGTGGGCCGCGTTTTGCCGAGCACGTCGCAGATGTGCTCAAACTCGCGCTTGAGATCGCCGATCGATTCGGCTTTGGAATTCTTCACGCCGAGTGCGATGCCCATAGCCGCCGAGACTCCGATGGCGGGCGCTCCCCGCACCACCATGTTGCGGATCACATCGGCGACCTGCTCGTGCGTCTTGCAGGTGACATAGGCTTCTTCAGTCGGGAGTTTCGTCTGATCAATGAAGCGAACTCCGTGGTCGGTCCATTCAAGGGTTTGGATCATAGGATTCCAGTTTCGAGTTTCCGGATTCTTCAGCCGGGCGGAAGTTGCAAGTCAGACTTTATGCGCCTGGCACCGGTTTCGTGGATTGTTAATCACCGCCGGTCGCCCACAGAGTTCGCAAACCGCGGCTACTGCCAAAATGCCGGACTCGGTGTCGTCGGTCTGCAGGATATGTTGCTGGCGGACGTCGGCGGCGGTGAAAATCGAGATAAACGGCGCAGGTGCCGCCGCTTTCTCCACCTTCGTGCGGCCCTCCGCCTCTTCTCGCTCGACCAGGCACATCGCCCCCACG
>Ga0209698_10002899_pt1 | contig 19144 bp, 14 predicted proteins | sample LitLauG_LLR_2012_FD_187203 | JGI IMG/M metagenome (GOLD analysis project Ga0209698, IMG submission 187203) | Freshwater sediment microbial communities from Pennsylvania, USA - Little Laurel Run_MetaG_LLR_2012 (SPAdes) (version 2) | ecosystem: Environmental > Aquatic > Freshwater > Creek >...
GCCGGTTATGTGTTCGATCGCTTTCTGCTCTATGGAACGGCGGGGCTGGCCTGGACCTTCGATCAGGTGACGCGCACCCAGGTGGCCGGCTTTCCCGCCGTCGGATCGGCCTTGCCCGGCAGTGTGGACAGCTCGCAGCCCTGGCGGGTGGGATGGGCGGCAGGCGCCGGCGTGGAAATTCCGATCAGCAGGAGCTGGAGCGCAAAGGCCGAATATCTGTGGACGGGATTCGGGTCGCACAGCGTTGGGTTCGCCACAGGCGCACAGACTTTCGATTCCGACCTCTCCTTGCAGAGCTTGCGGGTCGGGCTGAACTACCGGATTGGCGAAACCGACCAGGGCCTCGACTTCACGACCAAGGGCCCGTCGGCCCTTGAGACCGATCGTTTCGCCTTTCACGGCCAGTTCACCTACCTTGAGCAATATGCCCCGCCGTTCCGGTCGCCTTACGTCGGTCCGAACAGTCTGATCCCGAACCAGGCCCGCGAAACTGCGGACACGACCCTTTACGCCGGTGCCCGCCTCTGGCAGGGCGCCGAAGCCTGGATCAATCCGGAAATCGACCAGGGCTTCGGATTGAGCGGAACACTGGGCGCCGCAGGATTCACCAGCGGCGAGGCCTATAAGGTCGGTGCGGACTTTCCCTACGCGCGTCTGCATCGCGCGTTCGTACGCCAGACCATCGATCTCGGCGGCGAGACCCAGAAAGTCGACGCCGGCCTCAACCAGTTCTCCGGAACGCAAACCTCGGACCGGCTGGTGCTCACGGTCGGAAAATTCAGCGTAGGCGACGTTTTCGACACCAACCGCTATGCCCATGATCCACGCAGCGATTTCATGAACTGGTCGATTATCGACACCGGGACGTTCGATTACGCGGCGGATGCCTGGGCCTACACGGTCGGCGCCGCCGCGGAATGGTATCAAGGTCCATGGACCCTGCGTGCGGGTGTGTTTGATCTTTCGATCGCGCCGAACACGACCACCCTGGATCCCACGTTCGGTCAGTTCCAGTGGGTCGGCGAAATCGAGCGGCGCTATTCCATCTGGGACCAACCCGGCAAAGTGGCGGTCACCGGATTCCTGACGCGGGGCCGGATGGGTACCTTCGAGGACGCCATTCTGCTTGCGGCGCTGACCGGCGGCCCCGCCAATATCGCGGCCGTGCGGCAATATCAAAGCCGCGAGGGCATCGGCATGAACCTCGAGCAGCAACTGATGCCCAATGTCGGCTTGTTCGCTCGCGCCGGGTGGGCAAATGGCAATATCGAGCCCTACGAATTCACCGACATCGACCGCACCGTCGCCACCGGCCTGTCGATTTCGGGGAAGAAATGGGGGCGCGAGGACGACACCTTCGGCATCGCCGGCGTCGTCAACGGCATCACGCCGGTGCATCAGGCGTTTCTCAACGCCGGCGGCCTCGGCATTCTGGTCGGCGATGGACAGTTACCCCATCCCGGCACGGAGAAGATCCTGGAGACCTATTACAGTCTTCCGGTGCTTTATGCGAAGCTCACACTGGACTATCAGCTGATCGTCAATCCGGCCTACAATCGCGACCGCGGCCCTGTTTCCGTGTTTGGCTTCCGCGTGCATGCCCAGTATTAGTGGTCATTCGTGTCACGAGAGCGCGTCGAGCAATGATCGGAACAGTTGCCGCAAGCAGGCGTCGAGCGCCACCGCCGAACGAGGACGGGTAGTTGATTTGTCCCGCTCCTTCGGACCGCGATCCCTTTCTCCCTCGACAATAAACCCATCACAAATCCCGCCTATCAATAGAAGACACCATGACGACTCTCGATCTTTCGAAAGCCGGTCGCCCCGGCGGGTCGATACAAGGCGGCACGAATGACGCTTGACGATATTCTCAACCCGAGACTGGGGCAGGCGCTGCGGCCGAACATCTGGGACGCCGTTGCACTGATTCTCGTCATCGGCGCGATGGTCCTGCTGGTCTATGGCGGCGAGCAGACCACCCTTCCCCTGTCGGCCCTCGACACTTCTCCGGTGTCGCTCGACCCCGCCAATCTGCCGGCCTACGCGTTGCGGACGACGATGCGGATGCTGCTCGCCATCGCGTGTTCGATCATCTTCACGCTCGTCTATGCGACACTGGCCGCCAAGAGCCGGCGGGCGGAGATGGTGCTGATTCCCCTGCTCGACATCCTGCAATCGGTGCCGATCCTCGGCTTTCTCACCTTCACCGTTGTTTTCTTCCTGAACCTTTTCCCCGGCCAGGTGTTCGGCGCCGAATTGGCCAGCGTGTTCGCGATTTTCACCAGCCAGGCCTGGAACATGACCTTCAGCATGTACCAGTCGATCCGCAACGTTCCGAAGGATCTGGACGACGCCGCGCTGAGTTTTCACCTCAGTGCGTGGCAGCGGTTCTGGCGGCTCGATGTGCCGTTCGCAATGCCCGGCCTGATCTGGAACACGATGATGTCGATGTCCGGCGGCTGGTTTTTCGTGGTGGCGTCGGAGGCGATCACGGTCGGCAATACCACCGTCACCCTGCCCGGCGTCGGCTCCTACGTCGCGCTTGGCATACAGCAAAGGAACCTGCCGGCAATCGGCTATGCCATCCTGACCATGCTGCTGGTGATCATTGCCTATGACCAGTTGCTGTTTCGGCCGGTAGTGGCCTGGGCGGATAAGTTCCGCTTCGAGCAAACCGCTTCCGCGACCGAGCCGACCTCCTGGATGCTCGATCTGTTCCGGCGAACGCGGGCGCTGCGGGCGCTGACCTATCCGTTCGCCGCGCTGAACAGGGCCTTTTCGAACCTGCATCTGGCGATTCCGGAAAGCCTGAAGATACCGGTCAGGTCGGCTCCGTCGTCGCGCACGATTGATGCGATCTGGCTCGCTCTCATTGTTGCAGGCACCACCTATGCGGGCTGGAAGGTCTACCAATACATGTCGGCGACGTTGGGCTTCTCCGACATCCTGTCCGCGGCGGGGTTCGGCCTGATCACGCTTTCACGCGTCGTCGTGCTGATTACGCTGGCGACGCTGATATGGGTGCCCGTCGGCGTCTGGATCGGGCTCAGGCCAAAGCTGGCCGAACGGGTTCAGCCGGTCGCGCAGTTTCTGGCTGCGTTCCCGGCGAACCTCGCTTTTCCGGTATTCGTGGTGATCATCGAGCGCTACGGCCTCGATCCCAACATCTGGCTCAGCCCGCTGATGATTCTCGGCACGCAGTGGTATATCCTCTTCAACGTCATCGCGGGCGCCAGCGCCTTTCCGACCGACCTGCGCGAGGCCGCCGGCAGTTTCCATCTCAGGGGCTGGCGCTGGTGGACCAAGGCCATACTGCCCGGCATTTTCCCTTATTACGTCACCGGCGCCATCACTGCCTCGGGAGGATCGTGGAACGCATCCATCGTTGCGGAGGTCGCGAGCTGGGGCGATACCCACCTGACGGCGAAGGGACTCGGCGCCTATATAGCGCTTGCGACGGAGGCCGGCGATTTTCCGCGGGTCGTGCTCGGCATTACGGTCATGTGCATATTGGTGACGCTTTTCAACCGGCTGATCTGGAGACCGCTCTACGCCTTCGGGGAACGGCGTCTCCGCCTTGGATGAGTTTAGGAACAAACCATGCTCGACATTGCCAAAAACTCCAATCTGCTCGAGATCCGCAGCGTCTGCCGCTCGTTTCCGAAAGGCAGCGGCGAGGAACTGCTGGTCCTTGAAAAGGTCGACCTGACGATCCATTCCGGCGAAATCGTCGGTCTGCTTGGCCGCTCCGGATCCGGCAAGTCGACGTTGTTGCGGATCATCGCCGGTCTGATCACGCCGTCCTCGGGCGATGCCAAATGCCGCGGCGAGACGATCGCAGGACCGCCGAACGGCGTTTCGATGGTCTTCCAATCCTTCGCGTTGTTTCCCTGGCTGACGGTGCTGCAGAACGTCGAATTGGGTCTTGAAGCACTCGGCGTTGAAAGTGACGAACGCCGCAAGCGGGCACTGGCGGCGATCGACCTGATCGGCCTGGACGGATTCGAATCCGCTTACCCCAAGGAATTATCGGGCGGCATGCGCCAGCGCGTCGGATTCGCCCGCGCGCTGGTGGTGCATCCGGACCTCCTGCTGATGGACGAACCGTTCTCTGCGCTCGACGTGCTCACGGCCGAGACCCTGCGCACCGACCTGATCGACCTGTGGATCGAGGGCAGGCTTCCGATCAAATCGGTGTTGATGGTGACGCACAACATCGAGGAAGCGGTCCTGATGTGCGACCGCATTCTGGTGTTCTCGTCCAATCCGGGCAGGGTCGCCGCCGAGATCAAGGTGGATTTGCCTCATCCGCGCAATCGTCTTGATCCGACGTTCCGCCAGCTCGTCGACACCATCTATGCCCGCATGACCCAGCGCGCGGAGGTCAGGATGCCCCAAGGCATCCATGGTACCGGCGTCGGGATGGCCCTTAGCCATGTGTCGTCGAACGTGCTTTCCGGCCTGATCGAGACGCTCGCCGGGCCGCCCTATAACGGGCATGCCGATTTGCCGGTGCTCGCCAATCATCTGCAGCTCGAAGCCGACGATATCTTTCATCTCGGCGAGTCGCTGCAGCTTCTGAGATTCGCCCAATTGAGCGAAGGCGACCTTGTGCTGACGGAAGCCGGCAAGCGCTTTGCCAACCTTGAAACCGACGCGCGCAAGAAACTGTTTGCCGAACACCTGATGAGTTATGTCCCGGTAATGGGGTTGATCCGCCGGGTACTTGACGAGCGGCCGTCGCACACCGCCCCCGCGGCGCGATTCCGCAACGAGCTCGAAGACTACATGAGCGAGGACCGGGCGGACGAAACGCTCAAGACCATCGTTTCATGGGCGCGCTATGCCGAGCTGTTCGCATACGATGAGCAATCGGAAACCTTCAGCCTGGAAAACCCGCACTGAATGCTCTTACCCCGCCGGCGCGAACGTCTCGGCGCGAGCCATTGCCCAGGCTTCGCGGAAGCGCGGGTCATCGGTGCCGTCGATCAGTTCACCCGGGCGCAGCGACGGATACAGTTTCGCAAACGTCTGCACTTCGGTCGTGGAAGAGCGCTGCGAGAAATGGATCGGCCGCAAATCGCGCGGATGCTCCAGTCCCGCGGCGGCGAGAAGTTCTGCCAAAGCGTGCAGCGTTGCGTGATGATAATTGTAAACGCGCTCGGTCTTGTGCGGCACCACCAGCGCGCGGTTGCGCGAAGGATCCTGCGTGGTCACCCCGGTCGGGCATCGATCGGTATGGCAGCTCAATGACTGGATGCAGCCCAGCGCGAACATGAAGCCCCGCGCCGAATTGCACCAGTCGGCGCCGATCGACATTGCCCGCGCCATGTCGAAAGCCGTGGCGATCTTTCCCGAAGCGCCGATGCGGATGCGGTCGCGGGCGCTGATCCCGACAAGCGCATTGTGGACGAAATTGACGCCCTCGCGCATCGGCATGCCCATGTGATCCATGAATTCGAGCGGCGCCGCGCCGGTGCCGCCCTCGTTGCCATCGACCACGATGAAATCGGGATAAATTCCCGACTGCAGCATCGCCTTGCAGATCGCCAGGAACTCCCAGGGGTGACCGATGCAAAGCTTGAAGCCGGCCGGTTTGCCGCCGGACAGGCGGCGCATCTCGGCAATGAAAGCCATCATTCCCAGCGGCGTCGAAAATGCCCGATGCGTTGCCGGCGAGATGCAGTCCTCGTTGACCGGGACGCCCCTGATCCTGGCGATCTCTTCAGAAACCTTGGCTGCCGGCAAGACCCCGCCATGGCCTGGCTTCGCACCCTGGCTGATTTTCAGTTCGACCATCTTGATCTGATCGTCGCCGGCGACGCGCGCGAACTCTTCCGGGTTGAAGGTGCCGTCGCGGTTTCGGCAACCGAAATATCCGGAGCCGACTTCCCAGATGATGTCGCCGCCGTTCTCGCGATGATATGGGCTGACGCCGCCCTCGCCGGTATCGTGCGCAAACCCGCCCTTCTTCGCGCCGGCGTTCAGTGCGCGCACCGCGTTGGGGCTGAGTGCGCCGAAACTCATCGCCGAGATATTGAATACGGATGCCGAATAGGGCTTCGCGCAATCCGGCCCGCCGATCAAAACACGAAACTTCGCGTCGGCGCGGACCTTCGGCACCACCGAATGGTGAATCCATTCGTAGCCTTCACGGTACACGTCCTCCTGGGTACCGAACGGGCGCTTGTCGAGCACCATTTTCGCCCGCTGATAGATCACGGCGCGGGTGTCGCGGGAAAACGGCATACCGTCCTTCTCGCTCTCGAAGAAATATTGCCGCATCTCCGGCCTGATCTCTTCGAGCAGGAAGCGCAAATGCGCCGATATCGGGTAGTTGCGCAAAACCGCGTGGTTCTTCTGCATCAGATCGCGAACGCCAAGCAGGGTCAGCGCGCCGAAAATCATCAGCGGAACGAGAACGATGTCGAACACCTTGTGATCGACCATTCCGATACCGAGCAGCAACGCGGTCACGACGGCACAGATCGTGAGAACGATGAAGCGTGGCGAGAACGGTAGCATCAACGTTTCCATGGGACCCCTCGGAAGAATTCCGCCGTGTTTATTCGTACTTATGGCAGCCCGGCTCGATCAGTCGAATGACGTGTATACGATATCGATGGTCAGGCTCACAGATATGACGACCGGCATTCACCCCAACATCCGCCGCCGGCTCCGCGAGAGCGAATGTCAAAGCCTGCACTCGAATACAATCCTTCAGTTGCAGACGTAACCCGGTTCCCAAGTCTGCGAACAAGCAAGCTCACAAGGATGATGCGAGCTACGGAATCAGGACTCCGGAAGGCTAGCGAATAATCCCTCAAATAAGCAATCGGCCAGGTAGCGGGGTACGATGGCACGCCGTTTTGCAGTGCAATGTAACCACACTTCCCGTTCGGTCTCAGTGAGCGTGCAGGCGCATCTTGCCGGGGATTTTCTTTTTCACCAGGCCGTCTTGCGCCAGCCATGCCTCGGTGCTCAGGATCGCACGCTCGATGTGATCGGCGGTTCGCGAAAAGTCGTATGGCGACCCCACCAGCGGACACAGCGGCGGCACGACGAAATATTCGATTTCCCCCGGCAGTTCTTCCAGCTCGCTCACCAATTGTCGCGCGATCAGCAGCGTCAGCGCATGCAGCGCATTGGCGACTGCGCCGATCGGCGGCGCGTGCATCGCGCAGGCATAACCTGTCGGCAAAATGATCAGGCGCCGGGCTCCCTTCGCCACCGCGACTTTGATCGGCGTATTGGAAGAGATTGCGCCGTCGGCGAGATAGAGGTCCTTGTAGCGCACGGGTGCGAAAGCCCCCGGGATTGCGGTGGAGGCGACGATGGCCAGTGCGGCGGAGCCCTCGGAAAGCACGACGCTGTCGCCGGAGACGATATCGGTCGCGACGATGTGCACCGGAAGGCGCGCGTCCTGAAGGTTGCGATACGGCAGATGATCGTCGATCAGCCTTTGAACGCCGTCATGCGGGATCAGGAAGTCGCGCCGCCAAATGAAGCCCAGCAGGGTTCGCCAGTTCAGTGGGAAGACATCATGGCGCTTCAATCCGCGCCAGATCGCTTCCAGCTGCAGGACGCCCTTCAAGGTGGGATCGCCCGCATAGTAAGCGCCGTTGATGGCGCCGACGCTGGAGCCCACCACCATATCGGCCGAAACGCCGTGGGCGGCAAGCGCATGCATCATGCCCACCTGAATGGCGCCGAAGCTGCCGCCGCCCGCCAACACCAAGGCAGTCTTCACCCGGCCATCCTGGGTAGACGCCGACAAGGCCGTGCCCTCCCGTATCGACGCGTCGATCATACTCGCGCGGCGTTCGAGCGAGTTTATAGCAGGCCGGGAGGCGCTACATCATCAACAGTGGGTGTTTTGCGATCGAGGCGGTCGGGTCCGAGGGCTACCGCCCTCGGCTGTGCCGCGACCTCAGCGTTCCACGAACGCCTTCTCGATCACGAAGTGGCCCGGTTCACCGTGGCTGCCTTCGGCAAAGCCACGAGCCTCGAACATCTGCCGCAATTCTTCCAGCATCGCGGGGCTGCCGCACATCATGATCCGGTCGTCGGCGATATCGAGCGGCGACTGGCCGATATCGTTGAACAACTGTTCCGAAGTGATGAGATCGGTGATGCGGCCGCGGTTACGGAACGGTTCGCGGGTCACGGTCGGGTAATAAACGAGCTTCTCGGCCAAAAGCGGCCCGAAGATTTCGTCATCGTGAAGTTTCGCCACCAGCTCTTCGCCGTAAGCAAGTTCGGAGACTTGGCGGCAGCCGTGCACCAGGACGATGCTCTCGAACTTGTCGTAGACGTCCGGATCCTTGATCAGGCTTGCGAACGGCGCAAGTCCGGTGCCGGTCGACAACAGCAGCAGGCGCCTTCCGGGGATGAGGTTGTCGGCAATCAGGGTGCCGGTCGCCTTGCGACCTACCAGGATGATATCGCCTTCCCTGATTTTCTGCAGACGCGACGTCAGCGGACCATCCGCAACCTTGATCGAGAAAAACTCGAGCTCGTCCTCGTGATTGGCGCTCGCCATCGAATAGGCGCGCATCAAGGGCCGGCCGTCGACCTCGAGCCCGATCATCGCGAATTGGCCATTCTGGAATCGGAAGCCGGTATCGCGGGTGGCGGTGAAGCTGAAAAGCGTATCGGTCCAATGGCGGACGGAAAGGACTTTCTCTCGGTAGAACGCGCTCATGAGTTTTATTTTTCCGGTTTGGTCTTTCGGCAGAACGAACCTGCCAAGGCTCCAAAAACAAGGCTCCAAAAACAGGGCTCCAAAAAAGGTAAAAACCCCTGCAATGATTGAGGAATTTTCGTTTCACCTACCGTATTGTGGGAGATAGTCAACAACCCCTGGGAACGCCACTGCTACGCTGAAATCGCAAAGCGCCATGGGACAAAAGCAGCCGCTACAAACCTTCTGCGCAGGGGTGGTTGCGCGCAATTAACTTGCCGGGAGATCGACGAACGGAACAGTTAATTGCCGAAAGCGCTGCAAAAATCCGTTAGAGATGAACGTCGAAATTCGGGAATGGCTCACCGCCGGATAATGCATGCGAAACTTGCGGGAATTCAGGGCGGGAAAACCCGCCTTTTATCCGGACCAGGCGATCTATGCCGCCTATGCCTGCGCCGAATCCGGCCTCTTTTTTGAAGACATCGACGGCGGAACAGGGCTTGTGTTCCGTGTTTCCTCAGACAAGCGGAGTGTCCATTTCGGCGCTGGACGATGTTCGTGGTATCCACAAAATGATTCCACCTCCGCAACGCTGGCATCCGACAAATACTTCGCCAACCGAATTCTCGAAGAGGCCGGGGTGGCGACGCTTTCCGGCGATTATTTTTTCCTGAGCAAACGTCATCGCGCGCTCCGGCCGGAAGGCCACGAGCGCGACGACGCCTTCGCCTGTTTCGCAAAACTCAATTCCGCGGCGTTCATAAAGCCGCTCGCGGGGTCGCGCGGCGATTTTGCGCAAGCCATCAGCAGCGAAGCTGCGCTCGAGCGGTACCTGACCGAGGTCTGTCGGCACTATGACGCGATATTGATGCAGCCTGTCGTCGAGGGGAGCGAGTACCGCATCTTCCTGCTCGACGATGAGATCGTCTTCTGCGTCCGGAAATTACCACCTTTCCTGGTGGGCGATGGCTTGCGAACCAGGCGCGATCTCTTGATCGCACATGATGCGGCGCTTGTCGCACGCGGCCTCTCGGGGCTCGCCGCGACCGCGCTTGACGAGCCGGCATTGGACGCCGTCCCGGCCGCCGGTGAGCGATGGGCAATTCCCGGCCGGATGAACTTGAGCGCCGGAGGCACGATGGTGTTCGAGACGCCTGGCTCCGTTCACGCCATCGCGATGGCGCGGAAGGCCCGTCGCGCACTGGCCCTGCGCGCCGCGGCGGTCGATCTGTTTACGGATGTCGGCGGAGATCCGGACGTCGTCAGGGTCATCGAAGTAAATTCCAATCCATCGATCCGTTTTCTGGAAGATTCCGATCGCGGCGACCTGATCCTGAAAATATGGCGCCACGCCTTTTCGGCCATGGATCTGCTGGATGTTTGATCTGCCCAAATATGGCGACGGCGTCTGCCTGGCGCGAATGGCGGAACTGCTTGAGCGTCTTGCCATCGATCGCGACGCGCTGGCGCGCCTGTCGGTCGTGGTGGCCGGCTCCAACGGCAAGGGCTCCACGGCAGCCTTCTGCGCCCACATCGCGCGTGCTTACGGCTTGCGAACGGGCCTCTTCACCTCGCCGCATCTGTTTCGCGTCAACGAGCGGTTTCAGATTGATGGTGCCGTCATCGGGGATGACGATCTGGATCGGCTTGGTTCGCGGGTGAGCAGCGCAATCGCCGGCATTTCGAGGGATCGCTGCGAACGGTTCGGCGCTTTCGAAGCCATGTTTGCGCTCGCCTGCCTGTATTTCCAGGAGGGCAATTGCGAATTCGCGGTGTTCGAGGCCGGCGTTGGCGGCCGCTACGACCCGGTTCGCCTGGTCGGCAGCTCCGTGACCTCGGTGACTTCGGTCGATTACGAGCACACCGAGTTGCTGGGCCATTCGCTGCCATTGATCGTCTTCGACAAAAGCGATGCCTGCGCCGGTGGCGGCACTATCGTCTATGGCGAGAATTGCCGCTCGCTGCGGCCGCATATCCGGGAATATAACCGCAGCCGCCGCGTCACGAGCCTGTTTGTCCGCGACGAGATCAGGATTGGCGGCGAAAGTTTCTCGGCGTCAGGCCATCGCTTTGATTTCGAGCTTGGCGATCATCAGTTCCGCTCGCTCGAATTGGCGTTGCTGGGCGGATTCCAGTTCAATAACGCGGCCATCGCGATTACCTTGTTTCTGTGCTGGCTGGCCGAAGCGCGCCCGCAAAATACTTCCGGCGCAATCGAAAGGGCGGTGCGATCAGGTCTTGCCTGCACGCGTTGGCCCGGCCGCCTCGAAGTCATTGGCCAGCATCCCCTGACCGTCATCGACGTCGGACACACGCCTGACGGCGTCAGGCAATCGCTCGCGGGGCTCAAGGCGGCTTACGGCGCAGGACGATGGATTCTCGTGCTCGGCGTTTCTAACGACAAGAATTCCGGCGCGATCGTGGAGGCGCTGGCGCCGTCGTTCGAAATCATCATCTGCACGGCAGCCCATCACAAGGGCGGCGATCCGGCAGCCCTTGCTGCCAGCGCGCGCAGAGCCAATCCGCAAGCCGATGTCCGGATCGCCGCGACGATCGAGGAAGCCTTCGGGACGAGCCGCGCGCTTGCCGGCATAAGCGACCGCAGGACTTATGTTGCCGGCGGGCTGTTCACCGCGATCGAGTTCGCGGTAATTGCCCGCGGAGGCCGCGCCGAGGCGCTGAAATTCTTCTGAGCGGCCCGTCGCGCCGATTAACTTCTCGTTAACCACAACCGCTGATGCTCTCCAAAGCAGGGAGCCATCGCATGGGCGACACATCTTCCGTAACAGCTTCGGCTTCCTCCTTCATCGACAGGCAGGTGGCGGATTTGAAGCGGGCTCGGCAGGCGACGACGGCGTCGTTTGCGAGCGCCCTTCATCACGTGGAAACCGCGATCGGACTTCGAGCCAAGACCGGCTTCACTACTTCAGGCGCCACCTACGAGGCCAACACGCTGGCCGGGCAAACCAGGGCGACTTTCAATAGCGCCCTCGAGGCGACCAAATCCGCGCTGCACATCAAGCCCTGAAACGTCCTTCCGGCGCAAAACCGGAGCGTGGTGGCCTCATGGGCTCGGGACGCGCGGCCCCGCCGCGCTCCTAACTACCGCGCTAGAGCCGGATGATTTGAGATTGAACGATCCTTTCCCGCAGCGCAATTCACCTCTCCCCGGCGGGGAGAGGTCGGATCGCGCCGGCGATCCGGGTGAGGGGGCGCTGCTCTGACGAGAGACCATAACCCCTCACCCCAACCCTCTCCCGCCGCAAGTCGGGCCGCCCGACTTGCGCAAACTACAAATGCGCAACCGGGGTAGACCCCGGTTGCGTGGGAGAGGGAGCCTACCTCCATCGCCGCTTTCACCAAACCTAATCTCATCTCCCCTCAGTTGCTCACGCCCTCGGAGTCGTCGAGCGCCTTGAAGGCGTCCTCGAGTTGCGGCGAGATCGCGACATTGAGTTTCTCGCCCGTCGGCAGGCGAGCAACGAACCATTTGTTGTAGAGCGGGATCAGATCGTGGTTGGTGCCGAGCTTGCGGAAGGTTCGTTCCACGACCGCCGCAAGCTGAGGCTCTCCCTTGCGGAACATGATGCCGTAGGGATCGTAGGATAGATAATCGCCGGCGACGCGAAACTTGTCCTGCGATTTGTGCCGGGCGATCAGGCCGTACAGCAGAATATCGTCGGTCGCGAACGCGTCGGCCTTGCCGTCCACGAGCATCTGATAGGACTGCTCGTGGTCGGGAGCAGCAATGATCTTGAGGCCGAGCGCGAATTTCTTGTCGACCGCGTGCATGGCCTGTTCGTTGGTCGTGCCCTTGGTGACGACGACAGTCTTGCCCTGCAGGTCCTTTGGCGCCGAGATGGTCGAATCCTTCGGCACCATCAGCTTGGTGCCGGCAACGAACATCAGCGGCGAGAACGCGACCTGTTTGGCGCGCTCGGCATTGGCCGTGGTCGACCCGCATTCAAGGTCGATCTTGCCTTGCACAACCGCTGCAATGCGATCGTCGGACGTGACCTTGACGTATTCGATCTTGAGATCGGGTTCGTCGATCTCGGTGCTGATTTCGTCAACGATCGCCTCGCACAGCTCGAGACTGTAGCCGATCGGCCGGTTGGCCTGATCGAGGAACGAGAACGGCGGCGAGCTCTCGCGATAGCCGAGATGCACGGCATGCCTGCTCTTGATGGCCGCAAGCGTAGGACTGAGCCCTTCGCCGCCACTTTGCGCGCTCGCCGACGTGGCTAGGAGGCACCCCGCCAGCAACGCGCCGATTGCCCCGATCGATCTTCGCACCGTTGGGCGCATGCAACGCTCCCTCAATGGCCGGCCATCGCAGGTATTTCGCCGGGGATCATGTCCGGCGGCACGACGTCGTCGGGGCCAAGCGCATGCTCGGGCGCAAGTTCCCCTTCCCATTTCGCAACCACCGCTGTGGCAAGCGAGTTGCCGATCACATTGGTTGCGCTGCGCCCCATGTCGAGGAACGTGTCGATGCCCATGATCATCAAGAGACCGGCCTCGGGTATGCCGAATTGACTGAGCGTCGATGCGATCACCACGAGCGAGGCACGGGGAACGCCCGCCACACCCTTCGAGGTGATCATCAGCGTCGCCAGCATCGCCAGCTGCGTGCCGAGCGACATGTCGATCTTGTAAGTCTGCGCGATGAACACACTGGCGAACGTGCAATACATCATCGTGCCGTCGAGGTTGAACGAATAGCCGAGCGGCAGCACGAAGCTCGAAATCCGCGATGACGCGCCGAAGCGGTTGAGGCCTTCCAGCGTCTTGGGGTAGGCGGCTTCGGAGCTCGCGGTCGAGAACGCGATCATCAGCGGTTCGCGGATCAACCGTAACAGATGACTGTATCTGGGACCGATGACGACAAAGCCGACCACGACAAGGAGGGCCCACAGGATCAGCAGCGACAGGTAGAAGCCGCCCATGAACACCACGAGCTTCCACAGCACGGCAAGCCCGTTCTTGGATACGGTCGCCATGATCGCCGCCCACACCGCAAGCGGCGCGAACAGCATGACATAGCTTGTGACCTTCAGCATGACGTGACCGAGGTCATCGATCAGCGAGAGAATCTGCTTGGACCGCTCCGGCAGCGCGCCGAGGGCGACCGAGAAGAATACGGCAAAGACCACGATCTGGAGGATCTCGTTCTGCGCCATCGCATCCGCGATCGAGGTCGGGATCAGATGGGTCAGGAACTTTTCGATCGAGAATGCCGATACCGGCAGGCCCGTCGATTGCGTCTTGTCCGGCAGCGTGCCGGGGAAGTTGGCTCCCGGCTGCAGCAGGTTCACCATGAGAAGGCCGAGCAGCAGCGAGACAAACGAAGCGCTGACGAACCAACCCAGGGTTTTGGCGAAGATTCGACCCAGTTTGGAGCCGCTTCCCATGTGCGCGATGCCGCCTACCAGTGTCGCGAACACCAGCGGCGCGATGATCATCTTGATCAGGCGCAGAAACAGCATTGCTATCAGGTTGACGCTCGAGGCGATATCCGACCGGATGTCCGGCAGATAGTTGAAGACCAGCGTCCCCATCACTATGCCGAGCACCATTGCGATCAGAATATATTGCGTAAACCTGTTCGACATCGCGCTACCCCCGTTAGGTCTAAAGCCGCGTGCCGAGTTTGGCAGATTTCGGGGCCGACGCAACACGCTTCAGCCGCCAGTCGCTGTACAAGCTCGGGCCGGGCGGGGAGCGAATGTCAAATCCACTCCACTGGACCGGTATGCCACAATGTTCCCGTTGTGGAATACACGTCCGACGATTAGCTTCGAATGCAATGCACAAGGGAGCTGCCAGGGCCGGAATGTCAAATCCAGTGCACCGGCCTGCGCGTTTCTTGCGCGCCGACTGCATCAACAACAGCCAAATCGACGGGAGGGAGTACCATGAAAGATGGTGTCAATCGCCAGATCCTGCTGGTGGAAAAACCGACCGGAAAGCTCGCCCCGCAGCATTTCAAGATGACGGAAGGGTCCATCCCTGAGCCTGCGGATGGCGAGGCGTTGGTGCGCGTGCGCTACATCTCGCTCGATGCGGCCAATCGGGCGTGGATGCACGGGGCGACCTATCGGGCGGCGGTCGAGGCCAACACGGTGATGGCCGGCGGCGGCATCGCCGAGGTCGTATCATCCAGGGCCCCCGAACTTGCTCCGGGCGACATCGTATTCGGCGATACCGGCTGGCAGGACTATGCCGCGGTGCGTGCAAGGCACATGACCAAGTTGGCCAAGGTCGAACCGATGACCCATTTGCTCAGCGTCTACGGTATCGCCGGTCTTACCGCCTATTTCGGGCTGCTCGATGCCGGCAAGCTAAAAGCTGGTGAAACCGTGGTGGTCTCGGCCGCCGCTGGCTCCGTGGGATCGATCGTCGGCCAGATCGCAAGGATCAAGGGTTGCCGCGTGGTCGGCATTGCCGGCGGCAAGGACAAATGCAATTGGCTGACATCAGAACTCGGCTTCGATGCCGCGGTCGATTACAAGGACGGCGCGGTGTTCGGGGCGCTCAAGGCTGCGGCGCCCGACGGCATCGACGTCTACTTCGACAATGTCGGCGGCGACATTCTCGAAGCTTGCCTGCCGCAGATGAACAATCACGGGCGCATCGCCTGTTGCGGCGCGATCTCGCAATATGATGGCACGCCATCAGCCACCGGACCGCGTGGCGTGCCCGGCCTGATCGTGGTCAAACGTCTCACCATGCAGGGCTTCATCGTGACCGACTACATGGCGCGGCGCAATGAGGCGCTGCGCGACCTGCAGTCATGGGTCGCCTCCGGCAAGCTCAAGGTCCAGGAAGACGTCGTCAATGGGCTGGAGAATGCGCCGAAGGCATTGATCGGACTGCTCGCCGGCGAAAATCGCGGCAAGCGAATGATCAAGGTTTGACGCAGGCGTCAGGCTGCCGTCATCGGTAGTTGGCATAATTGGCTTGCGAGCAGGGCGGAAAGGCAAAATGATGCCCGCCGCCGGAATTTCTGACGTCCGTCGAATTTCGATCGTATCCGATTGCGCGGCTGTTCGATTGTACGGCGGGCGAAAACTGACAGGTGGTCCAGATGATCGACAGGTCGAATCTTGCGCCGATATTTTTCGCATCCCTGACGGGCGCTTCATTGCTGATCGCATCGCCAGCGTTCGCACAGGCGCCGACCGATGCGCAGCGTGCCGCCATCAGATCCGAATGCCGTTCGGATTATGAGGCCCATTGCGCCAGCGTTGCGCCGGGCGGCCTGGAGTCACTGCAATGCCTGCAGAAGAACATGTCGAGCCTCTCATCGCCCTGCCAAAGCGCCGTGCGCGCGGTCGAGGCTCCGGCTGAAACGAAGGCAGAGCCGGCCCCGTCCGCGCCGCCCGCCGCCGAGCCCAAGACTGCCACCGCGCCTGCCACCGCGCCTGCCACCGCGCCCGCAGCCACACCAAAGGCAGCAAGCTCGACTCCGAGGCAGCCGAGCAGCGCGCAAACCGGCGCCATCCGCAGCGCGTGCCGCTCGGACTATCCGAAGGTCTGCGCGGGCGTGCCAACCGGAGGCGCGGCGGCGCTGCAGTGCCTTGAGAAAAACCAGTCGAAGGTGTCGACAGGCTGCCAAAAGGCAGTTGCTGCCGTGAGCGGTGGCGCCGTTACGCCAGGCGCTGGCGGCACCGCGCTTGAAGCCGCGCCAGTCGCCGAGCCGCCGCCCACGCTGGTATTGCGGCCGATGCTGCCGCGCGAAGAACTGTTCGTGCTGCGCTCGGCATGCGGTCCGGACGTTCGCGCGCTTTGCGCCGGAGTTCAGCCGGGCGGTGGCCGCATCGTGCGATGCCTCGCCGTGCAGTCGGCGTCGCTGTCGCCGGCCTGCCGTAGTGTGCTGGGCCAATTTGCCGCGCAATGAACTCGACGCGCGCTCCGGTTTTGCCGGCGTGAAAGCGCAGTCGGCGCAAATGCCCTGCCAATAATTTCATCTCGCATCGGGCTGCAAAAGCCGGCATCCGGCGGACCGCGGGTGAGAGCGCAGTTCGCCGATCCGGATGCAACCTGCAAAATTTAAACCTTGGCGTGTTGCAATCTCTGATAGTGCCAACCGCGGTTCTCATCGATAGGTAATTTAATTAACCTATAGGTACTATCGTAACACGCGTCTTCCGCGAGAAACCAATTCTCGAATTGTCGTTCTGGTTGGTCAATCCGGTCCTTCAGGGATTTCAGCATGCTTCGGCCAGGTTTTGGTCAGTCAGCCCTTTTCGGTACGACCGCCGCTGCAATCGTGCTCGGCCTCTTCGGCTTTGCCGGCAAAAGCCTCGGGGCGGCGATCGTCGGAGAGACGCGCTTTGTCGGCATCGAGCGGAATTCTAACTCCGGCCTCGAGACGCTGAAAGCGCAATATCGTCGTCCGGCATCGATCCCTTTTCCCAAGGATAATCCCTACACGCCGGAAAAGCTCCTGCTCGGCAAGAAGCTCTACTTCGATACGCGCGTCTCGGTGTCCTCGGCGCAGTCCTGCGCAAGCTGTCACAGTCCGGCCTTCGGCTGGGCCGATGGATTGCCGGTCGGCGTTGGCTTCGGCATGGCGCAATTGGGCAGGCACTCGCCGACCATCGTCAACGCCGCTTGGGGAGCGATCTTCATGTGGGATGGCCGGCTCGCCAATCTCGAAGAGCAGGCGCTCGGCCCCATTCAATCGCCCGGCGAGATGAACATGCCGATCGCCCAACTCATAGAGCGGCTTTCCACCATCGCGGAATACAAGCCGCTGTTCGCCGCCGCGTTTCCAGGCGACGCCATGAATGAAAAGACCCTGGCAAAGGCGATCGCGACTTACGAACGCACGGTCGTCTCCCAGCGCGCCCCTTTCGACGACTGGATCGACGGGAACGAGCAGGCGATCTCCGAGGAGGCCAAACGCGGCTTTACCCTGTTCAACACCAAAGCCCAGTGCGCTTCATGCCATGAAGGCTGGAACTTCACCAATGACGGCTTCCAGGATATCGGCTTGCCGAGCGACGATGTCGGGCGCGGCAAGTTCATGCCGGGCGTCGTCAAAATGCAGTATGCCTTCAAGACGCCGGGCTTGCGGGAAATAACCAGCCGAAGCCCGTACATGCACGATGGGTCGCTCGCGACGCTCGAGCAAGTGGTCGAACATTACGATCGCGGGGGCGTCGACCGGCCAAGCCGCTCCGATCTCGTGAAGCCTCTCGGCCTCACGGCGCAGGAAAAGTCCGATCTGGTGGCTTTCCTGAAGACCCTGACCAGTGACCTCAACCCGACCGCTGTCCCGGTTCTCCCCCGCTAACCAACTGGCACGAGGAAAATCCGATGCGCCTGCCGTCTCTCACTTTCGTTGTGTTCATGGGTCTGTCGGTCGGGGCGCTCGCCGCCAACCTGACGATAATGCAAAAGGGCCGCATGTTTTCGTCCGAAAACGTCACCATCAAAAAAGGTGAAACCTTGACCTTCCTGAACGACGACAGCGTTCCTCACAACATCATGTCGACCAGTCAGGGCAACGAATTCAATCTCGGCTCCCAGCCGCCCGGAGCATCGACAGATGTGACCTTCAAGGTGGCCGGAGAGGTACAGGTGATCTGCGCGATTCATCCGCGGATGAAGATGATGGTGAAGGTGTCCGAATAGCCTGGCTATAGCGTCGGGGGGCGCACTGATGTCGATTCGCTACAAGCTTTTCGGGATTTTCTGCATCGTAACCAGCCTGACCTGCGGACTGGCATTTTACGGCATCCGGGGAATCTCCTCATCCGGCGACCTGGTGGTCCACCTCTATGACGGACCGTTGATGGGAATCAATTATTCCCGTTCGGCGCATGCCGCGATGAACGAGGCCCGCCTCCTCGTGCACAGAAGCATCAACGAAGGCGCGACCCCGGAAATGCTGGTCAAGCTTGAAAAGCTGATCACCGGGATATCGGACGACCTGAAAGTCGTTCGTGAGCGGGTGGTCAGCAGCGATGTGGCTGCAGCGCTCGACAATTCGGAGAAATTCTTTCGCGGATGGGCTGAAGCCGAAATGAAGATCCTCAGGCCGCCTCCGGCGGGATTGACCGAGCTTCCCGCGACTTTTGCGATAACACAGAAGGCGGACGAGGCGGCGGCTGCGCTTGACGATCTGGTGGAAGTGGTTGCCGCCTACGGCTTCAGTTTTCGAGCCGACGCCGAAGCCTCGGTTGCGGCGGCACGCCGCACCATGATCGCGCTGACCATCGGTTCGGTGTCGATCGGCCTGATGCTCGCCGCAGCCTTTGCGTATTCGATGAGCAAGCCGATCTTTGCCGCCATGCGGGTGGCCGAACGCGTCGCGGCGGGCAACTTTACCGACCACATCGTGGTTCGCCGGCGTGACGAGCTTGGCCGACTTCTCGGATCGCTTTCGGTCATGCAGGCCAGCCTGAAGGCCAGGGCCGATGAAAACATTGCGCTGATGTCTTCCAA
>Ga0209698_10002900_pt1 | contig 19139 bp, 23 predicted proteins | sample LitLauG_LLR_2012_FD_187203 | JGI IMG/M metagenome (GOLD analysis project Ga0209698, IMG submission 187203) | Freshwater sediment microbial communities from Pennsylvania, USA - Little Laurel Run_MetaG_LLR_2012 (SPAdes) (version 2) | ecosystem: Environmental > Aquatic > Freshwater > Creek >...
TTATAAATATATGATTAAAGTTTGGGATACTTTTGGGATACTTCAGGGATACCTAGGGGAGGGGGGGGTCACAGGGGGGTTTCGGCTATCTGTCCTAGAATCAACAGGTTAACCCAAAGTATGCCAAGTTTGGCGATTTAGCCACCAGCGAAAAAGTGCCGATTTCTCCCCTAAGTGCCCGCGAATCAACACTTTAAGAGTATGGCCCTCGAATTGCCTCGTTTCTGTGTATCAGCGCGCCCGCGCCGTCCTAGGGGCTGTTACTACGCTTCAAGCTAGCAATTACATCTTCTAGCGTCAAATTCACCATTAGGTCGCCGTTAGCAAAACGCTGTACGTGAGAGATTACTTTACGTTTCTCCGCATCCTCTACTGTGCGGATGGCCTTGTTATATGCGCGTAGCCGTTCCGCACCATCCGCGTGCGGCGTGGGGGCCGTGCCCGTCTTATTCGGGAACCTCGTAATGCCTTGCGCGCTTGGACGTGCGTTAGATTCCCTCGTTAACTCTGCGAGTGCTGCGCGTACTTCCGTTTTCAGAGGTCGCCGACCATGCTTATTCCACGCACGATTGTAAGCCTCTACATACCTGTCCAGTTTCGTTCCGTAGTGCCTTGTGTTCATTCGGCACCTGTTAGGTGCAGGATAGCCTGCAAGAGGACAAAACGTCCAAACGAATTTTCTTCGCATTGTGCATACGCATCGCACAATATTGTTAATGCTTCAAACGTTATTTGCATAGTTTAGCCTCGTCAGTGCGGACAGTATTCTCCGTGTAGTGGCCTATCGTACTGACTAAGCCACTAGTCGCAGGATGCTGTGCCTTACTCCGCGTGCTCGGTAATCCACTGCAAGGGAATCCCATACCGCTTGGAAATTTCCTCCTGCAGCTTGTTATCGGGCACCAGCCCGGTAAGAACTCGCTTCGCTTCAGCGTACAACGCAGTGTACGCATTGGCGAAAATTTCCTCCGTTTGCTCGACCTGCTGCGCAGCGATAGTGTTCATGTACACTTGCGCCATCTTTACATGGTCGCCCTTGACCTTGCGAAGTTCGCTCACGAGTTGCTTAGGATTGCCTTTTGCCGGATTCGTGAGCGTGAGAGCTTCGAGGAAACGAGTTGCTTGCTTAGTCAGTTCCATTGTGTGACCTGCTTTCCTGTGTTGGATTAACAACGCTGTACAAGATGGTAGTAAAAGCAAATTCCACCTTGATACACTGTTGCCATGTCCTAAGACTAGTCTTTGTCAATACCCTTGTCAATACACATAATATAGTGGCTTACTAAATAGTAAACACTACCTATTGTATGTTAACCAAGTAGTACACTACTACCCCTAGTGTTTACTAACTCGCCAACACCATACATAGTGTTTACTCCCTTGCCAACAGGCACTCCCACCTAGGCTACCCACTATACTAATAGCAATGTTATAAACATTTTCGGGATCAGCTCAAAAAATTTTCCAACTTTTTTCACTTTGTTAATATAATAACTATGGTTGTTGTGTTAGTAGGGTTGTGTTGTTAGTGGTGGTTGTTGTATTAGTGGTGTTGTGATGTTACGACGGCACGGTGGGTCGGTGGCGGGGAAAGTATCCTTGTAGTATGCCCGGAGTATCCCTGTTTTTCTCCTTGACTTCGGCTTAGAAAAAGCGTATCCTTACCCTAACGGCCACTAGGCGAGTCCGAGGGGACGACACTGCGGGAGTTACTTCAATGACGACACTTACTCAACCAGACCAGCTAAGTGAAACGCCAAAGGTAACTCTCGCAAGTGCCCTTACAGCGTTCCTCGCGGAGCGTCTTCGCAAGTCGGCACTTTATCAAGCCAGCAGTGTTACCCAGCAAGAAGAACAAACGGAAGCAGAAGATGAAGTATTAACACATGGCTAAGAATAACAAAAATCCGTTCGGTGGCAACGCGGCTTTGTCAAGTCGATCGCGCTTGTTGTGTGAGTATATTGCACGTATTAAGGTTGCCTACCCACATTTCACCGAAGCGCAGGTAGCAAACTACCTCCACATAACACCGGGCACGCTTAGTCACCTTAAGAAAAGCCAAGAATACCGTGACATTGAAGGCCGTGTCGCGACTAAAATCTTAGCCCCGCTTGATATCGTCCTCCTGCAAAGTGTAGAAACGCGTGCTAAGTTCCTAGCTGGCCTTGTGCCGCAGGCTCTCGCAGTAATCCAAGACGGCTTATTCTCTCACGACGACAAAGTAAAACAATGGGCTGTTGAACAAGTCCTCGATCGTGATGGACATCACTCCAAAGTAAGCCGTGCCGGTATCGCACTCCCCGAACAAGGTGGAGCAGCCGGAGAACTTGACAACGAAGTCGCTAACGCATTAGTCACCGCACTTAGCTCTATGAGCCTTGGCAGTTCCTCGACGAACGCTAAGGCCGTAAATTCTAGTAGCGGTGCTAAACTACCTAACAAAGCGTCGAATGTCGTGCCCGTGCAAGGTGGTCAAGCCGCTGTAACACAAGACGCGACAAAGCCTAAGAACGCTTTCAGTTAGGTAGGCATAGGGTAGTACTCTCGGCTGGGGACTACCCTATTAAAGATGTTATAATGGAAGAACTCCTACAAACCGCACCAGATTCAGTCAACACCTTTCAGGACTTAACATCCTTCTTAGGTGATAATCTGCCTGCGCCTTCTATTGACTGGAGTACAACCTGGAAGTGCCTCCCCATTTTGCCTTCCTTTGATACTAAGACAGCGGATATTATACACCGCCTTAATTCCTATGGCTCGCTGTTTTACTTCATAAAAGTCGTACTCCAACGCCATCGCCTCACCGAACACTTGCACCATCTCGTGTGTACGTATCTTGAGCAAAGTAATATCAAGCTCCTGCTAGAACTCCCTCGTGATCACTTTAAGAGCACCATCTGTAGCGAAGGTGCTCCTATCTGGTGGGCACTGCCATTTAACGATACCGACGCTAGTAACATGGAAAAGCTCGGCTACTCTACAGAGTGGCTCGAATGGATGCGTTACGCGCACAATCAAGACACGCGCACGCTCCTCGTCTCCGCGAACATCTTAAATTCTAGCAAGCTAGGTAAGCGTATCGCGTGGCATTATACAGAGAACTTGCTCTTTCGTAAGCTCTTCAAAGAAATTATCCCCACTGCCAGCGAATCATGGAACATCTACTCTATGACGCACAAGCGCAGTGGCACACGTTTTGCAGCACATGGCGAAGGTACATACGACTTCCTCGGTATCGGAGCCGCTCTGCAAAGCCGGCACTACCCACGTATCATCGAAGACGATCCTACAGGTCGCGAAGCACTTAACTCCGACACTGTTATGCAAGATGTGATTGATTATCACCGCTTGCTTGTAGGCGCGTTCGAAGCTGTACCCGGTCGGCCCGACTTACTCGGAGACAACATCGTAGTAACTAACCGCTGGAAGTACGAAGACCTCGGTTCTCACATTCGTGAATTTGAGCCAGAATTCAAGATTATTAGCCACAGTGCCGAAGGTGGTTGTTGCCCCCTTCATCCTCCGATGACTCCTATCTTCCCCGAAGACTTCTCAATGGAGAAGCTACGTGGTTTACGGAGCCGTCTTGGAGACTACCTTTATTCTTGTCAATTCCTTAACTCACCAATCCCGCCCGGTGAAGCCATCTTCAAGAAAGAATGGCTCCGCTATTACGACGTAGTTCCCGATATCAGCCTTCCCCCGAAGAAAGATGAAGCCGGGAATCCGCACTACCGCGCTGTGTATCACCACGACGTTTACGACGGCAAGGTAATTAAAAATGTGTATCCGACCGACTTACAAAAAGAGATGATTGTAGATCCGAACCATGCTGGTAAGAATGGTCGGTGCCGTCACGCTATCGTCATTCTGGGTTTTGGCTTCGGTCGTATGTATTTGCTCGACGTGTGGGCAGAATCCGCTCCATACGATGAACTCATTCGTAAAATGTTCCAGCTCGGTGAAAAGTTTAAGATTCGCAAGCCTCATATTGAAACGATTGCTTTTCAAAAATTCCTCAAGTACCACTTGGAGGTGATCCAATCTTACCGGAAGAAAGAAGGTAAGTATTGTTTTGACTCAATCGCGGAATTAAAAACTGACTTCAGTGAAGATGCTAAGGCGAAACGAATTGAAGGAATGTCCCCTACTTACAGCCGAGGAGAGTTCTGGGTTCCCAGAACTGGCGCAGAGGCGTTCATCGAAGAGTACTCCAAGTATCCTCACACCAAACACAAAGACGTACTTGACACTATTGGCTACGGTCTGCAATTTTACAACCCCGGTAAAATGCAGAAGCAAGAACTAGAAAACTGGCTACGCAAGCAAGGCAATTACCAGTCCTTTAATAACAAGCCTTCAACAGCAGGCTCAATTACTGGATACTAAGGGGATGGGATGAATGAGGTTCAAGTAGGTTTACTGGCTATTGGTGTAACGCTAACTTTAGCTCTGGCAGGGAGTATTGTAGCAGTAGCCAAAATAGCCATCGAACTTGGAAAACAGAGGGAACGAGTAGATATTATGTGGGCTTTCCTTAAACGACGTGCCCTCTCCGAAGTAGTACACAAGGACTTAGGAGACTTGAATAGTCCTTTTACAATTCGAGAGGAAGTAGTAAATCTAGTGAAAGGATTTCCGGTTGCAGAGTCAATGGTTGAATATTACAACGGCCTAAGCAAAAAGCCGTCAGACTCCGAGGCAATGTTACTGCTGGAGAAAAACTTTGGCCCTCGGATTTTACGTGAAATTTGCCTGAATCCTGCAATCGGCCTTACCTACGGTGCCTGCCTACCTATTGCACTTGCCGTAGCTAAAAACAGCAACGTAATACACATCTAACAAAGGAGCAATAACACAATGTGGCTTTCAATCTTCCTTAAGGCTTTCAGCGCGATTCCGTACATTGTCGCTGGTATCGAACACATTCACGGCGATGCTAAGTCTGGCGCGGACAAGGCTACGCTCGCACAGGAATCTCTTGGCCTTGCTAGTGCAACTGCCTCCGCCTTTGCACCCGCCGCGGATCAGCAGATCGTCGCTAACTTTACCAACCTCGCCAGCCAGACTATCACCGCTGTTCAGCAAGCCTTCGCTGCTAGCGGTACTCCGACTAATGGCGTAGTTCCGCCGGCGTTGCAGGCCGCACCTGTAACTGCCGCCCCGACTCCGGCTCCGGCTCCGGTGCAGCAGTAACGTATTGAGGCTCTTAGTGTGTTAACGTGCTAAGTATAGGCTCTGACTTTCTGCCCGGTTTGTCAACCTATGACCAACACAACCCGCAGCCTAAGAGCCTCTCTCATACTAAATCGCCTCTAGATGCGGGGAGAGGGATATAAAAACCGGGCAACGAGCGAAGCGAGCTCGGTGATGTAATAGTCTTCGCAAGTTGTTATTACGTAAGTAAAATAAAACAACAATGCCACTACAAAAACCAATCCCGGTTCGGTTCAACGAGCAAGCTACTAAAGCTCGCGTCGAGTACGTTCACGATAAGATTACTGAACTAAAGAACAACCTTTCAACATTGCACACGCAAAAAGTTGATAAGTGGCGTCGTCTTTACAAGGGAGTTCCTCGTGAGAAAGAGCGCAACTTCCCTTGGAAAAATGCCTCCAACGTAGTCATTCAGTTGATTGGTGAGAATGTAGATATTATCCGCGCTCGTGTACTTGGCACACAGTTTGAAGTTCTTCCACTTTATGTAACAGGACTTCTTGGTTCATGGAAGCCAGAAGATAAAGCCGCAGAACAACAAGAAGCCGTACATGACTTTCTCAACTACGTAGCAATGGAACCGGCTGAACTTGATATGTACCGAGTTCAATCTATCCATGTGACCGAGACAATTAAGAACGGTACTAACCTTATTGTCGCTCCGTGGACTAAAGATATTGAAGCTCAAGCAATCGGCTATTCTCCAAGTGGTGCTACGCAATTTCGTGAATTTACTAAATACGAAGGCCCACGTCCTGAAAACGTAGCTTTTGAATGTTGGGCTGCTACGCCAGAAGCACTTACGCTTGAGAGCGCAGAGTTTAAGTACTACGTTGACAAAACTATCTCCAAGCAAGCTTTGCTAGAGCGCGTTCAACGTGGTATGTACGATAAAGAAGCTGTTGATAAAATTATCACGCAGCCTGACTCTTTTGGCCCAGACGATTCTGAACAGCGGAAAATGGCTACACAAGAACTGAATCCAGCTTTTGGTGCAGGCCCAAATACAGCACGCTATCACATTTATACGTGCTGGTATCCGTATTGGCATAACAACAAGAAGTATCGCATCATAGAAAGCTACCACTACAAGTCAAAGACAAGCCTTCGTGCTATCTTCAACTTCTACAACAACAACGAAGAACCTCTTGAAATTGCCCGCTTTGGCTGGACAGGCTCCGGCCTTTATGGAGATGGCCTCTGTGAAATGCTTGAGTCCTACCAAGAAGAAGTTACTACAGGGCATAATCAACGGGTTGATAACAGAACTCTTGCTAATACTTCTATTTGGCGTGTTGATCCTGATAGTAAACTGGATACTATCTTTGCCGCATATCCTAACGCTGTCTGGCCTATTGAAAAGGATATGATGGAAAAGTTTCAACTTGGTTCAGTTTACCCAAGCTCCGTCGAAGAAGAACAGCTTACAATAGCTCTCGCTAAAAACAGAGCAGGCACCAATGAACCTGGACTCGAAGCTGCTGGCGCAGGTGGGCCTAATAAAAAGGGTGGTCAATATTCCAGCATGGGCACATTTAGCGTTATGCAAGCTGGAAACCGCCGTACCAATGTCAATATTACGGATATGCGTTATAGCCACTATCGCCTTGGACGTAAGATACTTAATCAGTATGCTCAATTTGGTATTGGCGAACGTGGCCGTATCTTTGGAGAGAAAGAAGACATTTTACGCAAAGCACTACAAAACGTATCCGACGGACGTATTGTTCTCCCAATACGTGCAGCTTCCGCTTCTATTAATAAAGAAGTCGAAAAGCAGAATTTGATGTTGTTAACACAAGTAATGCAACGTCACCATATGGGTGTGAGTCAGATTTTACAGTCGTTAGTAAATCCTCAATTACCGCCTGAAATGGGCCAGTTCTTACTTGGTTGGATTCGTTCATCGTCGAAGTTAATGGGTAAGTTACTACGTAGCTTTGACATGGACGATTTGAATGAACTACTGCCGGAACGTAAGTTACTAGAAGGAGCCGCTAATGCAGGACAACAACAGCAACAAGGACAACAGCCAAGACCCAATGGAGTTAGCGCGGGAGGCATTACAGCGGGCGCTGGAGAACAACCCGTTCCACAAAATAGTAGTGCCCAACCTCAAAGCGTTCCGCCGACTCCTGTTCAGTGAGGACTTTGTACTTTTTCTTAGTTATTTAAAAGCTCGTGAAGAACAATACGTTGGAGGCTTAATTAAAGGTCTTTATACTAAAGACGGTAAAGACTTAAGTGATTGCCTCCGTGGACAGATTGCAGAATTACAAGCAATCCAAAATCTTCACAAAGACGTAGCTAAAGCAACATTGCAAGAACAACAAAACGAAGGAGCCTAACAATGGCATGGGGAAGTCAAAAACCGACTAAAGAACAAACATTAGAACAGCTTGCAGAAGCTGGGCTTGATGTTGAAGGTGTTAATAATCTTAGTACAAAACTCAAAGACTTCGATCCGTCAAAAGTAGCTTCTGTAGAAGCTATTGACCAGTTGAAGAATACGTTTGAAACGTCTCTTAGAGAGCTTGCGTCTAAGATTCCACAGCAACAGCAGCAACAGCAGCAGCAAACACAAACTAACAACGACCAAGACGAAGAGTTCGACGTACTTGATCCTGCTGGTTGGCTTAATCGGCAGATGGAAAAGAAACTTAGTCCTATTGCTACTCTTTCTACGTACACTCTTAACGAGCAAGTATACAACAACTTTAAGCAGACTACACCTGACTTTAAGTTGTTTGAGAAGGAAGTTAAAAAGCGGTGGGATGAAACGCCCTTGCATCAACGTGGCAACCCGCAAGAATTTCTTAACAATATCTATTTGATTGAAAAAGGTAAAAACTTTGAGCGCGTCAAAGCCAATCCTAGTGAGTTTGAAGTAGAAGCTCCTACTAGCTTTAGTGGCCGACGCACTCCTGACCACAATGATGACAAGCCGGACTACGAAAAATTACTAACCCCGGCGCAACGTAAAGAAGCAACTCGTACTGGACTTGGTTTCCAAAAATACTACGAAGCTGTAAGTGGAGTGACACATGGTTAACGCACCGCCTATGAGTACTGGTAACATTGGGGTTAAATTCACTCCTCCGGGCGAGGTAGTTGTTAACCCTAAAACTGATCCGAAGTTGGTTCCATTGACGGAAATGGATATCTTAACGGATCGTGTTAGTGCTATTCCTGTTAATGATTTTGACCTTCTTAATCCAACGTGCGCCGACCCTAATAAAGTCTTCCACTGGGTTAACTGGAAGAGTCTTGAAGGACGGAATGTGGCACAGCGGCTCCAACAGGGTTATGTGCGTGCTAAGATTGAAGACGTTAAAGGTGGCACGGAGTCGCCTCAAGCAGAGCTGGTAAAAGAAGATGGCTCTATTAAATACTTTGACCTTATGCTTATGATTAACACTAAGGCTAAAGTCTTCGGTATGTATAAAGCCAACTTAATTAAGTCTTTTGAAACGACTGAAAATGCCCTTCCGAACGCTGCAAGCGCAGCTATGAGTTCCTTAACTAACCCTACAAGCGGCACTGTAGGCCCTAACGGACAAGAGCTGTACAAGGCTTCCGATGTACGTGCTCAATTTGCACAAGCAGCAAAAGAAGGTAAATTTGTAAAATTCGGCAATCCTGCTGAAAAGTAACTAAACGGAGATAACAAATGGCAGCAGCAAATCTTACAACGCACGGCCCTATGCAGCCGTATCAAACTATTAGCGGGAACACGCCTAATACTAAGGCGATGTTGGAAAAGGCAGGTCAGACTTTTCCAGTGGGTGTTCCTGTACAACAGGTTGCAGGTTCTATTACTGGTACTCCTAAAGTAATTCAGGTTTGGGATGCCAGTGTTACGGCTGCAACTTCGATTGCTGGTATTGCTGGTATTTCTGGTTCCAGTGGCCTTAACCTTGCAACTGACGGTCTTGGTTCTCCTTCGCTTAATTCGTTTGGCAGCGTTGGCGCACCGGGCGCAACTTCTACTTTTGGTAAAGTTCCTAACCAAGCCAGTGCCGTTAACATTGCTCGCGGTGAGCCAATGTCGGACGGTAATACTTATTTCTTTGTTGCTAACAACGATACGTTGTTTATCGGTCAGGTAGATAACTCCGCTGGTGCTGTAGCTGCGGATTACACTGCTGTGGCTTCTGACATTGGTAAGCAGTTTGGACTTACGTCCGACGGTACTGGTAAGTCTTGGTACGTTGATCGTGGTAAGACTACAGTTGGAACTAACACCGTAGTTGAAGTTGTAGCTCTCGATCCGAACAGTGTCGGCCAGACTAACAACAACGTAATCTTCCGTTTCCTCACCGGAATCCAGCAGTATAGCCAGTAATCTTATAACACAGGACACTTACAATGACAATGCTTCGCCCACAGTACGCACAACTCCTTGAGCCGGGAGCGCATCATATCTTCAATCAGGTAACGGATACAGTGCAGCGCGCACTGACCTATCCGGCCATTTTCAATGTAGAAACCTCTACTAAGGCATACGAAGACGATATCGAATTTGCGAATATGCCACCGGCTATTTGGAAGCCTGAAAACACGCCTGTTACTTACCAAGCGTTAATTCAGGGCGGCACGGTGCGGTATATTCATCTTACGTACGCTCTCGGTGCTCGTGCTTCAATGGAGCTTATGGATGATGACCAGTATGCTATCATTGATAAGGTTCCTGAAGCCCTCGCACGTAGCATGAACTTCACTAAAGAACTTACTGCGTGGAATATTATCAATCGTGGCTTTACGTTAACGACCACGACTGATGGTGTTTCGCTCTTTAATAACCAACATCCCCTGCTTGGTGGTGCCGCAGCTACCAATGTTGGGCCGGGCTTGAGCACTATTATCAGTGCTGCTGGTACTTACCCGAATCGTCCCGCAGTTGACGTTGATTTGTCTTTCGCTGCTATGCAGCTTATGACCAATCACTTTGAGCGGATGGTTGATGCACAGGGTATGCCAATCTACGCAAAGCCGAAGATGGTTGTGGCTGCTCCCGCACAACGCTTCTTGCTGCGTGAACTGCTTGGCTCTCCCGGTAAGCCCGGTACGGCAACTAACGAGATCAACTCCCTCTTGGGCGAAGACCTCACTTACTCCATTGCTCACTTTCTTACTGCTGATAATCCTTGGTTTGCTTTCGGAAACAAGGCTGATACACAGCTTCGTTTCTTCGAGCGTGACAAGGGGAAGATGGATATGGATGATGACTTCGACACTCATGCTATTAAGTGGAAGACGATTGCGCGGTATAGCGCGGGTGCAAGTCATTGGATTAATACGTGGGGCAGCAACGGCCCGTAGATTCTACCATAAGGCTGCGGCTCTTTTGGTAGATAAAGGGGATGTGTTTGAGGCTCCTTTCACATCCCCTTTCATCCAGTTTAAGTTTAATTAGAGGGTACAATGAGTCAAATAGGACAACGACATTATCGTAGCGGTAGTGCGTACTACTATTGTGCTCGTTGTGGTATTCGTTACCTTCTCAGTGAAATGACGTGGCAGCGTGGTATCTTACTCTGTCATGTGAAGTGCTACGACGAAGGTATTGACCCTCTTGTTGGTGATAGAGAGAATTCAATTGGACGCGCACTTGAAATACCGAGCCGGGAACTTGAACCAGATGAGAAATTGATTACAACTGACGGTAGTACTACCGCAGACGATACAGTTTACTTCTAGGAGAAGTTATGTCTATTGTTTGGCAGGAAACTAACACGCCGGACAACTCAAACCCTCTTATCACACTTGATAACTTGGGTAATTTGTCTACGCTTGGTACTATTACTAGTGGTAATCAAGCCACTCCAACTGAACAGCTTTTTCAGGTTACGCTTACATCGGCACAGATTAAGACGTTGAATGGTACACCGTTGAGTATTCTTGCTGCTCCGGGTGCGGGCAAGACTTACGTAGTTAATACGATCATCATTAACTACACGTTTGGTACTTTACAGTACACTCGTACCGGCGCAACTTTTAAGCTTTTCCTTGGCACTACAGCGGATGGATTAGCTCTTACGACTGACCAAAATGCTGTTGTCATCGCTGCTGCTTCGGCGGCTTCTATCCTACAGCCTTCTAGCAATAGCAATTTTGCTACCGCTACTAAGGGCTTCAACAAAGCTATTTTCGTCGGTAATGACGGCGGCTCGGAGTTTGCTGCTGGTGACGGTACTATCAAGATTACCCTTGTGTACACTGTCGTAACTCTCTAAGGAGGATTTATGGATATTACTGGTAATCCTCTACGTGTCGATGCAGCGGATGTAGTTGCCGGGCCGGTTACTGTTTGGTCGTCGGTGCTACACATCTATCAGCTTGAATTTATTAAGTATAATGGCGTTGGTGATTCGGCTACAGTAAACGACATTAACGGTAAACTTAAGGGATATCTTGCTGCTGACGGTGGGGATAAGGCAACAGTACGCAGTGGTAATATTGGTTTTTCGAATGGTATCGTAATTCCACAAGGAGGTATTACTAACGGTACATTGTTAGTTTACATACGCTAATGAAAAATTTTCTAAAAGTAATCCTCTTTGTTTGTATGTTGAGCGTAGCTTCTTACGCTCAACAGTATAGTTTTTCAGGTAGTGTGACTAGTACTGGCTCGGCTCCGGGCCGGCAGACAAGTTACAACATTCAAAGTACAGGTGTGGGTTATTGGATTGTTTCCTACGTAACTACAGGCAGTCCGGCTTCTTGTACTTTTTCTTTGCAGCACGCACCCGACAATGCTACGTGGTCTAGCTATACAGGTTTGAACGCTGTAACTTGTACTAGCTCTGGCGTAACCTCTGGCTCGGCGCAAATTGTAGATAACAATATTAGTATTAACTTCTCAGCTCTCAGTAACGGTGGAACTGTAAATTACACCGTGCAAGGTTGGATACTTAATCCTGCAACTAGTGGCTCTAGTTCTACTAATGCTACTATTGTAGGGCCACTTGGTTCTGCGCTTAGTGCGGCTTCAGTGTCAGTGGTAATTGCATCAGACCAAGCGGCGGTTGCAGTAAAGCAACCCACTGCTGCAAGCTTAAATGCAACTGTTGTTGGTACAGGAACTTTTGCTGTACAGGCTACAGGTAATGTTACACAGTTTGGTGGTACTAATATTTCCACTGGAACTGGTGCTGGCGGTGCGGGTATTCCTCGTGTTACTGTCTCTAATGATAGTACTGTAGGTCTTGTAGCTGGTAGTGCTATTGTTGGTAAGTTTGGTATTGACCAGACTACACCGGGTACAACTAATGCAGTTAACATTAATAATGCTGGCGACCCTTGTCAAAATCCTAACGTAGCAAAATCCAATGCTATTATTAATATTACTACAGCCACAACTACCTCAATTGTTGGTATCTCTGGCTCAACTGCTATTTATGCTTGTGGTTATTATTTTGCAGCACAAGGTACTACCGCAACTTATCAATGGGAATACGGTACGGGCGGAACTTGTGGTACAGGTACAACTATCTTAACTGGAGCTGTGTCTGTAACAACTACGGCAACGCCACATTCTGCGCTTGGTGGTTTTACTATGTTTAAAGCTCCTGCGTCAAATGGGCTTTGTTTAGTTTCTACTGGTACTTCTCCGATTTATAATGGCTGGCTTACTTACGTACAACAATAGGAGAGTTATGTCGTCACCAACACTACCGATTATCGGCAATGCTGGTTCTTTTTGGAAAGGTCAACCTTTAGGTTTGTACAGTGATCCTGTGTCTGGTGGAGAGAGTGATGTTCCACCCAGTGCGTACCAGGAAGCTGCTATAGCAGCAGCAACCGCTCTTGCTGCTGTGCCTACAGACTGGCTAATGGTTGTACAAGGATTAAGTAATACTAATTTAGAATGGGGTCAAACGCCTAACGATTTTGTTACTGCGTTCAAGGCGGCAAAGGCGGCGGGCACAGTTAATACAAAATTGACGCTGTTAAATTGCGCCTTTGGGTCGCACCCGCTCTACAGCACGAGCGGCGGCTGGTACAACAATGCGGCTGGTTATTGGACACAGGCTTTAACAAAAATTACTGCTGCTGGTTTTACGGCGAACGATGTTCGAGTTGTTTGTCATAAACTTGCAGATGCTAATGTACCTATTGGTAACACAGTTACTGCGGCTGACCTGTCCACCTGCCCGCACGTCCCGCCGCAGAAGGGCGACGCCGACTTTTGGTTCGTGGTCTATTACGGGGCACAGTGGCTCCGGTTCGTGCAGACCCAATACCCAAACTGTTTGTTAGCTTTTATTCATGCTAGAATGTATGGCGGCTATGCGCCGTCCACGGCCAGCAGCCCGGAGCCGTTCGCGTTCGAGCAAGGTCTGGCGTGGCGGTACCTGCTAAACGCACAAGCAAAACAACTTGCATTAGGAACAATTGATACAGTAGCAGGTGATCTTGTAACTAACTGCCCCATTTTAGCGTGGGGGCCGTATATGTGGGCGAACGGCCTGACGCCAAACTCGCTGGGCGTCTCGTGGAACTCGGCAACGGATTACGCCGAAACCACTGGTAGCAACGCCTACATTCACCCGTCGCAAGCCGGGATTTTGCAATGGACGCAACAGAGCATGGCGTGGTATTCTACTAACCAGTTTTCAGCACCTTGGTTTACTTAAAATGGCCCGGCAACCAGATTATTTTGAAATTACTTATCAAGCTCCTTTCCGTGGTGTGCATAGCACGCTGCCGGAGAATAAGCTCCCGCGTGCGAGTGCGGAATTAGGAAGTCCTTTCAGTCCTAATATAAGTAATTTCCTACTGAAAAATGGAGAGATACGGAGCCGTTTTCCGTTCTCTCCATTAGTACCGTGCCCGGTTGGACAGACTCCGACTGGTGTGTATGCTTTCGTGGATAGTAATGGCGTTAGTCATACACTCCTCGCTACCGTTACTGGGTTGTATCAGCTTAATAAACAGTGGCCTCAAAATCCTAGTAAGGCTTGGAATAGCCTTGGGAATTTTAATACTGGAAACTCCTACGCCCCCGCACAGTTTGTCACGTTTTTGTATAAGACATATTTTACTAATGGCGGACAGTATATCTGGCAATGGGATGGTATTACAAGTCCTACAAGTGCTAATCAAAATGCTTTTAGTCCAGTGTCTAAATACGACACTACGCATAATCTTTACTTCGGTGCTTATTTTCTTGGGGAGTTAAATTACCAAGTCATAGCTCTAAGTACAGTAGAACAGCAAATTGGTGGTGGCGTTCAATACAATCCGTGGCAAGTACGTTGGAGTGGTTCGGGTAATCCTACACACTGGGATCCAACAGTAGATACTACGGCAGGGTATAACCCATTATTAGATGTACCAGACTCTATTACAGGCTTTATTACTATTGGCCGTAGTGGTTACATTTTCCGTGTTAATGGTATCACGGAGATGATTCCCGTAACAAATGGAGTGTTACCATTTGACTTTAATCATCTCTGGGCATCGGATCGTGGTATTGGCAACGTGTATCCGTACACCGTAGCTGCTTATGGCCCTATTGGTATCTTTGTCTCGAACGAAGATATTTACCAAATTTCAACTAGCAGCTTTGATCGTATTGGCGCGGAAAATAGAGACGCGGTAATTGCTGACTTAGCCAATGCTACATCTAATCCAATTGCAACAATACTACCAAACTTTGGACAAACTATCCCTTATGTATTTTACTGGCTAACTATACCTATGGCTGGTAATGTAACAAAGATATGGGTATATTCAACTGAGGATAAAAGTTGGACGGCTTGGACAGAAGAGTCTGGCGTTATTGTTGGAAAGATGAGACTTTGCGTAACGGGGTAATATGAGTAATATCTTTGTAATGGATGGCGGCTGTCATAATTTTAACCCGCCAGGAAAAACACCGCCACCGGCTACGGCAAGTCCTACGATTGGCGGCAGCCCGGCTTTACTTACAAGTACGGGTGGTTTGTATGGTGTTAATCCATTATTGCTCGTTCCTTTTTATAATAACACGAGCAATAAATACTCTGTTAATATTTATAACACTAATAGCTTCAACTCCGAGGAAGACTGTCAGTATGACTTTCCGGTAGAAGATATTGTGATTGGGCGAAATATAAATATTAGCAAAGTAATTATTGTGTACCGTGATTTTGGTAAGGTACAATTCACGCTGTCGTGTACAACGTACTCAGCGAAGTTAGATACATTTAATACCGTTAGCAGACAGTACATGATTGGCGGAAAAAATGACAACAAGTTACATACGACAAAATGTGACTTTGTTACAGTAGGCGAGCGGCCACAACTTAGTATCCTAAGAAAAGCTGGGCAAGGTAATTTATCCCTAGTCAGCGTAACAATGGTCGGTCACTCAAGCGAAGAGCAGCAGGTATAACATGAGGCCAATTCCAGTCGGTAATCGCTCATGGGGAGAGCATCTATATAAGATGCTGCGTGGCGGTCTGTCTTATGGTGACGGAACTAACTCCGACAACATCGCTGGACAATGGGCCGCTGTTACTTCACCTGGTGCAGCTAATACAGAATTTGCTGTTGCTCATGGTTTACGTAAAGTACCTACAGGGTTTCACGTATTAAAAAAGAACGCAGCTTGTGATGTGTACGCTGGTACAACGGCTTGGACTTCGACCCACATATATTTAAAAGCCACCGGAACTACGGTAGCTCTCACGTTGTTTATAACAGTTTAGGAGAATACAATGGCGAATGTTACACAGACTTTGATTGCAAATATCACGGCAACGGAAGATACTACTAGCCTTGTGCCTGTGAATCGGAGTAGTACGATTTCACTTGATGGTATAGGTTTGGACTACACGACGTATCAGCAAGTAGGAAACGTATCTCCGCTGGTACTTACGATTCCTAACACGTATGCTTATAATTGGGCTATTAAAAATTTATCCAGCGCAGCTTCTTTACTTGTGCTTGGACAGTTAGTCTATTCTGGTGGAGCTGGCGGTTACGTAGCACTGGCTTTTCTTAGTCCTGGCGGGATTTATATCTGTTGGAATACAACTAACGCGGCTACTGCTATTACGTACAATGGTATTACGTACAACTCTGGTTTGTACGCGATTGAGTTAATCGCGTCCGCTGCAAATACTCCTGTTGAAGTAGTCTTTGGTTTCTAACATGACACTTAATGATGCAGTTCCTAAAGTAGTTGAGAAACTTAGAGGACGTTCGGATTTAAATAGTAACATCTTGGGCTGGCTTCAAGATGCGATATTAAATCTTACGGAGTCCTATCCTTTCGAGGAACTTGCATTTAACGGCCCTGTTACAAATTTTGTGCAGGGCCAAGCGGCATATCCTTTGAATTATTTTCTAGGGAGTAATGCTCCGGCTAAGTGGACACGTATTCTTAGCTGGTGGACGTATTTTGAGTCGAACAATCCTCCACTGAATCCAGCGGCAGGTTTTAACATCAAAGGCCGTGTGCTTCAAACTGTAGAGGGTATGTCTAATATTACGGGCATACCTAAGTACTACGCGCAGGTTGGTAAGACGTTGTTGATTGGCTATATGCCAGACCAGTCTTATACGACGTATATGCGAGTACAGCAAGAGCACCCTTTTGATCAAAACCTTGGGGCTTCACATATCTTCTTGCCGAATGACTGGCTGGAGATTTTGTACTACAGTGCGGCTATTAGAGGTTGTGACTACATTGGAGCTAACGACTTAGCGCAGACGTATTTAGTTAGACTTCACGGCGACCCAACGCGACCGAAGGACATTGGCCTTATTAAAAGCGTCCAAGCACAGCAAACACGTAATCTTAGTAACAACGAACGACAGATAGCTGTCGTAGTCAGGAAGTACTGCTAATGGCACAAGGAACCGGTTATAACAATACGGCACCTACTCCGCTTCCGGGAAGTAGTAATCCTACGGGAGTGCTTAATCTTGGCCTGCCCGGAGTTCCATCGTTACAGGGCAGTTTGCCACCGACGGCTGGCAGTATTACACCTACCAATAATAATGGTATCTTCCCGTCTGCAATTCCTCTTACTGGCAGTAGTACGGGGACTACGGCAAACGCCGCTCCGTTTGCAGCCAACGGCGCAGGTACTTTTAATCCTGCTAATTTCAATGGCCTGTTTTCTCCTAACAGCGGTATTGCGGGTGTTGCCGGTCTTACGCCGGCACAGCAGTCGGATTTGTACAAAGAATTTGAACGTGCCTACGGACGTGGTACGGCACAAGTCCTTACAAGTCTTGTAACTAATGGTGTATTTACTGGGGCCGATGTAGCAGGCATCCTTAATGCACTTCAGCCTGGGATTAATCGTGGTGAGGCGGATATTAATTCTGCCTTTGGTGGAGCCGGTGCTCGTTTTAGTAGTGCGGCTGGTATTGGGCTTGGGGATTACCTTAGTCAAGTCAACTTGAATGAAGGGCAGATTATTAGTAATTTGGATATTACTAATAAACAAGATCAGTTGAGTTTACTTCAGAATACACTGCCGACACTACATACTGAACAAGCGAACGCTAATAGTAGTGGTATTCTTGGAGATATTCTTGGTGGGCTTGAAATTGCTGGTGGCATTGCTTTAACTGTTGCTACTGGAGGTGCAGCAGCTCCTATTGGTATTGGTTTGGCTAGTCAAGGTGCCAATACTATTGCTGGGGCTAATGGCATTAATACGGGTGGTGGCGGTGGCGGTGGTGGTGTTACTAATGCTGCTGCTTTACAAAATCAAATTAGTCAATTAAGTACTCCTATCATACAAAATGCTTTAAACCCTCAAGGAGTTACTCCAAACCCAAACCAACCTACTGGTGGCTATTTTAATAGTAATGGACAATACCAATTAACATATGACACGCAACAAAATAGTGCGGCTAATGCAGTAGACTCCTTACAAAACAATAACAATCCTAGTACTACTGGAAGTAGTCAAACTATTGCGCAGTACCTACAACAACTCGGCATCGATCCGTCACAACTCTCGCAATTAGGGCTGGCTTACTAATGAGTACAATGGGTACTACAGGAATTAATCTTGGTGCTCTTTTAGAGAGGATTAAGGCAAATGCTCCAGGAGCTGCACAGGCTCAAGCAACCGCGCCTTCGCTTCTTAGTGTGCAAGCGCAAGCACCGCAACTAAACCCGCCCGGACATTTTAGCCCGGAGTATGTTAGTCCCTTCGCACAAGGTGAGTTTCAGTCTAGTGGAGGTCGGAAGCGTGCGGAAAAAGCAGCCTTGTTTCAGAGTGCTGCCGCGCTTAGTAAGCAGTTTGGAGACTACTTACATGAGCAGCAAGTACGTAAGTTAAGTACTCAATTTGAGCGTGTCTTTGGTGCTGTGCAAGGTTTAGAAGATGCGAAGTCTCTTCCCGATTCCGATCCCCGTAAGAAAGAATTAACCGACACTAATACAAAAATACTTAGTGATTTTGCTAATGATAAAAAGTCAGTTAAGGCTTTACAAAAGGCTATGGATGTAAAGCTAATTGGGGACGATAAAGCCACTAAAACGCCAGAGTACAAGGCTATGCAGCAGGCTATTAAAAACCACACCGCAACTAAAGAACAAGTCGCGCAAGATGCAGAACAGAAAAAACAAATGGGCCTTGCGCTTATTAAGAAGCTGCAAGAAAGTATGCCGAAGCGGTTAGGGCTTAGTCCTGAAGCACAAGCACAAGGAGCTGCTGTTAAAGCTGGCGTAGCTCCAAATGCTAACACAGTTTTACAACAGACCGAAGCTAATGCACGTACTTACGCTAAATTTGAGCAAGAAGGTAAGATTCATGCAGAGACGCTTGAACAACGTAAAGAACATGATAAACTTCTTACGGACTTAAAAGAAGCGGAGAATGAAGCTCGTAAATATGCAAGTGACAATACTCTTGCCGGGCAAAAAGCACGAGCGGATGCTACTGTAAAGGCAGCTAATATT
>Ga0209698_10002901_pt1 | contig 19135 bp, 17 predicted proteins | sample LitLauG_LLR_2012_FD_187203 | JGI IMG/M metagenome (GOLD analysis project Ga0209698, IMG submission 187203) | Freshwater sediment microbial communities from Pennsylvania, USA - Little Laurel Run_MetaG_LLR_2012 (SPAdes) (version 2) | ecosystem: Environmental > Aquatic > Freshwater > Creek >...
AAGCTCATCGCACCGGTCGTCGTCAGCGGCGCCCTGCTCGGCAGCCTGGCCGTCGGCGGCGCCGCAAATGCCGCTACCCCCACCACCACCGCCCCGGCCGCCGCAACCACCCACCACGCCGGTGGCACGGGCCACGCCCACGGCTGGTGGAAGGCCCACCGTCGGTCCATCCGCGCCCAGGGCCTGGCCATCAGCGCCACCGTCATCGGCGTGACGCCGCAGGCGCTGACCACCGAGCTCAAGTCGGGCAAGTCGATCGCCCAGGTCGCCGGCGAGCACCACGTGACCGTCACCACCGTGGTGGACGCACTGACCGCCGCCGCCGACGCGAAGGTGGCCGCCGCCGTGACGGCCGGGACCCTGACCCAGGCCCAGGCCGACCGGATCACCTCCAGGATCCCGACCCGGATCACCAAGATCGTCAACCACGTCTTCTGATCCCCACGGGTGATCGACGGCGCGGCGACGGGCCGCGGGTGGGATGTCCCGCCCGCGGCCCCGCCGCGTCACCGTCCGCTCAGTCCGGTCAGTCCGCCGTGTCGGGCACTCCGGTGCGGCGCCAGCCGAGCGTCACCCGGCGGGACCCGTCGCATGCCACCACCTCCCAGGCGTCGGGCGTCCAGACATAGACGGCGGCCTGTCCGTGTCGACCGGCCAGCACCAGCGCCTCGACCTCTGACAGACCGGGCACGGCCGCACCCGGTTCGTGGTGCGCTCCCCCGAGGTCCCTGCCGGTCGCCGGCCACCAGGACAGGCCGCGGGTGTCCAGATCGAGCACGAGCCTCCGTTGACGGGCCGCGTTGACGTCGGGCTCGAGGCGGACGCTGTCGGGGTTCCATGCCGTCACCACGACCACCGGCGTCGCCAGGCCGTCGGGCCAGGGCCCCGTGCGCCCCGCCACGTCAGGGACGATCCGGAACGCCGGGCCCACCGGGGGAGCGATGTCGACCACGGCCGTCCGGTAGGCCTGCCAGTCCCGTTCGGTCGCCATCAGGCGGGCGCGCCGAGCCGCGGACGGGGTGCGCTCAGGACGTGACCGGTCCGAGCGCGGCCGTGGTGACCGCGGTCTGTCCGGCGGTGTTCTGCCCCGACACGTAGAGGACGAGGTCGGTGCCCACGTCGCCGGGCGGGACCACGTAGGTGAAGGCGGTGGACGACGGACCCCCGGTGGTCGTCGTCCCGTTGGTGTAGGTGGACGCGATGTCGGAACTGCACCCGGTCCCACCCGAATGGCAGAGCTTGGCCCACAGGCCGATGGTGCCGGTGCCCGACCAGGTGCCCCAGGTGGCGGTCAGGGTCTGGCCGACCTGCGGGGTCCCGGTCAGCGTGGGCGGGCTGACGTTGACGACCGGGTCGACGAACACCGACACGTGGGTCGTCGTGGTCAGCGCCAGTCCACCGGGCACCGTGGCCGAGGCCGTCGACCCGTAGGTCCCGTAGGTGAAGGTGCCGCCACCCGCCGGTGCGGTCAGCTGGGCGACCAGGGTGACCGAGCTGTCGGCGGGCACGGTGCCGAACGAGCAGTTGATCCGGCCACCCACCCGGTAGGCGCTGAAGTAGGCACACGTCCCCGGCCCCGACGTGCTCCCGACGGCGAACACCGGGCTCCCGTCGGTGATGGCCACGTTCAGGGCTTCGGTGCTCCCGGTGTTGGTGATGGTGTAGGTCCGGGGGAACACGGTACCCGCCTCGACGGACGACGGGTTGGACACCGAGAGGGTCAGGTCGGCGCCGGTGCCGACCACTGCCACCGGTGGTGAGGTCACCTGGAAGTCACCGGTCGAGTCGGCGGCGGTCAGTGCCAGCGGTCCACCGGCGGGTGCCACCGGTTCGGCGGTCACGGTGATGGTCTGGGTGCCGCCGGGGGCGATGGGGTCGAGGCCGCAGGCCAGCCCGTCCGGGCTGCCCGACGCCAGGTCCCACCCGCAGTAGTAGGTGGCGTAGCCCGACACCTGGGACACGCCCATCCACCCCTGGCTGTACTGGGTGGGGTCGGTCGGGCGGATGACCACCGTCGGCGAGGCGCTCGGCCATATGCCGTCGTTGTGGATGGTCAGCGTGGCGGTGGTGGGCCCACCCCAGTCGACGCTGGAGGGGAGTCCCGACCAGGTGGCGGTCAGGTGGGAGAAGGGGATCACCCACTGCCAGGTGAGCGGGACGACGGTCCCGTCGGGGCCGACCACGTGGACGGCCACGGTGGCGGGCAGACCGGTGTCGTAGGACTCGGAGCCCACGATGGTGGCCACGTCGGCGCTGGCCCCGGCGGCCAGGGCGGGGACCTTGCACGTCCAGGTCTGGGTGGCGCCCTTCACCTTGAGCCTGCACGATCCGTGCTTGGCGTCGGCGGTCACCGCGAAGCTCGCCGTGTCGGTCTGGACCGGCACGAGGACCCGCAGCGTGGTGGCGGGGGTCGGCGCAGCGCCGGTGTTGACCGCGGTCACCGTGGAGAAGGCGGCGTAGTACCCGACCCCGGCGATCCCCGACGGGATCGGCGCCTGCGGCGTGGTCGCCGTGACCGTCACCCCGGGGGTGGCCGCGGTGGCGGTCGGGGAGGCGAGTGCGGTGCCCCCCAGGACGCCCAGCAAGGCGAGCACGGACACAGCGGTGCGACGGAACATGTGTGGACCTCGTTCCTGGCCGGGTCGGACCCGATCGGTTGCCGAACACGTGGAGCTCCGCCTCCGTGGTCATTTGACCGTTCCAGGGGCCGCATGTCAAGGGGTGTTGCCTCATGCGGTGGCGCGTGCCGGTGCGCTGTCGGCACCGCCGTCACCGAATCGTCAGGTCGCCGTCATGCGGACGTCAGGACCCTCAGCGAACGTATGCCGGGAGCCGAGCCCGGACACCGGGCCGACGAAGAGGAGATGAGGATGCACCCCACGAAGTATCTGGCAGCCGGAGCCGTGGCCGCCGTGGCCGCACTGGCGATGCCGATCGCACCGGCCGGCGCCTCGGCGGCGCCCACCACCGTCACCTTTTCGGGGACGGTGACCACGGCCATGAGCGTCAACAACGGGACCACGGTCGCCACCGTTCCCGCCGGCACCGCCTACACCGGCTCGTTCACCTACGACGCGGCCCAGGTCGGTACCACGTCGTCGTTCGGCGGCGGGACGCGCACGGTCTATTCGTTCACGGCGCTCACCTTCACGATCGGCTCCTCCACGGCCACGTCCGGGTCCGGCACCATCGACGTCTTCGACAACCTCACGACCAACGTGGGCTACCCGGCGGGTGACTCGGTCTACGTCAACTTCACCCAGGGCACGCCCAACACCACGGGCGTCGCGCCGAACGGCCTGCTGGACGGCGCCGCCTTCAACTGGATGGGCCTCGCCTTCCTCGACGCCGGGGGCACGGCGATCACCAACGGGCAGCTGCCGTCGTCGTTCGGCGCCGCTGCGTTCCCGGTCCAGTTCTCCGAGTTCAACTTCGGAACCGCGGGGACCCCGTTCGGCGCCGGCAACACCTCGATGATCCAGTCGATGGCCAGTGGCGGCACCCCGCCGCCGGCGCCGCTGGCCTTCGCGCCCACCCTGGCCGCCGGCATGGTCGGTGCTCCGTACGCCTCCACCTTCGCCACGGCCACCGGCGGGACGGCACCGTACACGTACTCGGCCACCGGGCTGCCCGCCGGCCTGTTCCTCAGCGGCACCACCGTGTCGGGCACCCCCTCGGTCGGCGGCGTGTTCCCGGTGACCCTGACCGCCACGGACTCGGCTGGAGCCGCACTCACCGTCCAGGTGACGCTCAGCGTCGGAGCCCACGCCCACTTCGGCGTTCCGAGCGAGGGTCGGGGAACCATAACCAAGGTGGGCCCGCACGACTCGTTCCTCCTGGTGGGTGGCCACAAGTTGGAGTGGACCCCGGCCACGGACATCACCGTCTCCACCCCCACCGGCGTGCACCACGTCATCGACAGCTCGGTGGTCCCCGGTATGACCGCCTCCTGGGAGGGACTCGCCACCAAGTCGGGCGCGGTGGTGCAGGCCGGTCAGCTGACGATCAGCTGACCGGCCGGTCGGCGGCTACCGCAGGGTGGCCGACACCGGCAGGTGCTTGACGCCGCCCACGAAGTTGGCCTGTGCCCACTCGGGCTCACCGGCCACCTCGATGGTGTCGACGGCCGCCAACAGCCTCGGCAGGATGGTGCGCAGTTCGCGTCGGGCGAAGGTCGACCCGAGGCAGAAGTGCTCGCCCCCGCCGAAGGCGATCATCCGGTTGGCGTTCGGCCGGGACACGTCGAACGCCATGGCGTCGTCGAACATCCGCTCGTCCCGGTTGGCCGACGGGTAGGACAGCAGCAGCCGGTCGCCCTCGGGCACCTCGACCCCGGCCAGCACGGCCGGGGCGGTCAGGTAGCGGAGGAAGTGGCGCACCGGCGAGGTCCACCGGATCATCTCGTCGACGGCGTTGGTGACCAGTTCGGGGTCGGACTGGAGCAGCGCGACCTGGTCGGGGTGGCGCAGCAGCGCCTCGAGCCCGCCGGCCAGCGCGTAGGAGGTGGTGTCGTGGCCGGCGGTGGCGACGATCGTGTAGTACCAGAGGCGGGCGTTGGAGTCCATGGGACAGCCGTTGACCTCGCCGTTGGCGATGACTGTGGCGAGGTCGTCGGTCGGGTGGGCCCGGCGCTCCTCGGTCAGCTCGGTGAAGTAGGCGTCGAACTGGGCGATGGTGTCGGTCAGCAGCGCCATCGGGTCGCTCAGGTCGCCGAGGTACTCGGGGTCGGCGGCGCCGAAGATGCCCTGGGTGAGCTTGAGCATGGTCGGCTCGTCCTCCTCCGGCACGCCGAAGATCCCCATGATCACCCGCATCGTGTAGGGCACCGCGATGTCCTGGGCGAAGTCGCACTCGCCCCCGAGTTCGCGGAACTTCTCCACGAACTGGTCGGCGATGGCCTCGATGGACGCCTGGCGCTTGGCCACCGCCCGAGGCCGGAACCAGTCGTTGGCCAGGCCCCGGTGACCGGCGTGCTCCTCACCATCCATGTGGATGAGCGTCTCGCCCTCGATGCCGATCGACTTGAGGAATTCCATCTGGAGGTCGGGCGCCAGGATCGAGTTCCGGGTGTTGAGGAAGTGCTCGTTGTCGCGCGACACCCGGAACACGTCCTCGTGGCGGGTGACCGCCCAGAACGGGGTGTACCCCTCCTCCTCGATCCGTAGCACCGGGGCGTCGGCCCGCAGGTCGGCCGCCACGGCGTGCCAGTGGGCCTGGTCGGCGTAGGCGGTGGGGTCGAGGAAGATCGCGCCTCGGGGATCCGATGGGGTCATGACTGCTCCCGGTGTGGAGGTGGGTGGGACGGTGGGGTGTGCCGGCCCCGATGCTACCCAGCGCCGACCATGCGGAACTGCCGACGGCGGGTACTCAGTGGTCCGCGCCCACGTCTCGTCCGACGGCGCGCGCCAGCTCGTCCAGTGCCCCGGGCAGGAGGTCCACCAGTGCCCAGGGGTCGGGCATGCTCGCGGGGCACCCGATGACCGATACGGCGAGTTCGTCCACGTAGCTCCACGCCGTCATGTTGCACCCGATGCCCTCCAGGATGGGACCGACCGAGTACAGGGCGTCGAGGTTCACCGGGCCGATCCGGATCGGCTCCTTCGGCCCGGCCACGTTCGAGAGGATCACGTTGAGAGGGGGGTGCACCACGTTGGCGACGTGGGACCGGCTCCAGAGCCGCACGGTCGGCTGGTAGAGCTGCGGGGGCACCACGTCGGCCCGCTGCTCGAGGAGCTCGTGGCCGAGCCGGCTGCGGACCTCCTTCGACGCCCGCACGCCGTCGTGGATCAGGGCGAGGCGGGCCGCAGGGTCGGCGACGTCGGTACCGATGGCCACGTAGATGTTGTCCACCCGGTTGCCCGACAGCCGGGCGGCGTCGGGGTCCGTCGACACCGGCACGCTGGCGACGAGCGGTCGGGCGGGGAGCTCGCCGCGAGAGACCAGGTACTCCCGCAGGGCACCGGCGCACACCGTCAGGTATACGTCGTTGAGCGTGGTGCCGGTGGCCCGGCGGATGTCGCGCAGCGCGTCGAGCGGCAGGCGGGCCATGGCGAAGGTTCGGGCCGGGTCGAGGGACACGTTGAACGAGGTCCGCGGGATGTGGTGCAGGGGGATCGGCGGCATCGGCTCGAAGGTGCGCCGGGTCCGCTCCGAGTCGCGGGCGCTGGTCACCGAAGACCGGACCAGGTGGGGGAGCCCCCTCAGGCGGGTGGCGTGCTCGCCCAGCGCGCGTGCCACCAGGCGCCCTCGGGTGGGCAGGGGCTCCGGCCTCCACGGGTCGGCGGCGGGGTCCGGGTGGGGGGTGACGGTGGCGGACTCCACCACGTTCCGGAGCAGTGCCACCGCCGCCGACCCGTCAGCCAGCGCGTGGTGGAGCTTGACCACCACCGCCACCCGTCCGTCGCGGAGTCCCTCGACCACCTGGATGGCCCACAGGGGCCGGTCCCGCGGGAGCATCGTCGAGGCGAAGCTGCCGATGGCCCCGGCCAGTGCCCGGTCGTCGCCGGGTGGGTCGAGCACCACCCTGCTCAGGTGGCGGGCGAGGGCGAAATCGGGATCCTCCACCCACACCGGGTGCCCGAGCCCGAGGGGGACGGGCACGATCCGCCGCCGGAACGGGGGCAGGTGCACGAGCAGCTGCCCGAGCACCGCGGTCATGGTGTCGTACGAGAACCCGCCCTCCAGCCGACGCATGTCGGACACGGCGACCTTGATGGTGTGCATGTGTGCGGTCCTGGTCTCCGAGTACAGGAACTTGGCGTCCAGGCCGGACATGGTCTCCACGGTCAGCGACCCCCCACGGTCAGGCGACCTCGGCCCGGGGCGGGGCGGAGCCCGCCGCCTCGGCCAGCGACGCCTCCACGAACTCGGTCACCTGGCGGGACCACAGGTAGCCCACGTGGTTGCCGGCGTACCAGGACACCAGGGGGTCACCCCAGTGCTCGGCCAGGCGCCGGGCCTGGTCGGGGGTGGCCAGCCGGTCGCCGTACCCGGCGAAGATGTATCGCCGGTCGGCCGCCACACGCGGGTCGAAGCACAGCGGCGACACCACCCGGTAGACGTTCTCGGCGGTGCCCCCCATGATCCGGTGCTCGATCGCCCGCACCCGGATGTGCCGCGGGCTGTGTCCGTGGAACAGTCCCGGGAAGTCGGCCACCGGGATGCCGGCCACCACGCCGTCGAGCCCCGGCTCGATGCCGGCCAGCAGCGACACGGTGTAGCCGCCGAGTGACACGCCGAACAGGCTGATCGAGGTGGCGCCCTGCGACCGGATCCAGCTGATCAGCCGGCGCAGGTCCCACACGGCCTGGGTCAGCCCGTGCACCGCGTTCATCAGCTCGAAGGAGAGGAACGGCTCGCCGCTCACCCGGGTGACCCGGCGGGGGCCGTGGAGGGGCAGCACCGGCATGGCCACGTTCAGACCCAGGTCGTTGTGGAGGCGCCCGGCGTGCAAGCCGGGGAGGTCCATGAACGGAAACCCCATGCAGAAGCCGTGCACGGCGACCACCCACGGGCGTGCCGGGTCGTCGTGGCGGAGCAGGGCGGCGGTGGCGGTGGTGTTCGGGCCGAAGCCCATCCACCTGGCCGACCCCGGTTCGCCGTCGTGGGGGGCGAACCCGCTGTCCCACGACACCCGGTCGTAGGGCTGGCCGAGCGCCCAGCCGCGCGACATGGTGAGGTCGTCGTCGCCCAGCGGCGGCGGGTCACGGTGGTAGGAGGCGGGGTCGGCCACCCAGCCCCGGGCGGTGAACATCGCCTCGGCGTCGGCCAGCTCGCCCGCCACCCGGCCGTAGTCACCCGGCAGGGGGAACCGGTTCGGTGCCATCGCCACGGCCAGCAGCGCCTCGTCGATGGCGACCTGGGCGGCCAGACCGACCGAGAGATGGGGCGCGGTCACCGATTCGGACACCTCGCCCCGCCACAGCGTGTTGCCGACGAAGTGGAGCGTGCGGGGTACGGCCCGGGTGACCCGCACCATCGCCCGGCGGTTGAGGAAGCCGCGGACGGCCATGGCCGGCGCCAGCAGCTGCTCGATGGCGGACGGACCGCCGAGCGACGCGCCTTCCGGGTCGACGTCCGGTGCGACCTCGCCCATGGCACTCCTTCCCCCACTGCGCCGGCGGGCCGACGATGCCGTCGGTCCCGCTACCTGGAATACTAAGTCCGGGGTCGCGGCTGATAAGGGCCGGAAGTCCCTTTGCGGACCGGGGGGAGGGACGCCGATGGAGATGAACCTGGCGGACCTCTACGAACTGGTCGCCGACGAGGTCCCGGACGCGTGCGCCATGGTGTCCGGCGACCGCCGCCTCACCTATCGCCAGCTCGACCAGCGGGCCGACCGCCTCGCCCACCACCTGGCCGCCGCCGGCGTCGGCGCGGGCGACCGGATCGGGGTCCAGCTGGCCAACGGCACCGAGTACGTCGAGACGATGCTCGCCTGCTTCAAGGTGCGGGCCGTGCCGGTCAACGTCAACTACCGGTACGTGACCCGGGAGCTCGAGTACCTCTATGCGGACGCCGGGCTGGTGGGTCTGGTGTTCCACCGGCGGTTCGGCCCGGCGGTGACCGGGGCGCTCGGTGCCATGGCCGAGCGGCGGGCGGTCCTGGAGGTCGACGACGGCGCACCGGACGTCGGCGCCGGCGTCGACTACGAGGAGGCGCTCGCCGCGTCCCGCGAGGGCCGCGGCCTGCCGGCCCGGTCGGCCGGCGACCTCTACTGCGTCTACACCGGCGGCACCACCGGCATGCCCAAGGGCGTGCTGTGGCGCCACGACGACATCTTCCTCGCCGCCATGGGCGGCGGTGACCCCTTCGCCTCGGGCAACCACATCACCCGCCCCGAGGAGCTGGCCGAGCGGGTGCTGCGCCCCGGCGTGACCGCCCTGGCCATCCCGCCGTTCATGCATGCAGCCGGGCACTGGCTGGCGTTCTCCACGCTCTTCGGCGGTGGCACCGTCGTCACCACCCCGGCCGGCGGGTTCGACCCCGAGCAGGTGTGGCGCCTGGTCGAGGCCGAGCGGGCAAACGCAGTGGTGGTGGTGGGGGACGCCATGGCCCGGCCCCTGCTCGACGTGCTGGCCGCCGGTCCCGACCGCTTCGACCTGTCGTCGCTGATGGCGGTCGGCTCGGGCGGCGCCGTGCTGTCGCCGTCGACCAAGGCCCAGCTGGCCGAGCTCCTGCCCGGGCGGATCGTGGCCGACCGGTTCGGCTCGTCCGAGACCGGCCAGGTGGGCGGCGAGCCGCCGGCGGACGACCCGTTCGGCCCGCCGAGGCTGCGGGTCGACGGGCGCACCACCGTGCTCGACGCCGACTTCGAACCCGTCGAGCCCGGCTCCGGGGTCATCGGGCACCTGGCCCGGGGCGGGCACGTCCCCCTGGGCTATCTGGGGGACCCGGACGCTTCCGCAGCCACCTTCGTCGAGCGGGACGGCAGCCGGTGGGCGCTCCCGGGCGACCAGGCCACGGTGGCTGCCGACGGCACGATCACCGTGCTCGGCCGGGGCTCGCTCTGCATCAACACGGGTGGCGAGAAGGTCTTTCCGGACGAGGTCGAGGCGGCGCTCAAGGGCCACCGGGCCGTGGCCGACGCCCTGGTGGTGGGCCTGGCCGACGAGCGGTTCGGCCAGCGGGTGGTCGCCCTGGTGCAGCTGCGGCCGGGCCACGAGGTGGGGCCGGACGCGCTGTCCGCCCACGGCCACGAGCTGCTGACCGGCTACAAGGTGCCCCGCCTGTTCGTGTTCGTCGACGAGATCGTGCGGTCGCCCAGCGGCAAGCCCGACTACCCGCACGCCCGGTCGGTGGCCGAGGCGCACGCCGCGGTGGGGGCCTGAACCGGTGCAGCGGATGGCCGGCATGGACGCCGCCTTCCTCTACATGGAGACCCCGTCCATGCACCTGCACGTGGTCGGGGTGCTCGTGCTCGACCCCACCGGGGCACCCGACGGGTTCACCCTCGACAAGCTGACCCGGGTGCTGTCCGAGCGGATCCACCTCATTCCGCCGCTGCGCCGACGCCTGCTGCCCTCGCCCGGCGCCATCGACCACCCCCTGTGGATCGAGGACCCCGACTTCGACCTGTCCGCCCACGTGCGGCGGGCACCGGTCGCCGGCGCGTTGACCTGGGAGGGTCTCGAGCGCTTCACCGGCGAGGTGGCCGGCCGTCCCCTCGACCGGTCGCGCCCGCTGTGGGAGATGTGGCTGGCCGACCTCGACGACGGGTCGGTCGCGTTGGTCACCAAGCTCCACCACTCGATGATGGACGGCGGCGCTGGCGGCGACCTGATGGCGTCGATCTTCGACCTGGGCCCCGAGGCGGACGGCGTGGCTCCACCCGCGGTCGACTGGGTACCCGACGCCGTTCCCTCGACCCCGCGCCAGGTGGCCGGATCGGTGTCCTCGCTGGTGGCCCGTCAACGGCACGTGCCCGCCGCCCTCGCCCACTCGGTGTCCGGGGTGGCCGGCACGGCGCGCACCTGGCTGGGCCAGCGGCGGGCCGGCGAAGCCCTGCCGCTGACCGCTCCCTCGACGTCGTTCAACGGTTCGCTCAGCGCCCGACGGGCCGTCAGCCTGGCCAAGGTGGACCTCGACACCGTGCTCGGGATCCGCCGGGCGTTCGGGACCACCGTCAACGACGTGGTCCTGGCCGCCTCGGCCACCGCGCTGCGCAATTACCTGCTCGCACGGGGCGGCCTGCCGGCGCGTGACCTGGTGGCGGCCGTGCCGGTCAGCGCGCACCGCGACAACGACGACCCGAACCTCGTCAACAAGGTGTCCAACATGATGGTGCCGCTGCCCCTCCGCCCGGACGACGCCGGCGAGCGGCTGGTGGCCGTGCACGCCAACACCACCAGCTCCAAGGCGTTGCAGAGCGCTTTCGGGCCCGACTCGCTCCAGGAGCTGACCGGGTTCACGCTACCGCCGGTCATGACGGCCGCCGCCCGCCTCTACTCGGGCCTCGGACTCGCCCGGTTCCATCCGCCGGTGCTCAACCTGGTGATCTCGAACGTCCCGGGACCTCCGCTGGACCTCTACTGCGCCGGGGCGAAGGTGACGGGGATCTTCCCCATGGGGCCGGTGATGGAGGGCTCCGGCGTGAACATCACCGTGCTGTCCGAGGCCCGGCACCTGAACGTGGGCATCATGGCCTGCCCCGACCTGCTCGACGACGTCGACGAGCTGGGACGGGGGTTCGTGGCGGCGGTGGACGAACTCGCCGACCTGGGGTCCCCCGCCTGAACCGCCGCAAGCTCAGCGGCGAGCGGCCCGGTTGGGCCGACCCCACCGGAGTCCGGGGCGGTACGGTGACGCGTCCGAAGAACGGGGGACCCATGGACGCACACGAGCTGGACCTGGACGACATCCGTGCCCGGCTGGACGTGGTCGACCGCGACCTGGTGGCGGTCCTGGCGGCCCGGTCGCGCCTGATCGCCGAGGTGATCCACTACAAGCGCGCGCACGGCATGGCCGTGGTCGACCGGGCCCGCGAGGACCGGATGCTCGACGACATCGAGGACACCGCCCGGGCCGCCGACCTGGACCCTCGCATCGCCCGGCAGGTGCTGCGGGCGATCATCGATGCCTTCACCCTGCTCGAGGTGGAGGAATTGGGCCCGACCCACCCGTGAGCCCCGAGCACCGGGCCCCGGCCCGGTGGTGGGAGCCCGTTGGCCCGAGGGAGGTGCCCGGCGGTGTCCTCGGCGTGGTCGACCCGGAGGAGCTCGTCGACCTGCGCCGGGCCGTCCTGCGCGACGGTCGGGCCGACCTGCCGGCCGGCCACCCCACCGACCACGACCCGTCGACGCTGCACCTGGGCGTCGTGTCCCCCGGTGGGCGGGTCGTGGGCGGGGTGTCGGTCCGGTTCGAGCCGTGGCCCGGATTCGCCACACTGCAGCTGGTGCTGATGGCCGTCGACGGTGATCTGCAGGGCCGGGGCACCGGCGCCTCGTTGGTGGAGGCGGTGCAAGGTGCCGCCACAGTCGCCGGGTACGACGTGTGGGCTGCGGCCCGGCTGTCCGCCCTCGGCTTCTACCGGCGCCTGGGGTTCCACCCCATGGGCGATGTGTTCACCGGGGCGATGGACCTTCCGCATCGACGGATCCTCTGGCGCCGCCGCGCGGGCTGATCGTTCCTGGTGGACCGCTTCCCGGAGTGCAGGGTGCGGGATGCGGGGTGCGGACCGGACAAGTCACTTTTCGGAGAGAATGATAATAATAATCATTATCATTCGTACTTCCGTTCCGAACGATGCGGTGCTCACGTCCCCTGGCACACGCGCCCGACGGCCGCCATCCACCATCCACCATGACAGGCGCTCCGTCGCCGGGCTCGTCCGTCGGGATCCCCCCATACGGGCCGAACCGGTCGCTGACCGAATCATGCGGTGACGAACGCCGCGTGGAACCCGTACGGCACGCGCACCGGGAGGTGGACCTCGGCCACCGGCCCCCGGGCGACGTGCAGTGCGTCCAGCACCACGAGGTCGGACCGGTCGGTGGCGTGGTCGTACACGAAGGCCAGGACCCAGCCCTCGCCCTCGCCCGGGCCGCCCGCCACGAACAACCACTCGCCGCCGTTCCGACCGGGTCCCGGTGACCACCGGTCGAGCCGTCCGGTGGTCATGTCGATGTGCTGGCAGCCCGAGAACGCCACCTCGCCCGGTTTGGACGTGATCTCGGACAGCCAGGCGTGGCGCCAGGGACCGCCCCGGTGACGGGGGTCGATGGTGGGCAGGTCGGCTGGCGGCACGTCGAGCACCTCGTCGGCGAAGGTCAGGTGCGTCCCCGAGGTGCCGATCGTCCACCGGTGCCGGGTGGACGCGCTGGGCTGGGCGGCCGGGGCGAAGGTCGAGTCCAGCCGGCACACGTCGAGCACGACGTCGCCGCCCCGGCGGGTGGCGTTGACGGCGTGGTACACGTAGCAGGGCTCGATGTCGACCCACCGGATGGCGCTGGTCGGTCCACCGAGCGGCATGACGCCGAGGCGGGCACCGGCCGACGGGTCCCACCGGTAGGGGAGCGCGCCCGACGCCGGATCGGACACCATCCGCACCGCGCCCTGCATGTCGAACAGCACGGGTAGGTCCATGAAGACCACGTCGGACCGGGTGATGGCGAAGTCGTGCATCATCACCGACCGGGGAAGTGCGACCGGTTCGCTGCTGAGCAGCGTGCCGTCGGGAGCGTGCACCCGGTACTCGAGGTACGGCTGGGTGAACCCGTAGCCGAACGAGTGCATCAGGCCGGTGGCGGGGTCGATCTTCGGGTGGGCGGTCATGTTGCCGTTGCCCCCACCGTCGGCCACCACCGGACCGACGGTGGACAGGTCGGACGGATCGAGCGCGTACGGGGCGCCGACCTCGCCGAGGGCCAGGGTCCGTCCGCCGAAGCCGACCACGGACACGTTGGCCAGCGTGGCGGTACCGCCGGGAGCGCCGGTCGCCGCCAGGCCCCCGCCGTGCGCGAAGAATCCAGTGCGGACCCAGCGGTTCCGGTACCAGGTGGCCCGGCCCGACTCGAGGCGCACGCCGTGGACCATGCCGTCGCCGAGGAACCAGTGGGGGGAGACCCCCTGCAGCGGGTTCGAGCCGTTGCGGACGTACAGGCCCGTGAGCTCGGTCGGCAGGGTGCCGGTCACCCGCAGGTCGGTGGCCGTCGTCTCGGCGTGGACGGGCCCGAAGTTGCCCTCGAGCCACCACCGGGACGGGCCGGTGTCGGGGGGTGCCGTGGTCGGGAGCGACCCGGGGGAGCCGGTGCCCGTGGCCGAGGTGGCTGACGGCGAGCCGCAGGCGGCCAGCAGGGCGCCACCGGTCGCACCGACGGCCCCCAGGGCGAGGCCGCCCAGCGCGCCCTGGCGCAGCAGCTCCCGTCGACTGATCCGTCTCCCGTCCCCCATCGCTCCGGAGTGTTGCACGCCCGGCGCCGGCGAGCCCGGCGCGTCGGCGCGCCGATGCCCGGTGGGCGGGAGGTCCTCAGTCGCGCCGACGGGGCTCGGAGTGGTCCCAGTCGGCCAGCAGTGTGCGCAGCGCGGTCAGGAGGATCAGCGGCTGGTCGAGCATGGCGTGGTGGCCGGCCTCGGGCAGCTCGAACACCGGCGTGACCCGGCCGAGCTCGTCGTACATGAAGCGTCCGATGTCCGGGGTGACCAGTCCGTACTCGGACCGCAGGAGAGCGAACCGGCAGCGCACCCGCGACAGGTACGGGAGGGCGATGCTGCGCATGCCCCCACCGAACTGGGCGAAGACGTCCCGGTCGAACTTCCACTGGTAGCCGCCCTCGGTGGGCCGGACCGACCGGTGGGCCACGTGGTCCATCACGTAGTCGAGGTAGTGGTCCTGGGCGGGCACGGTGCGGAAGTGGGCGAAGGCGTCCGCCAGGGTCGGGTAGACCCGCGGGCGGCCGAAGGCCTCCTTCAGGCGGTAGGAGGCGATCTCGGGGTCGGGCTCGGTCACCGGTGAGTCGCAGACGATGGCCCCGCTCACCCGGTCGGCGTGCCGGGCGGCGGTCCCGATGGTCACGAAGCCGCCCATCGAGTGGCCGACGATGACCGGTGGCCCGGCGATGTCGCCGGCGTCGGCCACGGCCATCACCTCGTCCGTCCACCGCTCGAGCGAGTAGGAGGTCCGGTGCCCGCTGTCCCCGTGACCGGACAGGTCGACGCACACCACCCGGAACTCGTCACTGAAGGTGGCGGCCACGTGGGTCCACCAGTGGGCGTGGGCACCGCCGCCGTGGACGAACACCAGCCCCCGGCTGCCCGGCCGGCCGAAGGTGAGCGCGTGGATGGCGCAGCCGTCGACGTCGACGACGAGGTCCCCGCGGGGGACGGCCAGGGCGCGGACGAACCAGGACGGGGCGGCGGCAAGCGGGACGTAGTCCGGGCTGTCGGTCACGGATGGTGCTCCTTGATGGCCTCGGTCACGTCGTGCTCGAGGGGCTCTGCCGCCAGGTAGCGCTCCAGGTTGGACTCGAAGAGGTCCGCCTGGCGCCCGAACCGGCCGAAGCCGCCCGCCGCGTTGTGCGGGGTGACCCGCACCCGCGGGTGGGTCCAGAACGGGTGGTCGGGTGGCAGGGGCTCGGTGGTGAAGACGTCGAGGGCGGCCGCCACCGGCGTGCCGGTGTCGAGGGCGTCCAGCAGCGCCCGCTCGTCGACGAGTGAGCCGCGACCCACGTTGACGAGCATGCTGTGCGGCTTCATGGCGGCCAGGAAGCCTGCGTCCACCAGGTGGTCGGTGGTGGCGCTGGCCGGGGCCGACAGCACGACGACGTCGGCCTCGCCCACCACGTCGGGCAGGTGGTCCGGGGTCACGGTGCGGTCGGCCGGATCGTCGGGCGCGGGGGTGCGGCGGCAGCCGATCACGTGGGCGCCGAGAGCCCGGGCCCGTTCGGCCACCGCCCCGCCGATGTGACCCAGGCCCACCACCAGCCAGGTGGTGCCCGACACCTCGCGCCAGTCGTGGATCCGCCAGGTGAACTCGTCCTGCTGGCGTCGCCACTGATCGGCACCCTGGAACTCCTCGAGCACGGCCCGCAGGACGAACTCGGCGATGGGGAGGCTGTTGACGTGGGCGTTGCACACCCGGACACCGTGCCGGGCCATCTGGCGGAAGGGCTCGCTGTCGTAGCCGGCTGCCGGCGACTGGAACCACCGCAGTGACGGGCACTCGACCAGGAAGCGGAAGAAGGCCCCCACCGGCGCGCCGTCGCGGAACAGGTCGGACGTGCCCCAGGCCACCTCGGGCCTCGCCTCGGGCCACGGCACCGCGGCGCCGCTCGCGTCGAGGATGGTGCCGTCGGTCTCCAGGGTGAGCCACTCGATGCCGGGACGGGCGAGCCGGTCGCCGAACGTGCCGTGGGCTACCGAGGTGCAGAGGATCAGCATGGCCCGATCATCTTGCCAGGGACCCGGTCGGAGCACGGCGGCTGCCGGCGTGCGGTGGTAGCAAGGGTGCGTGATCACCACCGAGCGCCACGGCGCCACCGCCCTCGTCGTCCTCGACCGCCCCGAGGCCCGCAACGCACTGACCGCGGCCATGATCGGCGCGTTGGCCACCGCCCTGGCCGATGCCGATGCCGATCCCGGGGTGGCCGTCGTGGTGCTCACCGGGCGGGACCCGGCCTTCTGCGCCGGACTCGACCTGAAGGACCTGGCCCGCACCTACCGCGACGTCGCCGGCTCCCCCGGCGGGGATGGCGGGGTCGAGGGCCCCCGGATCCGGAGGGGACTGACGCCCGACACCACCAAGCCCCGGATCGGGGCCGTCAACGGACCGGCGGTGACCGGCGGGCTGGAGCTGGCGCTGGGCTGCGACTTCCTGGTCGCCTCGGAGCGGGCGACGTTCGCCGACACCCATGCCCGCGTCGGCGTGCTGCCGGCCGGCGGCATGACCATCCGGCTGCCCCAGCTGATCGGCGTCAACCGGGCCCGGCAGATGTCCCTGACCGGCAACTTCGTCGACGCCGACACCGCCTGCGCCTGGGGCCTGGTGAACGAGGTCGTCCCCCACGCCGACCTGCTGCCCCGCGCGATGGCGTTGGCCGCCGCCATCGCCGAGTCCGATCCGGCCACGGTGGCCGAGATCCGTGCGATGTACGAGAGCCTCGCCCATCGGGGCGACGAGGAGTCCTACCGCGACGAGGCCCGCTGGTCGCGGCGGTGGATGCAGGAGCGGTTCGACGCCACCGCCTTCGAGGCCAGGCGGGACGGGATCATCGAACGGGGGTCGACCCAGCAGGGCTGACCGGGACCGTCGGGCTCAGCGGGGCTCGATGCCCGCGCCCTTCAGCATGCGGCGCAGGTCGACCACCATCTGCGTGTCGATGTCGGTGCCCTTCGGTGCATCGAAGGTCTCGGTCTCGGGGCCGAGGGTGACCTTGTACCGACCTTCCTTCGCCTCCTCGACGTCGGCCACCGCCTCCAGCAACGACAGCACGTCGTGCCACTGGATGTTGTGACTGGTCGGATGGGTGAAGAGCTTGTCCACCGTCCTGCGGTGGTGTGCGTCGAGCTTGATCCCGTCGGTCATTGCTGCCTCCATCGGTGCGGCACACTGCCGCGGATCCATCGTAGGTCTCCGCCGGCTCCCCACGGAACGACCGACGCCGGTCGGCCCGGCCGTGCGAACATGGCGCCCATGACCGACGCCACCGCCTCCGCAGCCGCCAACAAGGCCCGGGTCCAGGAGTTCTGGGCCACCCTGTACGCCCGGGACTGGGACGGGATCGCATCGTTCTTCACCGAGGCGAGCGAGTACACCGACGTCCCCTCCCCGGCCGACGACGTCGCCCGGGGCCCCGACCAGGTCGTGGCCCGGCTCCGCCTGGGCCTCGAGAAGATCTCGGGCTACGAGCACGAGCTGCGCCTCATGGTCGCCGAGGGCGACACCGTGGTCACCGAGCACGCCGAGACCTGGCGGTGGCACACCGGAGAGGAGGTCACCCTGCCGTTCGTGTCGGTCCAGGAGCTGTCCGACGGCGCCATCGTGCGGTGGTGGGACTACTGGGACCTGTCCACCCTGATGAACTCGGCGCCGGCATGGTGGATCGAGGACATCGCCCAGGGCTACCTCTGAGCGCCGCCGGGCCCCTGGTTCCGGCGGGGGCCGGTCAGAGGACGACGACCGAGCGGAGGACCTCGCCGCGCTCCATGCGCCCGAACGCGGCCTCGACGTCGTCCAGCCCGATGGTCTCGGTGACGAAGCGGTCGAGGTCGAGCCGCCCCTGCAGGTAGAGGTCGACCAGCATCGGGAAGTCGCGACTGGGCAGGCAGTCCCCGTACCAGGACGGCTTCAGCCGTCCGCCCCGGCCGAAGAAGTCGATCATGGGCAGGTCGATCCGCATGTCCGGAGTCGGCACGCCGACCTGCACCACGGTGCCGGCCAGGTCCCGGGCGTAGAAGGCCTGCTCCAGCACCTTCGGGTTCCCGACCGCCTCGATGCACACGTCGGCGCCGTTGCCGTCGGTCAGCGCCTGCACCGCCGCCACCACGTCCTCGGACGACGCGTCGACCACCGCGGTGGCACCGAACCCCCGGGCGAGCTCCAGCTTGCGGTGGTCGAGGTCCACGGCGATCACCGTCGAGGCCCCGGCCAGGACGGCACCGGCCACCGCGGCACAGCCCACGCCGCCGCATCCGAACACGGCGACGGAGTCACCGGGGCCGACCTCGCCGGTCAGCATCGCCGACCCCAGTCCGGCCATCACCCCGCACCCCAGCAGGCCGACGGCCTCGGGACGGGCCGACGGGTCGACCCTGGTGCACTGGCCTGCGGCCACGAGCGTCTTGTCGGCGAAGGCGCCGATCCCGAGTGCGGGGGAGAGCGGCGTCCCGTCGACCAGGGTCATCCTCTGGGTGGCGTTGTGCGTGGCGAAGCAGTACTGCGGACGGCCACGCCGGCACGACCGGCAGTCGCCGCACACCGCCCGCCAGTTGAGGACCACGAAATCCCCCGGGGCCACCGTGGTCACGTCGGGTCCGACCGCCTCGACCACACCGGCGGCCTCGTGGCCGAGCAGGAAGGGGAACTCGTCGTTGATGCCCCCCTCGCGGTAGTGGAGGTCGGTGTGGCACACGCCACAGGCCTGGACGCGGACCACGGCCTCACCCGGTCCCGGGTCGGGGACCACGACGGTCACCACCCGGACCGGCTCGCCCACGGCCATCGCCACCACTCCCCGGACCTCCGATGCCATGTGCCGCTCCTGTCTGTCTCCTGGTCGGACAGGCCACAGTGTGGCATGCCGGACCACCGCCGCAGCCCGCCTGGGAACGACGCGCACCCTCCTGGTACCGTGACGCAACGGGTTGCAGGGTGGGTGATCCCGTGTGGGGCACTGAGGGTGGGGCATTCGCGTGCGCCGCCCACGACGGACAGGGAGCGGAGTTCGTGACGGACGACGGCGGCGGGCACGTACCAGCGCTCCCAGCCGGCCTTCATCGCGCGGTACTGCAGGTCGATGTCCTCGCCGTAGAGCCGGAAGCCCTCGTCGAAGCCGCCGAGCTCCTCGAGCATGCTGCGCCGGAGCAGCAAGAAGCCGCCGAGCATCCAGTCGCAGCGGACCGGCGCGCGGGGTGCGGGCTCGTCGAGGTGGAGGTGGTGGCGCTGCTGCGCGATCCGGCGCAGCGGCGTGCGGCGCACGAT
>Ga0209698_10002902_pt1 | contig 19133 bp, 18 predicted proteins | sample LitLauG_LLR_2012_FD_187203 | JGI IMG/M metagenome (GOLD analysis project Ga0209698, IMG submission 187203) | Freshwater sediment microbial communities from Pennsylvania, USA - Little Laurel Run_MetaG_LLR_2012 (SPAdes) (version 2) | ecosystem: Environmental > Aquatic > Freshwater > Creek >...
GTCGGAACCGGAGGCCCCCGGGGCCATCGCCTCGGCGGCGGCTGAGTTCGACGTCGGCTTGTTGGTGTCGAATGCCGGGACGGCAAACCCCGGTGAATTCCTCAAGCAGGACCTGGGCGAAGCGCTGAAGTTGGTGCGGCTCAACGCGCTGTCACACCTTGAGCTGTCGCACCATTTTGGCGCGCGGCTGGTTCGACGGGGTGCTGGCGGCATTCTCCTCACCGGCGCGATGGGAGCCATTCAGGGGGTCCCCTACGCCACCGGCGAAAGCGCCAGCAAGTCGTTCGTTCAAACGCTGGGGCAGTGCTTGAACTTCGACCTCGAGCCGGCGGGCGTTCACGTGACGGTCCTGGTCGTCGGCCCCACGCAAACGGCGATCATCGACAAGTTCGGCCTCGACCCGGCGTCAATGCCCATGCGCCCGATGTCTGCGGAGCAGTGCGCCTTCGAAGGGCTTCAAGCGCTCAGCCGCAACCGGCCCACGCACATCAACGGCCGAACGAATCGTCTAATGACGGCGCTGATGCCCACCGGACTCGCGCGCAAGATGATGAAGAAGATGATGGAGAAGGGCCTCGCGAACCGGGCGCTGGTCGCGGAAGGCACCCGATGATGCCCCGGATGACGCGACAGGTCCTTTACTGGGTGGCGACTGTCCTCGCGGCCGCGGCGTTCGCGGTACCGGGCGTCGCCAACCTCCTGCGCGTGCCGCACGTGGCGAGCGACATGGCGCACCTGGGCTACCCCGCATATTTCATGACGATTCTGGGCACCTGGAAGGTCCTCGGCGCGCTCGTCATCGCAGCGCCTGGCCTGCGGGTGCTCAAGGAGTGGGCATACGCGGGAATGGTGTTCGACCTCACGGGCGCGGCCGTTTCCCGCGGCGTCTCGGGCGACGGACCGCAGATGGTGCTCGTTCCAATCGCGCTGTGCGCGGTGGTGCTGACCTCTTGGCTCCTTCGGCCTGAGGGGCGGCGGCTGAAAGCGGAGCCGGTGTAGTGCCTGACCCCTCGGGTCTAAGGGGCGCGCAGTCGGCGCTTCAACACTTCCTTCACGGCGGCGGAGGGCGCGGACTGCAGCGCCGATTCCCGATAGCGCTGGGCGACTTGTTCGTTTCCGCATCTGCGGTGAAGGTCGGCGAGCACGGCCGCCCACAGGTAGGAGCCTGCAAGCCAGGAAGGAGGTTCAACCCCTGAAAGGACCGCGAGCCCCTCGGCGGGCCCGCGCCACTCCGCGACCGCAACGGCGCGATTCAGCGTGTGGAGCATGGAGGGTGAGAGCCGCTCCAGCAGGGCGTAGCAATCGACGATTCGCTCCCACCGCGTCTCCTTGAAGGAAGGCGCGAGACAGTGCTCCGCGGCAATGCCAGCCTCCGCGTGGTACCGGGAGAAGGCGTCGCCTTGCGCTGATTTGGCCAGCCAAGAGAGGCCGAGCTGAATCTCTCGCGCGTCCCACCGGGAACGGTCCTGCTCTTCCAACAGCAACAGCCCACCGGAGGCATCCTGTCGGGCGGCCATGCGCGCGTTGTGCAGGTGCATCAGGGCCACCAGCGCGAAGGTCTCCGGTGTCCCGCCCAGGGGATGCTCGGCGAGGACGACGGCCAGGCGTTTGGCCTCGTCGCAGAGCTCCTGGCGGATGGCCGCCTCCGCGTGGGAGGAGAGGTAGCCCTCGGTGAACAGCAGGTAGAGAACTGACCGCACGGCGTTCAGACGTGCGGAGACCTGCTCGCCCGCGAGAGCATCCTGAAAGGGCAGCTCCCGAAGTCGACTCCGAGCCCGGCCGAGTCGCTTGTAGACGTTGGCCTCGGTGATGAAGAGCCGCTCGGCGATTTCTCGAACGTCAAACCCGCAGAGCGTCTTGAGCGCCAACACCAACTGGGACTCGACAGGGATGGAGGCGTCGCAACACACGAACAGCATCCGGAGGAGGTCGTCCTGTACGTCTCCCGCGAGGAATGCGGCCGGCCCATCCTCCGTCGCGTCCGTCGCGCCCAGGCCATTTCGTTCCACCAGCCGGTCGCGGTGCGTTTGTTGGCGCAGCTCCCCCACCACGTGGTTGTGTGCCACGTGGAAGAGCCACGCCGACGGATTCTCCGGCACGCTGCCCTGGGTCCATGATTCGAGAGCAGCCACGAGGGCGGATTGCGCTGCGTCCTCGACCGCTTCGAGGTGACGCAGTCCGACGCGGCGGGAGAGCGTCGCCACGAGCCGGCCATACTCGTGCCGGAAGAAGTGCTCCGCCAACCGCGGGGCGCTCAAGGGGCGTGGATTTCGATGACTTCGACGCCCGAGCCGGGGCGCACCAGCCCGGGGCACTCGCGGGCGACGCGGGCGGCCTCCTCCACGGTGGCGGCCGAAACAATCATGTACCCGCCCACCAACTCCTTGACCTCCACCAGCGGCCCGTCCGGCGCGGGTTGCGCGGTGATGAGCCGTCCCGCGCCCAGCCTGCCCCCCATGTCGGTCAAGTTCGCCTTGAACTTCTCTCTCCACTCGTTGAACTTCGCGTACATCGCCTGCATCTGCGCCGGAGACGGCTTGTCTGCGCCCTTGTCTCCACCGGGTAGGTTGCGCTGCAAGCATAGGTATTTGGGCATGTCTTCTCCTTCGAGAGTTGGGTTGACCTCTGTGAACGACACTCTATGACGCGCGGGCTAGGTGATATTGGACACCATCAAGCAGAGGGGGGACAGATGGGCTTTCCGAACCGCGCCCGCGACGAGAGCGACGACCCTGCGACGACGCGGATTTCGCAACGATTCGAGGGGGTTCTGTACACGCCTGCTATTGAATTAATACGGCGTTCACGCGTTGATGTATTTCAATTCGGTTGAGGTATTGGTTCGGGGTCTTGACGGTTCCGAAGGACGCGCGTACTCTCTCGCGCATTAATATCGTTCGCCCTCGGCGTTCGAGTGAATGGAGCGGCACCTACAATGACTCGGTTGGCACAGATGACGTGGCAAAGAAGCGAATCGGTCGAGGAGACCTGTTCGTTGCTGGCCTATCTGCGCCCCGGTTGCGGGCAGATTCACGCCAAAGCGAATCCGTCCTTCGTCGATACAGGCCCACCCAGCTCCTAGAAGAATCGAGAACTTTGTTCTTCCAGAGGCTGGGTGACCCAAAAGGTCCCCGGCCTCTTCGTTTTTCTGCACTCGAGGAGGTGAATCGGTGACGTGGACATAGGCGGTGTGCTGGGCACAGCGAGGTCTCCAAAACCTTGCGGCGGGAGTTCGATTCTCTCACCGCCTGCACGCCTCAGTAGCTCAGCGGGAAGCAGCGCCGGTTTCGTACCCCGGAGGCCGTCGGTTCGAGTCCGACCTGAGGCTTTGTTGCATTCGTGTGTCTTTAACTATGTGTTCTTTGAGAATCGAATAGCAGTGGCAACCCCGCGTCCTGACGTTTGGGACGCGGGGCAATGGGCCTTTCGCTCCATGGGGAGCACTCGCCTCTTACGCGAGACGAAGAGGGTTCGATTCCCTCAGGGCCCACTCATGGGTGGGAAGAACCAATGGCGGTTCAGCGGGCCGTAACCCCGCCGACCCTTACAGGGCACGGTGAGTTCGATTCTCACCCCATCCACTCACCACGAGGAGGCGGTCCATGCAGCGTTTGAAACGAGCGGCCTGCGTCGAGTCGTCACGCCGCCGTAGCTCAAGGGTAGAGCCGTGAGCTTTTAACTCACCGGTCTGGGTTCGATCCCCAGCGGCGGCAAGTGTCACGCGGGTGTAGCCAAGAGGAAAGGCACCGGGCTTCCAACCCGGCAGCGAGGGTTCGACTCCCTCTACCCGCTCAGCTTGGGGCGTCGTCTAACTGGGAGGAGTCCGGTCTCTGAAACCGGCAACGAAGGTTCGAATCCTTCCGCCCCAGCTTCTTCTTCCGGGCTCGTCCAACGGTAGGACGCGGGTCTTTGAAGCCCGATATCGGGGTTCAAGTCCCTGGCCCGGTGCTGCCGGACCTCATGGTGAGCGACCAGGACTTGTAGCCCGGTCTGCCCGGTTCGATTCCGGTGTCCGGCTTGTGGGCTCCTGGCATGTCTGGGATTGCGGCGGGCCGTTAACCCGCGTCGAGCTCGGTTCGATTCCGAGGGAGCTCGTTGGTGCTCTTAGGTCGTGGCGGCCGGGCGGCCTGCAAAGCCGCTGGAGTGAGTTCGATTCTCACGGGCACCTTCAATGGAGCGGAACTGGGTGTAGCTCAGCAGAGGAGAGCGCCTGCTTCGGATGCAGGAGGCCGCAGGTTCGATTCCTGCCACCCAGACTCTTTCCGCTCTTCGTCCAATGGCAGGGCCCGCGCTCGATAGGCGCGTGATGAAGGTTCGATTCCTTCAGAGCGGATGTGAAGCCGCCGTAGCTCATCGGTCGAGCACCCGCCCGGTACGCGGGAGGCTCGGGTTCGACTCCCGACAGCGGCAAGTGGGTGGCAGGTCGGTATCTGGCCCGGCCTCATAAGCCGGTCAAACCGGGTTCAACTCCCGTGGCCCGCAATGCGGCGTGTTCTCTTAAGAAGGGGGAGCCCTATAAGCCGCTCGTGGCGGATCGCCACCCTGACAGCGTTCAACTCGCTCAAGCGCCGACTGTGTTGGTGAGTGAGCCAGTCTGGACTGGCATCGGTCCCGAAAACCGACGCGATGAACTCGCAAGCAGGTTCGACCCCTGCACTCACCGCTGGAGGATGAGTTGGCCAGGGCCGACACCGCTCTGCTAAGGCGGCGCTCGAAAGGGCAGCTGGGTTCGAGTCCCAGATCCTCCGCTCAAAAAACACGGCGGCGTTGGTGTAGTGGCCTGCACGCTGGGCTGTGAACCCGGAGGTGCCAGTTCGATCCTGGCACGTCGCCCTTCCTCTCCTTGAAATGCCTCGCAACGCCAATGGCCAGCGGCCCGGCCGTCTACCGGGTGAATGGGGTTCGATTCTCCAGCGAGGCGCTGTCGCCGACTGAGCAACGGTGGTCCATGCACCCGCCTGAAGCGCGGGCCATCTCGGTTCGATTCCGAGAGTCGGCATTCACACGCTAGAAAGGAGGCAGCCATGTCGATCAGCACCTTGAAGGGCCAGGCAGTCGACGTCCATCTCTGGACGCAAGTAGAGCAGGTCGAATCCAGCGCCCTCGACCAGCTTCGGAACATCGCAGCGCTGCCGTGGGCCTTTCACCACGTTGCGGTGATGCCGGACGTCCACTTCGGCAAGGGCGCCACCGTGGGCAGCGTCGTGGCGATGAAGGACGCGGTCGCACCGGCCGCGGTCGGCGTCGATATTGGCTGCGGCATGGGCGCGGTTCCGACCACGCTCACCGCAAGCCAGCTACCGGACAGCCTCCGCGCGGTCCGCAACGCCGTCGAGCGGGCCATTCCGGTTGGCTTCTCGGAACACCGAGACCCGGTCGCCCGCACCGGGACCAAGCTCGGCCAGGAGGCCAAGGCCTTGATGGACGAGTTCGCTCACCTCACCCCTGAGGTGAAGGACCTGTTCGGCAAGGCGTCCCGTCAGCTCGGAACGCTCGGGGGTGGCAACCACTTCATCGAGCTGTGCATCGCGCACGACGACGCGGTGTGGTTGATGCTGCACTCCGGGTCGCGGAACATCGGCAAGTCGCTCGCCGAGGTCCACATTGGCCGTGCGCGGAAGCTCGCGCACAACCAGGCGCTGCCGGACCGCGACCTCGCCGTTTTCCTGGCGGGGACGGACGAGATGGCGGCGTACCGTCGAGACCTGTTCTGGGGTCAGCGGTACGCGATGCTGAACCGGAAGATGATGATGCAGCTCTACGCCGACGCGCTGCGCACGGTCATCCCGGGCCTGGGCGTCGACGAAAGCCGCGAAGTCTGGTGCCACCACAACTACGTCGCCGAGGAGACGCACTTCGGCGAAGCAGTGCTGGTGACTCGCAAGGGCGCCATCCGCGCGGGCAAGGGCGAGATGGGCATCATCCCGGGCAGCATGGGCACGCGCTCGTACATCGTCCGCGGGCGCGGTTGTGCGGAGTCGTTCGAGTCCGCGTCTCATGGCGCGGGCCGGGCGATGAGCCGGGGCCAAGCGAAGCGGCAGTTCACGGTGAAGGACTTGGAGAAGCAAACGGAAGGCGTGGAGTGCCGGAAGGACAGCGGCGTGCTCGACGAGATTCCGGGCGCCTACAAGGACATCGACACCGTGATGGCCAACCAGTCGGAGCTCGTCGAAATTGTGGTCGAGCTGCGGCAGGTGATGTGCGTCAAGGGGTGATTCAACGTTCCCCCGGGGCATCGCGGGCCCAACCTCGCCCGCGTGCCCTTTTGTCTCCGTAGCTCACCGGTAGAGCGCTCGCCTGACTTGCGAGAGGCAGAAGGTTCGACACCTTCCGGGGACACAGGGCCGGGTGCTGGGGCACAGGGACGCTTTGCACGCGACCCTTGCTGGGTTCGATTCCCGGTCGGTCCACACGCTCTCGTCGTCTAACGGAAACAGGACACCTCGCTACGAACGAGGAGGCTGGGGGTTCGAATCCCTCCGAGGGCACTGCCGTCTCAACGTGCGTACTTGGTGGCCCAAGCCCCGCTCTCATAAGGCGGCGGAAGGGGGTTCGACTCCCTCACGCACGACAATGCCGGCGTAGCTCAGTCGAAAGAGCGGGGCTCCTACAAAGCTCAAGTCGGGGGTTTGATTCCCTCCGCCGGTACCAAACACTCGGGTGGCGAAAGCAGAGGTAGACGCGCGGGGCTCAGACCCCCGTGGCCCGAAGAGGGCCGTGCCGGTTCGACTCCGGCCTCGAGTACTGACGCTCAGGTGGTGGAACGGTAGACACGCAGGCTCGAGATGCCTGTGCCTGTCCAAGGCGTGCGAGTTCGACTCTCGCTCTGAGCACACTTTCTCAACCCACTACACAAAAGGAGGCACGGTCATGAGCGACGTTCTGGTGTTGTCGAAGACGTGGGAGCCCTACGACCGGGTTTCCTGGCAGCGCGCGTTCGTCCTGCTCTGCGGGGGCGAGGACGGGAGCAAGAAGGTCGAGGTGGTCGAGTTTCACGAGCGGATTGTGCGCTCGGGAGACCTGACCGAGTGGCGCGTCCCGTCCGTCATCCGCTTCTTGGGGGCGGTGACTCCCGAGATCACGCGGGTGAAGTTCTCTCGGCAGAACATTTACGCGCGCGACCGCGGGCTCTGCCAGTACTGCGGCGCGCACGTCGCGCCCGGGGAGTTCGAATACGAGCACGTGGTGCCCCGGGCCAAGGGCGGCAAGACGACCTGGGAGAACATCGTCGTCGCCTGCACGCCCTGCAACCAGAGGAAGGGCGGTCGCACGCCGGCGGAGGCGAAGATGCGCCTGCGCACGACGCCGCGTCGCCCGGACAAGGGCTGGGGGCATCGCCGGGTGGTCCTGTCTTGGCAAGCAGGAATGCCCGAGGCGTGGCGCAGCTACATGCGCAGCGCCACTTACTGGGGTGCGGAGCTCGACAACGAGAACGCGCCTTGAACGCTGCAGAACACTCCTCGCGGAACGGGCGAACTGGCGACAGCGAGCACGTGACCCGAGCGAGGTAGCCCGGCGCGCCCTCAGGCCGTCATCTGGGGGCACTTGCTCCGCTGGCTCAAATGGATAGAGCGCTCGGCTTCTAACCGAGAGGTTCCGGGTTCGAGTCCCGGGTGGAGCCTTGGTGTTTGCCGAGTGGCGCTCGGCGCTGTCCTCAAGGCACCCGCTCAAACGGGCTTTGCCTTGGGCCATCGCGTTCAAGCGTTCTGCGTTTTGAGGCGAGCATCCGGCCGGGGCCCCCGTACGGCCCACGCAAGGAGCCTTGAAAGCTCTTTTGACCTAGCTCAGATGGGTAGAGCACGAGATTCATCATCTCGGTGTCTCGGGTTCGATTCCCGAGGTCAAACCGGCGTTCCCGCAGTGAGCCGTTGCCGCAAGCCCGCTGTCCTTCGGATGTTTCGGGCGCACTGTCGTTCGCGTACTCCCGCCAGCTGCTTTGGTTCCCGCGTGCGCGGTCTAGCGCTCGGGCCCAGGGCCGTCCGCGGCCGTCCCCGAGCGAGAGGCGCCCGTCGCCGAGGGGCGGCAGTCGTCCAAGGGCAAGCGTCGGCCGCGAGCGGCGGGGGCGCTTCTTGTCCAAACCAAGACCTACGAAAGGAGGTCGCCAATGAAGCTGAACATCGCAACGCACGAACGCGCATTTCTGGTCCGGGACGGACGCGCGGTTCGTTACCTGGGTCCCGGGCGTCACTGGTTCTTCTCGCCCTTTGGCCGCACCAAGGCGGTCGGCTTCGACACGCGCCAGCTGGTGGTCGACCTCGAGGGCGACCAGCTCGCGCTCGTGCCGGCGGAGGAACTCCTCCTCGTCGCGGTGGAGTCGCACCAGCGGGCGGTCGTGTATCGCAAGGGTCGCCCGGTGAAGTGGCTGGGGCCGGGCCAGCACCAGGTGTGGACGACCGAGCGCACGTTCAAGGACGCGGCGCGCACGATGGAAGTCCCGTCGGTGCGGGTCGAGGTCCTCGACACGTCGAAGCCGCAGGTGTCGCCGCTGCGCGACGAGCTGCGGGCGCTGGTCCCGGCGAGCGACTACGTCGAGGCAACCGCTCCGGAGGGGTCGGTCGTGGCCCGCTATGTCGACGGGGCCCTGACCGAGGTCCTCTCGGCCGGGCGCCACGGGGCGTGGACCACGGTGCACAAGGTACAGCTCGCGGTCATCGACCTGCGTGAGCGGGTCCTGGCCGTGACGGGCCAGGAGGTCATGTCCAAGGACCGGGTGACTCTCCGGCTGAACCTGTCGGCTGCGTTCCGCGTGAGCGATGCGCGCCGGCTGGCCACGGTGGCCCGGGCACCGGACGACATGCTGTATCTGGCGATGCAGCTCGCCGCACGCGAGGCCGTGTCCGCACGGACGCTCGATGAGTTGCTCGCGGCGCGGGAGGATGCCGCCTCCGACATGCACAAGGCGGTGGCGGGCCGCGCCGAGGTCGTCGGTCTCGAACTCATCCGCTTCGGGGTGAAGGACGTCGTACTCCCGGGGGAGATGAAGGCCCTGCTGAACCGGGTCATCGAGGCGCAGAAGGAGGCCGAGGCGAACGTCATCCTCCGCCGCGAGGAGACGGCCGCTACGCGGTCGCTCGCGCAGACCGCCAAGGTCCTGGGCGAAAACCCGCTGCTGGTCCGCCTCAAGGAGCTGGAGGCGTACAAGGAGCTCGCCGCAAAGGTCGGCCAGGTGCACGTTGTCCTGGGCGAGGGCGGGCTCACCAAGCTGGAGCTGAAGGCATGAGGAAAGCCCGCTCAAGCCGCCGTGCTTGAGCGGGTGCCACTGCTACCAAGATTCGAGGTGTCAACGTTCGGGAGAAGGCTGCCGTGGGTTCTGAGGCACGAGCATTGGATGGGGCGCTCCGGGAGCTGAGCGCTCTCGAGCGGCGGGTCATGGCCGCCGTACGGGCCGTCTTGCCTGCCGGCGTTCAAACGGGGGTGAGAACTCGCAATGCGGGGATGAGCGTGACCATCCAGCGCATCCGCCTGTCTACCTGCTGGGCCACGGACGGTTGGCTTGGAGACGTCCGCTGCGCCCTCGATGGGCGGCGGATCGACCTGGTCGTCGCCCGGCGTCTTACTCCAGCGGCGCGCGCAGCCCTTTCGCTCGCCGGCGTGGCCTGGGTCGATGAGACGGGCGCCGCCGAGATCGCCCTGCCCCATCTCGTCGTGTCTCGCACTGGAGACCCGACCCGCCTGGGCCCGCGGGAGGCCCGCTGGACTCCCTCCGCCTTCGCGGTGGCGGAAGCGCTTCTGTCCACGCAGTTCCCGGCGACTGTCGCCGCCATGCGCGAGGCCACGGGTCTGTCCACCGGGAGCTGCACGGTTGCGCTCGCGTCCCTGACCGACATGGGGCTGCTCTCGTCCGAAATGGCCCGCGGGCGTGCATCCGCTCGTACCATCGTTGACCGCCGGGTGTTCCTGGCTGCGTATGTGGAGGCGAGTTCGGAGATGGCCCCTCGCGGCGCGCTTCGCGTGGCCATGGACCCCTCCTCCGCGCGGTCCAGGCTGGCCATTGCAGGCGAGGCCTGGGATGCGGCTCAACTTCCGTGGGCCCTGTCGGGCTCGGTGGCGGCGCGTCTTCTTGGACCTGGCGGAATCTCGAGTTCTTCCACCGTCCGGGTCTACCTGCGGGCATCAACCCGCGCACAGCTCGAGTACGCAGCGGAGATCGCCAAGATGCTTCCCGCGCCCGACGGTGTCTGTTCGCTGGTGTGCCAGCCGACGGTGACGGCGTGTGCACTCGCTACTCGCCATGAGGGGCTCCGCGTGGCGCCTTGGGCGCGGGTCTACGCGGACCTTGTCGCGGACAGTGACGGCGGAGAGAGCGAAGCAGAGCGTCTTTTCTCTAATCGGTAGGCGCCGGTACCAATTGCCGTTACCGGGCGTGAGCTCGACCCGGAATCAGCGCCTCCAACGGAATGTGCAGCTCATCGAAGAGCCGGCGAATCATTTCGAGCGTGAGGCGCCGCTTGTGGTTCATGACTTCCGACACGCGGCTGCGTGAACCGAGAATCGGCACCAAGTCCTTCTGCTCCATTCCTGCTTGTTCGAGCCGGAAGCGGATGGCCGCCACAGGGTCAGGCTCCTCTATCGGGAAGGTGCGCTTCTCGTAGTCCTCGACAAGCAAGGCCAGCACCTCAAGGGTGTCGTGGCCTTCGGAGCCCGGTTCGGCATCCCACAGCCGCTCGATGTCTGCGAGCGCCTGCCGGTGTTGCTTGGCGCTGTTGATTACCTTGAGCTTTGCCTTCTTCATCATCGGCTCCTACCAACCGTCGTTACATCGATGCGGTCATACTCTTCATGGGTGCCCACCCACTTGATGAGCACGAGTTTGATGCTGTACTTCACCCAGACAATGAGCCGGTACTTGTTGCCGGCGATGTTGAAGACAATCCGACCGGTCCCGACAAAGTCCGCGGACCCGTAGAGCCTCCTCACATCGGCCGGGGTCTTCCATTCCGCTTTCTCGACCTCCTTGAACCACGACAACAACGGCTGTTTCGCGTCCTTACAGTCCGCACGTTCCCAGAGCTTCCTCAATAAGGGCCTGGAGATGATCTTCACTCGCCCCAAGATAGCCTGTTCCCAAAGTGGGAACAAGGGGTGGCCCGACGTCTCAGGGCGCGTGGTTGGTCATCCATGCGTGGACGTACGTCCCGAAGCCGGGAATGGGCTGGTCGTTGCCGTCGATCAGCGCGCACTCCGCGCCTTGGTCGTTCCCCGTCCAGCCGGCGTTCGGCGTGTAGGCGAACCAGGTGATGTTCGCCTTGGCACCGCTGGTGTTGTACGGGCTCGCGTCGTCGACGAACTTCGCCATGATGTCGGCATACGGGGCGCCGGCGATGCCGGTGCCGCTGTGGTCGGTCGTCTCGCTGATCATCACCGGGCAGCCCGGGGAGGTCAGAATGCCGTTGGCCTGCGCAAGCCCGGCAGGGGGCAACGCGTCCTGAGGGGCATTGAAGGTCAAGTTGAACTGCGCACCGTGGCCGCCGTCCGACGTGCTGTACGTCCCCACCGGATTCGTCGGGTGGAAGTAGGCCAGGTAAATGCCGCCCGCCATGCCGGCGTAGCCTGAGAAATTGCCTTGTTGGTTGGGGTTTCCTCCGGCCTTGCCCGGCGTGCCGCCGGTGTAACTGTTGAGGCTCACTCCAGTGACCACTCCGCCATCGCCCACGCTCGTGACCTTGAGCTGCGCCTGCCACCAGCAGGTGTTCGATTGCGCGCCCCCGCTCTCGTCCATGGGGAGCAGAATCGTGTCGTTGACCGCGTAGCCGGTCCCGCCGTCGGCGACCGCCGCCGACGTCACCCAGTGGACGGTGGCGTAGCTGTGAAGAATCGCCGCGCGCTGGGGCGTCCAGGTGCCAGTGAATCCCGTCGGCGGCGCGGAATCGTTCGGCGGGTGGGCGGCCCACTGCGACAGGTCGCTCGAGTACTGCAGGCCGCTGCAAAGGACGGGATTCTGCGCCCCCGTCGCGCGAATCGCGGCGATCATCTGATTGTGGCCGGCGACGTACCAACCCGCCTGCGCACTGGTGAGCGTCACCTGCGCCCCCGAGGTGCTTCCCGTCAGGACCATCCCGGCGGCCGCGGTGCCGGCGGTCTGGCGCAGGTGGATGAACGGGCCATAGCTGTCGGTGTAGCCGGGCGTACCTGCGTAGTAGTTGTGAATCTTCCCGCCAAAGCCGGCAGGACTGACAGTGAACGACTCTCCCGGAACGAACCCGCTGTTCGGCCCGCTCCCGCCGGTCGCCGCGCTGCAGGGGTAAGGGCTGACAGGGGCGTAGGGCGTGTTGCTGTTGTAGGGCCCCGGGTTGAAGCCCCCGTCCATCAGCAGGGACCACGGTGAGGCCAAGTAGAGGAACGGCTCGTTGAAGAGCTCAAACAGCACCGAGCCGTCGTCCACCGTTCCGCCATTGCGCTTGAGTGCGGTCCCGTTCGGATAGCCGTAGAGCCCGGCGAGCGTCTTCCAGGCGAGCAGACTGTGGTCCTGGTTGGCCATCACGTCCTGCCCCGTCGGAGCGGAGAGGCCGGGATTCGTGAACGCCAGCACCAGCATCACGTACATGCCGTTGGCGTTCCATTGGGCAATCTGCGCCGTCAGCTGCGTCAGGAAGGTGCCGTTGCAATTCAGGTTCGCCGTCGTGTCGGTGTGCGCGGTGCCGTTCCCGTCCCAGCACTCGTACCCAAGGACTGACGCTTCGGACAATCCCAGGCGGACGATGTTTGCCTTCCAACCCGCAAGCACCGAAGCCGTCGGCGCGAGCGCGGTGTTGTTGTCGTAAATCCAGTTGCCCCCCGAGGCGATGAGGCCGGTGTTCTGCCCGGTGATGGCGAAAATGGCAGTTCCGGGGAGGTTCACGCCTCGAAGCTGCGTCGGGACGCCCGAGCCACCAACGGGCCCGTTGACGAACTGGTTGCCGACGATGGAGATGAAGCCGGTGTATCCGGGCATCCCCGAATCGGCCCGCCCGGCGTCAACGTTTCCACCCGCGTCGCCGATGGCGCCCGCGTCGTTGGATTCGCCCGCATCGAAGGAGCCCGCGTCCGCGCCTCCGTCCGGCAGAATCACGCGTCCGGCTGAGCACCCGGAGACCAGCGCGCAAACAGCGAGGCCGCGAATCCCGCGAGTCCAGGGGTGCATCCTGAGGGAAGTAGAGACCCGCGCAGGCACTGTCAAGCGTCTTGGCCGCTGGCTGATTCCTGCTAGGCTCGCTCCGAATGCGGGGCCGAGTGGGTTCCGCCTAGGTCAGGGGGACAAATGAAAATCTCATCGATACTCGTGGCGGTGGCTGTGTGCGCGGCGTGCTCCATCACGGTGGCCTGTTCGGGCGGTGGCACCGGGAGCAACACCGGAACCCCGTATTCCTACAACACGGGCTACGCCACACCGGGCACGTCGACAGGTCGCATTCCGGTCATCGTCTTGGCCAATGTTCCCTCGGGGGCGGTTCCCTCGAGCTGCAGCGACTTCGCTGCACTGGATGGGGGCTCGCCGGCGTCCCTTGATCGCGCACTGCTGATTCAGTTTCCGGTGGTGACTCCGCCCCTTGCGACTGGAAGTTACGCCACCTGCAACACCGCAAACTGTCCAGGCCAATCGGTCGTCAACCTCGCTCTCCCCCATGGAGGCGTTGATGGCGGCGCGCTTGTTGCTTCGACGATCGGCAATGACAGCGGCACCGTGATCGTCACGAGCGTCTCATCATCGAACGTGGTCGGGTCCTACGACGCAACCCCGGACTACTACTCCAACGCGCCTGCAGGAACCTCGCTTCACCTGACGGGCACCTTCAACGTCGTGAACTGCCCAAATCTCTAAGTCGTCAACGAACCGTCCAGCCCGGATGGCCGATGGCCAAGGGCTCCAAGGAAGGCGCTACCGAGCCGGCATTTCCGCGACGGATGCCAGGGCTTTCGCCTTGAAGTCCACGCGCACGCGAATGAGCGAGTTGTGAGCGAGCCTTGAGTCAGCCGGGATGCGCTCCAAAGCGGGGCCATCAAGCGCTCCGTCGATTTCTTCCGCGTCACAATCTACGACGGTGACACGGTTGAGCATCTTCGTCGCCGCTTCCGGTTCGCCCCTCGTCTGCGCGGCAGCCGGAAGAGCGAGTACGCAAGTGCAAGACGCGAGCAGAGCGAATCGGAAAGACATCGGATTGGCCTCCTTCGGGCGGGGCGAAAGTGTACCGGGGTTCCGGAGCAAGAGGCCAGCGGCCCCCAGCGCTACCACGGCCGAGACCCTTCGCTTCTTGTCGGGTTACGTTGCGGGCTTATGCGACATCCCTTTGCGCGCTTCGCCGGTGCCCTTGTCCTTGGTGGTGCTGCCCTGGCCGTTGCCGCGGATGGCGGCCTTTCGTCCGGGCTGGCGGGCGCCAAGCTGGACCTTGAGCGAGGGACGCCGGACACCTTCGATGGCGCTCGGCAGGATGGAGACACTGAGCTTGCCCAGCCGGCGACGCTGCTTCCGAATGGATGGCGCGAGGAGCGGCGGAGCATCATGAAGCGCCTACCTGCCTTTCGCGCAGAGAGCGCCACCAAGGCCTGCACGTCTGACCGACGCGCTCAAACGTGCCTAACCTTCGCCGGCCAGCGTCTGGTTTCCATCGACGTCGAGGCGCGAGTGGAGCTGGACCTGCTGCCCGCTTTTCGCGAAGGGTTAGGCGCAGCAAAGGAAGCCCGCAACCTTGCGTTTCCTTTCGTGTCCTACGGATGGTCCACTCCGACGTACGACGTCACCGTCATCCAAAAGGCCGATGCCAGTTCCGGGGACGTGCGCGTCCATACCCAAACCCAGCGAGTAACGTGGAAACCACCCCCTGGTCTTGCGCGCTGAGAGCGGCGAGCCGATGAGTTCCAGTGCCTGCCCGAGTTGCGGCCTCAAGCTGCCTGACCATGACGGCCCCGCCGACCCTTACGGCGCTGCGTCGCCAGCCTGCTGGGCGATGTTCGGCGAAGTCACCGCCCGGGACTACGGCGCCTATGAATACCCGCCTGTCCATCGATTGATTGTGGACGCCTATCAGGCTCAACACGTGGGCTACGCGACGGCAGCCGGCCGTCGGTCGGTCGTCGTTCACCTGGTTGGACTCTGTCTCGTGCTGGAGAAAATGGCAGCACCCGGAACCGTCGGCCGCGCACTTGGCGCCGTGTTCCCGGACAAACCTGACGTGGAGCCCCTTGTTCCAATTCCGCGGGCCACTCTCACCATCGCTCACGTTCATGAAGCGAAGAGCCTTGGGGAGCAAACCGTGCGAGGGGAAGAGTTTGCTCGCGAGGTGTGGCGCGCGTGGACCCCGCACCATGCACGGGTAAGGGCGTGGGCGGAGGCGGCCGCATCTAGAATCCACGGGCGCAGTACCGACGCCGGGCAGAAGAAGCGAGGTGGGTGAGTGTCAGGCCCGTCACGTCGGAGCCGGCCAACCTGGCGGGAACGCAGCTTGGGAACACTGGTACCACTGTTCCCGGGCACTGCAACCCCGGGGGGCTAGCTCCGGCGCGCCAAGAGGTCATGAGCTCGAAGCCGTCGGGCCAGCGGCTCTGAAGCACCTCGACGTCACCGTTGGGAAGGGTGGTGACCTTTCAAAGCCATGAGCAACAACATGCTTCTCGTCCTGATCGTCCTCGCCGTCGTCTTGTTTGGTGGCGGCGGTGGCTACTACTGGAGCAGGCGCCGGTAGCCTCATTGCGGCACCTGAGGAAATCGATTTCCTCAGGTGGCTACGATGTAGGCCGCGGTCGCACAGTTCTCGAGACACCTGTCAGCCCGAGCTGACTCCACTTCCCGCCCGGAAGGGGGAGCGGCAATCCCAAATTCGCACCCTTGGGCCAGGTACGAGAGTTGCTCCTCCATCGCAGCATCGCCGCGCACACACGGAGGAACCTCATGTCCTGGAATCTCGACCCCACGGTGTTCACCCATTGGCTCAGTACGGCTCGTTCAGTGAACGGCTTGTCGACGCCTGTGCAGCAACAGCCCGTGGCGCAGGGTCCGGCAACGGCGGTGACGATTCCCGACGCCTACCAGCCCGCTGCCCAGAGCCAAGCGACGGCCGTCGCGCCGCCTTTTGCGGGACTCAGCAGCGACGTTTTCGATCAGGCGAATGTCCAGAACGCAGTGCAGCAACTGTACGATTTGGAAGTCGATACCTCCAATTTCGACGTCCTGAATCTCGGCGGTCAAAACTCCCAACAGGCCATCGACGCCTTCAACACCAATCGCACCGCCGCCGAGACACACCTTCAAGCCCTTGCCGCATCAACAACCAATCCTAGTTATCGGGCCGCGATCTCCGCGGCGATTACAGGACTCCAAGCACTTTCGCCCGGCGACGTCCGGGGCTTGGGACAAGTCGCTGAGGGTCTGCTGAATTGCCTGCGAGTGGCTACCGGCGCTCCTCCCCTGTCGGCGACCCCTCAACCCCCAGTCGGGCTCTCGGCTACGCCTGTACCCCCTTCGCAGCAGGCGCAGACCATCTTGGAGGACTTGTTGAGCAGCTCTGCGCTCGACAATGCGAATCAGCCACAGTTCGCCGCGTCGGTCGCTGACGCCGTGCAGAAGCTTCAGACCCTCGCCTCGACTCAAAGCGACCCTACTGTCGGAGCCCAGATTCAACGCGCCATTCAAGAGCTTCGGAACCTTCCGCCGCTGACCGACGTCTTCAGCGTGGTCCCGATCAGCTCGGCGCTCGTGAACGCGGATGTCCATTTCAACGACCCAGTCGTCAGCCCGCCGACGCTCACCGGGATTGCCGCGTGGAGCGTGTGGGGCGGCAGTCAAATCAAGGGGTAGACGCTTCGTGCGCCTCGTCCAGTCCCACTCGGTACTTCAGTCCGGCTCGCGCCAATTCGTCCTGAAGCGCCAACCGGACAAACTGGCTTTCCGAGTACCCGAGCTTTCGCGCGTACCGAGCCGCGCGCATCGGGCTTAGCGCCTTGCCGTTCTCCAGAGCTGAGATGAATGCGCGGGTGACACCGAGCTTCTTGCCCATGTCGGCCAGGGACCAGTCTTCTCCTTGGCGAATCGCCTGAAGGAGTCGGCCCAGGGTAAGTGGCCCCCCGGTGATGGACTCGAGCTGCTTCTGGGCATCGCTTTTTCGTTCAGTACGCATGCGGATGGACTGACGAATCAATCGACTCGTATGTATATCTGATTGGTATACGACTCACAACAAGGGCCTCACGCGTCCCACTCAAGCTTGAGGCGTTTGCCGTGCACGGCGCAGTCCCTCAGGTACATGTTGATGAGCGTTTGGTACGGGAGTGCTACGTCGCTGGCGAGTTTCTTGAAGTACGCGAGCGTTCCTTCGTCCACTCGCAGGGTTACCTGTTTCTTCAGGCGCCGAGCGTACGGATTCTTTTGGGCGTGCGTAAAGTCGTAGTGCTTTCTCATGAGGCTTTCACCTTCTCTGTTTGCCGTACTGCGCTCTTTCTTCCCGGTTCGCCTTTCGAGCGGAAATAATTCGGATGATGTCGTCGTTCGCTCGGTAGCAGTGGCACACCACCAGCGTCCGCAGGTTCGCGCTCAGCCCAAGCAAGACGAAGCGGTCCTCATCCAAGGAATGGTCCGGGTCTCCCAGCAGAAGGCCGTGCTCATCCTCAAACACTGTTTGCGCTTCCGCAAAGGACACCCGGTGCTTGGCGACGTTGGAGCGATTACGCGGACACAACTACAGCGTAGCTACTTTGTAGTGCAACGGCAAGCGGTCGAGACCTCGGCCTTCGCGGTTGCCGCCCGAGCGGGCGGTCTTGACTCACGCGGTCGGGGCCGGTTGGCGTTGGCGGCACATTCTTCCGTATCCGCGAATAAACCGAGCCTTCGGTGCGTTGGGAGGGGGACGTCACAGTCGACTCAAGAGGCGGCTGTGCCTGAACCTCCAGCAATTCCCTCTTGGGGGCGCCGGTGCGGCTCTCGCCCGCACCGGCGCTTCATCTTTCGGGACGTGCTACCCCTGGGTCAGCTGCGCACCTGGATTTCGATGGCGCGCGGCTTCGCCTCTTCCCGCTTCGGCATCGTCAGCGTCAGGACGCCGTGCTCGTAGGCGGCCTGGCACTTGGACCCGTCCACGGTCGAGGGGAGGACGAAGGAACGGGCGAACGCACCGAACGTGCGCTCGGTCCGGAGGTAGTTTGAGCCCTTCTGCTGACTCTCTGCCTGGCGCTCCGACTGGAGGGTCAAGGTGTCTCCCTCCAGTTTCACTTGGATGGACTTGGGGTCATGGCCCGGGAGGTCCACTCTCAGCTGGAGTTCGCTTTCCGTCTCGAGGATGTCGGTCTGCGGCATCCCTAGGGCGCTCACCGCCCGCCAGGGCGCGGTGAAGCTGAGCTCGCTGAAGAAAGGGTCCTTGAAGAAGCTGTCCAGGACCGGCGCCAACGCGCTGGTCGGTTGGGTGTCATTCGAAAACGGGGTCCACTTGGCAAGCATTGTCGCTATCTCCTTTCAACGCGTCACCATCGACGCTTGGCCGACAGGAAAACCATGCTTTGCGAGCTGTCAAGGGCGGCTGGGGTTCCAGTTGACACGCGTCAGAGCTGCATTATCGGAAACTCCATGGATAGGAGCCTTGGAGGAACCGTGCTGGTCCTCGGGGACATTGAGGACGGGGCCCTGGCATCCCAGGCGCTTGGCAACGCCCGATGGGTCCATGCCGCCAGCCCGCTGGAGGCCGCCCGCGCGATGGCCGGTCAACTTCCTGAAGTCATTGTGCTTCGCGGCGACTGCCTTTGGCATCGCACCCTGGCGCGCCGGTTGCCGGCCGCGGCTCGGCCGGGCGTGCTCGACGTCTCGGCTTCACCGTGGTCCGACGCCGACGAGTGGGTGCAGCCCGAGCGGCTGGCAGCCGAGGGGGCGGTAAGGCTGCGGCGGGCGAGTGAACGAGGTCGTGCACGCAGGTCCGCAGCCCGCAAAGCCACCACCGACGCACTGACAGGATTGCCAAACCGGCGCGCGGCCATTCGCGCGCTCGTCCGCGAGGCCGCGCGCGCCAAGAGGCAGGGTGGCCAGGTTTCCCTGGTGCTGATCGACTTGGACTTCTTCAAGGCGGTCAACGACCGCAAGGGCCACGCCGCGGGCGACGCCCTCCTCAAGCGGGTCGGCGCGGTCCTTCGCCACCAGACGCGCGAGGCCGAGACGTGCGCGCGCATTGGCGGCGACGAAT